>Ga0209922_101208_pt1 | contig 25907 bp, 20 predicted proteins | sample ThiBiot_500_biof_FD_183946 | JGI IMG/M metagenome (GOLD analysis project Ga0209922, IMG submission 183946) | Wastewater bioreactor microbial communities from Cape Town, South Africa - Thiocy_expt_500_biof (SPAdes) | ecosystem: Engineered > Bioreactor > Thiocyanate-remediating > Anaerobic-Aerobic ... | reverse complement strand
CATCCGCGCTCGTCGACGCGGTCGTCTCGGCCTGAGCGACCAGCTGCGGGACGACGACGGCGGTCGCCACGCCTCCGACCACGAGGACCGCGGCGGCGGCGACCCCGACGAGCGCGCCGACACTCCCGGGCGCGCCGCTCGCGGCCGCGGCTCCCACGACACCACCCGCGGCGCCACCGGTTCCGGCGACCCCGCCCGCAGCGCCCGTCGTGCCGCCGAGGCCCCCCGTACCGGTGGTCAGGACGGTGTCCGGCATCACGGGCGACACCCCCGCAGCGAGCGCGACGATCGGCGCCGAGCCGCCCTGCAGAGTCGCGAGGTAGGCCGTCGCCCCGCCTGCACCGAGCGTGAGCGGAAGGAGTATCAGTGCGAGTCGGCGAGAGACATCCTGCGCCTCGGCGGCGACGATCGTGCAGCGCGTGCACCCCGCCAGGTGCGCCTCGATCTTTGCGACATCGCGGCGGCCGAGATTCCCGCGCGCGTACGCACCGAGGTGCTCGATCGTCCAGCGGCACTCCGATTCGGCGGGCGCTGCGCGCAGGTGCCCCTGCACCCACGCCTCACGCAGGCCTTCGCGCGCACGGAAGGCCAGCTGCGCAACCGCCGTCGCCTTCATCCCGAGCAGTGGAGCGACCTCCCAAGGCTTCATCTGCTCGATCTCGGTGTACCAGAGCACCTCCTGCCAGCGCGTGGGAAGGCTGCGGAAGGCCTGCGTCGTCAGGCTCCGGTCGAGCGCCTCGTCCGTGGCGTGCGCCTCGGCATCCGGGTCGGCGACGGACTCGAGTTCATCGGCCGACGTCTCGCGTCGGGCCTGACCCCAACGCGCCGCTGTGTTGCGGATACTCGTGAACAGATAGGCGCGGAAGGCGCCCGTGGGCCCGCCGCCGCGCTGGATGGTCTGATAGATCCGCGCGTAGGACTCCTGCACGAGGTCGTCCGCGTCGAATGCGGAGGTGATGGAGTTCGCCACCACGATGCCGGACCGGTAGTGGCGACGCCACAGCTCCGCGTATGCGTCCGCGTCCCCCGCGCGCGTACGCAGCACGAGATCCGCGTCGGCGATGTCGGTGACATCGGGGCGCGTGTCGTCGTGCTCGGTCATGCGGTGTCCACTCGCGTACAGCGGTGATGGTGTGTCTCGACAAAGAGACTCCGTCGCGCCCGGATCATGACGCGACCTTCCCATTTTCCCTGATCCGATGGTGAACGCGATCCCCTGACGGATGCCGAGAGGGGCGCGCAGAAAATAATCCGAGAAGTCGCGTCATAGATCCCGGCCCGAGGCATCTCTTGATCAGACGGTTTTCTCGCACACCTGTGGGAGACAGGTGCGCGGGGGGTGATGAGCCTGCGGACCGTCTGCCGGATCCGGTAGCGGGCGGGGCTTGCCCGCAACGGAACCGGAGAGCGGGGCGGAGGCGCGGGGGAGCGTCTCCGCCCCGCGGTCGTCTGCGGCGGCGTCAGACCTCGCGGGCGCCGTTCACCCAGACCTGCCGGACCCGCAGGTCGTCGTCGAGGACGACCGCGTCCGCGCTAGCGCCCGGGCGCAGGCTCCCGTAGCGCCCCGCGACGCCGATGGCCCGGGCAGGCACCGAGGTCAGCGCGGCGATCGCGGTGGGGAGTGCGAGTCCGCCCCGGACGACGAGGCGAAGCGCGGCATCCTGCGTCAGCGTCGACCCCGCGATCGCGCCATTCGAGTCCAGGCGCGCCGTGCCGGCGGTGACGGTGACGGCGAGCCCACCGAGCTCGTAGTGCCCATCGGATGCCCCGGCCGCCGCCATCGCATCGGTGATGAGCGCGATCCGGCCGGGTGCGCCCGCGAAGGCGAGCGAGATGACGTCGGGATGCACGTGGGTGCCATCGGCGATGAGTTCCAGCGTGACGCGCTCGTCGCGCATCGCGGCGATGACCGGTCCCGGGGCGCGGTGATGGATCCCGGGCATCGCGTTGAACGCATGCGTGAGGATCGTTGCGCCGGCATCGAACGCGGCACGGGCCTCGGCCTCGGTGGCGGCGGTGTGGCCGACGGCGACCGCGACGCCGGCGGCGACGAACTGCGCGGTGGCCTCGAGGCCACCGGGCAGTTCGGGGGCGAGCGTCACCTGGCGGACGGTGCCGCGGCCGGCGTCGACGAGGCGGGCGACGGAGGCCGCGTCCGCGGGGCACAGCAGGCTCTCGGTGTGGGCGCCCTTGTGTCCGACGTCGAGGAACGGGCCCTCGAGGTGTGAGCCGAGGATCGTCGCATCGCGCTCGACGAGGTCGGCGACGACCGCGACCCGGCGCGCGAGGTCGTCGATCGATGCGGTGACGAGCGAGACCACGGCGCGGGTCGTGCCGTGCGCGAGGTGCATCGCCCGCGCTGTGCGGATCGCCTCCACACCGTCGTCGAACGACGCGCCGCCGCCGCCGTGACCGTGGATGTCGACGAAGCCGGGGGCGAGGTGGGCTCCATGCCCGTCGATCACGTCGGCCGCGGGAAGCTCACGCCACGCCCCGCCCGTGCCGGTCGCCTGCACGAGCCCGTCGGCGAACGCGATCCAGGCATCCGGAGTCACGGCGCCGTCGTCGATGAGGCGGACGGAGTGGATGACGGTGGTCATGAGCGGACCTCTTCCGTGTCGTCGCTCCAGGGGATGCCCCGAAGGCGTGTGAACCCGATGCCCTGGCTCTTCCAGAGCGGTGCCATGGCGGCGACGCGCGCCGCGAAGGACTCCCAGGTGCGCAGCTCGCTCGTCCCGACGGCGGGGGACCATGCGGCCTCGGCCGCCGATGCGATCCGGGGGAAGGCGAGCGCGTCGATGTCGTCGAGCGTGCGGACGGTCTCGGACCACAGCGGCGCCTCGACGCCGAGGATCTGTTCGTCGCCCACGCCCGCGATGACGGATGCCGGGTCCCACTCGTACGAGCGTCGGGCGCTCGTCACCCCGCGGGCCCACGTCAGTCCGAGAGGCGAGTCGGCGTCGAACTTCATGTCGAGGTAGATCGCGTCGGCGGGCGACAGGATGAGAGAGGACCCGAGGTCCGTGAACGTGTGCGCCTTGTCGTCCATGCCGTCCGTCGGCGTGACGAACCCCCAGTACTGCCCGAGGGTCGAGGGGTGGATGCCCGACGATGCGCCGGCCTCGTGCCAGGCGATCGGGGCCTTCCCGAGATGCGCGACGAGCGCTGTCACGCGGTCGACGAAGGCGGCGTAGTCCGCGGGGGCCGTGCCGAGACATTCGTCGCCGCCGATGTGCAGATACGGTCCCGGGGTCGTCCGTGCGACTTCGCCGAGCACGTCGGCGAGGAACGACCAGGTCGACTCGTCGTGGATCTTCAACGACGAGAACCCGACCGCCATCCCTTCGTACGAGACGCCGTTCTCGGGCAGCCCGCCGCCGTGCTCGGTCGCCACCTCGATGATGTGATCGCTCAGGACGGGCTGTTCGGACAGTTCCGGGTAGGCGAGAGAGACGGCGTGCGTGTGGCCGGGGAGATCGATCTCGGGCACGACGATCATGTGGTGCGCGGCCGCGTGCTCGATGATCGCGCGATAGTCGGCCTGCGTGTAGAACCCGCCCGGATCGCCGCCGACCGCGGTTGCCGACGCCTTCTCGGTGAGAAGCGGGCGCGAGGCGATCTCGAGCCGCCACCCCTGATCGTCCGAGAGGTGGAGGTGCAGCACATTGAACTTGAGGCTCGCCGCGCGCTCGATGTACGCCTGCACGGTGCTCACGGGGTGGAAGTGTCGGGCGACGTCGAGCCTGACCCCGCGGTAGGCGAATCGCGGTGCGTCGGCGATGTGCACGGCGGGGATCTCCCACCCGTCCCCCGCGCGAGTGATCAGCTGGACGAGGGTCTGGATGCCGTAGTAGAGGCCTGCCGCGTCGGCGCCCGTCACGGTGACACCCGCCGCCGAGGCATCCAGCACGTACGACTCGGCCGGTCCGTCCGCGGTGATGGTCAGGGCGATGGTGGCGTCGGCCGCGCGCGACGCGGGCACTTCCGGTAGCCCGGTGCGTGCGCGGACGGCCGCGCGGAGCGCCCGGACCGCCTCCGCATCGCCCGTGATGGCCGTGCTCGCCGCGAGGGCGAACGGCGCGGCATCGGATGCCTCCAGGGAGACCGGGGCGGGCAGGACGGGGGGTCGCCGACGCTTCATGTAAAGAATCCTAACAAATAGGGTGGGGTCAGCCTAGTGGCATCCGATATGCTCATCGTGTCGCGACTGGCGTTGAGGTGGACCACCACCGGGGAGCGACCACTTGGCAATCGACCGTTCGCCTGGGTCGGGTAGCTCGATGATCGGGTGCCGTTGCGCAGCGACGGCGTCTCGAGAACACCCGCCCACCAGGAGGACACGATGACCGATCCGTACTTCAACGCCCCGCTCGCCGAGGTCGACCCCGAGATCGCCCAGGTGCTCGAGCGGGAGCTCGAGCGTCAGCGCGGCTACCTCGAGATGATCGCCTCCGAGAACTTCGTGCCCGTCTCGGTGCTGCAGTCTCAGGGCTCGGTGCTGACCAACAAGTACGCCGAGGGCTACCCGGGCCGCCGCTACTACGGCGGGTGCGAAGAGGTCGACGTGGCCGAGGAGCTCGCCATCGCCCGCGCGAAGGCCCTCTTCGGGTCGGAGTTCGCGAACGTGCAGCCGCACTCCGGGGCATCCGCCAACGCCGCCGTCCTGCACGCGATCGCGCGCCCCGGCGACACGCTGCTCGGGCTGTCGCTCGACCAGGGCGGGCACCTGACGCACGGCATGAAGATCAACTTCTCCGGGCGTCTGTACAACATCGTCGCGTACGGCGTCGACCCCGAGACGTCGATCATCGACATGGACGAGGTCGAGCGCCTCGCTGTCGAGCACCAGCCGAAGGTGATCATCGCCGGGTGGTCGGCGTACCCGCGTCAGCTCGACTTCGCGCGCTTCCGCGAGATCGCCGACAAGGTCGGGGCGCTCCTGTGGGTCGACATGGCGCACTTCGCCGGTCTCGTCGCGGCGGGCCTGCACCCGTCGCCGGTGCCGCACGCTCACGTCGTCTCGTCGACCGTGCACAAGACGATCGGCGGCCCGCGTTCGGGCTTCATCCTCACGAACGACGAGGACATCGCCAAGAAGATCAACTCTGCCGTCTTCCCGGGTCAGCAAGGCGGTCCGCTGATGCACGTGATCGCCGCGAAGGCGACCGCGTTCAAGCTCGCCGCGACGCCCGAGTTCAAGGAGCGTCAGGAGCGTGTCGTGCGCGGCGCCGCGATCCTCGCCGAGCGCCTGTCGCAGCAGGACGTGAAGGATGCCGGGATCGCCGTGCGCTCCGGCGGCACCGACGTGCACCTCGTGCTCGTCGACCTCCGCGACGCCGCGATCGACGGCAAGCAGGCCGAGGATCTCCTGCACGAGATCCACATCACGGTGAACCGCAACGCGGTGCCCAACGACCCGCGCCCGCCGATGGTGACCTCGGGCCTGCGCATCGGGACGCCCGCGCTCGCGACCCGCGGCTTCGGCGACGCCGAGTTCACCGAGGTGGCAGACGTCATCGCCCTGGCCCTGCAGCCGGGCGCCGACCTCGAGGCGCTGCGCACCCGCGTGGCATCCCTGACCGCTGCCTTCCCCCTGTACCCGGGGCTCACCCAGTGACGGTCCGCCCCTCCGCCGAGACGCAACCTGCCGCGCGAAACTCCCGGGTTTCTCGGGCGGGGGCTTGCGTCTCGGTGAGTGCACCGGGCGGGAGCCACCGATGACGGCGACCGTCCTCGACGGGCGGGCCACGGCGGCGGCGATCAAGGCCGAGCTCGCCGAGCGCGTCCAGAAGCTCAAGGCACGGGGCGTCACGCCGGGGATCGCGACGGTGCTGGTCGGCGCCGACCCGGCATCCCAGCTGTACGTCGGCATGAAGCACCGTGAGTCCGAGGCGATCGGGATGAACTCCATCCAGGTCGAGCTGCCGGCGGATGCCACGCAGGCCGAGGTCGAGGCGGAGATCGATCGCCTCAACGCCGACCCCACGTGCCACGGCTACATCGTGCAGCTGCCGCTGCCGCGTCATCTCGACACCGACCGGATCCTCGAGCGGATCGACCCGGCGAAGGATGCCGACGGGCTGCACCCCACGAATCTCGGCAAGCTCGTGCTGAACGTGAACGACGAGATCACCTCGCCGCTGCCGTGCACGCCGCGCGCCGTGATCGAGCTGCTCGAACGCAACGGCTTCGCGCTCGCCGGCACGCACGTCGTGGTCGTCGGACGCGGCGTGACGATCGGTCGCTCGATCGGGCTGCTGCTGACCCGCCGCGCCGTGAACGCGACGGTCACCCTGACGCACACGGGCACGCGCGACCTGCCGTCGTACCTCCGCCAGGCCGACGTCATCGTGGGTGCGGCCGGGGTCAAGCACCTCGTCCGGCCGGAGGACGTGAAGCCGGGTGCCGCCGTGCTCGACGTCGGCGTCACGCGCGAGACCGACCCCGAGACCGGCAAGTCCAAGGTGTACGGCGACATCGCCCCCGGCGTCGACGAGGTGGCCGGCTGGCTCTCGCCCAACCCCGGCGGCGTCGGCCCGATGACGGTCGCCCTCCTCATGACCAACGTCGTGGAGGCTGCCGAGCGCGGCATCCGGGGCTGAGCGGGGCGCGGGCTCGGGGTGCAGGCGCGTCCTGGCATCCGGGCGCGGCTGGCGCATGAACTCCGCAGCTTGTCGCGAACTCCGCACCGGAGCCCGGCGGTGGCTGCGGAGTTCGTCGCATTCTGCGGAGTTCGTGAGCGTGCAGCGGGCCATCCGCGGGCGTGGCGCAGGGCGGCAAGCGCGCGGTGCGCGTCAGGCGTGGTGGATGCCGCGGAGGTGCGCTTGCACGAGCGCGTCGTGCTCCTCGTCTGTGAGCGCGTCGAAGTCCGCCGCCTCGACGCGGTCGCGCCGACCCCAGCGCACGAGCAGGATGATGAGGATCGGCACGTCGGCGACCTCGGCGATGAACCACAGCAGGTCGCCCGCGAGGTGCTGATCGCGCAGGGGATTGGGCCACCACCCCGCGCCGGTCGCCGCGGCGACGCCGTCGACGACGTGGTCGTTCAGGCGCAGCAGGATGCCGGGGATCGAGTCGACCACGAGTTCGACGAACGCCAGCATGAACTCCACGGCGAGGAACGTCGTGGTGTGGATGCCGGTGAGTGCCATGAGCGGCACCACCAGCAGGAGACCGACCGTGAGGGCGACGACGCCGATGCCCTCGCCGATCACGGGTGAGGTGCGGAGGACGCCCGCGAGCGGTGTGAGGAACACGCAGAACGCCGCCGCGACGAGGATCGTGGCGAACATGGCGTTGCCCAGCACGCGGAACACGCGGCCGTCCAGCACGGAGTCGAGGCGGCGTCGCCCGGCATCCGAGAGCCCTGCGCGCGCGAGGTCGAGTGGGCGTCCGAGGGCGATCAGGGCCGGCACGGCCATGAGCAGCAGCGCGATCCGCGCGACGAACGCCCAGCGGAGCTCCGCCGACCACGTCCCGAGGAAGCCGAGTTCGATGACGCCGTACGACCCGAGGCCGAGCGTGTAGAAGAGCACGGCGCGGTGGGCGGGCCACGAGGTGCCCCGACGTGCCGCGCGGCGCATCCCGAGGGCATACGCCAGCGCCGCGCCGACCAGCACCGCGATCGTCACGGGGTCGGCGCGCCAGGTCGTGAGCAGGGCATCGATGGGAGGCGTGGGCTCAGGCTAGGCCGCGCGGCTATGCGTCCGCGGTGAGGTTGGCGACCGGTGGCGGCGGGTGGTGGCGGGTGCGGAGTCCGTCACATTCTGCGGAGTTCGTGGGTGCCAGCGGCGCGGCGGGTGGTGGAGTGCCGCCAGCACCACCCCCGGCGCAGGCCCCGGTCAGGCGCGGAACCGTGCGAGGAACTCGCGGGTGCGGGGATGCCTCGGTGCGCCGAACACCTCACTGGGGGCGCCCTCTTCGACGATGACGCCCTGATCGAGGAAGACGACCCGGTCGGCGACGTCGCGCGCGAACGCCATCTCGTGCGTCGCCATGAGGATCGTCGTGCCTTCCGCGGCGAGGGAGCGGACGAGCTCGAGCACCTCGCCGACGAGCTCCGGGTCGAGGGCCGAGGTGATCTCGTCGAGCAGCAGCACCTCGGGGTCGGTCGCGATCGCACGGACGATCGCCGCGCGCTGCTGCTGGCCGCCCGACAGTCGGTCGGGATGCACGCGTGCGAACGGGGCGAGCCCGATCCGCTCGAGGAGCCCCATCGCGCGCGCCTCGGCATCCGCCCGCGGCATCCGGTGCACGACGCGCGAGGCGAGCGTCACGTTGTCGAGGATGCTGAGATGCGGGAACAGGTTGTAGCTCTGGAACACCGCGCCGAGCCTCGCCCGCACCCGGTTGCCGTCGATGCGCGGGTCGGAGATGTCCTCGTCGCCGAGGAAGATCCGCCCGTCATCGATCGTCTCGAGCAGGCCGAGGCACCGCAGGAGCGTCGATTTTCCCGATCCGGATGCCCCGATGAGTGCGACAACCTCGTGCGGGCGAAGCTCGAGCGACACCCCGCGCAGCACTTCGCGGTCGCCGAACGCCTTCCAGAGATCCTCCGCCCGGAGAGCGGGCAGAGCGGGCAGAGCAGGAGGGTCGGGAGGGCCACCGACAGGCGCCCCCGTCACAGCACCGCTCCCGCCTGCTCGCGCTCGCGCAGCCGCGCGGTGTACCAGTCGGTGAGCCGGATCGTCGGGATCGCGAGCAGCACGAACAGCAGCGCCGCGACGACGTAGGGCGTGAAGTTGTACGTCACCGCGACGACCGACCGCGCCGCAGCGATCGCGTCGATGACGGCGAGGATCGAGATGAGTCCCACATCCTTCTGCATAGACACGAAGTCGTTCATGAGGGGAGGCGTGATCTTCCGGAGCGCCTGCGGCAGCACGACCCGCCGCAGGGTCTGCACGTGCCCGAGCCCGAGCGCCCGCGCGGCGAGCCGCTGCGACGGGTGCACCGCGTCCATCCCGGCGCGGATCACCTCGGCGACGTAGGACGAGTAGGTGAGGGTGACCGCGAGCACCCCGAGCGCGATGGTATTCAGTCGCACCCCGACGATCGTCGGCAGGCCGAACCCGACGAGGTACAGCACGATGATGAAGGGGATGCCACGGAAGAGGTCCGTATACCCCGCGGCGAATGCCCGCAGCGGAAAGAAGACCGGGCCGCGGAGCGTCCGGAGCGTCGCCAGCAGCAGCGCCGCGACCGCCACGGCGGGCACCGACAGCGCCAGCACGAGCAGATTGATGAGGAAGCCGTCCCACACCTTCGGCAGCGCCTCGAGCGCGGCGGCCGGGTCGAAGAAGGTGGCCTGGACCTTCGCCCATCCGGGCGTGTTGATCACCGTGGCCCACACGATCACCGCGAACGCGAGCGTCGAGCCGATCGCGATGAGGATCGACCGGCCCTGCCGCCCGCGGCGGTACGCGCGCCGCTCGATCTCGAGGGCGCTCGGGCTGTGCGTGGTCACGGAACGACGTTACCCGAACGGGTCACTTCAGCTGCGGGATGCCATCCGTCAGCACGCTCAGCCACTTCTTCTCGAGGTCCGCGAGAGTGCCGTTCTCGCGCAGCGTGTCGACGGCCTTCGTCACCCGTTCCGTCAGGGGCGAGTCCTTCGCGAGCAGCAGGCCCCACTGATCCGGGATGCCGGCGGCGGGCAGCTGCCCCACGACGAACGAGTTCTCGATGTACGGGACGACCGTCGCGACGTATGCGGTCGGGGTGTCGAGCACGACGGCGTCGATCTGGCCGGCCTTGAGCGCGGCGGTGGCATCCTCGTTCGAGCTGTACAGCTGCGGCGCCGTCGTCGGGGCGATCGCCTGCTCGAGCGTCGCGGCGCTCGTCGACCCGGCCATCGCGCCGAGCGTCAGCTTCTTCAGCCCCGCGATGTCGGTGACCCCGTCGGCCTTGCCGCCCTTGACCGCGACGACCGACTGGCTCGCCTCGTAGTAGGGCGAGGAGAAGTCGACGGCCTCCTTGCGCTTGTCGGTGATCGTGTACTGCTGGATGTTGAAGTCGAAGTCCTTCGGCCCCGGCGCGATGGCCGCCTCGAACGAGGTGCGCACCCAGACGACGTCCTCCTTCTTGAAGCCGAGCTGGTCCGCCACGGCGTACGCGACGGCCGCCTCGAAGCCCTCACCCGACGCGGGGTCGTCCTTCAGCACGTACGGCTCGTAGGCCTGCGTTCCCGTCGCGATCGTGAGCTTCCCCGGGGTGACGAAGCCGGAGCCCGCGTCGCCCGATCCGGTCGGAGCGGCCCCACCCGCGCAGCCGGCGAGGAGGAGTGCGGCCGCGGAGACGGCGGTGACGAGGGCGGTGCGCAGTGCAGGACGCGACATGGGGATCCTTCGGCTGTGGAGAGCGGCAGAGCATATGCCGCGGCATCCATCATCTCCGCTCTGGCGTCCGCCGGGCTCCGCACGCGTCCGTTTGTTACGCGGTCGTCATGTGCCGAGGTCGTCGAGCATCTTGCGCTGCTCGGGCGTGAGCCCGTCGTCGAGCTCCGCCGCGACGGACGGAGAGGGTGCGCTCGTGCCACCGGCCGAGGGGGCCGTGCCGCCGCGGATACCGCTGCGTGCCCGGTCGTACACCTCGCCCGTCTTCGCCTCGACGCGATCGTCGATCGCGTCGTAGATGATCCACGCGATCAGGAGCAGGACCGGCGGCAGTACCCACCCCCACACGAAACCGCGCACCTGGACGCCCGAGAACAGCACGACGAGCACCCAGATGATGAGCTCGACGAGGAGGACGGCGCCGTACTGGACGAGCTTCTCCCCGGCGGCGGTCCGGCTCGAGGACGACTTCGCGGCGGCGTTCGAGAACGCCTTCCCGATCGCCGGCTTCAGCCAGATCGTGGCGGCTGTGAGGATGACGGATGCCCAGAGGGCCGCCCACCCGACGCGCACTGTCGAGAGTACCCATCCGATGACGAGCAGCACGACGACGTTGAACACGTACAGCGATGCGAATCGCACGATCCAGGACTTCATGTGACCAGCGTGCCACGCCGCCCGGCGTGCGGGAAGAAGGCGGAGCCGCTGCTCACACGATCGAAGTGAGCACGTCCAGATCGTCGGTCGGCAGGGTGTCGGCCGTCGCCGTGACTGCGACCTCGACGAGGTCGGCACGGCCGCGCAGGACGTTCAGGAATGCCGTGTCCGCGGCATCCCGCCCCGTCGCGATGCGGACGAGGGTGCCGCGCGGGGCGAGTGTCGTGGCATCGACGACGTTCCAGCGCCCGTCGACCCAGGCCTCCGCGACGGCGTGGAAGTCCATCGGCTCGAGGCCCGGCGCGTAGACCGCGACGAGCCGCGCCGGGATGCCGAGGGCGCGCAGCAGCGCGACGCACAGGTGGCTGTAGTCTCGGCACACCCCTCGGCGCGCGAGGAGGGTCCGAGTCGCGCCGTCGGTCGGCAGGCTCGATCCGCTCACGTACGACAACTGTGTGCCGACCCATGACGAGACGGCGAGCAGCACGTCGCGGGGGTCGTCGATGCCGCCGAACTCCGCCGCCGCCGTCGGGGCGAGCGCGTCGGACTCGGCGTAGCGGCTCGGGCGCCCGTAGACGAGCAGCTCGGTCTCGTCTCCCGGGGCGATGGCCAGAGGCGGGACTGCGCCGTCGATCGTCGCCGCGTAGTCGACGACGAGGCGCCCCGGCCCAGCGGTCACGCGGTGCAGCCGTCCGCCATGTGCATCGGTGAGGGCGCGCAGCGGCACGCTCGCGCCGTCGAGGGTGGCGCTGACGGACTCGGATGCCGGGGTGTAGGCGTCGGCGACGGCGATCGCGAAGACGAGGTCCGCCGTCTGCGCGACGTCGAGGACGATGTGGCTGGTGACGGTGCGCTGCATGGGCCCAGCGTGGCACGAACTCGTTTCGGGCTCGTGACCCTTGACACTCGCGAGGATCGCGTCAGTACGACGCCCGCTGCGTGTCGTCGGCGCTCGGGATCCACCGGGCCGCGAGGGCCTCCGACCCGCGGGCGAGCAGGGCGACATCCGCCCCGACGAGGACGAAGTCCGCACCCGCCTCGATGTAGGACTGGGCGACGGCGGGGTCGAACGCGTTGACGCCGACGGGCTTTCCCGCGCCCTTCACGGCGGCGAAGGTCGCCCGCACGGCCGCGGTCACGTCGGGGTGGGTCTGCTGTCCGAGCAGGCCCATCGAGGCGGCGAGGTCGCTCGGCCCGACGAAGACGCCGTCGATCCCGTCGACGGCGGCGATCTCGGATGCCGCGGCGACCCCCTCCGCGGTCTCGATCTGCACGAACACCGACACGTAGGCATCCGCGTTCTGCAGGTAGTCCTCGACGCGGTTCCACCGCGCGGAGCGGGCGAGGGCCGACCCGACGCCGCGGCGCCCGCGCGGCGGGTAGCGCACCGCCTCGACGACGGCGGATGCCTCGGCGGCCGACGACACCATCGGGACGAGCACGTTCTGCGCACCGAGATCGAGCACCTGCTTGATCGTGACGATGTCACCCACCGGCACGCGGACGACCGGGGTGGTCCCCGACCCCTCGACCGCCTGCAGCTGCGCGAGCACCGTCGTGAGGGAGTTCGGCCCGTGCTCCATATCGATGAGGAGCCAGTCGAGGCCTGCGCCCGCGATGATCTCCGCGACGAGGGCGGAGCCCGTGCACACCCACGCACCCGCGAGGGGGCGGGGCGCTTCGGCCAGGCGGTCGCGGAAGGTCGCGCTCACGCGAAACGACATGTGATGACTCCCATCGGCCCGAAGTCGGCGTGCACCTCGTCGCCCGCCGACACCCACATCGGCCGGGTGAACGAGCCCGCCAGGACGATCTCGCCCGCCTCGAGTCTCGCACCATGCTGCGCGAGCTTGTTCGCGAGCCACGCGACCCCGGTGGCCGGATGCCCGAGCACCCCCATCGCGACGCCCGTCTCCTCGATCTCGCCGTTCCGCGAGAGCACGCCGGGGACCCACCGCAGGTCGATCTCGTCGGGGCGGCGGTGCTCGTCACCGAGCACCATCGCCCCGTACGCGGCGTTGTCGCTGATGGTGTCGACGATCGTGCGGCCCTCGAGCTCGATGTGCGAGTTCAGGATCTCGAGGGCCGGCACGGCGTAGTCGATCGCATCCAGGGCATCCGCGAGCGTGCAGTCGGGGCCGGCGAGCGGCTCCTTCAGGACGAAGGCGAGCTCGACCTCGATGCGAACGTTCGAGAAGTGCGCGGTGCGCACGGTCGCGCCGGAGCGGTACACGGTGTCGTCGAACATGACGCCGTAGTCGGGCTCGGTGATGCCCGTCGCCTGCTGCATCGCCTTCGACGTGAGCCCGATCTTGTGCCCGACGAGGCGCCGCCCCGACGCCACCATCCGGTCGCGCCACACGCCCTGGATGGCGTAGGAGTCCTCGATCGCCGCCTCCGGGTAGCGCGCCGTGATGCGCGGGATGACCCCGTGCGTCCGGTCCGCCTCGGCGAGCTCTTCGGCGATCGTGTCGATCTGTTCGCGTGTCAGCATGCTCTCTCCGTCAGAGCTGGTGACCGAGCTTGTACTCGCCCTGCTTGTACTCCGGCATGGAGTCGGCGCCCTCGTCGCGGCGCGTGTACGAGAACCCGTCCGCGCCGATCGTGACCGCCATCTCGCTGTCGTCCGTGCGGGCGATGACGGGCTGCGGGTTACCGTCGAGGTCGAGCACGAGGGATGCCTCGGTGTACCACGACGGCACGACGGGGTTCCCCCACCAGTCGCGGCGCTGGTTGTCGTGCACGTCCCACGTGATGACGGGGTTGTCGGGGTCGCCCGTGTAGTAGTCCTGCGTGTAGATCTCGACGCGGTGGCCGTCGGGGTCGCGCAGGTACAGGTAGAACGCGTTCGAGACGCCGTGGCGGCCGGGGCCGCGCTCGATGGCATCCGAGCGGCGGAGCGCGCCCAGCTTGTCGCAGATCGCGAGGATGTTGTGCTTCTCGTGGGTCGCGAACGCGACGTGGTGCATGCGCGGGCCGTCGCCGCCGGTCGCGGCGGTGTCGTGCACGGTGGGCTTCCGGCGCATCCACGCGGCGTAGACGGTGCCCGCCTCGTCCTGGATGTCCTCCGTCACGCGGAAGCCGAGGTCCTGGTAGTGGCGGACGGCCCGCGGGACGTCGGGCGTGACCTGGTTGAAGTGGTCGAGGCGCACGAGCTCGCCTGGCGTCTGCAGGTCGTAGCGCCACGACAGGCGCTCGACGTGCGTCGTCTCGAAGAAGAACTCGTACGGGAACCCGAGCGGGTCCTCGACGCGGACGGAGTCGCCGATCCCCTTGACGAAGCCTTCGGGGCGGCGCTCGACGCGGCATCCGAGCTCCGTGTAGAACGCGACGGCTCGGTCGAGGTCCTCCGCCGAGCGCACGCGGTAGCTGAAGGCCGCGACGGCGGCGATGGGGCCCTTGCGCAGCACGAGGTTGTGGTGGATGAACTCCTCGGTCGAACGCAGGTAGATCGCCTCGTCGTCCTCGCCCGAGACGTGCAGGCCCAGCACGTCGACGTAGAACTCGCGGGAGGCCGCGAGGTCCGTCACGACGAGCTCCATGTACGCGCAGCGCAGGATGTCCGGCGGTGCCGACTGCGGCGTCGCCACGGGGTTGGGCGAGTGGATCGGAGCCTCCTGGCTCACGTAGAACCCGGAGGAGGTCAGGGTCATCTGGTCACGCTGGGTCATCATCAGGCTCCTTTGCCGAAGGTGGGGTTGTGGACCTTGCCGAGCGTGATGTGCACGGCCTGCTGGTCGGTGTAGAAATCGATCGAACGGTAGCCGCCCTCGTGGCCGAGGCCGGATGCCTTGACGCCCCCGAACGGGGTGCGGAGGTCGCGCACGTTGTTGGAGTTCAGCCACACCATGCCGGCCTCGAGCGACTGCGCGAAGTTGTGGGCGCGCTTGAGGTCGTTGGTCCAGACGTAGGCGGCGAGGCCGTACTTCGTGTTGTTGGCGAGGGCGAGGGCGTCCTCGTCGGTGTCGAACGGAGTGATCGCGACGACCGGCCCGAAGATCTCCTCCTGGAAGATGCGCGCGTCGGGGGAGACGTCGGCGAAGACGGTGGGGGCGACGAAGTTGCCCTCGGGGAAGGCCTCCGGCCGCCCGCCGCCGGCGACCAGGCGCCCTTCGCCCTTGCCGATCTCGACGTAGCTCATGACCTTCGCGAAGTGCTCGGGGTGCACGAGCGCCCCGACCTCGGTCGCGGGGTCGTGCGGGTAGCCGACCTTCACGCGCTTCGCCTGCGCGGCGTAGCGCTCGACGAACTCGTCGTACACGTCGCGCTGGACGAGGATGCGGCTGCCGGCGGTGCAGCGCTCACCGTTGAGGGAGAACACGCCGAAGATCGTCGCGTCGATCGCGGCGTCGAGGTCGGCGTCCGCGAAGACGATCGCGGGGCTCTTACCGCCGAGCTCCATCGACAGTCCCTTGAGGAACGGCGCCGCGTTGCCGAAGATCAGCTGGCCCGTGGAGCTCTCGCCCGTGAACGAGATGAGCGGAACCTCGGGGTGCTTGACGAGTGCGTCACCGGCATCCTCGCCGAGCCCGTTGACGAGGTTGAAGACGCCCTTCGGCAAGCCTGCCTCTTCGAAGATGCCGGCCCAGAGGGATGCCGACAGGGGCGTGAACTCGGCGGGCTTCAGCACGACGGTGTTGCCCGTCGCAAGCGCCGGGCCGAGCTTCCACGACTCGAGCATGAACGGCGTGTTCCACGGCGTGATGAGCCCCGCGACGCCGATCGGCTTGCGGTTGACGTAGTTCATCTGACGCCCCGGGACCTTGAACGCGTCGTCGGTCTGGGCGACGATCAGGTCGGCGAAGAACCGGAAGTTCTCGGCGGCGCGGCGGGCCTGACCGAGCGCCTGCGTGATCGGCAGGCCCGAGTCGAACGATTCGAGCTCCGCGAGCCGGGCGTCGCGCGATTCGACGATGTCGGCGATGCGGTGCAGCACGCGCGAGCGCTCGCGGGGCAGCATCCTCGGCCACGGGCCGTCGGTGAACGCCCGGCGGGCGGCAGCGACGGCACGGTCGATGTCGGCCTTCTTGCCCGCCGCGGCCTGTACGTACACCTCATTGCTGACGGGCTCGAGCACGTCGAACGTGTCGCCGTCGAGCGAGTCGACGAACTCGCCGTCGATGTAGTGGCGGATGCGGTCGGGCAGGTCGGCCGGGGTGTGGCGCGAATCGAGCGCGGGGGCGTCGGTCATGGTGTCTCCTTCGACGGGGCTGGTGTCAGAAAGCGGGGAGGCCGAGGGCCTCATCGGGATGCTCGTGGATCATGTAGGCGTCGAGCGTCGCCGAGCGGTGGCGCCGCGCGGCCTTCTCGATCTCGCCGAGCGGAGCGCTGTTCTCGATCAGGCGCAGGATGTTCTCGTGCTCGTGGACGGACTCCTGGGCGCGGCCGGGGACGAAGCTGAACGTGGACTCGCGCAGGTGCCCGAGGCGCGCCCACTCGGCGTCGACGAGTTCGATCATGCGGGGATTCGCGCACTTGCCGAACAGCACCTGGTGGAAGTCGTGGTTCAGCGACGTGAACGCGCGGGGGTCGAAGTGGTCGAGCGTCTCGATCATGAGCTCGTTGATCGAGCGTGCGGCGCGGATGTCGTCGGCCGTGAGACGCCGTGCGGCGAGGGCGGTCGCCGTGCCCTCGAGGACCGACAGGGCCTGCATCGAGTAGCGGTAGGCCGAGTCGTCGACCATCGAGACGCGCGCACCGACGTTCCGCTCGAACGTCACGAGCCCCTCGGCCTCGAGCTGGCGGATCGCCTCGCGCACGGGCACGACGCTCATGTCGAGGTCGCCCGCGATGGAGCCGAGCACGAGGCGGTAGCCGGGCGTGAACTCCTGCCGCGCGATGCGCTCCTTGATCCAGTGGTAGGCCTGCTGCGACTTGCTGAGGCTCGTCGCCGCGGTCACGCGTCACGCTCCGCGTCGTAGCGCGCGCGCCACTGCGCGTTCATCGGGAAGAGTCCGTCCACGGGGTGGCCCTCCGAGACGCGGGCGGCGACCCAGGCATCCTCCACCTCCTGCGCGAGGGCCGCGTCGGCGACCTCCTCGGCGAGGGCGGGCGGGATCACGATGACGCCGTCGGCGTCGCCCACGATGACATCGCCCGGCTGCACCGTGGTGCCGCCGCAGGCGATCGTGACGTCGTGGTCCCACGGCACGTGCTTGCGGCCGAGCACCGCGGGGTGGGCGCCGACGGTGTAGACCGGGATGCCGACGGCGGCGACCGCGTCGACGTCGCGGACGCCTCCGTCGGTGACGATGCCGGCCGCGCCGCGGGCCTGCGCGCGGATCGCGAGGACGTCGCCGAGCGTGCCCGAGCCCGCCTCGCCGCGTGCCTCGATGACGATGACCTCGCCCTCGCCGACGGCGTCGAACGTGCGCTTCTGGGCGTTGTAGCCGCCGCCGTGGCTGGCGAACAGATCCTCGCGCCCCGGCACGAAGCGGAGCGTCTTGGCGGTGCCGACGAGCTTCTGCGACGGATGCAGTGGGCGCACGCCGTCGATCGTCACGTTGTCGAGGCCGCGCTTGCGCAGCTGCTGCGACAGGCCCGCGACCGGCACGCGCTCGAGCTTCTCGCGAAGCCGAGGGGTGAGCCCCTGCGGGGCGGGGTCCTGGGTCGCAGGTTCGAGCGGCGGAAGACCGGCGACCTCGCGCGAGCCCCACGCCTCCTCGCGTTGGGTGTCATCGACGGTGGGGAGCGATCCGATGCTCGCGTCGAAGGCGACATCGGGACCGTCGATCACCGTCGTGATGAGGCGACCCGAGGTGTCGCCGGATGCCGGGGCATCCACTTCGACCTCGACGACGTCGCCCGGGACGATGACGGAGGACCCGGCGGGAGTGCCCGTGAGGATGATGTCGCCGCGCTCGAGCGTGAGGTGCTGCGAGAGGTCGGCGACGAACTGCGCGAGCGGGAACATCAGCCCCGCGGTCGTGTCGTCCTGGCGCAGTTCGCCGTTCACCCATGTGCGCACGCGCAGCGCCGCGGGGTCGACCGTGCGCGCATCGATGAGGTCCGGGCCGAGGGGAGTGAAGCCTTCGCCGCTCTTCGAGCGCACGTTGGAGCCCTTGTCGTTGCCGCGCAGATCGTAGAGGCCGAGGTCGTTCGCGGCCGTCACCCAGCCGACGTGGTCCCAGGCATCAGCGAGGGCGACGCGCCGCGCCGGCTCGCCGATCACGAGCGCGATCTCGCCCTCGAAGGCCAGCAGCTCGGTGCCGGCGGGGCGGGCGATCGTGCCGCCGGTCGCGGCGACGGAGCTGGACGCCTTCAGGAAGTAGGAGGGTGCGGCGGGGCGGCGCCCGCGCTGGTCGGCACGGGAGGAGTAGCTCAGGTGCACCGCGATGATCTTGCCGGGGCGCACCGGAAGGGCGGCGAACCGGGCATCCGGTGTGTCGTCGTGACTGGTCATGAGCTCCCTCGCTCGAACATCCACTCTTGCGTCGTATTCGAAATCGTATATGATCACCTTCAGGTCGGCAAGCGATTCTCGGATCCGGCCCTCACGACAACGACGTCACCCTTTGACACTGGAGTCACCTTATGAGCACCGCTTCCCCCGCATCCGGCGGATTCACCCCCACCGGCACTATCGCCACCCACGAGGATCGGCGCCGCGTCGTGTTCGCCACCGTGATCGGAACGACGGTCGAGTGGTACGACTTCTTCATCTACGCGACCGCCGTCGGTCTCGTGTTCGGCCAGCTCTTCTTCGCGCCGCTCGGCGCCGACAGCGCGCTCGTCGCCTTCGCCACGGTCGGCGTGAGCTTCCTGTTCCGTCCCCTCGGCGCGTTCCTCGCCGGGCACCTCGGCGACAAGTACGGGCGCAAGCCCGTGCTGATGTGGACGCTCATCCTCATGGGCATCTCGACGGCCCTCATCGGCCTGCTGCCCACGTATGAGTCGATCGGCATCGTCGCGCCGATCATTCTCGTGCTGCTGCGGATCCTCCAGGGCATCTCCGCCGGCGGCGAGTGGGGCGGCGCGGTCCTGATGGCCGTCGAGCACGCTCCGCGCAGCCGCCGCGGCGCCTTCGGTGCGGCGCCCCAGATCGGCGTGCCGCTCGGACTCCTCCTCGCCTCGGGCGTCATGGCGCTGATGGCGATGCTCGCCCCCGGTGACCAGTTCCAGCAGTGGGGCTGGCGCGTGCCGTTCCTGCTGTCGGTCGTGCTCATCTTCGTCGGCTACTACGTCCGCCGTCGTGTCGAGGAGAGCCCCGTGTTCGCGGAGCTCGCCGAACGCAAGGAGGAGACGCGGATGCCCATCGTGCAGCTGTTCCGCAAGCACATCCTGCTCGTGATCATCGCGGCCCTCGTGTTCGCGGGGAACAACGCGGTCGGCTACATGACGACCGGCGGCTACATCCAGGGCTACGCCACGAACCCCGAGGGTCCCCTCAAGCTCGACCGCGGCCCCGTCCTGTGGGCCGTGGCCGGCTCTGCCCTCACGTGGCTGCTCACGACGCTGCTCGCAGGCTTCGTCTCCGACCGCATCGGCCGCCGCACGACGTACATCATCGGCTGGATCCTGCAGCTCGGCGGTGTCGCCGCGCTCTTCCCGCTCGTGAACACCGGCAACATCTGGCTGTTGTTCCTGGGCCTTGCAACCCTCACGATCGGTCTCGGCTTCACCTACGGTCCGCAGGCGGCCATGTACACGGAGCTGTACCCGGCCTCGATCCGCTTCTCCGGCGTCTCGATCTCCTACGCCCTCGGCGCGATTCTCGGCGGCGCGTTCGCCCCGCTGATCGCCGCGGCACTCGTCAAGGCGACCGGCGGCACCGGAGCGGTGACCGTCTACCTCGCCGTCATGACGCTCGTGGGCCTTGCCGCCACTCTGCTGCTGCGCGATCGCACCGGCATCCCGCTCGGCCCCGACCACGAAGCCGAGCAGTCGGTGAGCCCCATCTACGGCGTCTCCCGCGCCTGACCCGATTCGTCCAGGAGGTTTCGACGATGCAGTTCCACCATCACGGGTACGTCTCTCAGGACCCGCGCATCCTCCCCGCCGCCGGCACCGGGACCGATCGGCCGGCGGCGGTGCCCGACGAGGTCGACGTCCTCATCGTCGGCTCGGGTCCGGCGGGGATGCTCCTGGCCGCCCAGCTGTCCCAGTACCCGGACGTCGTCACCCGGCTCATCGAGCGGCGCGACGGGCGGCTGGTGCTCGGTCAGGCCGACGGCATCCAGCCGCGCAGCGTCGAGACCTTCCAGGCGTTCGGGTTCGCCGAGCGCATCGTGGCCGAGGCCTACAACATCGGCTGGATGAACTTCTGGGGCCCCGACCCCGCCGACCCCGCGAAGATCGTGCGGCGCTCGCGCACCGCCGACTACGCGTACGACATCAGCGAGTTCCCGCACCTCATCGTCAACCAGGCGCGTGTGCTCGACTACTTCGCCGAGGCAGCGCTCAACGGGCCGGGCCGCATCGTGCCCGACTACGGCGTCGAGTTCCTCGGGCTCACCGTGCCCGAGGACCCCGAGGCGCGCGTCGAGGTGCGTGTGAAGGATGCCACGGGGGAGCGGACCATCCGGGCGCGGTACGTCGTCGGCGCGGACGGTGCGCGCAGCGGCGTGCGCGAGGCGATCGGACGCGTGCACGTCGGTGACGTGTCGCAGCACGCCTGGGGTGTCATGGACGTCCTCGTCGACACCGACTTCCCCGACTGGCGCATCAAGTGCGCGATCAACGCCGAGGCGGGGAACATCCTCCTGATCCCGCGCGAGGGCGGGTACCTGTGCCGCGTGTACGTCGACCTCGGCGCTGTTGCGGCCGACGACGACCACCGCGTGCGGCAGACCCCGATCGAGGAGATCATCCGCCGCGCGAACGAGATCCTGCATCCCTACACGCTCGACGTGAAGCAGGTCGCCTGGAGCTCCGTGTACGAAGTGGGCCACCGCGTCACCGACCGGTTCGACGACGTCGCGCCGGAGGAGGAGTCCGAGGCATCCCCGCGCGTGTTCCTCGCCGGCGACGCGTGCCACACGCACTCCGCGAAGGCCGGTCAGGGCATGAACGTCTCGATGCAGGACGGCTTCAACCTCGGGTGGAAGCTCGGTGCGGTCGTGACGGGGGCCTCCCCGGCATCGCTCCTCGCCACCTACTCGGCGGAGCGGCGGCCGGTCGCCCAGCAGTTGATCGACTTCGACCGGGAGTGGTCCTCGCTCATGGCTCGCAAGCCCGAGGAGATCAGCGACCCCGAAGACCTCGCGACCTACTACCTGGCGACGGCGGAGTTCCCCTCCGGCTTCATGACGCAGTACGCGCCGGGGACGGCGGTCGTGGCATCCGACGCGCAGCAGGACCTCGCGACGGGCTTCCCGCTCGGAAAGCGGTTCAAGAGCGCGCCGGTGACCCTCGTCGCCGACGGCAACGTCGTCCACCTCGGTCACCACGCGACCGCCGACGGGCGCTGGCGCATCTACGTCTTCGCGGGTGCCGACGGCATCGCGGAGGGGTCGGATGCCGCGGCGCTCGCCGCCTGGCTCGCGTCGCCGGGCGGACTCGTCGCCCGGCACACGCCCGAGGGCGCGGACCGCGATGCGCTCTTCGACGTGAAGCTCATCGTCCCGCAGAGCTTCGACGAGGTCGACGCGACGACCGTGCCGGAGATCGTCCGCCCGAAATCGGGGCCCCTCGGCATCCCGGACTGGGAGAAGGTCTTCAGTGCCGCACCGACCCGGTGGAACGATGTCGACATCTACGCGGAGCGGGGGATCTCACGAGGCGGCGCCGTCGTGGTCGTGCGCCCCGATCAGTACGTCGCCCACATCACGGCGCTCGACGCGACCGAGTCGCTCAGCGCGTTCTTCGGGCGGTGGCTGCTGCCGCAGGGGTGAGGCGCGGCGTTGCGCGCCCGTGACCGTCGGGTCGACTGACGCGCCCGGCGGACTCGCGGCTCAATCGGACTGGTCGACGCCGCGCAGGCGCAGCTCTTCGAGATCGAGGTGCGCCTCGACGCGCCGTTCCACGAGGTCGTCGATCGTGCCCTCCCGCCGCAGGCGCATCAGCACGGTGCGCTTGCGGTCGAGGAGCGCGAGCTTCAGGCGCGTCATCTCCTCGAACCGCGCGAGCGGGGAGCGCTGCGTGAGGTCGATGCCGGAGCTCGTCGCGAGCATCTGGAGGGCGGAGGTCTCGGCCGCAGCCGTCGCTTCGACCATGACCGTGCGCCGAGCGCCGGGTGCCGCTGCCGTGGCCGGATCGCCTGCGGCGCTGCCCGGCGCCCGGATGGAGCCCGTGTCCAGGGCATCCGGTGCGACGAACGCCGACTCGAGCTCGGCGATCTGGGCTTCGTCGTTGCGGCGCTGCCGCGCGTACGCCCGGGCGTTCTGCAGTTCGAGCGTCTCGTAGCCCTCGCGGCGGATCCGGTCGCGGACCTCGTCGCTGATGCCGTGCTCGCGCGCCAGGTCGTCGAGGGCGGCGATCGCGGCGCCGGAGATCGTCCGCTCGGCGAGCTCGTACTCGTCCTCGGCGGTGCCGTCGTCGGGCATCCGCGCCCAGCGCACGATCGCGGGGAGCAGCGGACCCTGCACGAGAAGGCTCAGCAGGATGACGCCGGCCGTGACGAACACGACCGCGTCGCGCCCGGAGAGGTCTCCCGTCCCGGCGATCGCTTCCGGCACCGACAGCGCGATCGCGAGCGACACGGCCCCGCGGAAGCCGGCCACGGTGCTGACGATGCGGCCGCGGTTGTGGCTGTACGGGGCGCCGCCGGCGGGGCGCGAGAACGGCGCGAACAGCAGCTGGAAGAGGTAGCGCACGACGATGAGCGCACCCCACGCGGCGACCGTCACGAGCAGGAGCGTGCCGATCATCCGCCCCGGGATGTCGTGGACGACGTACTGCACTTCGAGCCCGATCAGCACGAACAGGGCGCCGTTGAGGAGATAGACGCCGAACGGCCAGGCCGACATCGCCTGGCGACGCGAGGAGGCGGTCGTGATGCGGGGGAGCGTCCAGGCGACGATGAGCCCGGCGAAGACGACGGCGAGGACGCCTGACGCGTGGACGAGCTCCGCGAGGAGGAACGCCGTGAAGGGCACGAGCAGCAGCGTGATGTTGATGACGATCGCGGGGCGCCGGCGGCGGAGTGCCAGATAGGCGAGCGCCGCGACGGCGATGCCCGCCGCCGCACCGCCGAGGTACGCGACGAGCACGGTGAGGGTCACCGACCACGCGCTCACGCTGTCGCCGAGTGCGAGCGACAGGGCGATCGCGTACAGGACGAGGGCGGTGCCGTCGTTGGTGAGGCTCTCGGCCTTGAGCTTCATGAACATGCGCTGCGGGAGCAGGCGTCCGAGGGCGGCGACGGCCGTGGCATCCGGTGGTGCGACGGCCGCCCCGAGCAGCAGGGCGACCGGCCACGGCATACCGAACAGGGACGCGACCCACGCGACGGCGAGCGCGGAGGCGACGACCAGCAGCGTCGACATGGGGACGATGTAGCGCAGCGAACGGCGGACGGCGCGCAGTGACGTCGTGAGGCTCTCCCAGAAGAGCATGACGGGGAGGAACAGCAGCAGCACCGTCTCGGGCGGCAGCTGGATCTCGCGCAGCTGCGGCACGAACCCGAGGAGCAGACCGATGATGACGAGCAGGAGCGGGGTCGCGACGCGGATCCGCGGCGCGAGCGCCGTGCCGACGAGGATCGCAAGCCCGAGCAGGACCGTGACTTCGAGACCTTCCATGGCATCCCCGTTCTGCGCTGCACCCGGTGTGCGGGACTCCGCGTGCGGGAACCAGTGTGCGCTCAGGTTGCAGCGTTCGGCCAGGCTCCCGCATTCCCGGCTGTGCCTGTTCTTCGCCGCGGCCCGATCTCTTCTGCCCGGCCCTGCCCACCCCGCGTGACGTACTCAGGAGATCTGGTGACCTCCGCATAGGCTGACCGCGGAACGGCGGGTATCGGCGCCCGGTGAGAGTGCGGAGTTCCTGAGAACGTCACCGTCGCAGCCGCCACCACGGCGGCCGCGGTCAGGAGTTCACGCGGATGATCTCCTGCTGGTAGGGGGCGATGACCTCGCCGGAGATGCGGCAGTCGAGCAGCAGGAAAGGGCGATCGGATGCCGGTGTGCGCGCCCACTCGGCGAGCGCGTCGAGGTCGGCGAGCGTCCGGACGACGACGCCGCGGGCGCCCACGGAGGCCGCGAGGCCGGCGAAGTCGACCTCGGGGATGAGCATTGGCGCGCGGGCGAGGCCCTGCAGTCCGTACAGGTTGATCTCGGCGCCGTAGGCGGCGTCGTTCCAGACGACGGCGAGACCCCGACCGGCCGCGACCCGCACGGCCGATTCGAGATCGGCGAGCGCCATGAGCCCGCCGCCGTCCCCGGTCGACAGCACGACCGTCGCGTCGGGTTTGGCGAGGGCCGCTCCCGGCACGGACGGGAACCCGAGGCCGATCGACTGGTACGCCGTGCCGACCATCAGCATCCGGTCGGGCGCGGCGACCGGCCAGTACATGTTCGCCCACCCGAGGAAGTGCCCGCCGTCGGTGACGACGACCCGGTCCCGGGTCGAGGGGTTGCTCTCCAGCAGCTCGCCGATGCGGACGGCGACCGACCGCGGATCGAGCCGCCCGTCCGGCGCGAGGGCGTCGCCGGGCTCCCGCGCGCGCAGCGCCGCGATGTCCACACTCTCGCGCCAGGGCCGGTGCGCCGCCACCCCCGCGCCGCCCCTCGTGGCGAGCTCCTCCACGAGGGCTTCCGCGACCAGGCGCGCGTCGCCGCGGATGAACCCGCCGACGTGCGGATGCGTCGCGGCGGGCGCGATGTCGACCTGCACGACGCGCGTGCCGGGGGAGAAGAGCCCACCGAACCGCATCGTGAACTGGTTCAGCCCGGCTCCGAACACGACGGCGACGTCGGCCGTGCCGATGAGCTCCATCGCGGCCTCGGCGCCGAAACCGCCGGTCACCCCGAGATCGAACTCCGTGCGCGGGAAGATCCCGCGTCCGAGCGCCGTCGTCGCCGTGATCGCGCCCGTCGCATCGGCGAGGCGGCCGAGCGCCTCGCCGCCGCCGGCGAGCCACGCCCCGCGCCCGGCGAGCAGCACGGGGCGCTCGGCGGATGCCAGGGCGCGGGCGAGGTCCGACACGGCCGCCCGGGTGAAGGGCGACGACGGCGCGAGCGGTGCCGGCAGCGTCGGACTGGGCGCCGGCGGCACGGGTCCCGCCTCGAGCTTCGCGACGTCGTACGGGATCGCGAGCACGGTGGGCACCCGGTACGACAGGGCGTGTTCGATCGCGATGACGGTCGTCGCCGCGGCATCCGCCCGCCCGACCGTGTACGTGCGGGCGCCGACGGCGGAGGCGAGCGCGATCTGGTCGACGTCCCACGGGCGCGGGCCGCTCGTCGGCTCGTCGCCGACCACGAGGATGAGCGGCACGTGGGCCTGCACTGCTTCGGCGAGCGCCGTCAGGGTGTTCGTGAACCCGGCCCCGTAGGTCGCGGTCGCCGCGGCGAGGCCGCCGCCCGCGCGGACGTAGGCATCCGCCGCGACGACGGCGCCGGCTTCGTGGCGCATCGCCGTGTAGTGGACCTCGGTCGAGCGTTCGAGCGCATCGAGGAAGTGGGCGTTGCCGTTGCCCATCACCCCGAAGACGTGGTCGATGTGCAGGGCGAGGGTCTGGGCGACGTGCGCGGAGACGGTGGGCATGGGGCCTCCCGGGGCGAGAAACGGTGATGGATGCCGTATGTGTCTCGCGTGCCCCTTTTTCGAGCACCGGCGGCGTCGTCGCCGACCGGACGAGACGAGTATACGGCCCGGCCGCCGGGCATGATGGGCGCATGGACATCGAGGCGATGCGGTCGGCGCGGCAGCGGGCGCATCTGCTGAGCGCACCGGCGCCCCACGTCGTCGCAGTGGCCCGGCACCTGGCGGCGACGCAGGCGCAGGAGTTCTGGGGCGGTCGCTGGGCGCTCGCCGTCC
>Ga0209922_101206_pt1 | contig 25941 bp, 37 predicted proteins | sample ThiBiot_500_biof_FD_183946 | JGI IMG/M metagenome (GOLD analysis project Ga0209922, IMG submission 183946) | Wastewater bioreactor microbial communities from Cape Town, South Africa - Thiocy_expt_500_biof (SPAdes) | ecosystem: Engineered > Bioreactor > Thiocyanate-remediating > Anaerobic-Aerobic ... | reverse complement strand
TATCTTCGAGAAAGACCGTATCAAGTATTTGTGTTTCGAGAAACAAGAACACCGCTTCACGATTCGATATAGCACATAATTTCATCAAACGTCGCAAATCTATCGAATTCAAAGATCTCTCCTATATTCAAGATTTTATTTTGTAATAAACAAAAACCTTCTTTAAATTCTGCATGTCCATATTTTCGAGTAATTTCAATTTGAAATATCACCATCTCGCAAATAAATGCTCCTAAACGTACTAACGATTGTCTTCCACTTCCGCCAATACCCAATAATAACAGATTTCCTCGTGGTCGTTTCAATACGCGTACGATTCGACAAAGATTTAGTACTGCATCTCGAAACATAACTAAATCCATTGGTAGATGCAATGGTGTTTGATTATATCGTTGAAGAGTTTGTTGAAGAAAAGATTTCAATTTTTCATAATTACGAATTTCCTACGAATAGAATTTTTATTTTAAGGAAAGAAAATTCATCTTCTAACTTCGTAGATATTATCTGTTCGAAGGAGATCTGAGTAAATCGGAGGATGACGATTGACACAAACATTGTGATAGACTTGATCGAAATACAAAGCTAATTTTTCGTTTAAAATTTTAACGAATAATTCTTGATCTTGATCGGTAACAAATCGATCGGAATAAACACGATGAGCTTCGTGTATCCAAAGTCGAAGAAATTCGATTTTATTCGTAATAACTGATTTATGACAGAGTAGAAGACCTTCGAACATTCGAGAGATATCTCGAAGATTAAATGTCTAAACAGAACACAGTAAAGTTTTTATGAACTGTTTCTTTTTTTTTCGTCGAATTACATAGTGAATCTTTGTTGGAGTTGGTAGATATTTCCTTTCGATTGTTTGATAGAAATCAACTGTTGCTTTAGTTACATGTTCATGGAGAGATTTAATTTCTTCATCGAAATCCACAAGTTTTTGATTTAACATTGTTCCAAAAATTCGACAGATTTCTTGTTCCTAAATCATAAAATTCGATCGATTTCTTGTGCATCAATTTGTACACATACAAAAGGAAATGTCATGTTAATTAAATTGAATCGACTTTGCAATCGTCGTGAGATTTGCTGACGACCACCGCCTGGTGGACCCATCGCAGCAAGTAGATACATATCTTTGACATATTTAATTCCTTGAGTTTTACGTTCATACCAAAATTCATAATCAATCCACATTCGACTATAACAAACAAAGCGAAAAACGTCCTTTATCACGAAATTTGAAAATTTTTCTTTACATCAATTCTAATGCTGGTTGAAATCCGTAAAGATCCTAAAAAGAGTTTGTTGAAAACAATCAAAATAATCATGTTAAAATCACTTTAATTGGCATGTTCATATCATCAATCAAAACAATCATTTGTTTGCCATTGATTGGTACAAAAAGATTTTTTGCTCGTTTTTCTAAATGATTTTCAAAGATATCTTGTAACATTTTCGATGTTGTCTATATTCCAAAACAAATTCAAAAAGTCTTAAAATTTAAATTGATCTACTTGAGCAGACATATGAACAGTTAATGAGTTGTAAACAGTCGAATCGAGTTTACTGAGTACATTTTCAGCAACTGTCGTTTTACCAATTCCGACCGCACCGACAAGAAGAACTTGATGTTTATTTAATAATAAATTTCGAATAAGATATTCATAACGAATTGTATCGACAGTTGGAACAATCATTTGATAGAACGGGATTCTAAATTCAATTAGAAATACAATTCCAAAAATCTTCTTTTTCTTTTTGAAGATTTTTACTCAGGATTATAAATCCATCCGTCTTTTAATTGTTCTTCCCAATGTAACCATGTTCGATTATGAACATCGACAAAAAATTCGAAAACTGTATCTTTATTCGGAAATGTGCCTTCGGTTTCTCGGAAGATAATGTCGATTTTCTTTCGACTTGCATCATCGACACTTGCGCCAAGTGACCAGATCAAACAGAAGACAAAATACATTTCAATCAATCTTCCTGAGAGAATTTCATTTTCATTGAATTGTTGTTGTACATCAGCTAAAGACCAAAATGTATCGAATAGATTTGTCAATGAAATAAGACCGTTCAATTCATGAATGGGTATTAATTCTTTGCAGTGAAATTGTTTGTATTTTAAAATTGGTTCGAAATATTTCTTCATACAATTACGAAGTTCGAGTTGAAGATTCTAAAGACAAACACGTTTTTGAGATACGTATGTCGGATGGACGAGATGTTTTACTTCTGAAGATTTCTGTTTCACCCATGATTCGAAATAGGGTTGCCAACCGAGTTGTTCATAATCACAATAGACAATTCCAGCTCGTGAGACAGTCGCTGGTGATGCAGTCGAAAGATCTTCTGTTTCGAAAAGTAACGTTACTTGTGTTGACATCGATATACGTTCTCCATTAGCTAATGTCAATAATTTATTATCATCCATCAACGAATTCATTGATTCAATCCATGATGTATCAATGGGACCATCGAAAAGAACTAATTTTCTGTCCAATTTTTCATCAGAACAGACTTGTCGCATGATTGTACTTAATATTCCATCATTCCATTCATTAGTTGCGAGATTAAATTGTCCGTAGAGTTCACCGAGACTCACTGCCTTTGGATTAATTGGATACTCCTAGATAGGGAACTTTTGTATTCGATTTGTATTCTATTTTGTGAATCTACAAACCAAAACTTTCGAATATTCACTCGATCCTTGTTGATTCAATCGTGTCAATGCATATTTAAACAATTTCCATGTTGTTGTCTTTCCTGAAAGAGTTTTTCCGACTAGCATAACCGAATGTCGAGAATGATGTGTTTCATATAATTGAAGAACTTTATCGATTGTTATACGAGTTACTTCAAAATGATGATTGATCATTTCTGATTCAATTGCTTCGATTAACTAAACATCGAACGATATGTAAGTGAAAAACGATTCAGTTGAAAATCGAACGAACTTTTGAATAATCAACAATGGGTATTGGAATGCCAGGAAAAAGATCTTCGACAATATTTTTAAAAAGTGACACATCCTGTGCAGCCATTTTCGGTGCATTCATATCGAGCATTGAGAGAAGAAGAATCTTTGTAAACAAAAAAAAACTGTTTTCAAAAGGCTCGAATTCAATTACTACTACTACTTCATCATCAGTCATTTTTGGATTGTTTCGTTTTTTCTCACCAGCATATCGTAGAACAGCCTTTCAACAAAATAAATTCGAAATCTTTTCCAGAATAAAAAAATTACAGTCAAAGATCGCAAACCAAAATCATAGTGATCTTGTTTAGAAAGTTGTTGTAAACATAGTTGATAGAGTGTATAAACTTTCCTAGCTAAAATCTAAATTAACATTGATTAAGAAATGTTGTTAAAACAGACTAGTTTTCTACTCGAGTATTTTGAAATCCTTCGCTGAAAAGAAAGTTTTCTGCAATGTAAATTGAATCCGGTGTGACCATTGATACAGGTCGAAACATTGATTTGAGATTATCGGGTAATTCTGTTCGACCCGCATAACCTGGATTCATAGTAATAAAAATCCCAACTTGTGGTAAAATCGGTATTTCTTTTCCTTCGAAAATAAATCTCGTCTGTTTCAAAGCTAATGCAGTTAAAATCGAATGAATTTGTTGTGCAACAACTGATAAAACCTCGACATTAATACGATTGAATCTAATTTCGAAAGGAAAACATTCCTCAAATATTCAATAAGAATTTAGAATTTACTCATCAAAACAACCCCATGAACCACTTTGAGCAAAACCCGAAAACATCTTTCCCATGGATTTGTAATCCAAAGCTTCCGAACAGTTTTGAACAACAACATAAATTGCAAAATTCTTGCCTAAATCTTTAATTGTTTCTGTTTTTCCTGTTCCAGCTGGTCCTTTCGAACTGCCACCTCGAAATAAATGTAATGCCGTCGTTAATGTTATATAACATCGATCAGTCAATGGTGAAATAACCAAACGAGGTGTACAACCCAAATATTCCTAATTCAATGTCGAAGACCAGTTTTTTTTCTCTCTCTTGAAAATCTTACATAATTATAATTGAATTTCGCTATTGTTTGTCGAATAATACAATCTTCGATTTGATCATTTCGTTCCCAATAGAATCTCAATTGCATGTGCCATTCGAAGGCTTGCAGATCCATAATTTGATTTTTTATCAAACGTTCGAGAATATCACGTGCATGAATTTCTTTTGTTATCACACTGATTACTCGAAGACGAAGAATTTTTTCTAAGAACGAACGAATCATTGACGAGTATCGATCGAGATTTTTCATCTAGTCAATCGAATTCAATTTCATTTTAATATCAACGCTTTCTTCTACTTGAATACGAAAAAGTTTTTTCAATGGTTTCAGATTTCCTTCGGTTTGACAAGTTGACAGAGCTTTAGTTGTAGCTGAAGTCCATTCGATTTCACTCGCTGTTACACAACATTGACTTGGCCAATTATGAATCCATTTATCTCGTTTTTTTAATTGTCCTTTCAGTGCTACCAAACAATTCTTAAGATATTCTCGAACAGTTAATTGCATTTTGATTTCTAAATCTTTGAGCCAATTTTCCACATTACCATCCAGTGATAACGTCGAAATCAGATTAATCTCTTCGTTTTCATTCGAATAAATTCCATTGGCAAGAATATTCTTTTTTGTAACTAAACGAAGTTGTTTGATATTATCAAAAAGTTTTTTGAGATGAACTTGAATCGATTCAGGTTGCCGTGCAAGACTCAAAATTTCGACGAGTTCTTCATTTGATATGAAATAAAATCGTGGAAAGATCGTACGTTTTGTTTCGAGATAATCTTCCATTTTCTTTTGTATTCGTTCGAAATGTTTTAATAAACGTCGAATTTTCTCCGAGAAATTCATATTGATTGCAACATAGAGTGCATTCGAATTCTTTTGAATTTCACCAAGAATTTCTTCTTGCCAAATTCGATTCACGTGTTTAAATTCTTCGGTTTCACGAGCTAATTGTCGTTGTACATCATCCAATGTAAATATACCTTCCATGTACAACCATTGCCGTTGAACATTGAGCAGACCATCGGTTAAATCCGATATTTGTATGAGAGATTTTTCCCAGAAATCAACATCGTTTTGAAATGGTTTTGCATAACGAGTTCCTTTCATCGTCGAAATCTGAGCAGTATGCTCTTCGATTGATTGAATAATATCATCAGGAGATCTTTCAAGAGAAGATCAGTAGAAAAAAAAAGTGATGAAATTGATAAACAAAAATACTTTAGTTTGTAAATGTTTGGTTTGTGTGTAGCGATTTGAAATTGTTTTTCATTCCAAGTTTGTTTGATATTTTCAAGAATTCGTTCGATTGAATATTCTTTTGTTGCGTTTTCAGAGATTTCAGTTATGATTTCAATATTGTCTTCACTAAAGCGAAATTCAAAAGCGAAATCTATTTTAACATTTTGTATTTACAAATGTAAATTAAGAATTTGTTCGAGTGTAAAATTCTTTGAATCGTGTTCGAATTCTTTTTCTGTGGCGAGTTTAATCTCATTCCAATGACGAGATCGAATATGTGGATTATTTAAAGATTCAATTAATGGAATTATTCGACGAAATGTATCGATACGATTGAGAAGAGACTCGAGTATCGACCAATTTTTATCCTAGACAAATCCATTTGAGTGCAAACAAATGAATCAATGCGACTAACTTTATATTCTCGTGACATTTTCAAGATTTTTTTGTATAAATTCTGTGCAAAATCATTGAGATCATTGATATTTAATTGTCGAAATTCTTTTGTCTTCCAATTGATTAACATTTCATCATATTCTTTTGCTTGTAACCAGATCGATTTCAAGATTTCGATGTCCTAGAATAAATTCAAGAAAAAAAACAGATTTCATTGTAGAAGACTAAAAACCTTTTTAAAATTTTGTAGATCTTTCGATTGATTCATATCTAATTGAAATATTCGATAGGCTAATTTCAAACGTTTTTCTTCATTTTCAATCTTTTCAATTTGTTCTTCGATTCGTTGACATTCATTCAATGCTGTCAGTACCGGTATTTCAGCACGATGCGGACCTGATAGATGAAAGGATCTTTGGAGTTCATTGATATCAGCGATGGTTTGTTCTTGTTCCTTCTGTAATCGAAGTTTAAATGTTTCCTACGAATGAAATCATAAGTAAGCAGAGAGATGAAGAGAAACTGTTCGAATACTTTCAAACGTTTGAATGAATTCAAAGATTCATCTAAGAAATATTTATAATTCGTCCAAAGACGTCCTAATGATTGATGTTGCTCGATAAGCTGTAAAAGAAAAATCAATATATAGGAGAATAATGTTGAGTCATACTTTCGGATTAATGTCGATTTCATAACGATGTAGAAGACCGATTTGTTCATTGATGACAGGTAGTTTGTCTTCGATTCTTGGAATATCATTTTTCAATTGTTCAATAAATTCTTGATAAATCGGAATATCATCATAAGTTTTAGGAACAACATTAATTTTTTCGGTATTTTCCTTGATCAATAGTTGAATACTTTCTAAATCATTTTCAAAACGATTCGATACAATCGATATCAGACTCTGTTGCCATTGATGACAAATCTGTACTAATGACACTTTGAAAAGTGAACAATCGATTTGAATCATTTGAATATTGATAATTGTTTCTTGATTATTGATATTATTTGCTACTTCAGTATAACTGCAACAGATTTATATCGAAAATAAAATACACTTTCAAAAGAAATTACCGAGCTATATCGGCTTCTAATGCTTGTAGATCGGTATTTTCTGATTCATAGATAATCATAAAACTTTGTTTATCAACTTCCCATAATTGTCGAAAACGGTACCAATTCGTTTCGATATATTTATGGATTTCTGTGAGACAATTTTCGATGCCTAACAAAATTTGTTCATGTAATTTATCCTTCGAAGGATGATTGAGTATAATCGAATGATACGACTAAATAATGATCAACAGTCGAATAGTTGTTAGACAAGTGAATTGAATGAAATACTTCTCGTTGAAAAGGAAAAAATGCAAAACGATCGGATAAACGTTGAAATGATTTGATTAAATCGATTAATTGATTTTCAGAGAGATTATTTAGATATTCGACAAGTTCTTCTAATGTCGGTTGAAATGTCAACTAAACCGAAAAATAAACTGAATATCATGATGAATTGAAATCTTCTTACGATGTATTTCATCTGACCATTGACACCTGCGATTTCATTCAAACAAAGGTCAATATTGAGAAATGGTATTGGTGTTGTTTGAACATCTCCATTGATGATCAATGATAACCGTTCGAGAGAATGAATTATATTTCCTAGCCAAGCTTTTTCGAGCATACAATCAATTGAACTTAACCATTGATCCCAACAGTGAAGAATCTACGAAGAAAATCAATGGATCTTTCAATGAAAGATTCTCTCTTGAACTTTAGCTGGATCGTTTTTGAATAGATTCTGTTGGATTTGTATGTCACTGCATATCTCATCATAGATATCTTGAATCGATGATTGATTTTGTTGATGAGATGATTTCTAAATTTTAATTTACTCAAAAACATAGAAAACCAAAAAATTCAAAATTTACAATTAATTCAACGAATTCTGAATAATTATAAAGGCTTTCTGAATCGATATTTATCCATAGTTGTTGACTTATATTTACACACTTCATACAACAATTGAGATATGTTTCTTTGAAAGACGCAATCATACTGATAAACTAGAGAAGAAAAACATGAAATTTTCAATTTCGAAATTGTTCGAACTTGATCAATATGTCGATTGATTTCAATAATAAATTCTTGAAACGTATTTTCATCAAGATAATTAATTTTGCCTTGAAAAACACTTTGTAATTTTTTCATAATCATTCGAATACGTTCTTCGAACAGACACAATTCTTTGTCTTGTAATGAATCAATAGCTCGATTATATTTTCGTACGAATTCATTTGTTTCTTCTCGTATTTCTCGAAATGTTTTTCTTGTATTATAAACATCGATTAATGAATAAGGTATTTCATAATTCAATCGTATCCACCAGAGACTTTCACCCAATGCAATGATGATCTGTGGATCGAAATTGACTTGTAAATAGAATTGATTCGGTTTGAGAAAAGCTTTTTGTAGGAGTTTCTTCGGTTGTAAATCGTTGGCCACTGTCCACCAATTTTGATACAAATGTTTTTGAATATTTTCAGCAAATTGAACGAATTTTTCATAGGAAATTTGAATATCATTTCGATCGATTAAAGATGATCGAACGAGAATTTCGTAGATTTTTGTTATACGTTCAATTAAATGTTGAATCCACATGGCTTTGGAAGCATATTGAGGAAGAAATTGATCGATGAGAGGACTTTTTTCCGTGTCAAATAATTGATACGATGCTAATTGAGAATGAACATGTTCAATTTCTGAAAGAAATAAACGAATAATATCGAGAACTTGTTCGTGAAGAACATGATTGATTGTCTAGAATAGGAGAATGATTGTAAATTCAATGTGAAAATCAAATAAATCTACAGTTCGTCGTTGAAAATCAACGAATATTTCTAAAATCTCAATTCGTTGCTCGATTGTCATCGCTTTTGTCATTGATTCATTGATTAATTTCACAAGAATTAATTCAATTTCATCGATTGATTCTAAAAATCTGCATCGCCACCAAACAAATTTCAATCATTTTCTCGTCGAAATATTCATTCTTCTACCTTTTAAATTCTCGATTCCATATCGAATAAGCATTTGCCGATATATCCAACATATATTTCGCATATCGTGTAAGATTCAAAAAAATTCTTTCAAATGCTTGCTGACTCTTATCTAACTGATGTTGATATTCATTTCCATGAATGCCCGAGAATATCGGCAAACGCGTTTGTTCACCATCTCGATACCAACCAAACAATTTCATACATTGACAAATCTAATTTACATTCAAAAAATTTCGATTTCTTTTTGGTTTAATTTCAATATACTTCATTGATTTCATTCAATCGCTGTCGAAATAGATCAATCGAATGAAAAAGATCATCAGCTACGATCAATGGCTTATTCGAATGTTTATTATGCATTGTAATAACCTAAGATTTTCGACGTCAAGTTTATTTTTCTGTCTTAAAAATATCGAATTACATGTGAACTTGTTTGAATGTAAATCTCGAGAATTTGAAATGATTGTTCGAGATTTATTTCTGTCGATAGAACATAACCTTGAAATAGTTTGTCGATATCAATCGATTGAGTACATCGATGGATGATTTGATTATTTATCTATAGGAGTTCGATTTTTTTTGAACAATTCTTTTCTTAATCGAAAAACGAACTTTACTAATCAGTAGTTGAATTCGTTCTGGTAGAGAAAAGAATATTGAATGATGCCAAAGAATTAATATTCGATAGAATAGATCGGTTATAATCGATTGAAGTTGATCAATAGGCGTTTGGTTTAATTGTAAAGATGATTGTGAAAGAATTTTCAAGAATTTTAAACAATCATCAACATAATCCGTAAATTTCTAAAAATAGGATTTTCTTGATTTATAAATTGATTTCGTTTCTTTTTATTTTACTTGAATTTCTTTTTCAACATGTAGAAATTGATGAAGATAAGCTGATTTCGATTGAATTAAAACTTGCACAATATTTTGCAATTCAACACTTTGCAATTGTTGACGAATATGATGAAGATTAGTTAAATATTTTTGCCAAAATTCAATTTCTTCACGAATATCTTTCGATTGATCTTCATTATTCATCAAACGATCTTGAATAAGAAGAATTCGTTTCAATTGATGATGCCATTTCAACATTATGCCTATACGAAGAACAAATAACAATCTTTTCACACGAATTTACTGTCAAATTCTACTCTCTAGTCGACCGATTAATGCTTTATCTTTAATCATTTCATCAACAGTTCGATCGAGACACTCTTTTGGAATGAATAGATACGTTCGATTTTGATATTGAACATCATAAAACGATGCTAAAAAGTGATTGAATTCGCTCAGAAAATCATTTTTTATTACTAGAAGAAACAAAGAGAGTGAATCTTTAAATCAAATTTACACGATCTTCTCGCTCGTACGATCTTGTATGTGATTATTATTTGTAAATAAAGGCCCAACGAGTGCAGAAATTATTGCTGTTAGACATGGAATTGCTTTGCCTGTCAAATATCCGAAACGAACTGATCGAAGAAAATGAGATACCGATTCAATCTGATCGGATGAATCTGTTTTACGAATGAAATAGTATAAACCATGATTTAGATCGAAATTCGATGAAATCGAATGATGAATTTGTACGATTGATGTTACTTCATCAGTACAAACAATTAGTAACCGATGAGTATTTGTAGAAAGATAGTCTTCGAGAATTTTCAATTGTTCATCGGTTAGTTGAGATATTTGAATTAAATTTCGAATGTACTCAAGCTAGAAGAAGTAATAAATCATCGAGAAAAGAAAACATTTATCCTACTATTGAGTCAGTCATTTAATTATGGAGACTGTTATATTTTTTTGCGCGTCTGACGGCAATTATTACTGGTGACATCTATAACTATTTCAAATTTTATTCAAAAATTACACGTACATTCTTCGGTTTTATCTTGATTATGTGTCATTTGTGTCTGTCTATCGAATATTCACGAACGATTCCTCTTTTGCCAAAGACTTCGATTGAAAATCTTTCTTGTTTACGTTCGTGCGTCATGAATGAGTCAATACATTGCATCATGCTTGTTCTCATCGCAAGGAAAAAACGACCTTTCGCCTCGCCCCTCACAAAATATATTTCATCAGCAATTTTTGTTTTTCAGCTCATTTTTATTATGACTACCAACTAACAACGTCGCGACCTTCTTAGGCGCCTCAGCTACGGCTAGCAGCACGAATTTTAGCGTGCCTTTTTTCACAGTAAATTCTTCGAAACATCGAATTTGTTCTTTTGAACATCGTGTATTCATTTTAGCTCAAACATGCAAATCAAAATGGCTCTCGCCACTCAATTTTCCGCATTGACGGCTACAAAAAATAAACGAACAAAATGCTCTTCGAACTCGAACATACAAACGAACTCTTCACGCCCACCATCACTCACACTGGCGTGAATGAGCCCAATCCCCTTTTAACATCAAGTCAAATTTGTCATCTTGACGAAAATGACATCGATTTCGTTGATGAACCACTAACAGAATTAGTTAACCTTAATCAGAGTGATGAACAACAAGATCTTTTCACAACATTTGATTTCCCCGTTCTCAACGAATTGAATCGAACAGGTAGAAACATCATCATCAATCGATTGTTTACCAATATTATCTCATATTGATTCTCTAGATTCAACATTCGATGGCGTACAAATTGAGAAGTACATTACACAAGGTTCACTGACATCGGCTCCAATGCCGGTAGCTGATGTTTCGGCTTCGGATGATTCAACATTCTATCCAATTGAAGATTCGAATTCATCAACACAAATCTGGGTCGGTAATGAATGTACAGTTGGATCACAAAGTTCCAACGATATGGCGGCGGTACCACTCACTCCACCGTTGTCACCTCGTGTGTCAACAAAACGCCGTTCATTAACTGCGGTCGAACGTAAAGTTCGAAAAAAAGATCAAAACAAAACCGCAGCAGAAAAATATCGACTCAAGAAACGTAATGAAAAAAGTGACCTGATCACACGTCATACCGAGTTGAAAAGCCAAAATCAAGAACTTAAATTTCAATTAGAAAATCTAACATTTCAACTCGAACAATTCAAACAATTGTTTGCCGATGTTCTTCAAATACCAATTCCATCGAATCAAACCCAATGAGAAAAAAAATTAGATGTTGTCCTCACTATTTTTCGCGTAGATAGTGTTTGCTCTCTCTCTCTCTTTTTGTTGTTGTATTGTGTGTCTATCGCTTATTTTAATCACAATAAATCGCTCATCTTGCGTTTCATAACCGTATCCATTTAATAGTTCAATGTTCTCAAAAAATATCCATATATCGATGATCAATGAATCGTTATGATTATTGACTGTCTCCTTTCTGATGAAAATGAAAGATTAAATGTATAAATATACGAGGAAAGAACAACGAACGAGAGGAGAGAGAAGGAAAAGAGAGAGAACGTAGAAGAAGAAAAAAATTATTTCGATCGACAAAATAAAAAAAAAAGAAATTGTTTATGCACCTCATTATTATTTTAGTGCAGGGAACGACGTTGGTGAGGTTGTCGTCTCTTCTTTTTTGTTACTTAATAAATAAAAAACGAAAACATACATCTTAACACATAAGACAGAAGAATTTCGAATTTTTCTTCTTTCATTGTGAATTTTAATTTATTTACTCCATCTTATTTGTCCAAAGAATCGCATGGAAACGAAAGCATTGTCTCAACGTCGAAATATCCTCCTTATTTTAGTTTCCGTTTTGCTTGTAATCATTGCGATTTATTCGCTAAGAAATCGTAAGTTAGTCGTTGTTAGTTTTTATTTGGTAACTAACGTTTTGTGCTCGACAGATAGAGATGAACTGCTTAGACAAGTATTTGAAAAGTACTCAAGGAGAATAAACAATAACATTGGGTTTATGGGCTTTTCTTTCGTTTTCATACTAAACTTTCTTGTTGTTTTTTTTCTGTCTTCTACTAGCTGATGTCAACGAAGTCGATGAAGAAGAATCAACAGTGTCTCTTTGTCAAATACGCGTACAATTTGATAGCAATTCGAATACATATGACGATCGAACATTAGTGTCATTATTAGCAACATTAAAGATGCATGATTTCTTTATTGGACAACCAGTTTGGGGCGCGGCCGATACGCTTCTTTACCTATGCGAACATCGGCTCAAAGTTGGTCTTAAACAATCGACTGTCGAACGTGAATTAACAAGTGTCATTCGAAATGGACCGAGTTCATCCAGTCGTTTTGCTTGGACATGCGCGTGAAGAGTTTAACTTTCGACGAAGAAAAAAAAAGAGAGCGTTCTTTTTTTCTTGTATAGATCTGTGTGTTCTTTGATGAGGAATAAAGTCAATAGAAATAGAAATAGGATTTTATTCGAGCAGAAAAAGTAAAATTCGAATGAAATATTTTTATTAAATAAAAAAAAACGACGATTCGAGATTCAATCGAGTCTAAAACTTAATTATTATTTATCGACGACGAACGACTTATCGAACTTAAACTGTCGAAAAAACCTGAGTCATATGTTGACATTTGTCGATGATCGGCAAGAAGAGAATGTTCAGTGAGTTTGAAGAAATATTTCGGATCAAGTGTTTGCATGTCTGTTTGACAATAGCCAACAGTTATCGATGTTGGTAGTTGATGATTTCGATAGGTTTTTTTCTCGAATGATTGAATCGAATTATTTTGATTGTAAATCGATTCACCGCCGTCAGTTGTCATTGCAATATCGTCTTCTTCGCGTAGCATCGTTGGCACACTGATGATAACTGAATCATCGCTTCGACCAAGTGCATTCGGCATAGTCGTATAATTCGAATCGCTTTCAACGAATTCCAATGTTTTGTAATAGTCATCGTTTGGAACAGGTTTTCTACCCGAACGTACATCGTCGGTTTCAGGAACGGGAGAGAGATTTGTAGCTAAAGAGAAAGTATTGAAGAAGAATTTTGACAGAAAACAAAAACGTACAATCAGTGAGCAATGCATGTTGAAATGTTTGAGATGCTGCTCGTTCGTTTGTATTGAATTTTTTAGCCGATTGACGAATCATTTGGAAACGTGATCGAAAACTAAACGCGAAATTTGTTTTTTTTTAAAATTTAGAACAGATTCATCAAAACCTTTTGCTAGATGAAGCCTTATTCGAAGATTTCGTTCGAAACCATGAATGTCCATCGATTTTCTCCCATTCACCTTGATTATCGATCATATATCCGCCTTGATCCTTTCGATCCCAAAGAACGATTTCACCTAGACAATCGAGTGTTTGCTAATTATTCATTTATATAAAATCCTTCATACCAACGCCTGGTAAAATATCATTGTTATTGTTAGTAGTTGTCGTAGGAGCAAAACTATTTATTGGTGGTCTTTGTTTCGAATATTGAAGATGATTATTAGGACTTGTTTGATGACTGTTGAGTGATGAAGCACTAAGCAAATGTCGACCTTGGACTCGATGACGATGTCTAAATCAATTCGAAATTATTTTTTCAAATTTTTTGTTTTGTTTACCTTCGTACGACGAACAGAATGAAATTGACAGAAAGAAGAAGAAGAACGAAGAGAATCGAAACACCAACAATAGTCATATCTGAAGAAGAAGAAGAAAAAAAATCAATAACAATCATCGATTTGTTTGATTCTACCTGTTTTACCCAACCAGCCATCGTCGTCATCGGCGGCGGCAGATTTAATTTTTTCGTGGTCGGTCGTTTGTTGAACTATGTTTTGCGATGATGTTTGGTCGGTTGATTGATTTCTTGGAGTAGTTCTTGTTGACGATACAAATGGCATAGGATTAGTGAACAAATGACTGAAATATTGTGGATTTAAATTTGTCGGATAGTAATTCATTTGTTGAGATTTCTTTGGTTTCATTTCTGGTAGTAAATATACAGAAGATTGGGTTGTGGAAATCAATTGAACCTGAGTTGTACCGAAATAATCCGACCATTCATTATAATCATCTTCACCATCGTATTCGACGTGTACTTTTGAAGTCACTACTGTAGTAGTTGTTGTTGTCTCAAAATTATTCGGAGGAAACCAATTATTTGCTTGAGTCGTAGGGATAATCATCGATGTACTTGATTCTGTTACAGTTGTAGTTGCTGCTGTTGTTGTTGTCGTCGTCGTCGTTGTTGTTGTTGTTGTTGTTACAGTTGTAATTGTAGTTCTAGGAATCACTGTGGTAGTGGTGGTAGTAGTAATTGTTGTTGTGGTAATGGGGGTGGTAGAGTTCTCTGATAACATTTTAATCCTGTTTGTTGCGTATAATCGCCATTGCCACCAATCGAACGGACCGGATGGCGCATACCATGGCGTTGCTGGTGGTATAGATATTGTTGAAGTTTTCGTTGTTGCGAAAGAAGGTTCTATAGTGCTAGTATAATTAGCAACTAGTGAACTAAGTTTGATTGATGAGATTTTTTCAGTTGATATAATCGGAATAGTTGATGTAAGAAAACTCGTTGTTGCTAAAAATCAATGATTTGAAAATGAATTTTCTTTCTAAAAAAAATATGATATTATCTACTTGGTGGTATCGGCGAATTAGTGGTGGTAGTAGTGGTAATAGTAGTCATTCTTGGTAGAAATGTTCTTGGTCGAGGTCGTCGAAAATATCTCCACGTTGAATTCCATTTGACAACGGGCGCTTGACTCGTTACGGTTTGTATAAATCTCGTTGCTGTAACATTCGATGACCCATATAGATATCTCACAAACCAACCTTTCGGTCCAAATTCTAGTTCAAACGTTGTTAACCGACCGTGAGGATACGTAAATGCACCTGCTACTGTTGTTAAACGATTCATTTCTTCAACAAAGGAAAACAAAAAGATGTGACACAAGAAATTGATTAGCAAATAACAAAAGTATTTACTCGAAGCTCGTGAAGCAAAAATCGATTGAGGTGTCGTCATCCATAGACGTTGATAATCCGTTTTGACTGTCGCTGGATTAGGTGGATTGTTATAAGCTAAACGACTCCAACCATGATTGTACGATGTCGAAATCGTTGGAGAACGATTTGATATTTCTGATAATGGCACACCAATTTTCTCTTTCGGTCCACATTGTAAATGAACTTCAGCATTCGGATGATTTGCTTTTATTTACAAAAAACACACACACACATGTCTCTTTTTTTTGAAAAATGAAAAAAAAAGATCAAATACCTTCATAAACAAGCCAAAAACCTCCACGTACAGTCAATGTTCGACTATAAAAATTCATGTACAACGTATTTGTATCACTTAAATAATTATGTCCTTGTTGTAAATAAGTACACTGTGTACTCCGTTGTTGGTCACTACTCTGTAAAAACAGTCCTGCACCCGCACATTGTTCTAAATCGAAAAAAACAATCGAGAATTCTATTCGAGCTCAAAACGAAAAACAAACGATCGTAGGGAATTAATTGAAATGAAATCACAGAAAGTAAAAGTCGATATTGTGATTGAGTCGAGATTTTACACCAACAATCATCATTTGCCGTATATGGATTAGGAAAATTTGGTGTCTGTAATGTACCCCAAATCGATGTCATAGCTTGTGTCGAACAAATATCATGAATAAATGCATCTAAAAATCATCACATCTTAAATGATTTTCTTTGTCTCAAAAAAATCTACCTGAAATACATTCGAAAAATGCCATTGTATAGTCAACTAATTCATTGTAACAATCATCCTGTTCACTATTTAAACGTATTCGTTGCATGTGTAAAGTACAATTCTCTCTGCCTGAACAGGCCGAAGCAAAACTTGTCGAAATTTTACAATTGGCATTCGATGTTGAATTGATCGAAATCGATGATAACGATTGTTCTTTCAAACATTGTAATGGTAAATGAGATTTATTTTTAACAACCACATCATATGCATCGAGCATTCGAATCTTTTCATTGGCATTACAACGTATAAACATAGTGCCAATTGTTTTCGAATGATGACAATAGATAGTTGTTCGTGCATCTAAATTGAAATTATTATTATTACTATAAAAGAATGTCGAGATAGATGTTGATATACGTACTAGTCAATGGGACAACAGGTGGATTTTGTGCGATTATTTGTTGAATAAAAAAGCCGAATAGAAAAATCCCGAGTCGATTGAAATTCATTATGAATACTGTCGATGAATTTGTCGTCGATTAGAGCATTTGTTCAACATACTGATTTCTATTAGGACGACATGTCATTGCGTTGTTGTCTCTATTTGATTTGATCAATGGATATTTTTCTAGGTCGCCGTCACATGTCGGTATTGAATCAGGGTTACAATTAATGAATTGACTTTTGTCTTGTTTAGTTAAACACAATCGAAACACATGACGCGACAATGTTTCATTTATTTATATGTTTCTGTAGTTAACAAAAGAAAAGGAAACTGAATGTCAACAGATCGATTAATCTCCTTCCTCTTTTTTTCTTGATCATTGAAGACTAATCACGTATATGATCATAGATCTATCAATATTGACGTTCGAAATGAAACAATTCTGTGCTCATATTGGACTTGTTCAATGTTTATTTAACTGGAAAAATTCATAATAATTTTTTTTTTCTCATACTGAAGTATGAAAACAGGAAAAACTCTTCTCGTCATTTGATTGATTTCATTTTTGTACTTTAACTTTTTTCAATTAAATTCTATAACTCGTCAGTTTTCTTTTGTTTGTACTCAAATATTAAAGACATTTTTTCACTCGTGATTTATATGTAAATTTCGTAGTTAGTTCATTGTTATTTTTTGTTTAAATAATTGTCCGTACAACCCTGAAAAGTTCTTTTTTTTCTTCTCTTTCTCTAGACTAAATAGGCGTAGAATCGTACGTATGTGTGATACGTAATCTCACATTATTATTGTTATTATTATTCATACTCAATTGCTTTTGTATGTTAAGAAAATTCGAGAAAGTATGATTATTTTTTTTCTGTTATGTTAGAGAACAGAGGATTAGAGTGTTTCTTTCTTTTTTTTCTCTCTCAGTAACAAAGAAAAAAAACAAGAAATCGATCATTTCTATTGAACTTTTTTACCTCATGACTGTTTTCTTCTCATTTCTTTTTTTTTTATTGCTTCTCAGCTTATTAATAACATCAGTAAAAACAGTAGTGAAACCATTTTTATTTTGACGTTTCTTTTATAGTCTGCTAACATATTAATGTCCTTCAAAAACGAACGTTTTCTCATCGAAGCTATTGAACAATGTCATTTACATAAAATTCTAACTTGTATTAAACATGGACATAATATTAATATTCAAAATGATCTCGGACAAAATCTTCTCATACATCTAATCAAACAACAAAATCCTCATGATCCATTATTTGAACGTAAACGTTTGAATATCTTTCAATTTTTAATTACACATTGCAATCTTGATATTCATTTGTTTGATTATTATGGTAAAAATCTTTTCAATTGGATAACAAATCTAAATTGTACACAAGAAGCTCTCTATCTTCTTCGTTCATATCCAGGTGATATTAATATTCTTATTCGAGATTATTCAGGTCTATGTTCATTACATTATGCAATCGAACATGGAAATGAAATTCTTGTTCGAGCTATTGTCGATTATTTACTACAATATCGAATTCGTTTTGATATTCCTGATAATCATAATAATACACCTGATGAATTAGCAAGAAAACTTGGTTATGAACAACTTAGTGGATATCTCGCTGAAACATCTCGATCGACTATATTCATGGCTCGAGAAATACCTGTTGTTCATCAAATGCCATTTCTACGTCCGATGACAAATAAATCAAAGGCAACAACTGTTTCATCATCGACACTATCGAATTCATCGATATCAACTGAAACTCTCGATGTTTATCATGTACTTGAATCGAAAATCGAAATAGCAAAGAAAATGAACGATTGGAAAACTGTACGTTTATTACGAGCGTATCAACGAAATCCAAATGGCAAAAAACTCAATCAACTACGTATGTTTAACTAAATATAAACACAGACAGAGAATTTTTCTCGGCTGTTTTTTTCTTTTATATATTTTCTTTTCATTAAAATTGTACTTTTTTATTTACATTTTGCCTTCTCTAGCCATACCAACACTTCAAATTAATCGAACAACACAAACACCATTGCCATCTTTAACACCAATCAAAACATCTCCCATCAACCCTCTTTCAAAGACACTCACCGGTGGTCAAACAGCTCAAATGTTACGTTTACTTGAACCACAATTAACAAGTTCCTATCGACAAGCATTTGTACCTTACTATCAACGACCAGTCGTGCCTGTTGTTGGACTTCTTCCGCCGGCATCCGTTTCACAACGTAAATTGTCAATTGTATCTACAACATCGGCATCATCTCGACGTATGTCATCTGTATTAGGTCTGCGTCGACGAGAATCAAATGTTAGTCAATTAGGACTTGTGCCTCCACAAGATTTACAAAATCGTCTCTCATTACCACCCGTTTTTAAACAACAACAACAACCACGTCCATCGATTTCTATGAATCGATTATCAGACGGTGATGCATTGACCAAATTACGATCAAAAAATCTAATTACTATCGAAAATTAAAGATTTATAATGTCGTTTGAAATTCATGCTGTCAGAAATCATTAACCTGTGCTAATCAACGGTTGAAATATAATTCAATTTCTTTATTTTTATAATTGCAAACAACTTCGATAAAACTCTAACTTCAATACGACACATTTGTTCTCTCCTTCGGTTTTTTTTCTTCTTCTCTTCTTTAAATAGAAACAAAAAAAACTAAATGTTAATTTTTGTTAATTTGACATTTGATAAAAATCAAAATGTGTGTTCTAACATAATTATAATTTGATAAAAAAAAGAACGAAAGAAAAACGGCGACGGAATGACGATGTATGATCTGATCTTTTGACAATAATTAATAGAAAATAATTTGACGAAAACGAACGGCAACATGTCAATTTGATAATGATTGAAGTTAACATAATGAGAAAGCCAATGAAAGAAAAGAAGAAAAAAAGGTTATACTATTATCAATGAACATTGAGAGAATTAAGTCGGAGTTTTGCTTTGCTCTCTCGCATTTTATATTCGTTAATTCTGTTAGCAAATCGATAGAAGAAGAGAAAGTGTCTATTCGATTAGAATAGTGAATTAAATCTTCGCGTTCATGATTAACTAAAATATGAAATCACACATCATCACAGGAAATTGTTCTTGACAGTTTTTGTGCTCGAAGAAACGAAATAGCTAATCAATGAACGAGCAAATAGATTTCACGGTCTCACACTCGTTCTTCTTTTTTTTTGTTTCATTTGATTAAAAAAACTCAACAAAAAAGAAAAGAAAAGTCAAATTTCCGGTAGAACATCATCATTAAATGATCAATTTCAATCTGCAACAAAACTCGTAGACAACGAAGAAACAAAAAAAACGACAGAAATTCATTTCAGGTATAACACACCCTCGTGATTTTATCGTTTCTTTTAAGTTAATTGACTTTTCGCACAGCAGGGATTGAAAAACTGCTAATTTCTCGATTAAGTAGTCTCAATCATATCAACAACAAAAAAAAAAGACGTCAACCACTTGACAAAAAGAATGTCAGCAGATGTATCGGTGTTTCAATCAGCAATGAAAGATACTTATCTCAAAATTGAATTGCAAACGCAAGAGAGAGAAAACGTTTTTCTTTTCTCCTTTTGATAATTAAATCTTGGTAATTAGTTAATGATCTATTATTTGACTCATTTAGTTAAATGAGCATCACTAGGGGAGTTTAATCGAACTGAAAAATCATATATTCAAATATGAATTCCTCTCATGAGACATACAGACATTCACCTTTTAATCGAATCGAATTGAAATCACAATTCAAGCTGCAAGAAGAAAAAAAATTTACATCGAAATAATTTCTTGACAGCAAATATATTCAAGTCATCATCATGATCATTGGTTGTGCTAGTTTATAATTACATCCGCCTTTACTTATTCGTCCTATCGTTAATTTTTTGACGAATAGAAATATGAAAGAACAAGAAGAAGAACGAGAAACGAAGCAATCATTGAAGAAGAGAAAACGAGAGTCTAACATTGTTGATTAATATTTTGCTTCTTCGTCTTCTTTTTCTGATTTTTCTCTTTTTTTCTTCGTCGTACTCCCATTCATCACGGTCATTATTAGATTATTCATTAAATAAATTAAAAAAACAACGGAGTAGCAAAAAGAGAGAAAAAGAGAGGAGAGAAGAGAGGAAAAGAACGACGAGAGCAAAAAAAAGAAGCATCATTATTGCTATTATCATCGTCATACTCACACATAAATTGAAATAGAATGAAAAGTGGAACAAGTAAAACATCAATTTCAATGGTACCACCAATCAATGATGATTTAAAAGCTATTCATTCAATCGAAGCTATATTAGGCATTAGAAATCTTGAACATCATCATGCTCAAGCACATGCTCATCTTTTTAATTCACATTTAACATCAGTAAAATTAAATCAAGACAAATTAACAAATAAAAAACGTAGTTCAGACGAACTCTATCCTGAAAGTATGTTATTTATTTTGTTTTGTTTTTTTTCTTCATATAAATATATTTGATTTAATTAGATAAAATGATTCGTTGTCTACCGAATGAAAATGATGGATTAAATCATTCGAAGAAATCTCATCATCAATCTGAAAATGATCTAGATGAACTCGATGATGATGATGATAGTCTTGGCTCGAATCAGCATCATTCAAATTCAAAGAAAAAACATCGACGAAATCGAACAACATTCACAACATTTCAATTACATGAACTTGAACGTGCTTTTGAAAAATCTCGTAAAGACCAAAAAAAAAGCTGTCAATATGCGTTTTTTTTTCTAAAATTATTAGATTATCCAGATGTTTACAATCGAGAAGAATTAGCTGGTAAAATTAGTTTACCTGAAGTTCGTGTACAAGTCTGGTAAGAATATAAACTAACGATATGTTCGAGTAGAATTTCTTTGACTTCAAAATTAAGGTTTCAAAATCGTCGTGCTAAATGGCGTCGACAAGAAAAAGCTGAAGCAAGTACATTAAAAATCAATCCCGATTTTCCTATGTCAAGTTTTCCGGCAACAAATCGTTCGACAACAAATCCTTCATCGACATCACCTGTTTCATCAACATTAGCAATCGATCCATGGCTTTTATCACCATTTTCAACGTCAACCAATCCATCACATCATTCGAATAATGTGACATTTTTTCCATCCAATTGTAATGTTTCATCACTCTATTCATCATCAGCCTACCCAACACCGCCTCATCATTCCTATGGAGGCTCATTTTCATCATCGGATACGAATGAACATAATAATGAATCAACAACAAATACAAATTCAATTGCCAATCTACGTATTAAAGCCAAGGAATACATGAATGCTATTATTGGTACAACAACTAACTCAAAAAATCATCTCCTATGGCCACAAGGTGTATAACTATCTTGACAGCAAACATTCTTTTTAGACTTGATGTGTAAAATAAAAAAACCGAAAAATTCTCTTTTGATTACTGAGACACAAATAAACTACCAATTTTTCTTTCTGTTTTCTTTTCCCTTCTATTCATATATCTCTTTCTTTCTCTATATATAAATATAATTTAATGAATTACCTATATATAATATATATTTATTTACACATTCATTATTCATTTGTCTTTTTCACTTCTATAATTTAAGAACCGAGGTAAGTCAACGACGTTCGCGCGTCGTCAGATAATTGCTGTCAGACATGATTATCATTTTTCTTTCTTTTCTAATTCATTGTGAATATAATAACGATCAAATTTTTGTGTGTGTGTGTGTGTATGTTGAGTGCAAACAAAAATTGAAACACGCGATGAGATTAATAGTAACAACAGTCGAACTAAGCCGACAAAAATTTTTAAATATTATTACTTTCAATTATGAACACGCCATGTCAATTGTCAATATGAAGATGATTTTTTTTATATTGTTCAAACTGATAGTGATCAAACATAAGTTTTTATCAATTGATTATTACTTCATCATTTTCGCACACATGCTATCGAATAGAAAATAGCGTTTTTTTGTGTGTCTCTCTCGTATTCATGATAATTGATTTTGACTGATTCACATGAGAATTTTGTTCATTTGAAAATATCATTATGTACCCAAGAAACAAATAGAAGAAAACAATTAGATTTATTTCATGGAATTAACTGTTGTAAAATGAAGACAGTTGGATTTCGCTGAATAAACAAAGGATTGATTAATAATAATCTTCATATGTCATGTTCTTTTTTATTAATAGAAGTTTTACAAACGATAATTCTATGTTTTAATAATTTTTCTTTTTTGAATTTTCAAAAGTCATGTTTGAACTCGAAGTTGAAAGGCGAGCTCTCTCTCTCATTTCCAATTGAATAAATTGAAAATAGTTTACGATAAGAGAGTAATCCAGTTGAACGAACTCAACCTTGACTAGGTAATTAAAAGATTGTAAAGGATCTGAATCAACTGATATTACGTCATTCGTGGGTATGTCGTCATGTTTTACATTGAAATAGACTAATACTCTGACGTGAAATAATATATTTACAACTGCTCAATGACGAAATATCCTTGAAATGAGATATTTCAAATCTGTGCGACCTCTAACGATTGAAAAGAAAAAGCGATCATCGTATGTGCGTTATTGTTGTTGTTGTTTTTTGTGTTATTGGTTGAATTAAATAATCAGTCCGTTTCGTTGTTTAAATAAAGAAGCAACGAATATTCGAAAACGGCGTCTTATATTATATCACCCGACGATTCGATCTGTTTTATTCTACTCTATTTATTTCTTTGTTAGCGTCAATGATCAAATTGCCGATTAATTCGAAAATAAGAGAGCGATCTTGATTGATCTTGAATTCGACTTATTCAAAATGGCTGATGGCTGGCCCCGCAGCGATACTTTATGAAAATATAGGAATATATAGGAATTTAAAGTCGTTTTTTTATAGGATACTCCGCACATATATAGGAAATGTATAGGATACAATTTTAGTGACAAAACTTCGTAGTTTAAATTTCGCAGCGCATTTTTTAGTGTTATAAATAGCGGATAGTTCTGATATTGGTACGATAAACAAAAAAAACTTGTTGGAACTTTCGAAAAATAATAATAGAAAAAGAAACATGACTCGATATTCTATTTATTGTGACTCTTTGTGCATATTTATATGTTTAAATTTAACAAAAACCGAATAGAAGATACAAGATTTTGTCAGAAAATAGGCAATTTCGTTTTTTCGTAAATAGTCTTCTATCATACAGTAAAAAAAAGTTCGAAATCTTTGGTTTCAAACAAAGATATCAGTTGAAGTATTTGTTTTTTTTCTGTCGTTTATGATATTGCTGAAACTCTTTTTTTCTTTTTTTTCGAATTTATATCAATTGCTCAGTAACAGTGGATAATCGTTCACTGATCGATTTGCTTTTTGCGTTTCTACCTTCAATCAAAATTGTTTCTCGACCCATCTCAAAAGCGTCCTTGCTTTTCACTACTGTTTGTAATCACTCACTGGCATCTTTTATCAGCAGACTGACTGTCTGAAGTTCTTTTTGTTTTTTCAGGGGTGAGTGTTGATCAATGTAGAAAACAATGCTTTTTCTTTTCGGAAAAACTCTAACTTCGAATACTTTATATCCACACAAAGAATGATTAACTTTAAACGCAATTGTCAATTGATGATATACAATTATAAAATAAAACTATCTTTTCAGTCCAATATTTGTAACTACAAAGAACCAACATCAAATAAAATGAGATAGTTCCATCAATTTTAATCGGAAAACGAATGAAGAAATAACCATTAGTTGTCGCCAATACACATTCGGCTGCATATTGAAATGGTTTTTCATGACATGAAACAGATGCACTTACAGAGTAAAGAATTTTTTTCGAAAAAATTTGAATTTTTCAAAAAATATAGGATTATAGGAAAAAAAGTCAAAATATAGGACTACTGCGAGGCCAGATGATCAGAAACGTAATGTTTCTTTGAAGAAATTATAATCAAACTAATTCTCTGCAAGCAGAAGTAACTGGTATTAATACTGAACCACATGAAGCAACATTTTATTTTAATAAATTAATTGTGTGATGAACTTTTCTTATCCGCTTTTATTTAATTGTCCACTTTAAATTTGTTTTAATAAAACTCAGAGTAAAATACGTTTAAAACCTCTTTATTTAGCTCAATCTACTAAATGTTGATTTTCATGCGTAATTCATATTATTAGAGAAAAATTTCTAAACAGCTAATGCAGTTGGTCATGCGTTTGACATGCAAGCGTACAAGTGCTTGTCAATGGAACGAAACTCCAGCGCTATGAACACATCTTGAGGTCTGTGCAGGTCAAGAAATTCAAAAAAAATTCGTCTAGAGAATTAGCATACTCTTTTACACGAAACTCGAGTCAGAAATTATATCTATGACTATAACAAACTAATTTGAGAACTTTCACAAATTTAAGAGGGAAAAGTTGATTTAGAAAATTTTTCGTCCCCGCGGTCTCCCTCGGCGATTCAAATTTTATTTTAATATATCTTTCAAAAAACTACAATAATGAGAGGATAGAATAGATAATGTCTATTGTTTGCGTATTGTGTTCTAGCCAGCTGTCTTCAGCTTGCTCTAAATCGCCAAATAATAGTGTTGTTGTACGTGACAATTGAAATGTTTGCCCATTGAAAGTAACTAATTGCCCATGTTCTCGATTTTTTTCTTAAAACCGCCGGTTGCTTACAAAATCGTCGGTTAAAATCGGTTTTTCGTTTTTCGCCATTACTTTCGCTGACTTTTTCACGATTTCGTTGGAAAATATCATGATAATATAGGTTCGAATCAAATCGACTCTTTTCTCAAGCATCGTGGACTACAAGCAACGTTTGTTGTTTCCAATGAAAACAAGATACAGATTTTACACAGTGACATCTATATTACATTTACAAATAAATAACAAAATGATTCGCACAGTATTTTACAAATCAAATACAAACATAAGAAAGAAATAGCTGGTTATGTTATTTATATATTTCTGTCTGAGAATTGTTTGATGTGATGAATGACTTCGATCTTTATTCCAATTCACCTTCGTCATTAAATCTCACAAATCATCAACATCAACCACCAATATTTACTTCGACACCACTTGTTGTCGTT
>Ga0209922_101198_pt1 | contig 26041 bp, 30 predicted proteins | sample ThiBiot_500_biof_FD_183946 | JGI IMG/M metagenome (GOLD analysis project Ga0209922, IMG submission 183946) | Wastewater bioreactor microbial communities from Cape Town, South Africa - Thiocy_expt_500_biof (SPAdes) | ecosystem: Engineered > Bioreactor > Thiocyanate-remediating > Anaerobic-Aerobic ... | reverse complement strand
GTAAAACGATATATTTTGATTTTGATTCTCTTGTCAAGCAATTAAATATATCTGATGACACATGTACAAATACAAATCACACAATATTTAAAGTTAAAATCATGATTCTTTTTGTGGAACTATGCTCTGTGAGAATATTCACACGATAATATCAATAAAAAATGTTCGAATACAATTCGATTCATTCATTCGAAATAGTTAAGAATCTTGATATGCATAGTTTTCATCGACGTATATAATCATCGTCGAAAAACGACTATCTACCGATATTGTGCGACATCGTGTATTCTACGACACATAAACACCAAAGAAAAGGTTTAGAACGAAAAACAAATTGGTTTCACGCACGATACGAAAGAGTAAGAGTACTTATTTTCGTACTTTGTGCTTTCAGATACTTTTTCTTTACGCTAAACAAAAAAAAACGACTTGTTTTTCTTCTAGATTTGTAATTAAAATCTTATTCATATTTTCTACTGATCATGGTTGCTGCCGAATTAGCTACTCAAATTGTTGGTGAATTAAAAGCTTATTTACCACAAACAACTACCAAAAGTGTTTTAGTTGTTGTCAATGAAGTAGAAAAGTAAGTATAATTCGCATGAAAATAAGAAATCGTTGAATGTTTGTATGTTCTCATAGTCCAACACTCTATACAAATCTCGTATCGGATGCTCAACAATTAATTCTATTCACTGAATCCACTGATACATTTAAACAATTAGATGGTCAATTGGGAAGTTCACCAGTTTTAAACTGTGCAAATTTTAACAATGCCGAATTACAAAATAATTTGTATGTTGATTTCGATTAGAATTCTTTTCGATTGAATGTCGTTTGTTACGATAGATTCGATGTAGCTCTTCTTATCAAATCATTTAATCGATTGAGTATCGAAGAAAAACAAAAACTCTTAACGAATCTTTTACAAACTGTTAAAGTCGATGGTCAAGTTTTCGTTTACGAAAGTCAATGGTCCCAAAACACCGGTTAGTTTCGATCGTCGAATGTTTTACTGTTCTATTTTTGTTTCTTAAAGAAAATCATTCGGGTAATCCAGTCGATGTTATCAATTATTTTCATTCGGCTCGAACCACTGGTCAAGATAAATTTGGTTTCGAACTAGTTTATGCTCGGCCATTACGTACTTTTGTCGAAGTAAACAAAACAAATGTTCAATTCTCATGAGATCTTTTTCTCTCTAGCAAAAACAACAATCATTTCATTTATGTTATTTGTTTAAAAAAATTACTAAACAAGATGATCATTCGACTGTTCAAGATTTTCTTGATCAACAACAATATTCGAAAAATGGTGTTTTACGTTACGAGAAAATCTTTGGACCTGGTTTCGTCTCAACAGGCGGCATCGATACAACTAAAGTTCGTTGATAGAAAAAAAAAGCAAAAATTACAAAATATTATCTTTCGAATTCATCAGGAATTTGTTGAATCTCTCAATCTTCAAAGCAATCAAACCGTTTTAGATGTTGGTTGCGGTATTGGTGGCGGAGATATCTTTATGTCGAAAGTATAGACGCATTAAAAAAACACATTTTGATAATATCATCATTTTGTCTTTTAACAAAACAAAACAGACTTATGGTTGTTCGGTAATTGGTGTCGATTTGTCTACTAATATGGTCAGTATAGCTTATGAGCGATTAATGGGCCTGACAGCAAGTAAACTAAAGGTATAATTATATTTGTATTGATGATTATCGAAAAAAACATTTATTGTTTATATTCGAAGGTTTCATTTGAAATTGGAGATGTAATGCAACATGAATATAATGAGAATTCATTCGATGTTGTTTACAGTCGAGATACTATTTTACATATAACTGATAAGAAAACATTATTCGCTCGTCTTTATGTAGGAACATATTTATTAAATAAAAATTGATTTCGAATTTGTTTTTTTTTGTCTTTCTCTCAATAGAAATGGCTTAAGCCTGGTGGTCAATTATTTATCAGTGATTATGCATGTGCACCGAAAAATGAATGGTCAAAAGACTTTGAAGCTTATGTCGAACAACGACGATACACACTTTTAACTGTTCCTGATTATGGAAAAGTAGAAAACCGATTGATTGAAATCGACGAACAACTTATTTTTTATATAAAATAGGTTTTAGAAAGTGTTGGCTTCAAAGATGTTGTAGCTCAGGATGCAACAGATAAATTTGTTCAATGTTTGAAAAATGAATTAGTTCGAATTGAATCAAACAAAGACGAATTTATCAAAGTAAACAACAACAACAACAGCAAAAGCTTTTGCTTTATAATTTATTTCTCTTTTTAAGGAATTTTCGAGCGAAGATTATCACCATTTAGTTGAAGGCTGGGAAGCTAAACTCGAACGAACAGCCAAAGGTGATCAACGTTGGGGAGTTTTCCGAGCACGAAAATGAAAAATATCAAAAACAAAATCGAACGTCAACGAGCAATAGACAAATCAATTAATATTTTTTAGCTTATTCATAATTTTATCGAGAAAAAAAAGCTCATTTTTAACCTATTTTATACATTGTTTTGTTGAATTATTTGCTCGAGAAAATAAACTGAAAACAAAGTACACCGCTTGTTTTTATCGATTAAGGACAAATCATCACGTTTAGTTTTTTTTTCTTTTTCAGGGCATTTTTTGTTTTTTAACATAAATACGCGTACAGTGTAGACGTGTGAATAAATACATCTTGATTATCAACGATATATGAAGCCTCGAAAAAAGTAAACGTGATAACAAAAAACAACAACAGTCTCTAATCGCTGAAAGAGCATACATAGAAATACACATGCAGTTAAATTCGTATCGGATGTCATTTGACAGAGAAGAGAGATCATAAAATCAAATTTCAATGAAATGATAATCATATTCGTTAAGATACAGTTATAAATGTGAACGAAACGACAAAAAAAGAATTCGAATTTTTATCAGTTAGTCGTATATTGTTTTTCTCTTCGATGGTGGTGTAATCATCAATGTATTTGATGTTGAAAACGAAGTGTATCTTTCCAATTGACTTAACAATTTCCATTAGTTGTTCGTTTAGTTTCACATTGATATTGTCTGTAATTTAGTACACAAATTATTGATATACCTCTCATATGCTTCAATGAACAATCTATGCACATCGTATGCTTTCGTGTCGGTGTTGTTTCTTTTGTTGTTCAATGAACAAAAAATTTAAATCGTACTGCCGAAAAAACAACGAGAGAAAATTGATTTTCTAAAGTCCAAAAAGTTTGAGATTCATATTCATTTCTATGAAAATATCACTCAGAATTCTCGTTCAACAGAACAGATAGATTATACATAGTTAGAGATTTGCTTGAGGGGATTGAATTTGATGTTCAATATATCTCGATAATGAAAAGAAGAGAGACGAGAAGAAAAAGAAAAAGAAAAGAAGTGAAAAGAAAGTCAAGTGTACTTCTCTCGTCGTTCATATTGACTTTTAAACATCGGTCATCATTTTTTATTTCTTTTATACATGATTCAATAATTCACCTATACGTACATCATCGACAAACTCGTTCTTTTCTTTTCTTTTTCTTTGTTCTTTATTAATTATGCTCTTCATCGTGCTAATCTACACGTTGGTTTTCATTGAATTTTCTACGTGTTCTCAATGTCCATCGAGAGATTATTGTACGTGTTCATCGGATTTACGTATTGTTCGATGTGATAATCGTCGATTAACAAATGAAATTTTATTACAATTGAATAATCAATTGCCGAAAGCAACTGTTCTTTTGAATCTCTCGTCGAATTCATTGACATCTATTAAATCTCTATCAAATTTTCCATCTCTCGAAATTCTCGATTTAACATCGAATCAAATTCGTTCATTACCATCGAATCTCTTTTCAAGATTTCCAAAATTAATTTCTATCTATCTCGGACATAATCAACTTCAATCCTATCCGAAATCTTGGTCAACTATTCGACAAATTCATTTAACTCCTATTAGTCAATCTTATCAATCTCAAAATATCTATCGAAATGAACGATTGATCTTAAATTGCTCATCAAATTCAAAAGTATTCTGGACATTCAATCATCAATATTATCCGTCAACGATTATATCATCGTTTTCATCGTTAATATTTCTTTCGAATTTACATTCAAATCATTCAGGTTTATGGACATGTCATCAAGTCAATCGAACATATTCAATCTCTCTAAGTGTCTTAACAAATTCGTCGCCGTCATTTTGTCAATCAATCCATATGAATACATCAAAAGGCGATTTCTTTTGGCCACGTACAGCACAAAACCATAGAATTGAACTCAAATGTCCGTTCGGTTCGGCGGCTTGGTTTAGAAATTCAAAAGAATCACCTCGAGCTTGGTATACATGTTCATCCTACGGGCAATGGACAAATTTTGATAATTCACAATGTGCTTTTCAAACGAATCTATCTCAAATATTCGATTATTTTTCATTAAATCAAACGAATTTATTATTTAATCTTGTTAAATATCTATCGAAAATCGATGTCAAACAAATACAATTCGATGATATGATTTTATTAGTCGATCTTATCGATGAACAACAAGAAAAATATCTTCATCAAGATCAAATTATGTTAATCTATCATTTAGCAGATTTTCTTCTACAAATTCAATCGAATTTTATTCCTACACAACAATATCAACTCGCTATGATCAGGTTGACAAATACGAAAATTTCATTCATCATTTGTATTTTCTTCTTCTTCGATAGATTAAGATTGATAATCGAACGTTTATTAGATTTGACTAATCAATCTTGGTTATTCATTGGCAAAGAATTAACTGCCATGACATTTCAATCACCTCCACCTTCAACATTATGTTTCGTGCCCAATCGATCATTGTTAACAATTATCTGTGATGCATATCATCAAACTGAAGTTTGACAGTTCTTTTTTTTCGTTTCAAACTATTTTTTCAATCGTTGATGTTTTTCGTTTAGTCACAATTGGTTACTATTGAATTTCCATCTGAATCAAATCACTATTCATTATATCGTGTGATTGTCTATCGACGAGCAATTGTATTCAATGAAAATCAAGTATATCCGGTCGTTTATATTCGATCAGGTCATTTGATTTTTGTGCTAATGTTGAAAATAAAATTTGTTGTTGCTGCTTTTTTTTTGTTCGTAGTTTCGAAAATGAATTCAACAAGAATTCGATTGACATTTCCTGATCAACTCGAACAAATGTCAATTGGTGTTCGACAATTTAATGAAACATTTTGGCAACGAAAATCATCGATGTGTCAAATTCAACGATTAGTAAATTGATATTTTCGATTTTGAATGCGTTGATTTTTTTTTCTTTTTTAAGAGAAAACTTTCGATTTCAGCTGATTGTCAACTAATTAATAATCGATCACTTGCAATCACATCGATTTCTAAATCAATTTCATCTCAAACTGTATTTCTCGATAATAAATATCCGCAATTAATCATTTGGATTTCGTCGATTATCTGTTCGATTGTTATTTGGATTTCGATTTGTTTTTATATTTATATGTACAAGTAAACATTGTTTTTTTTATTTTAATTTCTTCAATTCGAACAAAAGTATTTTCTTAAGATTTTGTGAAATATCTCGACAGATTTTTCATTGTTTGATTAATTATTGGTTAAATTTAGCGATTATTCTACCATTATTCGCATTTGGTATTCAATTGACTCAATATCTCTTCGTTTGTCAATTTATTGCGATTAGTTTGCAGTTTCTTTGTCTAACGACAATCATTTGGTTGACATTATTAACTTAGTAAAACGATGAATTTTTTGTTCTATAATGTTTCTTTTTCTTTCGTAAATTTTAGTTCGATTTGGCGAAGATGTTTGCCCGAACAAAATCTCGAACGAGTCACTCATTTCTATTCTCTAGCTTATGGTCTTGCATTAATGATTTGCGGATTGAATATTCTTATTTCTCGTGAACAAACAATGAATAATCAAATGTAAAAGAAACAAAACAAAAAAAGAAAGAAACATCATATTTTCTGTTTTGTTTAGATGTTTTCTAGCAAATTTTACTTCGATGTTAATCTTAATTATTCCATTGATAATATTTGTGTTTTTTCTATTAAATTTCCTTCTTTTTACTCGTTCGTATATGAAAAATCGATCTCATACAAATGAATGTTATATCTCGACAATATTCGTACAATTTCAATCGATTGATCAACTCACATCAATTCTATTTCAATTAATACTTTTAATATTCATCTTTCTCTCAGCATTAATCATGTACATTCGACCATTGAATTCATTTTCTCTGCGTTTCGAACAAATGATCTACAGTCATTTATATGGAGTTTTTGTTTCATGTCTTTCGTTTTATATATTGACATTTTATATTTTCCTACGTTGTCGATTTTATTCAAAACTAAAATCAAATGAAGATTATTTTTCCAAACAGTCTCTCTCAATTAATTCAATCGATGATAATCCATCACTAACTGAACCATTATCATTTTCACAACGACATTCAAGTGAAATCGAACAAGATACAATTATCAATGAGAATAATATGTATTCATCAGAACGATTAATTAATATAACATCGAAATATTATCTTTGCCATGAAAATATTATGAAAACAACATCTGTACCATTTCTACCGGCCGAAACAACTTCACAAAAGTATGATAAGATTGAATTTCAATCAAAAGATTGTTTCTTTTTGGTAATATATTTTTTGTAGAACAATTGATATCGAACCGTCAACGCATCATTCATTTTGCGAACGAACATCAAAGAATTCGATTAATATTCCGATTGAAATTACTTCGAAAGAAACTCAAATATCACCATTGATATTCTCGAAATCGTTTACTCATTGTCAAATATCATCGTCTCAAGCTATTATTCGTCCATTGCCAATTGTTCGTTTATCATTAAATAATTCAATAAAACTTTCTTCAACCGATGACGAACCTATTGGTAATCAATCATCGTCGAATGATAATGAAGTTTTATTTATTGATGAAGATGAAGAACGTAGTGTCTCACTACAAACATCATCCTGTACATTGTCGACAAAGAAAAATTCTCAAACACTATCGATCTCTTCGACATCATTATTTTCATTGACGAATGATGTTCAATCGAAACAAATTCTACTTCATGAAAGCAGTGTATAAAAACTGATCGATAGTCTTCGTTTTCCTTTTCTTTTTCTTCTTAGTTTGTAGTTATAAATTTTTGCAAATAAAATTTTTCATAATGATCAATTAAATGACTTCACTCTTCTTATTGACAAAATAAGTAATTTCCTTTTCTGTGAAATGTCTTTTACCTTGAGATAAATGAGCGTAGATCTTCTAAGGACAAACATTTGGTTTTCTAATCAAATTCATTTATCATCATGTTATTGAAATATTTTCTAATGCGAATTCATTTGAATCTTTAGCAAGACAGTCGAAAGTCAAGTAGAAAGAAAGAAACAAACAAGAACGTCAATGGCTACATCATCTGTATCACTGTCTATAGCAAAATTAATTGGCTTTGCATTAGGAGGTTCAACGATTTTTATTATTTTGCTTGCATTATTCGCCGGTGTACTTATAATCTCGATTATTCCTGTTTATATATCGCCAGCCAGTGGTGATATATCAGGAGATGGTAGTGAAAATTCGATTCATTTTCGTTTTTGTTCATAACTTCTTGTTATTTCTTTTTGTTTGAAGTGTATAGAATCAGTGGTTTAATAATACAAGCAAAATTTACAAATGTTGGACTCAATTTTACAGGTGGAAGTGTAATAAATCGTGGAACATTAGCTAATATTGTAAAATTTCTAATTGAACTTCACACATTCAATGGTTTATTTCTAGTGTACACAAGTACTTCGTCAACGAAATATTCGAGATTTTCATTCATGTATTATCACTGGTCTTGTTGCATTCGGTCCATCGAATATGACTGATTTGCCTATAGCACGAAAGCGTCGAGATATCAATGACGCGAATATCTATGAAATTGCGGATATATCTTTACTTTTTAAAAGTCCATGTGTATCATCCCGACGAATTTCAATGAATTTATTATCCCTTTATTTTTCACGTCGTCAAAATAGTTCATGTGTTGCACGACGTACTGCCGCTTGTCAAGCATTTGTACGTTCGACAGACGTATGGACTCCATTTCCAGCTGCTTACACTCAACTAGTTGTTGGAAATGGTAGTAATTGTGCTGCTATAGCAGTGACACGTGTTCGAAATCTTGCAACATATGATTATTTGGGTGTTGCTATTCGTTTTAATACGTCATCGTCATCATTAGGATCACAAGGATCATCACAAATCTTACAGAACAGTAAATCATTTCTTTTTTTTTGTTTATTATTCGATATTTACAAAAAAAAATAAATTTAGCTTTAACTGCACCGGGATATTGTTCATATGGTACGACTTTGAGTCCATCTCAGCAAGCAACTTATATGGCACAAAATTCAGACCTCAATATTCCGAACACATGCCCAACTGTTGGTTAAATACGTTTTCTTCTTCTTATTTTCAATCGTAATCTAACATTCATTTTTCTTCTCAATATTTAATTTACTAACACACTCTAAAAATATGTTCTTTTATTTTTACTTATCACTCTTAATTTTCATGCAAAATAAATTCTCATTCTATCAAACATATCAATCTAAATTACGTCATTTAATTCATCATTTTTCATTACCTTCTTACTTGCAAATAAAGTCATGCATATTTATTTTAATCGAAACAAGAAAAAGAAAATCTTTTTTTCTTTTATCTCAATTAAATATTGTTTCAGCTCATTTATTCCTGTCAAATTCATCTCTCTCTCTCTCTCTTTCTCTATGTTCATATAATCAGTTCGACTACGAAGAAAATAGAAACAGAATTAAAAAATGGAACTTTCTGAACAGACAATAACTCCCTATGTTTCTTATGTAACGCTCGGTAGTGTGATATTAATAGTTTGTCTTATGGTTCTATTCAAACTTGCAGCACGAGATCATCGATATCTATCCAATTCAGAACTATATATCTATGCTCGACCTGATGACAATCAACGAAAAAATAATATGAACAAAAAACCACGTCGAAATACATCGCTTTTACTCGACGTACCACCACCACCACCACCGCCAACAGTACCATCCTCAAATACAACAGCATTAAACAAATGAAAAGTTTTACATCAGTAGATTAAACAGCTACTAACGACATCTTTTAATTGCTAAAATATAGTTTAATTACTCGAAGAATTTATGAAGACTTGAACAAAATTTTCATATTTAAAATAGTTTTATTGAAAATAAATTTTCTCTTGAGAAAAACTCTTTGTTAATTGGTCGTTTTGAAACTAGACAGACAATGACCTCTGTGATGTGTTGTTTATCTATCTAGGCCGGCAAGCAGTGACGTCGTGACTACACGGTGCCCCCTATCTCTCTATTGATTCAGTGGCTCTACACTCGTTTTCTTTTGATTATTTTGCATTGATACAAAAATCAATAATAAACAACAAGAGAAATTCATTGAAATTCAAAAATGACAAGTGGAATTCGTCGTTCAACACGTTCACGATCGAGTTTAAACGTTAAATTCGCCGATGATCCTGATTACGACGAGCAAACATTCGAAGACGATCAGGGCGACGATGACAACATTGACGAACTGCCGGTGGCGCGTATTAAACAAGAGCAACAGCGACACACAAATCAAACTTCTAATACCAATAGCAGTTTGATTAAACGACGTCGTGGACGACCAGCTAAACGCGAACAATTGCATGACAACGACGAAGATTGGCATGTCGAAGACGAAGAAGATTATTCAACGGGCACACCGCTCGATGTAACATTGAGTTCCGAAGGAAATCCATCGGTTTATGAATTTAGGTTTGTAATTTCGAATGATTTGAGCTCGTCGATTGACTTTATCTTTCTAGTGAAACATCAAATCGAAAGAATCTAAGCACGCCAGGAAATAATCTTTCACGTGATTCATCGAAAACGTCAGTGAAAATTCGTCGTGATGAAAAACATCTCTGTCCATATTGGTAACATATCGAAAATCAATATTGTTCTTATGTTTTGTTTTTTCAGCAATTATTGCACAGGAAAAAAGTATCTTCTCCAACGGCATCTCAAATCACATTCAACTGAACGACCACATAAATGTAAAAAAAACTTCGATTGTTTTGAAATCTCTAGTTGATTTCCTTAGGCACGTATTGCTCGAACACGTTTAAAACAACGGCTCAATTGCAAAATCATGTGAATACACATCTTGGTATCAAACCATTTCAAGTAACGAGAAGGGGAAAGAGGCGAAAAACAAAATCGAGTTTATGTTTTTCAGTGCAAATTTTGCGAATATAAGTTTACAACAAGTGGTGAATTGATTCGTCATGTTCGTTACAAGTAAAAGCGAAATTCGAGAAGATTCGAGAGAAATCGTTTTTATTTAGACATACATTAGAAAAACCGCATAAATGTGAAGAATGCGGCTATGCAACGGTCGAATTGAGCAAACTTCGTCGACATATTCGAACGCATACAGGCGTAAGACCTAAATTTTGAAACAAAAACAATACACCCAAAAGAAATTTTATTTATTTTTCAGGAAAAACCATATTCGTGTCCTCATTGCTCGTACTGCAGTCCGGATACATTCAAATTAAAACGTCATTTACGTGTTCATACTGGTAAAACCAAACATTTTGCACCAAAATCCTCACTAAATTCTTCTTATTTTTCAGGTGAACGCTTACCAATGCACAGTAAGAGTGTTTTGTTTTTCTTCAAATTTCGTTGAATATTTTTTTTTTTCTTAAGATTTGTAAATTTCGTTTTACTCAAAGCAATAGTTTGAAAGCTCATATGTTGACCCATCAAACGAATGCGCAAAAGTTTCATTGTACATACTGTCCAACAGTTCTCACACGAAAAGCCGATCTTAAACAACACATGATCAAAAAACACGCCAATGACGAAGATTTCGTCACGTGTTTGAAATGCGACCAGGAATTCGCCGATCCGTAAGCGAAAATTCGTTCGAAAATCGAGTTTCAATCGTTCTACTTTAGACACGAATTGAGTCAACACAAGAAACTTCATCATACGAACAACAATAACAATTCGAATAATTCGAATACGACAGCGAATAATCTTAACATCCAACGAATTCAATTGAACTGCTCCTTGTGCACATTCAAAACATTTTCACAGGATATTTTAGACGATCATATGGACTCGGAACATCGAGGTTCGATTTCGATAGCAAAACCAAATAAATTTTTCTCATTTTTCTTTTTTTCTAGATGATCGAAGTTACCAATGCAACGAATGTGGTTTAATGTACGCCACACGTGGCGATCTCCGTCAACATATAACAAAAGTTCATCGTTGCGGTGTCTACGCAAATATCCCTGCTGGCGGCCTGTCGATTCGACAAAAGAATTACCCGTCATCGAAAGGTGCTCAACGTTCGTCGATGTTGTCGTCTTCACCAATGAAAAAGTCTCAACAGCGCCGAGAAATCGTCTATCGTTGTACGATTTGTCGAAATAAATTTCCGACAGTTCGAGCCATCGAACGGCATCACTACGATGTCCATCGAATCGACCCGTTCGATAGCGAAGCGATGAAAAACGCGACTCTCCAAGACGAAGAGGAAATCGAGAGTGAACATTTGGAACAACTTCATCAACAAGATGAATTTCATAACGCCGGCGACGAAGACGAGCAAATGGCGATCATACAATTTCGAAATCAACATCAAAACGCCGATCAATCGCCATTGATCGTCAAACTCGAACGAGGTAGATCGAATTTCTTTGTCAAATTTTTGTAATCGAAGAAAATGACATTTAGATGGTTATGATAATTTCGAAACGGCTGACGATTATCTGACGAACAAGCCAACGCCTCGTACACGGCAATGGCAACGAGCTCGTCGAAATATGTCGAAAACTTCGTTCGACGATTCGTTGACAACGAAGAAAGATTATTATCATTCGACGAATTACGATATGAAAGATCAATATGACGATTATTTCGATGATGAACAAGAATTTGAAACTGCCGATACTTACGTTGAAAATATCGATGATAACGATGATGGTGGAGATGATGAAAACGAAAATTTTACATTCAAATATCGTTCGTCAACACAAAAATCAACATAAAAACTCATTTTTTTCTCTTTCTTTGCTTGTTTTTTATATATACATATGATCTGCAAAGATGCGTTAGTCGTACGAATGATTCTTCGTACAGATGTTTTGTTTTTCTTCTCCTCTCGCAATGCATCTGTTCATGTTGTAGACACACACACAAAAACCATTCGTTTCATTTCTTTATTCTTCTCCTTCTTCTTTCTTTTTGCTGTATGAACTTAGTCTTGTGATTGGTTAAACAAGAAAATAAAACAAAAGCACACAGGTTAATTTCGTCTTTGGTTTGACTCATCGAGAAAGAGAGAACGAGGAGGAAAAAAATGCTTCGTCAGCGTTACAGTGTGTGTAGTCGAGGGTGCATGAGTATATAAATGTCGGTTGTTTTCCATTTCATGTTAAGGTAAACATGGCTGAAAATAAAAATCCCGTGACAAACGACAAAGGAGAATTTGTTCGAAATGGTAAAATTTTTGAATAGTTAAGAAGAGAATTTTCATTTGAATTTAGTAACGGTTTTTCGAAATTGGGTTCGAAATGATCCACAAGCTGAATATCCTGCCGAAGCAAATCGTTATCATATATACGTTTGTTTGGCTTGTCCTTGGGTAGAGAATAGTGTGTGTATTTTTTTTAACACGTAGAAAATGAAACTATTTTCTAGGCACATCGGACACTCGTTGGATTGAAATTAAAAGGATTAGATCATGTCATTTCGTATTCAACTGTGGATACTTTATTGGAAATGGAAAAAGGTTGTGGTTGGGCATTTGGAGAGAAATATCCCGATCCACATCATCCAACATTTACTTATTTAAAAGATGTTTATAAACTCAATGATCCAGATTACAATGGTCGAGTTACAGTTCCCGTTCTTTTCGATCTTAAAACACAAAAAATCGTCAATAATGAATCAGCTGAAATTCTTCGTATGCTCAATTCGGAATTCAATGAATTTGCTCGTCATCCAAATGTCGATCTCTATCCTGAATCATTACGTTCTCGTATCGATCAACTCAACGATGAAATCTATCCAACATTAAACAACGGCGTTTACCGTGCTGGTTTTGCTAAATCTCAAGACGCGTACAATGCTGCATTTGTTGATGTTTTTTCTATGTTAGATAAACTCGAAGGTATTCTTTCGCAACAACGATATTTAATTGATAATGAACATCTAACTGAAACCGATGTTCGAGCATGGACAACACTCTTACGTTTCGATCCCGTTTATTTCGGTCATTTTAAGTGTAATAAGAAAATGATTTCGAAAGATTATCCGAATTTGTTTGCATTCATTCGAGATATCTATCAAATCGATGGAATCAAAGATACAGTTGATATCAATGAAATCAAACGACATTATTATGCATCGCATTTAATGATCAATCCAACGGGTATTATACCACTTGGACCTGAAATCGATTACGATCTACCACATGGTAGACATAGTTAAACTTTTGTTTTGCTTTTTCTTTCTTCTCTATGAATTTATTAATAATATTGAAAATAAATCAATTGACGTTAGCTGTACTATGAATAGTCAAAGAACATATTGCGGTTTTAATGGCCGTTTTTTTCTTCTTGTCTTTCGATTTTATTGATAATATCATAATATTTTCTATATACGGACAAAAAAAGGCATTTGATTTACAATTCTAATTGATTTTTATATTATGCACATCTTTTATTGGTTGACATCAAAAATTGGAGTTTGAAAAAAAAGAAGAAGAAAGATTGTTACTTCCTCTTGTCATCGTTCGTTCTATCGTCGATTTTTCTCCTATTGTGATTAGACATTAACATTTATTTTAAAACTATATTCGCTACAGCTGGTACACGATTTCTTCTCTCATCTTGAAAAAAAAAGAAAAACGAAGATTTTTCTTCTTCTTATTCATTTTTTCATCGAATGGCGACATCAATGAATACAAATGATCAACCAAAAAAATCTTCCGTCGGTTTACTATTAGTAATTGGAGAGATTTATTCGAATGAACAACGAGAAGATCTATGTGTTTCTCTTCAACGTGCTTTTCAACATATTGATTATGATAAATTTCGAGATATAACCGATCTATTCAATAATTTACTACATGAAAATGAATTTCAAGCCGGTAGATTGACATGAACAACTATTGCTGTTATTAGCGAATTTGTTTCGTTTTCGAATAGATTGTCAGTATCGACAGATTGCAAGTACAGAGAATGGTTCACTTGCTGGTTTTTTATATCTACCAAATTTTCATATGGTTGTCAATGTTCTCCGAGATTTATTTAATCTTTGTCATGAAGTTTCAATTATATTCTGTGGTAATAATACGAAGAAAAAAATACAAACATCGTTTATTTTTCTATCTAAATACTAAAAATAGGACAACAGATTGCATCAAATGGAGCATTAGTTCTATCGGATTCATTGTTCACATGTGAAAATCTCGGGAATATATTCGAAGAAAATCCATCGTATCTTATTCGAAATTTACAAATCGTTCTACCATTGATCACAAATCAATGGAATCGTTTAGCAAAGAATTTCTTACCAAAATATATTGAAAATATTCAATTGAATGATCTATCGAATGAACAAGTTGCTGAAGAATTTTTTGGCGATGTTTTTTACGATACGTTAGCCGAAGTTTTATACAGACATTCAGTTAATTTTGATATTCCAACAAAATTAGTACCGAGGGATAACGCAGGAACAAGTAAAAATAAAAAATAAAAAAGAGAATGTTTTTTTTATTGAATCGATTTAGTTGCATTTGATGAGCCGAATCTTTATGTTCTCTATGGACAACAAGGCGAAGCATCTTTATTTGGTGTTCGTGGTTTTGTTGTGTTAGTCAATGGTGGTTTCAATCGATATCCTTCGTATTGGAATCTGATTCGTGGATTGCAAAATATTGATGCATGTATTTTAACACATTTTGATTATGATGTTTTGCCAGGTTTGCAAACAATTGTTCGTCGAAAAACCATACCAACAAATGAACATGGAGAGTTATGTAAACCGGATATAGGTGCAGTTTTTCTTAATCATATACAACGAATGAAATTTCAATCTGTCTTACGAACAAAATCATCGTCATCGACAACTAATAATAGTTTATTAGTAAATTTCAATGAAAATATTGAGGAATTTTTGAATGATATCAAACAATTGAATATCGATACGTTCGATTTAGTTAAACAGATAAAACCAATTAATCTCTACAGAAAACTTGCATTTGGTTCACTTGATTTCTATATTTTACATCCGACAACTTCAACAACTGATGATGAGAGAATAGTGAACAATTTACAAAAGGTAGAAACTTAAATTATTCATATCGTATTTACTCAATTTTAAAATAGATTCCAATTAATAATCATCAACCATCAACTACAGTTATTCCACTTCATCATTGGTATTCGTCTTGTTCGTTACTTGTTTGGACACCAACATCGAAATCAACTCGAGATTATTTTGTTCGTATTTTATATACAGGTGCTTGTCCACAGACGTTAGTCTTCGAAGCGTTGAATAAAGTTCGAAGTCTGGAATTTTTACGTGAACCACAACCCACACATTTAGGAGACATTAAAATAGCATCATCCTTTCCGCACAGTACACCTATACAGACGACGACTGAAAAGCCAAAAGTATCTCCACCATTAGTTTCGAAACCAATTCGAACACCAGCACCAACTATTCCGAAAAAAACAGTACCAAGTTCTACTACACCAAAACCACGACCTGTTCAATCGACTGCGTCTAAATCAGAAAAACCGAAAATTTCACAAAAAATTCCTAGTAAACCTGAGAAACCGAAACCACCAACGGTTCCTAAGAAAGTAATTAAATTTGTATTCTAGTATTATTAATTCAAAGGTTTTTTATATTGTTATATGAAATAGGCACCAGTTGCAACAACTAGTCGTCCTATTCGATCGATAATTAAGGAGAAACCTGCGGTGAAACCTCAACGATCTGCTCCAAAAATTACAACCAAACCTAAAGAGCCAAAGAAACCAATACAAACTGTAAAAGCTCCGATTGTGAAAAAACCAAAAGAAACACCCAAACCGAAAATTGAAACTGAACATGAGCAAAAATTAGAAACACTAGTTGAATCGCTTGAAGAACCACCCATAGAAATTGAACACGAGCAAAAACTAGACACGTCATTTGAATACAAACAAGAACCACTCACTGAAATTAAGCATGAACAAAAAGCAGAAACACCAATTGAATATGAAGAACAACCGATTGTTGAAATTGAACATGAACAAAAATTGGAAAGTCCAATTAAATATGAAGAAGAAGAACAACAAGATCCAACTGATGTTCACGATGAAATTTCAACTGCAAACGAAATTAAACAAGAGGAGAATCAAGTTGACGATTCACTAACATTAGAAAATCATAATGATAGCAACGAATATCTACTCGAATCTGAACAACGAATAACAACAGATATCGATGAATCATTAGAACAAGAACCTCCAACGCATGAAATCGAACAAGATAATTCATTTCCTAATGATACTGAAGAACGAATGGAAGAAAAAACTGAGCCTGATATGTCTGCAGATGAATTGGATGAACATATCGAAATATCAGCTGATGATTACAAATCAAATGACGACAATAAACCAGAACCAAACTCATTAAATACTCATGAAAATGAACATGTTGTTGAAAGTAATGTTTCATCGCCAATGTCTGAAATAAAATCACCATCGAGTTCACACAGTTCGAAATCCAAGAATTCTTTCGAACATGTATTAGACACTGATAATCCATTTACAGAAAAAACAAATAATGAAACTAATCGTAATGAAAGTGAAGAAATGGAAATCGTTCAACACGATGTATCCACACCCGACAAACATCAAGTAGTTCTCGATGAGGAAATTCATCCTCAAGGTTTACCTATTCAAATTAATCATCATTCAAACAAATCATCCAGGTAGATGATAGAAAAACAAATCCAATTATTCCACTCAAACCTCTTTTCAGGACAAGTAGATCGCCTACAGCAAAAGCTACATCGAAATCTAGCACAACGTCTGCATCGTCGAGTTCAATTTTTTATGTCGACGTGGCCTATATTCCTTATCATGGCAACGAACACTATGTTGACAGCGAATTTTTCCGCCGTATTCGAGCTCGTTATTATATTCTCAATGCTGTACAAATCAATCGTTTAACACTCGAATCATTAATCAATGGACGACAACAATGGGATGACAAAGACGATATTCCAGTAGAAAATATTGATCTTTATGAATTCGAATTTTCTCTTTTTTATTTTTTTTTATTCAGATAACTTTAATTCCAACATATGATGGCGAACAATTACGACAATTTTTTCTTGCTAATAAAACTCGTCTCGCTGAACTTAACATCACGATACTTCCAGCTGCAACCCGGTGTAACGTACAATACGATGACGAAGGTTCGCCAGCTCAATGTATACGTTTCAATTCATCATTCAACACTGATCAATAGAAAACTAGAAACAATGTTCGTTTTTTTTTTCTTCTTCTCCTTCTCCTTCTTAAATAAATATCTTTGTGGATTTGATATGTTTTTGTTTTTTCTTTGCTTATTAATCCTTTCACATTTAACAATCGAATGTTTTTCTTTTTTTTTCTGCATCTTTAAAGAATACATAACATTTAGAATATTGTATTGCTTAAGCCAATATACAAATTTGTATATGAATCCTACGTAATATCGAGTATTCATAGTTTAGAAAGAAGAAGAACTCAAAAACTTGGGATCGTTACATTTTACATGAATAGCAAGTATTCTTGATAATGACGATAGTTGACTAGTTAAACATGATTTCAGCGCAATGATCTTATTAATTAGTTGTTCAAATAGGACACTTAAGCGCGTTTTATGAACGGACTTCGTGAGGATCACGTGTAGTCTTTTTCAACATAAACAAATGAACTTTGAATTGCAATCAATTATGCAAAATTCATCTTTGAAATGTCTTAAAATAAATATCCTCGATTGGAAAATTTAATTGAAAATCGTCGTTTAAAATTAGGTTTCGATGGAAAAAAAAACTTATTCACTATTTATATCTTTGTGAGAACGTGACAGTTCAATGTCAAAACAGAGTACCTCTTTATCACTAGATGACAGTAGCAAATCAAGACGTTAATATTTATTAACACTGTTTCAGTCAATTTAACGCTTGTGATGTTGAGTATCTTGAGAAAGAAAGCACCACGACATTTCTATCCGTTAGATTCTGTTCACTGACAGTCAACATGAATTTTCTATTTATTATTTTTCCAGTTCTCAAAATTTCCCTTGTAAATAATTTGATTTGACCCAATAGAAATTATTTCTCAAGAACATTCTTCGACTTTTAAGGAAAATAACACTTACCTCACATATTTAAAAAACGTGAACGAGCATTTCCGTTCAAGGCTATATCGTTGCATGCAAGTAATTAGTTTTTTTTTTCTATGTTTCCATTGAAATTTTTTGTCGAGAAGAAATATGCATGATTAATTCTGAAGAAAATTATCGTGTTCAAAATATTTTCTCCAGCTGAGTTCTACGTGCATGGACAAATTGCACTCGGTGGAAACAAAATACTTCTTTCCGCTGCGATTTTTCCGGGAAAAAAAAAGTTCAAGAAAAGGAAGAGAAACTAGTACATTATTAAACGTCTGCATTTATTAACGCAAAACAAGAAATAAACGAAAAAAGAACGGCTGATAATAACAATGTTAAAAAACAAGAAAATCATATTAATCGTCTATCTAATTTTCTTCAATTTGTCGTTTGTATATATATATATTAGGAAAGATTCATCAATGACCTAATAATGGGCGGTATTTGACAAGGATCAATTTTTTCATAAAGATCTTGCTGAATATCACGAAGAAGTGTTTGTATACGTAAACATTGAGAGACTAATGTTGAATATATTCGTATGACTTTGATTGAACCGAAATGTTTCTCGATAAAAAACCATAATTGTTCAACAAAATGATTTTGCACGTGATAAACTTGTTGATGATTAACTAACAACGATTCATTCGTATCAGTTAACGATGCAAGACCTTTAGAAAAAAGAAAAATAACAAGTGCTAATTGTATAATCTGTCGATCTTCATCGACAATTGATCGCAATGAACGTATGATTAATGTACAACGTGTATATATATCAATTCCATGTGCTTCAAGAATATCCGAACCATAATAAATAAATGAATCACTTGTTGAATATTTTTCTAAATAAATGTCATTCTTTGAATCGTACCTAAACAAAAACAAAAAAAAAACCCGAATACATCAAATGCAAAGACACATTGCTTCAATTCAAATTTACCCAAGCGATGCATGAAATATAAATAAGCATGGAAGATTACTTTTAATCAGATTAACCTTATCCATTTCATTTAATGCATCGAATTCAGGTAAAAGTTTATAGAAACTAATCAAACGAAGTGCTGTCGTATTTCTTGTATTTAAAATATGACATAAAGCAGTGATTTTCTTTGCCAATGGATACGACCAACCGTAGCTAATGGCTTCTAATTTAAATCCATCATTAAATGCTTGTACGACATTACTAAGAACATCAGTCTTCTTTGCAGATGATTGTTGATGATTGATAATAGGTGTTTGTGTTTTATTGAGAACGAGATCTTGTAGATCGATGTCGGATTTTTCCAATGTTGATTCGTTTGTTTCATTGAGTGTTGTCAAACGAAGTCGTCGATTTTCTTCAATACGAAGTTTTTTATTGATTTTTTCTTCTTCGGTTAATATCCATTCTTTTCTCATGCCTAGTCAAACAAATAAATAAATAAATAAGCATTCAATGAATCGAGTTACATACCAACAGCAAAACATTTTTTCAATCGACACGATTTACATCGTCGTCGAGTTTCTAATGTTATTTCGCAAGTACCATCTCGACGGCATTTTAATCGATCCTATGGTTAAGAACACAAAAACATTCCTTTCTCAAAAAAAAAAACAAAAAGTAAACAAAAATCGATGATTTACGATGTTGAAAAGTGCATTGCGTCGAAAGAATGCTTTGCAGGATTCACATGAAATAGCATCGAAATTGTAACCATGAGCCAAACCATTGCAAACTAGGAAAAACAATGAGATTTATGTCAAATGTGTTTTTCTTTTTTTGTTTTTGTCGACTATATGTAACAGATGTGTTGTTCGTAAAGTGCAAAACGAATGAAAAAAGATAGACGCAAACAATCAACCTATGAGGACGTGTTTCTTTTCTGCATAACTAGGGGAGGCAAATAAAATATCTTTCTAACAAAAATAAACCTACCAACACATGATAAATCAGATCGTTTTCGTTGTTGATTATTTGTACTGGCTGTTCCATAGGACATTGATGTACTGGATTCATCCATGTATGTTGATAGTCGAGGACGTCGTTTTCGATTATGACAACTGTTTGTTGATGACTAGTAATAAATAGGAGAGGAAAAAAATAAGCATTTGCACCTTCTCTATCAATTCAAATTGACATACCTGTATGGGCAAATTCGATATTGTTGATAATTTAACACAATTATCTTGTTGGTCAATATTGAATTTATTCTCATCGATTGATTGTTTAGTATTGAATGAATGGCTTTCAGTTTGTTGGTTATTTAAATGAAAATCATCGACGATTGTCAATGGATTTTTCAGTTTTTTGGCTGCTGAACTGAGTTCATCATCGAACGGTTGATCGTCGCGCTTTCGGTTCATTAGAAAACTTCTCTAAAAATAAAAAAAAATGTCCTACTTTTTGCTATTTCAAAACGGAGGGAAAAAAACGAGGATATATCTAGTTAATTGACAAAAATTAAAAAACATTTCTGCACTTCTAATTATAAAAAAAGGGTTTGACTCGTTGAAATCAACAGCGATGGAATTGTTGTCTCTGGAATTATTTCTATCGGCATTCCATGGTCTTTTCTTCGTTCTCAGGTTTTCTCTCGTCTGTGTCTCTGATGAAAAAGCAAAAAAAAAATTTTTTTCTTCAGTTTCTATGTATGCGCACTCATATTCATACAAGGAGACCTCCCATGTTACACACAAGTACGAAAAGAGCGCAAAACATAAACGATGAAAAGGAAAAAAAAGAAAAGAGAAAAAGGAAAAAATGAGAGAAAAAAAACCGGTTGTATAACTACATCGAAAATTAATGCCGTACAATAAATAAACTACGACAAACGAGTACTCCTAAAGGACAGTAAGGTCGTCGGGTACTCTGACAAACTCACTTACGAATTCATCTTATGTATTGATCGAATTTCAATGTTAACAAAATATGCAAAAGTCTGTTTTGTTTGCACTTTTTTTTAGGTGTTTTTCTTCTTTTCTTATTTTTTTTCTCTCGTTTTTCTTTTCTGCTGCGAATCAAATAAGACAAGCGAATAGAACGAGACAGAAAAAAAACGGGGCGCAGGTGCATTTCATTCAATTCTACATGCTGTACTGCTGAAAGAAAAATCCAGACCAGAATCATTTTCATGTATAATCGAAGGCTGTAATGTACTTTAAGGAAAAAACATCACATAGGTCAATGTAAAAGAAGAAAATGTTACGTCATTAATCATTAATGGAATTTCTAGAGAATGAAAAGAAAAAAAAAGAGAAAAACAAAGTTTATACTTTTGTTTTTCTATGACACGCATGCAATCTTCTATTTTTAAACGATATATAATCATAAAATTTGGACTATGCTTCTAAGTCGACACCTCTACCTTGATTAGTAATTTATTAGATAGAAATCGATCTCAATGAAGCGTTGAAAGCAAACAAAAAGAAATGAATACAGTCAGATATAGAAATTCAACCGTATCAATAAGAGAACTTTCTTGATCTTGATAATTTATTTGAACAGATTGAAAAATTGTTAATATGCTGTTATTCGTTTATAAAATTAAAGCAACGGCTGGAGAACATAATGACAATGTATCGAACGAGAATTATCTATTAAGCAGACAAGAAAAATATGTTGAAAAACGACCTATTTATAGATGTCTTCGCGCTGATGTTGTTGTTGATGATGGGCGCATAAGGGTCGAAGAAAAAAGAAAATCGACGACGACGACGAAGAAGAGGAAGAAAAAATAATACTCACGAAAAAAAAAGGAGAAGGAGACAAGTTATTTTTGTTGTTTTTTTTTCAGATCCAGTAAGATTGATGAAATCACTAACGATTTTTTTTTCGTTCTATCAGATGACCTACTCGAACTCATCAGAAGTTGATTTTATAAAAATAAAATGTATTTCTACAGAAAAGCGCATATTGTACTTTAAGGATACGAATGGCTTCAGAGATTCATCAAGTAATCTATTTGAATCTGATTAAAAGCAATAGAAGTACTCGTGTCATGTACTTTTTGTGGATCATAAAGTTGAGATCAAAATTATTATTCTACTTTTAATTTGAATTATTTAATTAAAAAAATTTGCCTGCAATTATCATTGAGATTCGAGCGGCAAATAAAAAAAGAAGTAGACTTCCATCATTAAATATAATGAGAGAACAGTTTCATGTCGATCTTTTGACATATCAATTGATTATTTACATTTACCGCAAATAGATTTTGTTATTCCATTCGAATAACCAGCAAAAATATTGAGAACTCATTTAATGCTTCGATACAAAACAAAGATAAAACATTTTCCATGATCTTCTCATTTCTATTTGATTATTTATGAACAACAAGGATAATTATTCGCATTGATAAAAGAAAGTTAAGCCTGGTCTGACGTCGAAAGAAGACTAACAAGTCCTGGAGACACTCGAAATCCGATTTCATTATTAATAAGAAGACATTTATGTTTCAGTTGAAATCATTTTAATTTTATATTTGCAAAAAAAGAAAATTTATTTCAAACGAAAAGATCAAAAAAAAAAGGAATTATTTTTTTTTAATCGATCATTCTATTTACAAAGAACTTTCTATCTGATTAAGAAAACTTTCATTAAACTTAAAATGTTCTCATTAAAGATTTGCGATGATTCAATTAAGCCAACATCCCGATTTAGATTTTGAATATTTAAACAAACAAGAATTAATTTCGATAGAAGATAATTTACATGTTGTTCATCAAATTTTTCACTGAGAAATTTAACAAGTAAATTTAAATAGAAATTTTGTATGTTAAATATCAAAGATTGTTCATGTAAAATCGGTTCAGCTAATGATGTACAACTTGAATAATGTGAAAATAAGAGAATTAATATCAATAAATAAATAATCATTGGATCGATTTCAATAAATGATTGTAATAAATTTTGATATTTTAATATTTGATTATAAATATCTAAACCATAGAAATCAATAAAATCTTTTCCATTGAGTATTAAATCATTGTATTCATCTTCACAAAATGTATTTGTTGTTGAATTATATGCTAATGATATATTCAACCAGAATAATGTCGGTGTATTAAATTTAACTAATGCAACTTTATCATCGGTATTTAAATGTTGAAATTGTGATGATGCTAATTTAAAGAAAAGTATCAAACGTAGTATTGATATCGAACGAACATTGATAAATTCATCGAGTGTAGAAAATTGTAGAAAAAAATCATTATGTAAAAGTAATTCAGGTAGAATATCACATGGATGAAAGTGCTGTGTACGAGTTTCATACGAATGACGAATATGATTTAATAATATTCGATCGTTATCAGTTAACAATGAAGTCAATGAATTTTCTCTTGATAAAAGAAATGTTTTGAATTTTTTTGCTTGTTGCTGTTCGAGACGATGTTGTTTACGACGAAATTTTTCTTCAGCTGTTTGAATTAAATGACGATTCATGCCGACAGCTAGACATTTTTGTAAACGACACGATGGACAATTCCGTCTCGATGAAACATCGATTATACATGAACGAATTTTCAAACATCGAAGTAGATGCTAAATATAGACGAAAACAAAAAAATTTTTCGTCGATCTTGATACAATGAAAGTAAGCACAGTACGTACAGGTGGTTTCAGTGCATTACGTCGAAAGAAAGCTTTACAACTCTGACAGGTAACTAGAATCGAAAGAACATGGTTTGGTATGTTCGACAATTTGAGAAGTATACGAACTAGCATTGAAATTCATTCCGAATGCTGGTGCTGAACAAACAACACAAGCGAGATTTTGTCGTGTTCGATATTTGCTATTGGAATATTCCGACATCGATATTGATGACATGTTCTTATAGGCTCAAGTCAAATGTTTCCACTCGAAAACCCAAATAAACAATGAAGGTTAAAGAAATGAAAGTTTTCGAGAGTATATATACGTATATACGCACACACATTGACCGTATGTTGGTAGTAAAAATATTTTCTTTTCTCTTCTTATTTCAATGTAAATGCATATCTTTGTGTAATAACTTAGAGGGTAGACTCACAGGTCCTCTTCTCCCTCCCTCCCTTCTTCTCTCTCCCTCAATTTTCTCCCTGGTTTACGTACACAGCTAGGTATCAATGTCAGATGATCCTAGAAGAATTTCGTGTAACTTATTAGATACCCGCTAAGGACAAAAATATTCAGTGTCAACTTTTTCTTTTTGTCTTTCAATAAAATTAATTTTAGGTACGCAATTTGCGAAGTAAAAGGAACATTTTGATAAACTTACTCATATACTTAAAAAGAAAAAAAGATATTTAAAAAATGTCAGATTGTTGATTTTTTAGTTTCGCATTTCTTTTTCATGGCTAATAGATAAGAAATCAAAAGGTTTGGAAGACCAATCCTCTGATAAAAGTATGTTGTCGTCGTTCTTAAAACTCAACCGATGACTAATTCTTTTTTTTTCATTCTCGTTGACAAAATTCTTTTATTTCAATGATGATAACAAAATGAAAATTCTTGTCGCGCTTTTCATGTCGTTCGATGCCAATCAAATAAACTCGTTGATTGTCGACATAGTTTGCGCTTTTAATCTTTGCGATTTCATCGCTTCTCCCCATATTTTGATGAATTCTCCATAATCCAACAGCTAAAACCGAAATTTTCAAACGGATCTTTTTTTTCCACTTGTTGTTTTAAAAAGATTCCGTTATCAATCCCGCAGCTACGCTAGATTAGACGGAGTTTTTTCCTGATAAGAAAAAGAAAAAATTCTTTCCATGTCTCGATATCTTAGTTTCTCTCGAATATCTATCCACATAGGTAGATTGAGAGAAATAAGAAGATCTTTTTCTCTAATTGATAATGTAGAGATAAGACATTTGAAATGAAAGAATATCGAGGCGGGGAGTTGATTCGAATCGAGGGAGTTAACCATGCAAAGTTATTTTTTTTATTTATTGACCATTTCTTAAGCGATAGAACGCTGAAAGATTTGGTTATTGTTCAACTTTTATAACTTCATGATTGAAAACTTTTCGTGCATGGACATAAAAACAATCATGTTCGAATGAAGTTTAAAGTTGATTGAGAGAACTCAAACTATCTTGAGGGTGGCTAGTGCCGTTGCTCCATACGAATCGAATGAATTCATAGTCGAAATCGAACAAACGAAATCGAAACGAATTTTATTGGTTTAGAATCAAATTCAAATTCCTTTATAGAAAATAGAAATTCTAGTTTATCGTTTTTTTCTGTTTTATAATGTCGCCACTTGTGTCAAGAACGCGATTTGATAGAAATTACCAATAGAAAAAGTCTCTACTATGCCGGATGAAATCATGACGAGAATTCATTTTTCTTCGTTCGTTTTTATGACTGTATGCGTCGAATAAACGACGTTGTTCAAGATTCACCTGACGAAATGACCGAACTGTTGACGGCTCAAGACGGCATTGCCGATCGCGAGGTACCAGTGCTTACTTTTTCTCTTTTTTTTTCAAAATCTTTTGCTAA
>Ga0209922_101189_pt1 | contig 26174 bp, 28 predicted proteins | sample ThiBiot_500_biof_FD_183946 | JGI IMG/M metagenome (GOLD analysis project Ga0209922, IMG submission 183946) | Wastewater bioreactor microbial communities from Cape Town, South Africa - Thiocy_expt_500_biof (SPAdes) | ecosystem: Engineered > Bioreactor > Thiocyanate-remediating > Anaerobic-Aerobic ... | reverse complement strand
ATACATTTGTCATTGTTTGTGTTTGATAAAAACCAGTAAAAGACTTTTTTTTTTGTTTCCGAAACAAATCTTAAATGTCAATAATTAACATCACGTACATCGATAAGTTCTGCTGGCCAGAAGCAAAACAATTTCTTACCAATAATACAAACAAGGAAGAAAACAGACAACATACCAAGGTGTGTCACATCAATTTTGATTAGATATCGAGCAAATACTTGTGTATTTCTGTTTTATTTTAAGTGAATTGAGTTTCGACATACTTAGGTTTATTTATTTATTTATTTATTTGATTGATGAGTATTTTTATCGGCAACATTTGTTTGTTTCGAAAACTATCTGGCATATGTTCGATGATTCTGTCAAAAGATAATGATATTACGAACAGAAGGATATTTGCTTTTTAATTTTCAATAGATCGATTAAAAATAATGCGTTAACGAGAAAAATCATTTCGACAAGGAACAACAAGTACAGGTGGCCGAACATCACGAGCTATATATTCGGCTAGTTTCGATTTCATTTCTTGATTGTAACGAACGATTTTCTGTTGAATAATTTTCAAATGATTTTCAATGATTGATGATTGATTATCAAGTAGATTTTGTAGATTTTTCGATAAACAACATAACTATTAATATGAAATGAACTGATAAAGAATTCGAACAAATGAATTATCTACTTGTTTTTCTATATGACTAAGTATTGGTAATAAACGAAACGTATGATTAATTTCAAGTTCATTGTAAACTTCGAATGCATCGATAATCATTCGAATTCGTTGAAGATTTTTATCCGATTTCAATTGTTCTAATCGATGTTTAAATTGTTGATCGAATATGAATTGTTTACTTTTTGAAAATCGCTCGTCGGCTATTCGAATTCCTTGTGTTATCTTATGTCTTCGATCTTGTGCAAGATTTCGTATTTCTTTTTGTAATTGATTTTGTAGTTCATCCGCTCGTTTCGAATAATCATTCCATGTTGCTGGCAAATAGAAATTTTCGTTAGCTAATTCAATGATTAGAATATTTTCATTTGAAATTTTCTCAACTGTTTTGACATAATCATGAACAAATTCATAAATATCAATAAAGATACTTTCAATTGAAGACATCTTTTTTATTTTATATTTCGATTTACTATAGAAACCGTGCAGCATCTGTTTCTTTATGATATTCATAAATCACAACTGTGACACATACGTTTCCTCCGAGTATATGAAAACGAATCATTTTCTATTTTGTTTTTCATCCATTATGTTGACCCAATTGGTTGTTTTCTTAGTTCTCGTCCCGATGGCAATGCAACAATCATGTTCATCGACAAGACAATGTTCAACAACTAGTTTCTGCAGTACACGAGAACGTATTTGCCTACCGAAACTTTCGTTCAATAGTACTTGTGATAGTTCGATTGAATGTACAAGTGGAAAATGTTACGACCGTATTTGTCGTCAAGCATGTCATTCCGATGATGATTGTCTTTCAAACAAAGAATATTGTACTTTAAACAAATATTGTTTCGCTAAACATTGCAATATTTGCTTTCGAAATGGTCAATGTGCAAATAATGATTGTCAATATTTTCAATGCGAATCCACAACATGTCAATTGCAATTAGATATTCTTCAGAATTAATAAAAAGAACACATATGTTTTCGAAGCCAATAAATAAATTCAACTTTGTACTTGCTCTTTGTTATTTTTTAATATGAAAAAAAAATCTTATTTCTTTCTTTTTTCTCTCTGTACAGATACACACATCTCAAAAAAAAAAAGAAAACAAACAAACAAATAATCGTAGAAATTATTACTGCACCGGAACTCGTTGCCGTTGACGACGCATTGTATATAAAATTGCAATAAGGCCAAGTAGAGCAATCATAAGATACAAATCCCATGTTGATCCGTCGTCGTCATCGAGCGAAGTTGATGATGGCGTATCTTCAGTTTTCGTAGTCGTTGTCGTTGTCGATGAAAATAATGATGAGAATTTTTCGAGTAAAATTTCCAAATGAAGTTTAAAGAGAATAATTGTTACAGGTAAATATGCGTCAGTACTTGTCTCAGCTGCTAAATCGTAGAAACGTTTAGCTAGATGAATATCACGTTTTAAACCTAAGCCTTTTTCATGCATATAAGCAAGATTAAACATAGCTTGAGCATTTTGACTCTGTTCACTAGCTGATTTATAATGATTAGCAGCTGTTTCGTAATTCTGTTCGGTACCGTAACCATAGTAAAAGTAATCTCCAAGTTTAACTCGCGCTGTATGAAAACCTTGAACAGCTGCTCGATTCCAATAGATCAATGCTCGTCGAAATTGTTCACTTTTCGTTGCATAAATATTTGTCAATTGTGTTGCCATTTGATCAAGTAAATAGGCAACATTCGATTGTGCAACTTCATAACCTAATTCAGCAAGATATAAATAAATCATAAATGCTTGTTCGATATTTCCATGTCGATAGAGATTATACGCTTCGATAAACATGTTCGTCCATTTGCCTCGTTCAGCAACGTTCTTAAAAAGTTCCGTTGCTGTCGTACACGATCGTAGGACACCTGTGCCTGTTGCATGCATCTGTCCGAGATTGTAATAACCGAGAGCATGGCCCGATTGTGAAGCTGCTTGAAGCCATTTAATGGCTGGCTTATAATCACGTTTGACACCTTCACCATTGTAGTACATAATGCCGAGCATTAATTGTCCTTCGACATAACCTTGATCGGCTGCTAATTGAAAGAATTTAAAAGCTTTCTCATAGTTTTGTTCAACGCCAGCACCATGATAGAATGCCATGCCGAGACCGGCTTGACCCATTGGATTGCCTTTTTCAGCCGATGTTCGAAAGAATTGAAGAGCTGTTTGGTTATTTTGTTTGATATAATCATTTTTCTCCGAATATAATTTGCCGAGATAAGCCATGGCATTTGAATTACCATTTTCAGCAGCTAAACGAAAGTAATAAAGTGCTTTATCAAAAGCTGTATCACGAAGATAGTACAATTGTCCGAGACCATATTGAGCTTGTGCATCGCCTCGATCAGCTAATAATTGATAATATTGAACGAGATCTTCATCGATCATAATATTGTTCTGTGTTGGATGTTCGTCTTCATCATACAAACGAATACGTTGAACTAATTGACCAGTTGATGATGTCATTTTTGATGAAACTAAACAGACAACATGTAACATTCAACAAAAAGGCAATATATGAATTTTATTTACTATAGGTAGCAACTTGTTTGTAAAACATTAAAGCTGATTCACAACTATGTGCAACGGAAACCGTTCGCCAATATCGGTAACCCTGAAAAAATAAACTCGAATCTATTAACAAAACAATTCATTTCCTTCAAACATACTAAAGCCATTTGAGCTGGACCATAACCATCAATTGCAGCAAAGGAAAGATGTACCAGAGCCTTTGGTATACTAGCATTTGGAACGATTCCAACTGAATTAAGAAAAAATAAGCCCTAAAAATGAAAATAATTTGATTGATCGAAAAAAAAAAACGTTCGAATGTTTTGTTTGACATACGAAATGTGATTTCGGCGAACCGACAAGAGCACCTTCATCGAAATATTTCTTCGCCTGTTCGAAATTCATCGGTAGATGAACGCCGAATATATGAGCAAAAGCGAGTTCTTCTTTTGCTTCGATATGACCAAGTTCTGCTGCTTGTTTAAATAATTTATAAGCACTAGAAGAAGAAGAAGAAGAAAAATCAATTCGTGAATATTCAAAATTCAATTCCTACGCATTATATTGTCGATTAGTAGTCGCATTGATTAATTTATTTGCTTGATCGAATAGAGTATTTGCACGTTGCATTTCAGGTGTTAGTTGAACAATTTCTTCTTGTTCGTCTTCTTCTTCTTCTTCTTCGACGACTTCGTCGACTATTTCTTCATTCTCATCGATTGTATCTGTAGCTGTTTGTTGTTCATCTCGAGACATTCGAGATGATTTAGTAAATAATTGTGGTTGAGTTTTTTTCAATGTTTGATATAATTGTTGAATCATATTCGATAATTTCGCTTTTGATTGGTCACTATCTGCTTTTTGACGATATTTTTCATGTAGACTAACGCCAATTTGATTTAATATTCGTTGTAAATTTACATCATCGGCATCATCATCACCCTCACCGTCCATATTTTCATTGTCATCGTCATTCTCTGCTTTTTGTTGTTCATTTATACGATATTCAATAATTAAATCTTGTAAAGATTCATTCAATTCATCGATATCAACATCGTCAGTATCCGTTGGTTTTGTTGTTGTTGTTACTTCATCGACGTGCAAATGAATCTGTGCCTCAGGTGAAACTGCATCTGCCTGAGAGGAAAAATCAAAACATTCATCATCATGATCATTACAGAAAACAACTTACATCTATAGGTTCGACGTTATCTTTCTCATTCGATCTTTTCGATTTCTCGTTTACAGAAGCTAAACGAAGATGTTTTCGTTTTCAATTATTTTTTGTCGTTGAAATCTTACTTAAGACAGTAGACCCAAATAAATTAAATATAATCAAACAAATTAAAAGAACCGATTTTCTATTCGACATCTGAAAGAATAGCAGGGATGAGAATCAGAATATCATCGTCATTGATTTCACTTCATTTCTCTTCCAGCCAACCATCATCGGCCAAGCCTCAAACCAATAAAAATCTCTCGAGTGTTAAGAAAAGAAAAGATGACGCCATTCGAATAAGTTTGATAAGAAAATCGTATATTTAATCGTTATAAAAAAAAACAAGAGAAAACAAAGTAAAAACTCCGAACGGCAAAAAACTTGAAATAATAATGAAAAAAAAAACAACAATCGTAAACGTTCTTTTTATTTGTTTGTTATTTACAATGGTAATTGATATGTGTAAACTCGATAGTCTTTCGATGCTAAATGAAGAATATTCGTATGTGTTTGAATTGCAACATCGAGTATTTGTGAATGACAAATGCGCGCTGTATAAGCACCGAGACGTTTCCGTTGTTGATATTCATCATAGACAGTTAAATTCAATCCTTGATGATTATCAATAATAATTAATTGTCCACGTGAATTTAATTTAATATTCGTTGGAAACATAATGTAATTTTCTTCTTTAATTTCACGTAAGAATTCGCCTTTGTAGGAAAAGACTTTGACACAATGAAGATGATTATCGGAAATGAAAATTTCCGAATTATTCGAACAGATTGATGTCGGAAATTGAAGAGAATTTTTTAATGAATAACAACAAAGTATTCGACCATCGTAGGAGAATAGATGTAATCGTTGAACTTGCGATTCAATAACGAGTATTCGATGTGATTGATCGACAGTTAGAGCTCGTGGTTTTTCTAAATGTTGACCGAATCGTCGAATGAACTCGCCTTTACTTGTAAAGATATGAATTTGTGGTCGTGGATGACGTTGAATAACAACGAGATCATCTTTACCGCCGGGCACAACGGCAAGTCGATACGGATAGAGAAGATTTTCACAGCCGAACGTTCGACCACGACCGAACGAATACTGAAATTGACCTGTTTCGCTATCGAATATCTTAATACAATGAGCATTCGTATCGACAACCGCGATTTTCTTCGATTCGAGCCATGCAACACTATTCGGCTCACGAAAAGCATTATTTCCATCGCCGTATTCGCCTATCGAGCGCGTCCATTTCAGTACATGACGAGATGCACCATTTTTAAAACGTGTTTCTAAACGATTTCCTACGGGTCGAGATTCGGTTTTCACTGGTGGTGACCAAGATAGAAGAGAATTTTCTTCTTTTGCCGGTACTTTTTTTATTATCGACATTTGTTCCATCGATTTGAGAAAGAAATTTTCAGGAACTAGAAAATCATTCGATTGAAATCATTGAATTTTTTTACTAGTGAAAATTACTTGAATTGAAAAGATTCGTTGAGCCGAGCGCAAGTCTTGGTTGTTTCGTAGTTACAGCATGATCTTCTCTGCAAATGATTTTGGTATAATTAAATTTTTGTTGTTGTTGTTGCTTTTTAATAACTTACGTTTCGATGCCGAGCATCGACGACCAGATATTTTCTTTATCGGATGCAAACGGACGTTTTCGAGACATGGTAAAGGAATTGATAATCATGATTTCTACTCGATATATTTGAATTTGACGATGGCGTCGAGCTCGAATAATGTAACGACAGAAAACATATGTTAGCTGCCTATTTATACACACAACAACATATATGATGTGAATAGAAAAAGGAAAAGAACGAAACGAATATTCGATTTAGTAGATCGTCTTTTGTATCATGAGAATAATGATCTTAGAACGAGTTAATTCCTTGTTTGAAACCGATTACAAGTATGCCTATTGATCAAAAGTTGATTCGACATGATATCCTAACTGCCGGCGGCCGATTTCGTATGACAAACAAAGATCGTTTTCTTTCTTACTATCCAGTATCATAGACGAAAATTTCAGACGATATTGTTTTGATGAGAATATCTCGTCTGTAACTATTTTATTTTCATCGACAAAGTATGAACTTTTGGTCTAGTAAACTTCGGTTATATTTTTTGTTTGTGTTTTTAAGAAAGAGAAGAAAAAAAAATGTAGACCACAGTCATTTACATAAGTAGAAACTTGAAAAGACAAGAGCAAAAGAGAGAGAGAAGAAGAAGAAAAGGGATGAATGTCAGTAAACGATGGTAATAAATCTAAATTTCGATTTGCATGTCACCAAGTTCTTCGTCACTTGGAAGGTAAGGAGCAACTTTGGCTGGATCAACGTACCATGGACTAACACCCGGTTGACCAAGACTTTCTCGAGCTGCTAAACGAAGATAGGCTTCTCGTTGAGACCAATGAATTAATCTAAATTTAGTCGCTGTGTTTTTCATTAAGAGAGAAAAGAAATATCTTACAATCGATCGGGAAAATAACGCCACATAAACCAAAATAGAAAGATTCCAATAGAAACCAGTGAGAAAAATCGTTGTTTCATTTTAGCTTCATCACGAAATTTATCATTGTAATCGTAACCATACCAAATATGCTAAAAAAACGAAAAGATTCGTCTATCGTTCTTATTTTCGTATTGAAAAACTTACATTGACTTGTTTACGTTCCCACTGTGGTTTAGCGTATTCACCTTCTTGAATTTCTCGTTCTGTTGGCCATAGGATTTCGATTTCTTTGCCTTTGACTTCTTCAGGTGCGCCGACACGTTTTTCATCGCGTTTCAACGGTGTTGATACGGGCGTCTTATCGGCTGGTTTAGCCGTACCCCAATCTAAACCAACAAATTGCGTGTGGATTTTCGGGGGAAAAAAATCAGAAATTTTACCATCGGGAACACCTTGTGGTGTTTCTGTACGGGAACGACCGGCGATGACATTACGTACGGATGGATGAATGAGAAGCGGTTTCCACCGCGTTAATAATTGATAACCCGATCTGACGGGTAAAATCATCTGAAAAACGATGAGGAAAAGTTTATGATCAAAATCGAATAAATACGTCTAGGAAAAAAATTAAGCAGCAGTATTAGATTTGTTATCAGTATGAATGAATTCTTTGGGAGCCCGGTGTTGCCATTCGCCAAATGCACCCTAGAAAATGAAAGAAAATAGGATTAAATTTGTGTCAAAATTATACTGCTGAATATGATCAGAGTCTTTGAATCAAACAGCCCTTAGATTTTGAGATGAATTCATCATCAAACCGTGTTTAATTTCGCACGATAGATCAAATCGATCATCGATAGAGATCGATCGATCGATATTCAAATTGATTTTATGTGCTGTTGTGCAAAAAAAAAACAAACATTTTGCTCGAGAATAACTTACGTTATATACGGAGAGATTTTGTTGGCCGAGAATGTGAGCAATAAATGCTAATGTACTGGCTGTTGTTCCTGTTTGGCAAGTGTAGACCGATGGTTTCGATAGATCGAGACCTGATTGTTTGAAAAGTTTTGCAAGTTCGTCAGGTGATTTTAGTGTTTGATTTTCCTGATCGAAAACAGTATTGTAAGGAACATTGAGAGAGTTTGGTAGATGGCCAGCAGTAGCACCTGAACGAAAGAAATCATTGAAGAAATAAGAACGAAAATGAAATCTACCATTGAATAGATTCGGTGGTCGAGCATCGACTATTTGTTGTTTCGTATTTTTTGTTGAAACAATTTGCAACATTTCATCAAAATTTTTTACCATTTGTTTGTTTAATTTAACTGTAAATTTACCGGACTAAATACGTACATAAGAAGTCTTGTGTTTTCTTTTTCAATATCTGATTTGTTTACTTGAGGAACACTTTCATTTGGAGACGATGCTTCAGCATCTTTAATTTCTTTCAGCCATTTATTAAAACCTCCATTTAAAACTGATAAACTATCAACACCAAGTGTCTAGAGAAAAGTTCAATTCGAAATCTTTCGTTCTCTCTCTCTGTCTAACTTTAAATAGCCACCAAGCTCGTGTCGATGCATAGATACCCATCGGTGATCGATCATAGAGAACAATATGATCACTATCCGATACGCCCAAACGTGAAACATAATTTTCAAAGCATTTTATCTCGGGTAAACCACGTGGAATTAATTTCGTCGGTGTTGTACATTCAAGTTGATCGAAATATCGAGCTTTAGGAATGTGTCCTCTAAAAATCATCGAATTGAATTTGTTCGAAAGAGATTTGTTTTGTTAATAGTTTATTTTACAATTGAAATTCATTTTCAAATTGTTTTCCAATGTCTGCTTCGAGTATGGAAATTCGTTTGGGCGATGATTTCAAAAGTTGTTTCAATGTTTGACATGAAAGTAAGGCTGGAATTGACTTCATCTAGAAATGAAGAAAAAAAACCACTCAGAGAGAAGATTAATCTAAACAATCATTGGCGGATTGAAAATCATACGAAATAACACAAGCTAGCCGTGTTATGTCTGCGTACGCTTTTCAATCAATCATGAAAATCGAACAAATTTTTCATCATTGTGGTTTGTTTTTTTTTGTTTTCAACAACAAACATACGAACACACACACACACACACACAAAGTACAACGTAATTAAACAGCAAGGAATTGTTTTGTATTAAAAAACAGGACGTTCATTCACCGGACAGAAGTCGATTTGTTTCGAAAAGAAAGAAAGAAAAAAACAAAGATTACAATTACTGTTAGTCAAAGAAGAAGAAGAACAATTGAACTATTGAGACACATTCTTCTGTGGTTTATCCCAAATAGCAATGATGCCATCTTGTGAAGATGTAAGAAAATAATTTTCACTTAGAATAATTCCATTTAAACGTTCATGTGCTATGAATTCGGTAAGAATAGGTTCGATGATTTGTATATCAGTTAATTTCGGACAAAGATTGGTGCCGAATGTTGTTCGTGTTAGATCGATATTTGTTCGACGAGAATTATTCAATGAGAAATTCGTTAGAGTTTCATCGGTGGACGGCGTGGGTAATTTCGATGCAATCGATTTTCGTCGAGATTTTTTTATTGAACCATTCGAAAGTGTGATCAAAGCGAGATCAGGCGTATCATCAACTGATTTATTAACTTTATTCGAATTTCGAACGAATGAAAGACGTGATGCCAATGATGATAACGATGATTTTGTTGTTGAGCTTTGTGTTGATGAGAGTTGATCAGTTGACAATGATGACGAACAACCGTTCGATGTCAATGAGGAAGATATTGAAACGTATGATTTACTATTGAGAATATCTTCGGTTATATCCCATAAACACAAACGATTATCTTGTCCAACGGAATAGATTCGATAGAATGACGAGGAGAAATAACGTTCGAATGCAATTGCACTTAGCCAAGATGTATGACCATGACCTCGGCACACGACACGAGGCGTATGATCATCGGATTCAAGAGAAAATAACGTCAGAAAATCATCTTCACCACCGGTGGCGAGATATTTGCCATCGGGCGACCAACAAACACATAATAAACCACCGAAATAACTTTTCATATAGGAAATTAACTCCATTTTTTCGTAGTGAAATATTCGTAGGAAACCATCTTGTGAAACAGTGGCAAGTAGAGTTTGATCGGGTGAAAATGCAAATTCATTGACACTTCCATTGCCGATAATCCATCGAGCAATAGGATTTCGTGTTTGTTTGGTTTTAGTTTTCGTATAAAATATCGAATAATTCTTTGTTGGATCACGAATTGTGGAATAAACAGGTTGAATTGTTGGATCACGTTGATAATTTAATTCTTCATCGAATACATACAAACAGCCACTTGAATACGAAACAATGAAATGTGTTCGTGGATTTTGTAACCATTTCACACATGTGACTTTACTTTTATCGAGATAACTGCCTTCATTAAAAACTTTCTGTTCTTTCGTGTGCATATTTATATATTGAATTTGTCCTTTAGAAAAGCCGACAAGTACATGAAGAATATTTGTCTGTAGATCTTGAATAATATCATGACATGTTGGCTGATGATTTTGTTTGTATATACGATGATCTAATGGTTCATTGAAATTTGTTTGTCGACGTTCATTAAATTCATGAATGAGTAATTCTCGTCCGAGATTAAATACTAAAATATTTGTTTGTTCAATAGACGTTTCATTGATTTCACTATTGACACTTTCATTCTCGGCATTTGTTTGGATATGTACGCGTGTGAGTAAAGTCATTTTGACAGATTCATTCAAACAATTATTGGTACCAAATTTGCCAAGATTATCGATGAGTGATGAGATTTTATATGTTCCTTCACGTAAATGAAATTCACTTTTGATTTCATCATTTCGTTGAGTAGAATCTTTGGCGAGATTACTACTCGGACGTGAAGTGAAATTCGATTGAATCGAATGATTAATAGTTGTAGGTTGTTCGGTTCGAGCCATGACTAACGTCGTTGAATCGACGAATGAATATCAAAGATGGTTTGATAAACTTCATTCGAGAGAAAACGAGGTTGTTTTTTTGTTCTTCAAATTTGCTAGAAACAAGAAGATATTTCCGTTTTTATTTGTGTGTGCATATGCGTAGATATTCCATCGCCATGTTGTTTGTGTCTTTTTTTCATTTTTTTTGTCAATAAAAACCAAGTTTTATTATTAATCAAAAAAAAATTTTTTTTTCTATTCTCGGAAAAATTTTATTTGTAAAATAAATTAAAAGAAACAAAAACAACATTCAATAGATGTCACTCGATGAACTTTCGTATTCGTAAGTTCAATTCTGATTTCATTTTGAAATATCTTTCGGCGAAGAAAAATAACAACATGGCGATGGCGATGCAAAAACGAGCTAATCTTCGTTTACCACCCGAGGTAAATCGTGTATTATATGTGCGTAATCTACCATATAAAATCACCGCTGAAGATATGTACGATATTTTCGGTAAATATGGAGCTATTCGACAGATTCGAACAGGACAAACGCCTGATACTCGAGGTAAAATATGATATTTTTATTCGAAATTCAAACTCGAATGTTCGTTAGGTACGGCGTTTGTTGTTTATGAAGATATTTTCGATGCTAAAAATGCCTGTGATCATCTATCCGGTTTCAATGTTTGCAATCGATATTTAGTTGTGTTATATTATCAAGCTAATAAAGCATTCGAAAAGATTAATTTAGATAAAGAAAAAGAAAAATTAGCTAAAACACAAGCAAAATTTGGTTTAAATACATGATTCGGAATATATTTTTCTGTTCTTATATTATTATTATTATTGCTGTTGTTGTTGTTGTTCATATCAATAAATTCAGATAAAGAAAGAAAAAAAAACAGCGATTCGTTATTTGTCAAATATTGATTTGAGTATTTCAGATGTGAATCGAACGTGTAGATCTCATAGTTAAAAGATTAAACTTCATTGGAATAAAAGAAAAGAAAAAAGAAATCGTGCGTATAGTTGTCAATTTCGTTTTTCTATGAATGAGAGTAAGACAAGGCAAGTAAAGTTGTAAATCGAAACCACAGCAAGATCTTGTCATTTCTAGGTTTTTTTTTCTTCTTCTTTTCCCTCTCCTCATTCAACTATTCGGTTTTTTTTGTAAAATGTAAGTTGACAAATCTATTTTTCGGCTTCTTTTCTTCCTTCGAGATATGTTGACTTTATGTATCAGGCAATTTATTCGTTTCAACAAGTTTATCCCTCATCATCATCATCAATCGAAGTTCGGGGGCGAGTGAAGCAGTCAACCAAAAGTTTTTTTTCTTCTCTTCCTTTCTTTTTTTTTTCATTGCCATCGTTTCTTAATCGGAGGTAAAATAAGTAGAAGTAAAGGCAACATGATTTTCGTTTTGAAGAAAGCGAGTGAGAGAGAGAGACAAACCGCAAAATTGTACATATTATAAAAATTGAGAGAGAGAGAAAGAGAAAAAGAAAAAGAAAACGAGAATAACCTTGAAAAATTGGATCTGACATGACAAGGTGAAGAAAATACGAGAGAGCAAGAATAAATTTCATGTTCGAAAATAACAAATATCACTCGTATTATACATTGATCACGTTCATTCAATCGATTGATTCGGTATTGTCATTTCTATTTTCATCTCATTTCGTTTTTGATTTATTTCTTTTCGTTTTTATTACAATTCGATCGTGTCAATAATAAATGCATGCATGCGAAGAAAAAAAAACAACATTTATTTTCTTCATTCATTCATTCATTCATTCACGATCAAACTTCAAGCTTTTTTTTCTTCTTCGGTCTCTCTCTCGCTTTATTTTATTCGGTTCAACCACAAAATTTCTTCGCTTTCTCTTCATCTTGAATTGTTATGAATCATCTTGATTGGTTTTTCAAGAGAAAAACAACTGATTAGAAAAGGAAAAAACGTCGATTTTTTTCAACATTGACAAAAGATTTATTTGAGATGTTTTTTTTCGTAATTCGAGATGATTAAATCGTAGGTGTTTATAGGTAGCATAAATCATTTTGTGGCTTTTTTCTTCTTCTGTACAAATGAAAATGACTTCGAAAATCAATATGATTAACAGAGAACTAAATCGAGAAAATTTTCATTGTCTGATTATTTTGATTTCAATTTCAAGTGGTAGAAAACAAACGTGTCGAAAAACAAAATTGAAAATCTTTCGTTGCTTTTTTTTAGATGAAATTTCTTGGTGGTACATGTGAAAATATTTATGGTGAAATACTTGATTATGAAATAATTCAACACGAAAACAATCTTCTCGCCGAATGTCGTCTTAAACGACGCATTATTCATTTTAAAAAATGGTTTCTTTCGACGATAATTCTTACTTATCTTGCAGCTTTAATCGATATACACAAAATCAATAGTCAGTTACTAATATGTCTTTCAATTTTGTTCTTCATTGGAGTCCTTATCAAAGCTTCTTTAAAAGTTAAAAGTGGTAGGCAAAGAAGTACAACTAATAATAAATTCGAAATGATCGAGTTTTTCTTTTCTTTAAATAGAATCTGTAATTATTGGTAAAAACATAGGTTTACAACTAACAACAACGTATGTTATCGGACGCGAAACAACGGTATTTATAAGTGCAAATCGACTTGAAGATGTTTTAATCAATGAAGGATTTTTTTCAGTATGCTTTTTCAAGCATTTTCATATTTTTCTTTTAACAAAAAAAAACTTACTGTTTTCTAGCAACGTTTAATTTATTATTTAACTTCAATTGTCAATGATCAAAATGAAAAATCAATGTTACCAATTTTTGTTAAACTTTTGCCACGTTTAACTCTACTCAAACTTTTCTATCGACATTTATCATCTGTGATTAATCATTAAATAAACTCTTGACTTTGTCTCTTGTTTCAGATTGATTTAGAATGAATCATCGGCACGAGGATCAACAGAGGCGACAGCAACTGTTGACCATCGTTGACCGAGGCAGTCCCGAGCAATTGTTTGTATGTTGAACTACAAATTGAAAAAAAAACGGTCTATTTTGCTTTCTTCAGGCTTTTTTACAAGCATTTCATCGTCGACCGTTTCGGAATCTTGCGGAAGTGATTGCCTATGATGGAGTTATCGATGATCAAATCGATTTTATTGATTGTACGGGAACACGTTACAATGTGACACCATTAATCATTGCTGCTGGCAAAGGTTCATTTGAAAAAACGAAAATTCTACTTGTACATGGTGCTAATCCGAATAAACAATGTTCAACAGGGTTTGTCGAACAAAAACAAACAATTGATTCGATTGTTTTTTTTTGCTTTCTTTTAGTGATACAGCTTTGAATTTAGCTGTTCATCGACAAAAATATCATGTTGTCGAATTATTACTTCGATATCGAGCGAATCCAAATGTGCCGAATCAATCAGGCAAAACTGCTCTTCATCGAGCAGCTGTTTCGTATAATGATGAAAATGCCAATCACATACGACTATTGCTTCACGTAAATCGAAAAATAGATCAAAAAGAGAATGTTTTATGTGTATTATCGTTTTTGTAAATAGGCTGGAGGTGATCCAACAGTTGAAGATCGAAATCAACGAATCCCATTAGATGAAGCAATAATTGCGAATAAACCTGGTAAATTGTTCATTTTTTTGTTCAGAAAATCTTCTACGTTTAGTAATTCTCATAGATATTCTCAGTATTATCCTCGCTCATGATCGAACATTAATACAACGAGCTTATCGTGCAGCAATCATCGCTGCTCGTCTTGGTACAAGAAAAAAAAACTAATCTATGTTTATCTTAATACTTTTCTTCTTCAATAGGACATGATAAATGTTTGGAAATCTTACTTGAATACGGCATGGATCCGAATATTATGGATCGAACACGAACAACACCACTTCATGTTGCGTATGTTTGATGAATTAGTATAATGTGAAATATTTTTTTCTTTAATTTTTGTATCTTTAGAATTCGTTCGTTGAAATTATCAACCGCACGTTTATTGATCTCGTATGGTGCCGATCAAAATCTAGTTAATAATCGTGGCGAGACAGCTATTGGTCTCGCTGAATATTTGCCAATTGAACAACGACAATCATTTGTTAATGTTCTTATTTGTAAGTTAGATTTTCTAATTCTACTATTTGAAAGATATCCGTACATCTTGCAAAAGCTAATGAAACGACATTTGACAAGAGAAAGAGAGGTAAACCAGTCGCATCATCATCAACCGATACAATTGCATCGACGATTCATTTGGGTGTGATTTATCTGTCGTTTGAAATTCTTCTGCTCCTTTCTATATTTATACATCACATGCATACATCATTGTGAATGAATGTTTCACTCTTCTTTCTTCTATTTCTCTCTCTCTCTCTCACTTTTGTTGATAATTGAAATCAAACAAACAAAAAGAAACTAAACTATTGTATTTTCACATGATTTAGATACACCACGACTTGCACCCATCGATTCTCGCACTCTATTGACAACATCTGGAACTACACAACCAGGTAGAGACAAAATAGATTTCATTCGTGTGTTGTTTTCAGTGTTTCTATACGTTTGTATTCTCGCGTGAATCTAGAATATCTAACTGAACTTTTAGAATTTCTCCTTAAAATCGTGTAAGTGTTCACGCATGACTAGCATCACTGCATGAATAGATTGAGATTTGCAAATTTATTTTGTTTTTTTTTTCGTTCGTATTCACTGCTCGTGCTGCTCACATGATTTTCAATTTCTATCGAATAGTTTCTAAAAATGAAGATCTGTTTTTAGTAACGGTTATTCCATATGTTCATCCATTGATTCATACGCGTCCCAATTGGACAATGGATAGTGATGAATTTCGAAGTCGAACCGATCCGAATTCATCCGTACAAAATCTATTAGATAGTAGGCATAGATTTAAAATTGACACACATATTTGTTGCGTTTTATTCAAGCTACCTCCGGAACATATTGGTGTTCAACATTGAATCGAGATGCTTGGGTTATATTCGATCTCAAACATCAATATAATATCAGTGGAATGAGAATTATCGGCTGGTAATGAGACAAAAAACAACAAAAGAAAAGAATTTTATTTCTTTTTTCTTTTTGAATTTCGTAGTGATAATCAATCGACACCGAAAAGTGGTCATCTAGATGTTTCGAACGCATGCAATGGTCCTTGGCTCAAAGTCAAAGATTTCACTTGTCCAATGAATCGTATGTTTAATTGTTATGTAAAACGACAACGAATTCACTTGATTTGTTCGTATTCAGAAGGAAATAAGAATGATATCTTTTTTGCACCATTAAAAACTCGTTTTATTCGAGTATTTATAACGGAAAACTACGGTGGAAATGATACACGTATGCAAGGTATTGGATTTTTTGGTGTAGATATGAGATTAGTCAATCTATTACGAGAATACGGATTGGAACGAAGTCTTCAAACATTATTAGCCAATGTAAAGAAAATGTTTTTTTGAGACTGAGCAAAGATGTTTTCTTTTTGTATTAGGAAATCAATGATTTAGAAACTCTAGACGAAAAACGTGATGAAATCTTAAACTCTTCTGTAAGTTAATCGTTGCAATGAATTCAAATTCGAATTTTGTCTTGTTGTCAAGGATAAATATTTGGATGTAAATGATCATTTTCAATTCATTCGATTAACGGAATCATTGAGGAGTAAGCGCACGCATAAACATAACAGCAATCGATCAATATTGATTTTTTCGATTTTCGAGAACCGAAATTCACTTTTCTTGAATGGTTTAATCCACCTCAATTGAATGTTATTGCCGGTGAAAAACTACAAACATTCAGTGCAACTGGCGATGAAGGTCTAACTAATCGTGTGAAATTAGAAGAGAAATGTAAAAAGAAAAAAAATTGAAAAAAAAAACAATATCTGAATTTGTTGTTTTTTTTTACAGTGGAAAATCAGTCACAAATTCGAGTTGTTCTTCTTCGTGATCTCGAACCAATTCAAGGTCGATCATTAGTTGACTTTCCGGAATATTCCATTGAAAAACGTAATCAAAACAAAAACAAAAAACTTCATTTGAATTATTTCTCTTTGTCTCATAGCTGGTCATTACAAAGTTCGAGTTGTTAGCATAGAATTTCCTACGATTCAAACGGCATGGCAAGATATCATTGTTGGTAGGTTATTATTTATTCATTGTGATAGTGTCTCTGTTATCTTTGATTGTTATCAAATTCTTCTCCCTTTCTTTCTCTTTTGCGTTTTTGTTTCGAATCGATGTCACAAGCAGTCATAAGAAAAACCAATCGTTTTAATAACGATATCGATGATGACGATAACTATTCGCATTCATCAGAAAATCTACTCTATCATAAATATCCGGTGATTATCGGAGATTTTACATTGACAAAACCTCAAGAAAATCGAAGTATTTACACGTACAAACCGAAACATACGCGAACATCGTATATTTATCAAGGTGTAGCGAATGGTGCACAAGTACAACAACGTGCTTTGAATGAAATTCGACAATATGCTAAACCGAATAGCTACGTTCCATTTATGAATAAGAGCAATCATTATCAATCGATGTTAACTTTACCATCGGAAAATATTCGAACGACAACTGACGATCAGCAACGAGATTCGTTGTACGATAGTTTACCTCGACGAAGTCATTCGGTGTCGTCGCTTAACTTTCGATTTTCACCAGCAGTGAGAATCGAACCGGATAGTTCGTATTATTTCGGTAAAGCAATCGAAGAAGAAGAGGAGCAGGACGAAGAAGAAGAAGAGAATGTTTTTGTTTTGGGTCGAACTTCACAGTCAAGAGGTCGATCATTAATCAAATATTCAAGTTATATTCCACCGATTGTTGATACTTATTCTCATCAAGAAGATAATCGAAATTTTGATATTAACTTTCAAGAAGTGGCTGACGCTAGTACATCAACAGATGATCTCGTCTATGGAACTCATTTCGATGAGTATCAAGGTGCGAGTTTAGATCCACAAGCGTCAAGTGATACGCAGCAGAGTTCAAGAAGTGAAACAGAAACTTATCGTGTCAGTCGACACTATGATCAACCGGAGAATTACGAAAGAAAGATTATTAAACATCCGAAAAGTAATCGTTCGTCAAGCGAACCATCGATTGTTGTACCTATTACAAATCTTGACGAAGAAGAAGAGGAAGAGGAGGAGGAAGAAAAAGAAGAAAGTCAACGATCAGAACCAACACCAATTGTTCATAAACCGATATCAACTCATTCGACATCGAAATTGAACGATGACGATGAAGTTCCTCAGATTCAACATTATCAATCGGAAAGCAATCTAACTGAACAATCGAAAAAGAGCACGAAATCACGAAAGATTTTTTCGAAATTATTCAGACGTCAGAAGAAATCTGACGGCAAATCAAGTTATAAACTCAATAATGATGATTATTCAGAAAAAAAAGACAAGAAAAAACATAAAAAGAAATAACACAACCAACTATTTTTCCATTTTTCTTTCTCTTTCAATTCTTTTGTTTTATCTTTCAAATATATCATTGTCTCTTGTTTCTATTTAGCACCTAAACCACCATCAGTTCTCACTCAAACATCTACTGGTTACCATGAAGTTCCCACAGGAGTTACGTTCAAACGTCCATCATCGACTCCACCGACTGATTTAGAAAATGAATTCATCAATGGTACGATTGATTTCAGTCAATCGAGACGATTTCGTCGAACACCAGTACCATTTGCACGTGAGAATCGCGATGACGAAGATTCCGATTCCGCACAACGAACAGATAGTGAACATCCACGAACGAAACCAGATACGAAACGAACGAAATTAATCACCGAAGGCACACAATCCGAAGAGAAACCAACACGAAATGTTGGCACAATGCCTGAACCAGTTCAAACAAAAAATTTCGGCAATGAAGTTCAACCTCAATCATCAGCTACTCAAACATCATTTTCAATCAAACCAAAACCACCTAAACAACAATTTACGTTCATCGAACGGCCTGATCAAAGACATTATTCTCGGCATGAAGAATTCGACTACGAACGAACACCATCGCCTGAACTTCGACAAGATCCAAGAATGTATCCTCGACATGAAGAAATCGAATACGAACAACCATCACCACCACCACCACCACCACCTTGTTATCGTTGGCGATCGTCTCCATCGTATTACGAAACACGTGAACAGCCATCTCCACCACGACGAACACGAATTCCAACAGATCGTCCATTTACACCATCGCCTCCGCGTCTATCTCGGCATCCTTCACCTTATCGTCGTCCTCAATCAGCCACGCCTCGATCCCGGCCACTCATGTTCTCCCAAGAAACAGATACAAGTCTTGATGCAATGAAATCTCAACAGCACCGAGGTGTTCAATATGAACCGACACCAACACGAGAAAAAGGCACACAACCAAGTATTCGATTGAAACGACCAACACCACGACCGCCAACAAGTTATCTTTCAATAACATCACCAGTTTTGTCTCTACCAAGACGTCATCCTTCACCGGAGACGACATCCTATTATATTCAACCAACAGATAAATACTATCGAAATACACGATTCGAGGATGACGAAGAACAACAACAAGTTGATGTTTATGATGATGATGATGACGAGGAACATCCACCTTCGATGCATGATCAATCAACAATGGCTGATCTAATCGTTAGTCTCGATCATTACACTCAATGTGATTCTCAACCGTATATGGCCGATCATTTTGTTCAAACAAGTCCAACAAATGACGAAGATGAACAGTCGAATGATCGGAATTCCATACGAGGTAAATTACCTCTACGTCGTTCAATCAGTATTCCACAATCTGAAGTCGTTCAACCTCCAACATTGCCACGTCCACGTCGGTCACAATATTCTCCGACACGAGCTAAACGTGATGGAATCGATTATACAGGAAAAAATCTCGAAGTATCACTTCATCATGGCCTACAACGACAAACATCTACACGTGATTCACCTCTATTAAATATCGGTACTCAACATGTTCTTGAACAGTTACCAACCAATGAATACACAATACCGTTCGAAACACGTTATATTTATGATTCAATGCGTTCATCGAAACAAAATAGTACGATCGTAGCACCTGTTTTGAATTCATCGCGAACGCATCTGCTTACTTATAATCCTGTACAACAATCTCGAACGAATGGAAATTTTTTTCTTTCAACACCATCAGCTCGTTCAATAAATTCATCGTTTCGTCTTCATATGACGACTGATGAATATTAACATTGTGTTTCCTCAGCTTTAACGATATCCATCGATGATGATGATGATTTGAACCTTTTTTCTTTTGTGGAAATGATGAATGAACACACCGGTTGTTTTTCTTCGTATCTGAATATTTTCTTTTCTCTCTCGTTTTTTTTCTCGCTACTCTATATCTATGCTATACATTATATTTATTTATTTTTTCCAGTGTCAGCCTCTTTCTCCTTAGACGATCAGGTAAATAATAATTTTTTTCTTCTTCTTCCGTTCGTTTTCTTTTCTTCAATCTTTAGTATTCTCATGATTTGTCGAAACAGTGATGTTCGTTTTTTTTTCTTTTGGTTTTATATGTGGATAATAATAAATACGTATTTGCTTTTGAAAATAACTTCGTAATGACTCCTTGTTCTAAAACATTCTAGAACAACCGAGAAAAAATGAATCATTGTCGTTACGATACGGAAGATTGAAGATTTTTTTTCTCTCTTTTCTTTACAAAACAGAATTTCGCAATTAAATACAAACGTTTCATCATCCTTTGTAGGAAGTAAGAGAAGAGTAAAGCATTAATCATGTCACTATCTACAGCAACACATCGATTTCAACGGGGACAAGCTCCACGTGATGGTGCTTGCCTATTTTGGTCGTTTCTTATGGCAACAGCACGATATTTCAAAGAAATTTTTGGTATTTTTCCCTTGGACAGACAGATTTGGTTAGCTCTGATTGATCATTTACGTGTAACCGTAACCGATTATATTCTTGGTCATTCAGAAATGCACTGTGAAGTATTAGCCAGTCAAACCGAATTTAAAAATGTTAAAGATTATTGCGCAGCAATTGTTTCAGGTAAACTTTGGGGTGGTGATCCTGAATTAAAAGTCTTATCCATATTGTATAATATTATTATCTGTGTTATTGATCCGACAATAATCAATCTTTATAACCATTTAGTTCCTTCATTCTATGGACAAGACAATCCATTAGCAAAACGTTGTATTTATATTTATTTTAATGGAAAAGATCATTTTGATCCATTGATTCTAAAAAATAAAAATACAAATAGCTTTTGTGGTATATTTCGTCGTTATGATCTCAAGGTTACATGTATTCTATGGGAATATATCAAACAGCTGAAACGTATGCAATTTACTTATAGCTTAAAATGTTTATTTATATGTTTTTTTTTCATTTCTAGGTGCGATTATTTGTCAAAAGAAAAACGAAACTCGTGACATTGAGAAAAAAGGTGCTCTATCATCATCGATAGCTTCAACGAAACGTAAAACGACAGGTAAAGAAAAGAAACAAATCTTTATCTTCATATGTTTTATTGACGTATTGAATAGAAATTGATAATGTTATTTTACCTCCAAACGATGCACAACTACCACCAACCTCAATAAAATCAGATTATTATAGTATGTTCGAGTATTTTTCATCCTTTCAAATATTAAATTTTCGAAAATTTAGTTCCGAACAAACGAGTTAAATCAAATGTTGAATCTCATGATGAAAATACTGAACAGTTTAAATACAATTCTCGAGCAACATCTACTATGAACATATTAATACAAGCCGGTGAGCAAGCGGCAGTTAGTGATGACTCAACCTGTGATTTCAAAGGTGTTGATGAAATCGATTCCGACAATGATGCAATGAAGTCAGACTCTTAACAGATATTGAACATTCTAGTCTTTCTTTAAATGATTTTAGTACTTAGACTTATTGTTTTTTTTTCAATATTTATTCTAATTGAATAAAATCTTAATTTTAATCTTACTACTGCGATTTTACGGTTTTGCGCGACCTCTTTTTTCGGTTTGTTGGTGCCAATAAAAGAACAAAGTAAAGTACAGATAAGTAAATAGTCGTATCTGCGTAAGTGAATAAGAAAACGTAAAAGATTTAAAATAAGAAGAGAACGGGTACACAGAGTACATGCACGAGTAATGCATAAAAGGCAATCATCGTTTTCATATACAATGAAGTATTTATAACTTTGCTAAAGAAAAAAGGCAAACAAGTCACAACGACGGAACAATACGAAAGACATAAACGAATCTTTATATAAGCGTTTTCGCCGTGCACAAATATGTATGAGTTGTTAACGTTGTTTTTTTTCTGATTTTAGATAAAATGCCTTTACTACAAATGGCGGAATTTTATTCACAAAAATATGAATTTCGCATTGGTAATATATCTCGTCAAGGTATATGGAGCAGTCTTTTAACATCGCTCCGATCTTTGTTATTGAATGTTGATGACGATGGTCATTCGAAAGAATTTGAAAAATGCATCAATGATGTATTTACTCCAACAAAAAGTAATTTTTTACAATTATTTATCAGATATTCGTATGTGTCTAATTGTAGATAATGATCATCGCAGTAACATTGATCGTATTATCAGTAAATTCGAAAGTCTAGTTTATTATTTTAATCAATTTCATATTTGCTTGATTGACAATCGACAAAACAGTGATCTGGTGGTTCACTATTTCAAAAATAAAATATTACCAGATGTACCAACAGTTTATATTATACTTACAAATGAAGGTTTTAAACCATTGTATGTTGTCAACAAACAAAAACCTGAAGAAAAATATAAAACTATGATTCACGATGAAGTTAAACATCTGCTTCAAAATTTCATTCATCGTACACTCAAATGTAATCATTTATCAGAATTGAATTTTTTTGCTAATTTAATTATATTTAGATAAAGATCCGGTCGATCTTGAATTTGAAGCAGACGATAATTCGTTGATGGTTGCAACAGATGGTAAGAGTATCATCTAAAAATTGTTGATAAAGAAATCATGATGATTCTTTTCGATTTGAATGTAGATGAGATTTCAAATCTTATCTGTGACGATTTTGCACCATTAAAAAAACAACCAAAACCTAAATCATCAACGAATACATCTTTCACTGTCCCATCCATCGATATTACTAAACGAATTAACAATACAACGCCTAGTGAATCCGCTATCGAGCGTGATGAAACAACTTCATCTGGTAAAAGTTTTTATTTTTCCATCAGCAAACTCCAATTGTATTTATTTTTAGAAAAACGAACATCTTTTCGTCGGCCAATCAACGAGAAAACGTTAACCGAGGTTACAAAACGAATTCGTCGATCAGGTATATTGAAAGAAACATACACGTAAAAATGCTGACTTGATTTTAATCTTATTAGGTCCACATTCAGAAAAGATCGCGGATGATTCTTACGAATGTTGTACTTATGATCCACCTGGAGATGGATCATGTTTTTATTGGTGCATTAAACATCTAGTAAACGATCTGACTAATGCTTCGACAGCAAATCTACGTTCCATGACAGCTTCTTTTATTGAAAACGATCCAAATTTACGTTTATTTGCGCCACAGAGTCATGCAACTAATACTAATATTAGCATCTCTGACTATTGTGCAAGCGTCCGAGGCAGTATGTTTGCCGGTGATCCCGAGTGTACGGCCATGATGGCCTTATGTTGCCAAGAGATATTCCTCTTTGTAATAGATACTGAAAATAAAACTTACTGGGAAAAGTCTTATAAATTTGATGATAGAAATGTATCTGGACGTATATACCTCATGTTATTCGATGAAGAGGAACATTTTCAAGGTTTATACATGCAAAAGAAAACAAATCCTCATGATCAAATCAAGGAATTTTCAAGTAGTGATGAAACAGCTCAAAATTTGTTCCGAAAGTATATTGAAACATCAACTGGAGGTATTTAATTCTAAACTTTTCTTTTTCAATTATACTTTATATCTTTTGTTAGTTAAACTCAAAGATGATAGTCGATCATCGTCAAAGAAACGAAAAGAGTCAAATATGGATATAGAACAAAGTTCGTCTAAACTCGGACCGATTGTCAAACGTCCACGAGCTGAAATCAGTATGCTTTAATGAATTTCAAATCTTATTTTTCTGAATAATCATATTAGAATCAACTATGAACTCTTCTTGTTCACAAACAAAAACTCATTTTCTTGGCCTTAAAATAATGGTTTGTTTTCTTAAAATATATTTGGCCATTAGAAAATGAACTATTTTATTTATTTGCAGCTCAAAGCAGATCTCACGAAATTAACTCCATGTACATTAGTTATTCAACTTGTTAGTGATAATCAAGTCGAATATTTAACATACAAGTTTCGAGTACAAGAAGCCGGTGATAAAATAACTTATCGCGATGAGGTTCATACTCCTCTTTCAATTGACAAACGCGAAATAACGTAAGAATATACATAACAGTCATAATGTATTTTATTTTATTGCGATTATAGGCTGATAATACTTGACACGAGTCGAAGCAATCATCCTCCGATTCAAGAAAAGACATATTCAGAAATACAATATTCAACATAAGAAGACTTCAGCATTCAATGGAAGAAAAATATTATTTTTGATAACATAATTTTAGAATAGTTTTTATTTGTACGACATTTAGATTTTTATGAAGATACTCGTATGCTATGATAGTCAGAAGAAGTATTATTGCTAATATTGATTTTCTATTTAGAGGGTTTGTTAACTACATTAGAATTAGGTCAATACCCTACATTTCAACAAGCCCATTGGATTCATGGTCTTTCATTTAAAATGTTCTTAACTGGTGAAAGCTCCGGTGCCTATGCTGCTACTGATTGTATCGATAAAATATTTATTGCTAGTAAGAACTTTTATAACATCTTTTAAATGATAACTTTTCTATTTTCTCTAGGTCGATATATAAGCAACCTTTCATCTAGTCGAATCTCACATTCTTGAGCAGATGAATTGTGAAACCATGAACGTTACTATTTTTCTTTCATTTTCTTCTCTATGTTGTCAAACGTTCCATTTTACTTTCAAAAACTAAAACAACATATCGATTTATTTATTTTCATTCATTATTGTGTAATGTGAAAGAGTTCGATCGATTGCGATGACAAAGAAAACGATCGAAATTTGATACATCGGTTACTAATTTTGAAACCTAAAAATAGTTTTTGTTTTATGCCACGAAGAAAACGAAAGAAGATCTATCAATAATTTCTATGAGTAATGTTTACTCAAATGTTGGAAATATCCAACCTTTTAAAACTACGAAGTTAGCAGTCTGTAGAAAGAAAAACACTATTTTTTTAAACTTTTTTTTTGTTCTGTGTTTTTGGCGTCATTATAAGTAAAGCAAGTAAAGCTCGACGCCTCTCGTTCTTTTTTCTTTTCCTCGATAAACAACATACACAGTACTCTACTTGACACACGTAAGTCGGTTTGGGGAATTTTTTAAATTCAATTTATCTTATTCAAAATGGGGCAAATATCCGACACAGACGAATTCCACCGTGAAAATAACAATGATCGTAAACAATCATTGTACACAGCATTTGGTTTTGCTGATGATACAATGAAAACAATCGACAACAAAAAAATACAAAAAATGGTCATGGATCGTATTGATTTACGAGAAAAAAATAATCCAAAGGCAAAGGAATTCAATAACGATGAAAAAGAATTAGATGCTTTAGCCACGATGTCGCGTCTAGTTATTTATATTAAATCAATAAACAAAAATATACAGGAAAATAAAACGATTATAAAATCACAAATTTACAAACAGGATGTGTATAAGGAATGCATTTATATGTTATATGATGAAGATCGTGAACAATATTTTGCATTATATATTTCTAACAAAGAGAATGTCAATGAAATACAAACAATTTTTCCTACGAATACTTTGGCTATAAGCAATCTTTTGGAAAAATATCTTCAAAAAGAATATCCGAGTAAAACAAAACTCATTTTCTCGTTCAAAATGTTAAAATATTTGTTTTTCTATTATTTAAAGATTACTTCGAATGGATTCCCCCACCGGAACAAAATTGTGAAATAGACCAACGTAAGAAAAGATCCATTGACTCATATCGTTTTTATTCATTGCATTTTATTCAGCTGTCAGCGGAATCGAAGAAACAGACAATGCTCTTGGTGAACCGTCAAACGGAAATTCAGGTACATTG
>Ga0209922_101187_pt1 | contig 26191 bp, 19 predicted proteins | sample ThiBiot_500_biof_FD_183946 | JGI IMG/M metagenome (GOLD analysis project Ga0209922, IMG submission 183946) | Wastewater bioreactor microbial communities from Cape Town, South Africa - Thiocy_expt_500_biof (SPAdes) | ecosystem: Engineered > Bioreactor > Thiocyanate-remediating > Anaerobic-Aerobic ... | reverse complement strand
AGCCTGTTATACAAATCGATCAAGGACGCCACCGACGAAGCCACCGGCTGGGCCTTCGTCGGCAAGATCGGCAACGTCATCAGTGAAACGCGGCCGGATTTCGACTCGCGCAGCTACGGTTATGCCAAGCTGTCCGGCATGTTGCGCGACTTGCGAGGTCTGCAATTTCGCACCGACGAAGCCAATCGCATGTACTGTCGGAAAGTCCCCTTCGGCGATCTCATCAAGCTGCTGGACGAAGCCTTCAGCAAGTTCAAGAGTTCCAAAGGCTGGGCGAATCTGGATGTGGTGGGCAAATACGTGAAGCCGCGCTGGGACTGGGAGGAATACGGGTTTGATAGCTTTCCCGACCTGCTGGGCAAGGTGGATCACGTCGAAATCGCCAACGACAGCATGCGCATGCAGGCGCCCATTCCGTCATGACACTGACTTCCGCCAGCCCATCCCGAGCGTGACACCACTCACCGTCCGGCGCGTCGACTACCGCGCCACCGCCGACCGCGCCCCGCTGATCGAACTGCTGGACGGCTATGCGCGCGACCCGCTGGGCGGCGCCACGCCGCTGGCCCAGGAGGTGCGCCAGCGCCTGTGCGACGACCTGGCGGCGCACCCGCTGGCGGCCAGCTTCATCGCCTGGCGCGACGGCCAGGCGCTGGGCCTGGCCAACACTTTTCTCGCCTATTCGACCTTCAAGGCGCGCCCGCTGCTGAACGTGCACGACCTCGCGGTGCGCGCCGACAGTCGCGGTCGCGGCATCGGTCAGGCGCTGCTGGCGGCGTGCGAGGCCCATGCGCGCGAGCAGGGCTGCTGCAAGCTGACGCTGGAAGTGCTGTCGGGCAACACCCGGGCGCTGCGCAGCTACGACCGCTTCGGCTTCGCGCCCTACGTGCTGGACCCGCGCGAAGGCCAGGCGCTGCTGATGCAGAAGTGGCTGTGAGCTGAGGCGCGCGCGACCGCACCCTGGGGCGCGGTCGCCACCGCCGTTCAGTAGTCCACCCTGAACAATTCCGTTCTCAGCAGCAGACACGCCGGTGATCGACCTGCTCGGCAATCAGCGCGGCGATGAGCGTCTGCAAGGCCAGCCCGAATCGAGCGCAATAAAGCCGCAGCGCGGCCAGGATCAGGCGCAGGTTGTGCCCCGCGCCGCACATCACCGCATGAAGGGCATCGCCAAGTTGCCCCTTGAGCGGATTTCTGGCCAGCCTGCCGTCCATCTTCATGTGCCCGATCATTGGCTCGATGGCGCTCCTGCGTTTGATCATCGCCTTGAGCGCCTTGGTGATGCCGCGCTTCTGGCCCGAACGCAGAATGCGCACGCCTTCAACCTCCACACCCCGATAGCCCTTGTCCACGATGGCCGTGGCAGGCAGCCTGTCGGTGCCGGTGAGGATGCCCACCTGCTCCAGCGTCTCGGCCAGGGTATGGCCATCGTGGGGGTTGCCCGGCATGGAACGCATGCCCACCACCAGGCCTTCCTTCAGCGTGGTGGCGATGCTGACCTTGACGCCAAACTCGTAGGGCGTTCTGGCCTTGCCCTTGCTGATGCACTCCACCTCGGGCGCATGCAGGGCGTACAGCTTGCTCTTGTCCTTGGGTGCCTGGGTCAGGATGCGAGCAGTGCGCTCAAGCAGCTCCTGGACCTTGGCCTGGGCCGCTTCGGGCAACAGGTGCAACTGGCGGGCCACCTCGCGGTGCACGCGGCCCACGCGGGTGCGCAGCGTGCGCACCGCCTTGTTCATGCGCTTGAACTGCCTGGCGTGGGCGTAGCGCCCGATCTGGGCGGCCAGGCGCGGTGCCACGCGGTTGTAGTTCTGACGCAGCTGCAGGCCGTGGTCCTGCGCGCGCCAGTCGGTGGCAGCCCACCGCCAGCGCTGGAGCGAAGGCATCGGCTACCTGGAGCGCGAAACCTTCGACGCCTTCCTGCAACTGCCCGCCCCGCAGCGCAAGCTGATCCGCGAAGTGATCCTGACCTTTGCGCAGGTGCACCAGGACGCTTCAACCGACGACCAACCGGCGAGCTCCGCGCGGCTCACGCCATCAAAAAGATAGCTGCTCGCGCTTGTCCAGCAAGCGCCAGAGGCCGAAAAGGCTCTGATTTTCTGGGCGTGGCGGGGCCAACCCGCACGTTCAGCCTTCAGTCATCCAGCCGCACCGACCAGCGCGCATCCCAGTCCGCGCGGCGCTGCTCGTCCAGCGCGCGCCGCTCGCGCTTGGTGGGTCGGCCGTGGGCAAGGGCCAGCGCCGGCTCGGGCGCCAGGCGGCGCGCGGTGGCGGCCTGCTCGCGGGCGGCGATGCTGGCCGGCGTTTCGGCGTACAGCTGCTGCGCCACCGGCGCCGGGCCGCGTTGGGCGCTCAGGGCGCGCACCACCACCTCGCGCCGCACCGGGCCCTGGCGCAGCGTGACCACATCGCCGGCCTTGAGCTCGCGCGCGGGCTTGACGTCGCTGCCGGCCACCTGCACGCGGCCGCGCTCGATCTCCTGCACGGCCAGGGCGCGCGTCTTGTAGAAACGCGCGGCCCACAGCCATTTGTCGATGCGTTGTCGCTCCGGGGGGTCCGCCATCGGCGTGATTCTGCACGGCTTTGCGGGATCGCCAGGGCCGGCTGAGATACTCGCAAGCAATGCAGCACGGCACCCACCCCCACGGCCTGAGCGAGGACGAAGCACGCCACCGCCTGGCCGCGCACGGCCCCAACGCCATCGAGGACCGCGAGCGGCGCGGCCTGGCCGCCACGCTGGGCGAGGTGGCGCGCGAGCCGATGTTCCTGCTGCTGCTGGTGGCGGCGGCCATCTACCTGCTGGTGGGCGATCTGGGCGAGGGGCTGCTGCTGGGCGGCTTCGCGCTGTTGTCGGTGGGCCTGGTGATTTTTCAGCAGCGGCGCGGCGAGCGCGCGCTCGATGCCCTGCGCGAGCTGGCGACGCCGCACACGCGCGTGCTGCGCGCGGGCCAGGTGCGCCGCGTGGCCACGCGCGAGATCGTGCCGGGCGACTGGATCGTGCTGGGCGAGGGCGAGCGCGTGGCCGCCGACGCCGTGCTGCGCCAGGCCCAGTCGCTGACGGTGGACGAGTCCCTGCTGACGGGCGAATCGGTGCCGGTGCGCAAGCGGCCCTCGGACGCGGCGCTGGCCGCCGCCGCGGCCGGCCCGCCCGGTGGCGACGACCTGCCGCAGGTGTATGCCGGCACCCTGGTGACCACCGGCCACGGCCTGGCCGAGGTCAGCGCCACCGGCGGCGGCACGCAGGTGGGCCGCATCGGCGCGTCGCTGGCGGCGATCGAGCCGGCCGCGACGCCGTTGCAGCGCAGCCTGCGCCAGCTGGTGCGGCTGTTCGGCACGCTGGCGCTGGCCGGCAGCGGGCTGCTGGTGCTGTGGCACGGGCTGCGCGGCGGCGACTGGGTGCAGGGCCTGCTGGCCGGCATCGCGTTGGGCATGGCCATGCTGCCGGAGGAGTTTCCGATGGCGCTGACGGTGTTCCTGGCGCTGGGCAGCTGGCGGCTGGCCCGCATGCAGGTGCTGGCGCGCCACCCCGCCGTGGTCGAGGCCCTGGGCGCCGTCACCGTGCTGTGCGTGGACAAGACCGGCACGCTGACCGAAAACCGCATGGCGCTGCGCCGCCTGGTCACGCCAGAGGCCGACGTCACCGCACAAGCCGGGGCCCCGCTGCCGGAGCCGGTGCACCGGCTGCTGGAATACGCCATGCTGGCCTCGCGCCGCGGCAGTACCGACCCGATGGACCGCGCCCTGCTGACCCATGGCGACCAGGCGCTGAACGACACCGAGCACCTGCACCCCGACTGGCGACTGGAGCAGGAATACGCGCTGACACCCGAGCTGCTGGCGATGTCGCAGGCCTGGCTCGACGAATGCGGCCAGCGCCGCGTGGCCGCCAAGGGGGCGCCCGAGGCGGTGATCGAGCTATGCCACCTGCCGCCCACGTCGGCGGCCGACATCCTGGCCCAGGTGCGCCGGCTGGCCGACGCCGGTCTGCGCGTGCTGGCGGTGGCCGAGGGCAGCGCCGCCGGGGCAGCGCCGGCGACCGACCAACACGACTACGACTTCCGTTTTCTCGGTCTGGTGGGCTTCGAGGACCCGCTGCGCGCCAGCGTGCCGGCGGCCGTGGCGCAGGCCCGCGGCGCCGGCATCGCGGTGGCCATGATCACCGGCGACCACGCCGCCACCGCGCTGGCCATCGCGCGCCAGGCCGGCATCGACACGGCGGCCGGCGCGCTGACGGGCGAGCAGATCGCCGCGCTCGACGACGCCGCGCTGGCCGAGGCGGTGCGCCGCGTGCGGGTGTTCGCGCGCGTGCTGCCCGAGCAGAAGCTGCGCCTGGTCGAGGCGCTGCAGAGCCACGGCGAGACCGTCGCCATGACCGGCGACGGCGTCAACGACGCGCCGGCGCTGAAGGCCGCGCACGTCGGCATTGCCATGGGCGCGCGTGGCACCGACGTGGCGCGCGAGGCGGCCGACCTGGTGCTGCTGGACGAGGACTTCAGCCGCATCGTGGGTGGCGTGCGCATGGGCCGGCGCATCTTCGACAACCTGCGCAAGGTGATGCGCTACATCGTCGCCATCCACGTGCCGATCGCCGGGCTGGCGCTGCTGCCGGTGCTGCTGGGCCTGCCGCCCTTGATGCTGCCGGCCCACGTGGTGCTGACCGAGATGGTGATCGACCCGATCTGCTCGCTGGCCTTCGAGGGCGCGCCGGAAGACCCGCGCCTGATGCAGCGCCCGCCGCGCCATGCGCGCGAGGGCCTGGTCGGCTGGCCCATGCTGTTGCAGGGCGTCGTGCAGGGCGGCAGCGTGCTGCTGCCGACCTTGCTGGCCTACCTGCTGGCGCTGCGCGCGGGTCAGCACGCCGACGTGGCCCGCACCCTGGCCGTGGTCGGCCTGATGGCGGGCAATCTGCTGCTGGTGGCCGTCAACCTGAGCGCCGGCCTGGGCTGGCGCGCGCTGGCGGCACCGGGCGCGCGCCCCTTCTGGGTCGTCGCCGTCATCGCTACCTCGGTGCTGGCGCTGGCGATCGCCGCTCCCCCGGTGCGCGCCCTGCTGCGCTTTGGCCAGCCGCCGCTGGCCGAGCTGTGCCTGACCCTGATGGCGGTGGCGCTGGCAGTGGCCGCGGGCGCGCTGCTGAGCCGGGCGCTGGCGCAGCGCGGCACACGCAACGCCGCCTGACCGCGCCCCGCGCCGCGCCGGGCCCGCGCGCTACCATGCGCGCATGCCCGCCACGCTGTCGCCCGCCCCGCCCGCGCTGCCGCGCGACGCCACGCGCATCCTGGAGCTGGCGGCGCGCTCGATGTTCGAGCTGTTCGAGGGCGCCAGCGAAGGCATGCTGCTGGTCGACCGCGACGCGCGCGTGGTGTGGATCAACGACCCCTACCGGCGCTTTCTGCCGGCGCTGGGCTACGAGCGCGAGGAGGACTTCGTCGGCCACCCGGTGTCCGACGTGGTGCAGAACACGCAGATGCACCAGGTGCTGCGCACCGGCAAGCCGATGCTGATCGACCTGCTGAGCAACCGCGCCGGCACCTTCGCGGTCAGCCGCATTCCGCTGCGCGACGACGCCGGCGAGGTGATCGGCGCGCTGGGCATCGTGCTGTTCAACCAGACCTCGCACAACCTGCAGCCGCTGCTGGCCAAGTTCGCCCGCCTGCAGCAGGAGCTGGACGACGCCCAGCGCGAGCTGGCGGCGCAGCGCCGCCAGCAGGGCGACGGCCAGCGCCGGGCGCGCTACACGCTGGCCAGCTTCGTCGGCAGCAGCGCGGCGGCCAGCGAGGTCAAGCGCCAGGCGCGGCGCGCCGCGCTGTCGAGTAGCCCGGTGCTGTTGCTGGGCGAGACCGGCACCGGCAAGGAGCTGCTGGCGCACGGCATCCACGCCGCCTCGCCGCGCGCCGGCGGGCCGTTCGTCAGCGTCAACATCGCCGCCGTGCCGGACACGCTGCTGGAGGCCGAGTTCTTCGGCGTCGCCCCCGGCGCCTATACCGGCGCCGACCGCAAGGGGCGCGTGGGCAAGTTCCAGTTGGCCAACGGCGGCACGCTGTTCCTGGACGAAATCGGCGACATGCCCGCGCACCTGCAGGCCAAGCTGCTGCGCGCGCTGCAAGAGGGCGAGATCGAGCCGCTGGGCAGCAACCAGCTCATACCGGTGGACGTGCGCGTGCTGGCCGCCACCAGCCGCGACCTGCCGGCGCTGGTCAAGGGCGGGCAGTTCCGCGAAGACCTGTTCTACCGCCTGCACGTGCTGCCGTTGCGCGTGCCGCCGCTGCGGGCGCGGCGCGGCGACATACCGGCGCTGGTCGAGGCGCTGTATGAAGACCTGGCCCTGCGCAGCAACGCCGCCCCGCCCGAGCTGCTGCCCGACGCCCTGGCGCTGCTGGCCGCCCAGCCCTGGCGCGGCAACATCCGCGAGCTGCGCAACGTGCTGGAGCAGGCCGCCATGCGCAGCGACGGCCCCAGCATCAACGCCGCGCAACTGGCGCGGGTGCTGCAAGAGGCCGGGGTGGAACTGGCCGCGCCCGCCGCTGCGGCGCCCGTCTCGGGCGTGTCGGGCATTCAGGGCGAGGCGGATGCCGTGGAAGACGCCGACGCCAGCCTGCTGCGCCCCCTGGCCGAGCAGGTGGCCGCGCTGGAGCGCCGTGCCATTGCCGCCGCGCTGCACCGGCACCAGGGCAACAAGCTGGCGGCGGCGCGGGCGCTGGGCATATCGCGCGCCACGCTGTATGCCAGACTCATGGAAAACCCTGAATAATCAATAGACAATTGTCTGAATTTCGGACATTTAATTGCCTGAAAGATAGACATTGCGGCAGGTGCTCCCTGTAGCAACCGGGTTGGCATGGAATGTGCGTAAACCCCGGCATCATCACTGGAGACACCTGCCATGCAACGTCGCACCCTGGTCACCTTGGCCGCCCTGGCCGCCATTTCGACAAGCGCCCTCGCGCAATCGGAAATCCGCATCGCCCACATCTACAGCAAGACCGGCCTGCTCGAAGCCTACGGCAAGCAGACGCAGACCGGCCTGATGATGGGCCTGAACTACGCCACCGGCGGTACCATGGCCGTGGGCGGCAAAAAGCTGGTGGTGATCGAAAAGGACGACCAGGGCAAGCCCGACGTGGGCAAGAGCCTGCTGGCCGCCGCCTATTCGGACGACAAGGCCGATCTGGCCGTCGGCCCCACCGGCTCGGGCGTGGCGCTGGCCATGCTGCCGGTGGCCGAGGAGTACAAGAAGATTCTGCTGGTCGAGCCCGCCGTGGCCGACGCCATCACCGGCGACAAGTGGAACAAATACATCTTCCGCACTGGTCGCAACAGCAGCCAGGATGCCATCAGCAATGCCGTGGCGATGGACAAGGACGGCGTCTCGGTGGCCACGCTGGCGCAGGACTACGCCTTTGGCCGCGACGGTGTGAAAGCCTTCAAGGACGCGCTGAAGAAGGCCAGGATCGTGCACGAGGAATACCTGCCGCAGACCACCACCGACTTCACCGCCGGCATCCAGCGCGTGGTCGATGCCCTGAAGGACAAGCCGGGGCGCAAGGCGATCGAAGTCATCTGGGCGGGCGGCACGCCGCCCTTCAACGCGCTGGCGGCGCAGGACTTGAAGAAGCGCTTCGGCATCGAGGTCTTCACCGGCGGCAACATCCTGCCTGCCATGGCCAGCTACAAGAACTTCCCCGGCATGGAGGGGGCGACGTATTACTACTTCGGCATCCCGAAGAACCCGGTCAACGAAGCCCTGGTGGCCGCGCACTACAAGGAGTTCAAGACTCCGCCGGACTTCTTCACCGCGGGCGGCTTCTCGGCGGCGATGGCCATCGTCACGGCCCTCAAGGCCACGGGCGGCGACACCAACACCAACAAGCTCATCAAGACCATGGAGGGCATGAGCTTCGACACGCCCAAGGGCAAGATGACCTTCCGCAAGGAAGACCACCAGGCCATGCAAAGCATGTACCACTTCCGCATCAAGAACGACCCGGCCTTCGCCTGGGGCGTGCCCGAGCTGGTGCACGAGATCAAGCCCGAAGAGATGCAGGTGCCGATCCGGAATAAGCGCTGATCGAGAGGGGTTCAGCGTTTGACGTTGAGCGTTGAGCGTGAAAACCGCTGTCTCACGCCCAACGCCGGACGCTCAACGCTCAACGGCACAGTCATGCTCGAAACCCACGACCTGACCATCCGCTTTGGCGGCCATGTGGCCGTCAATGCCGTGACGTGCAGCTTCGCGCCCGGCACGCTGACGGCCATCGTGGGGCCCAACGGCGCGGGCAAGACCACCTACTTCAACCTGATCTCGGGCCAGCTCAAGGCCAGCAGCGGCCGCGTGCTGCTGAACGGGCGCGAGCTGTCCGGACTGCCGGCGTCGGCGCGCACGCGCGCCGGCCTGGGCCGGGCGTTTCAGCTCACCAACCTGTTTCCCAACCTGTCGGTGCTGGAGAACGTGCGGCTGGCGGTGCAGGCGACGCAGCGCGTGGGGCTGAACCTGTGGCGCATCTGGAGCGACCAGCGCGAGCTGACGCAGCGCGCGCTGGAGATCCTGGAGTCGGTCGCGCTGCTCGACCGCCAGGGCATGCCGGTGGCCGGCCTGCCGCACGGCGACCAGCGCAAGCTGGAAGTGGCGCTGCTGATGGCGCTCGACCCGCAGGTCTACATGTTCGACGAGCCCACCGCCGGCATGAGCCACGACGAAGCGCCGGTGATCCTGGACCTGATCCGGCGCCTGAAGCAGGACCGGAGCAAGACCATCCTGCTGGTGGAGCACAAGATGGACGTGGTGCGCGAGCTGGCCGACCGCATCATCGTGCTGACCAACGGCCAGCTGGTGGCCGACGGCGAGCCGGCCGAGGTCATCGCCTCGCCGGTGGTGCAGGAAGCCTACCTGGGGGTGACGAAGGACGAGGTGCCGGCGTGAGCGAAACACCAACAGCCGAACGCAGAGGGCGCGGAAATTTCGCAGAAGACGCAGAAAGACAGCCCCAGAAATCAGGATTTTTCTTCTGCGATTTCAGCGCTGTTTTTGCGCCCTCTGCGTTCGGCTGTTCAAAGGCATCCCCATGAGCGACAACCTGCTCACGCTCGAAGGCGTGCACACCCACATCGGCGCCTACCACATCCTGCACGGCGTCGACCTGCGGGTGCCGCGCGGGCAGCTGACCATGCTGCTGGGGCGCAACGGCGCCGGCAAGACCACCACGCTGCGCACCATCATGGGCCTGTGGCAGGCAAGCCAGGGCCGCATCGCCTTCGGCGACCAGGACATCACGAAGAAGCACACGCCGCAGATCGCGCAGCTGGGCATCGCCTACGTGCCCGAGAACATGGGCATCTTCGCCGACCTGACGGTGAAGGAGAACATGGTGCTGGCCGCGCGCGGCGCACGCAGCGCGGCGCAGATCGACGGCGAGCGGCTGGCCTGGATCTTCCGGCTGTTTCCGGCGGTGGAGAAGTTCTGGAACCACCCGGCGGGCAAGCTGTCGGGCGGGCAGAAGCAGATGCTGGCCGTCAGCCGCGCCATCGTCGAGCCGCGCGAGCTGCTGATCGTGGACGAGCCCAGCAAGGGCCTGGCGCCCAGCATCATCAACAACATGATCGACGCCTTCCAGCAGCTCAAGGCCAGCGGCGCCACCATCCTGCTGGTGGAGCAGAACCTCAGCTTCGCGCGCCGCCTGGGCGACCACGTGGCGGTGATGGACAACGGCCGCGTGGTGCACGCCGGCCGCATGCAGGCGCTGGCCGAGGACGAGGCGCTGCAGCAGCGGCTGCTGGGGCTGTCGCTGTGAATACCGATTTTTCTGAACGCAGAGGACGCAGAGGTTTCGCAAAAGTCGCGAAGAGAAAGAGGTTCGATTCGGTTGCACCAGCACGCCCGACGTTCGCCGTTGAAACGAGATCTTGCTTCTGCGATTTCTGCGCGAACTCTGCGCCCTCTGCGTTCAAAAGCCTGACTCCATGAACACCCGCGACATCGACTACATCCCCCTGCTGCTGGTGCCCGTGCTGGCGCTGCTGGCGCTGCCGCTGGTGGGCTCGGGCTCGACCTGGCTGACGCTCACCGTGGCCGGGCTGGCCATGGGCATGATCATCTTCATCATCGCCTCGGGCCTGACGCTGGTGTTCGGCCTGATGGACGTGCTGAACTTCGGCCACGGCGTGTTCATCGCCCTGGGCGCCTTCGTGGCCACCAGCGTGCTGGGCGCCATGGGCGACTGGACCGGATCGAGCGACATCTGGCGCAACCTGCTGGCGGTGCTGCCGGCCATGCTGGTGGCGATGGCGGTGGCCGGCGCCATCGGCCTGGCGTTCGAGCGCTTCATCGTGCGCCCGGTCTATGGCCAGCACCTCAAGCAGATCCTGATCACCATGGGCGGCATGATCATCGGCGAGGAGCTGATCAAGGTCATCTGGGGCCCGCAGCAGATCCCGCTGCCGCTGCCGGCGGGCATGCAGGGTTCGTGGCTGATCGGCGAGGCCGCCGTCGAGAAATACCGCTTGGTCGCCGTGATCGTCGGCCTGCTCGTGTTCGCCCTGCTGGCCTGGACGCTGTCGCGCACCAAGGTGGGGCTGTTGATTCGCGCCGGAGTGCAGGACAGGGAAATGGTCGAGTCACTCGGCTACCGCATCCGGCGCCTCTTTGTCGGGGTGTTCGTGGCCGGCAGCGCGCTGGCCGGGCTGGGCGGCGTGATGTGGGGGCTGTACCAGCAGACCGTGATCCCGCAGATGGGCGCGCAGGTCAACATCCTGATCTTCATCGTCATCATCATCGGCGGACTGGGCAGCACCACCGGCGCGCTGATCGGCGCGCTGCTGGTCGGCCTGATGGCCAACTACACCGGCTTTCTGGTGCCCAAGGTGGCGCTGTTTTCCAACATCGCGCTGATGGTGGCCATCCTGCTGTGGCGCCCGCAAGGCGTCTACCCGGTGGCGAATCGATGAACTCCCCCCTGAGTCGCTTCGCGCCTTCCCCCCTCTCCTGCGGGAGGGGGGACAACGCGAGTCGCCGGCGCAGGTCCGGCGACCGCGTTCGCTGGCCTGGCCTGCTCCGCGGCCATCGGATCAGCGGGAATGCGTGCCGATCAGGTCATGGCTGTGCTTTCGCACAGATCTTGGATTCTTCTTTTTTGATAGCTGGCAGCGCACGAAGGGCGCGCGTTACAGCCATTTTTTATCTCTGACATGCTCAGCCGCCTCTTATCCAACGACCTGCCGCGCAGCCGCGTGCTGGCGGCGATCCTGATCGCCATCGTGCTGGGCCTGGCCTTCGCGCCCTTCCTGTTTCCGGGCGTCAAGGCGCTCAACGTGGCGGCCAAGGTGCTGATCTTCATCGTGCTGGTGGCGGCGTTCGACCTGCTGCTGGGCTACACCGGCATCGTCAGCTTCGCCCATACCATGTTCTTCGGCATCGGCGCCTACGGCATCGCCATCGCCTGCACGCACCTGGGCGCCAGCTGGGGCGCGCTGGCCGCGGGCACCGGGGCGGCGCTGGCGGTGTCGCTGCTGCTGGCGCTGGCGATCGGGCTGTTCTCGCTGCGCGTGCGCGCCATCTTCTTCGCCATGATCACGCTGGCGGTGGCCGCCGCCTTCCAGACGCTGGCCTCGCAGCTGTCCGACTTCACCGGCGGCGAGGACGGCCTGACCTTCAAGCTGCCCGAATGGCTGTCGCCCAGCTTCGAGCCGTTCGAGAGCGAGTTCCTGGGCGTGCTGATCGACGGCAAGATCATCTGCTACTACCTGCTGTTCGTGCTCTGCGTGGTCCTGGTGCTGGCGCTGCTGCGCATCGTCAACTCACCCTTCGGGCGCGTGCTGCAGGCGATCCGCGAGAACGAGTTCCGCGCCGAGGCCATCGGCTACCGCGTGGTGGTGTACCGCACGCTGTCCTCCGTGCTGTCGGCGCTGTTCGCCACGCTGGCCGGCTGCATGCTGGCGATCTGGCTGCGCTACAACGGGCCGGACACCTCGCTGTCGTTCGAAATCATGATGGACGTGCTGCTGATCGTCGTCATCGGCGGCATGGGCACCGTCTACGGCGCCGTCATCGGCTCGGTGCTGTTCCTGGTGGCCCAGAGCTACCTGCAGGATTTGCTGCGCCTGGGCAGCGAGGCGAGCAGCGCCGTCCCGGTGCTGTCGGCGCTGCTGTCGCCCGACCGCTGGCTGCTGTGGCTGGGCCTGCTGTTCGTGCTGTCGGTCTACTACTTTCCCACCGGCGTGGTGGGGCGCCTGCGCGCCTGGCGCGAGCGGCAGGCACGCTGAGTCTGGCTTTCACCACCACCCGAGGAGACCCACCATGACAAGCCCCTTCCCGCGCCTGCACGGCCTGGCCCTGGCGGCCGTGGCCAGCGCCACGCTGCTGGCCTGTGGCGGCAGCGACGACGTGTTCAACGTCAAGCCCGCCGGCATCGGCGCGCTGCACACCCAGCACCACGACGGCGGCGGTGACGATCTGCTCACCGCCGGCCTGGGCGCCGCCGGACTGGCCTCGGCCGTGCCACCCACCTATGCCGACCCGCTGCAGCCGACCGCTGCCGAGCTGCGCCGCGCCGCCATCTACAACAGTTACCGCGCCCTGGTCGACACCACGGCGGCCGGCGGCTACGGCCTGTTCTACGGCCCCGGCGTGGCGGCCGACGGCACGCCCGGCAGCGGCGACGGCAAGGTGGCCGGCACCGAAACCATCGCCTTCACCGACGACGGCTCGGGCCGCGAGAACGTCACCCTGATGGTGCAGGTGCCCGACAGCTTCGACCCCGCGCGCGCCTGCATCGTCACCGCCACCTCGTCGGGCTCGCGCGGCGTGTACGGTGCCATCTCCACCGGCGAATGGGGCCTCAAGCGTGGCTGCGCCGTGGCCTACACCGACAAGGGCACCGGCAGCGGCGCGCACGACCTGCGGCACGACACCGTGCCGCTGATCGACGGCACGCGCGCCACCGCGGCCAGCGCCGGCGCGCAGGCCGCGTTCGACGCCGGCCTGAACCCGGCCGAACTCGCCGCCTTCAACGCCGCCACGCCCGATCGCCTCGCCTTCAAGCACGCCCATTCGGGCCGCAACCCCGAAAAGGACTGGGGCCGCCACACCCTGCAGGCGGTACGGCTGGCGCTGTACGTGCTGAATGAGCGCTATGGCGAGCTGAACGCCGATGGCCGCCGCCGCGTGCGCCTGGACGCCGGCAACACGCTGGTCATCGCCTCCAGCGTCTCCAATGGCGGCGGCGCCGCCATTGCCGCCGCCGAAGACGACCGCCACGGCCTGATCGACGGCGTGGCGGTGGCCGAGCCGGCCATCGAAATGCCCGCCAACGCCGGCGTCGCCGTGCAGCGCGGCGCCAGCCTGGTGCCGGTGAGCGGGCGCAACCTGATCGACTTCACCAGCCACGCCAACCTGTACCAGGCCTGCGCCGCGCTGGCCCCGTCGCAGGCCACGGCGCCGTTTGGCGCCGCCTTTGCCGGGCTCTACAACAACCCGGCGCTGCCGATCGCCGCCAACCGCTGTGCCGCCCTGGCGCAGCGCGGCCTGCTGACCGGCGCCACCACCGCCGAGCAGGCCGAGAACGCGCTGCAACGCCTGCGCGACTATGGCTGGGAGGCCGAATCCAGCGTGCTGCAGGCCTCGCACGCGGCGTTCGAGATCTCGCCCGCCGTCGCCGTGACCTTTGCCAATGCACTGGCCCGCGCCCGGGTGTCGGACCACCTGTGCGGCTTCAGCTACGCCGCCACCGCCACCAACGGCAGCGTCACCGCGCTGGCGCCGGTGCTGCTGGCCGGCATGTTCGCCACCGGCAATGGCGTGCCGCCCTCCAGCGGCGTCAACCTGGTCAACAACCGGGCCGCCCAGGGCCCGGCGCGCGACTTCCTGAGCTTCAACGCCCAGGGCGTGGCCGACTGGAACCTGGACGGCGCCCTGTGCCTGCGCGAGCTGGTCACCGGCAACTCCGCCAGCGCCACCCGCCTGCAGGCCGGCATGCGCGAAACCCAGCGCAACGGCAACCTGCGCGGCAAGCCGACGCTGATCGTGCACGGCCGCGACGACGCGTTGCTGCCGGTCAACCACACTTCGCGCCCCTACGCCGCGCTGAACCGCAAGGTCGAGGGCACGGCCAGCCGGCTGAGCTACATCGAGGTCACCAACGCCCAGCATTTCGACGGCTTCATCGGCCTGCCCGCCGTGCTGCCCGGCTACGACAGCCGCTACGTGCCCCTGCACCTGTACCTGAACCGCGCGCTGGACGCCGTGTACGAGCACCTGCGCAACGGCAGGCCGCTGCCGCCCAGCCAGGTGGTGCGCACCACGCCACGCGGCGGCACGCCCGGCAGCGCGCCGGCGCTGGCGGCCGCCAACGTGCCGGCGCTGGCCGCCAGCCCGGCGGCCGGCGACGCCATCGGCTACGCGGGCGGCAACACCATCGTCATTCCCGACTGACCATGCCCCACTCGTCCCTGTACCTGCGCTGCGCCGGGCGCGAACTCCATGTGCTCGACTGGGCGCCCGCGCACGCCAGCCCCGCGCGTGGCACCGTCGTCGCCTGGCACGGCCTGGCGCGCACGGGGCGCGACATGGACGAGCTGGCGGCGCACCTGTCGGCGCGCGGCTGGCGCGTGCTCTGCCCCGACACGATCGGGCGCGGGCTGAGCCAGTGGGCGCAAAGCCCGCGCGAGGAATACTGCCTGGCCTTCTACGCCCGGCTGGCGCGCGAGCTGCTGCAACAACTGGGCGTGGAGCGCTGCCACTGGGTCGGCACCTCGATGGGCGGCGCCATCGGCACCGTCGGCGCCTCGGGCTACTTCGAGCCCGAGCTGGCGCGCCGCATCCAGAGCCTGGTGCTCAACGACAACGCGCCCGAGCTGGCGCAGCCCGCCATCGAGCGCATCAAGGCCTACGCCAGCCAGCCACCGGCGTTCGCCACCGTGAGCGAGCTGGAGGCGTTCTTTCGCGCCGCCTACCAGCCCTACGGCTTCCTGACCGACGCCCAGTGGCGGCGCCTCGCGGAAACCAGCACCCGCCGCCTGCCCGACGGCCGCGTGACGCCGCACTACGACCCGGCCATCGTTGGCCAGTTCACCCACCACCCCGACGACTACCGCATCTGGCACCACTACGACGCGCTGAAGCTGCCGGTGCTGCTGCTGCGCGGCGCCGAATCGGACCTGGTGCTGCGCCAGACCGCCGAGCAGATGCGCGCCCGCGGCCCCGGCGCGCGCGGCCAGCTGCAATGGGTGGAAGTGCCCGGCTGCGGCCACGCGCCGGCGCTGAACGTGGCCGAACAGCTGAACCTGGTGAGCGACTTCATCGAGCGCGCCTGAAGCGCGCACCGGCGCCGCCCGGTGCCGCGGACAGGCCGCGCCCGCGGCCCCCGCGCCCTTACTTCTTGAGCTGCGCCTCGACCTGGCCCACCAGGTCCTGGCCGACGTCGGGCGTGAACATGTTCCACACCGGCTGCACGCGCTCGCGCATGCGCGCGCGCTCGGCGTCGCTCACCTCGTTGACCTTCATGCCGCGATCGGCCATGGCCTTCCTGGCGGCCTCGGACTGCTCGCGCGCCACCTGGCGCTGGTAGGTGCGGGCCTCGACGGCGGCGTCCTTCAGGATCTTCTGCTGCGCCGGCGTCAGCTTGTCCCAGAACGCCTTGGACACCAGCGGCACGAAGGGGCTGTAGGTGTGGCGCGTGATGGACAGAAACTTCTGCACCTCGTTGAGCTTGAGCGCGGCGATCACCGCGTTGGGCGTGCCCTGGCCGTCGATGGTGCGCGTCTCCAGCGCGGTGTAGAGCTCGGGGATGGCCAGCGGCACCGGGTTGGCGCCCAGCGCCTTGATGGTCTCCTGCGAAATCTTGGCCTGGATGGAGCGGAACTTCAGGCCCGCGAAGTCCTCGACCCTGGCGATCGGGTGCTTGCTGTTGGTGGCGTTGAAGAAGCCGTTCTCCCAGTAGGCCAGGCCCACCAGGCCATGCGCCGGCAGGCTGTCCAGCAGCTTCTGGCCGATCGGGCCGTCCAGCACCTTGTCGGCTTCCTCGGCGTTCTTGAACAGGAACGGGAAGTCGAAGATCGAATACGCCTTGACCATGCCGGTCAGCGTGGTGGTCACCGGCACCGTGAATTCGATGGTGCCGCCCTGCAGCGCCGAGGTGACCTTGACGTCATCGCCCAGCGCGGCGTTGTAGTAGGGCTTGATGTCGATCTCGCCATTGCTCTTGGCCTTGACCAGTTCGACGAACTTGGCCACGCCCTGGCCCTGGTGGGTCTTTTCGGACAGGGTGACGGCGAACTTGCCGGTCACCGCCGCCCAGGCAGGGCCGGTCAGCGCGGCGGCCAGCAGGCCGGCGACGAGGGGGATGCGGAATTTCATGACGGTCTCCTTGGTTGAAGCGGTTCGGTGCGCCCTTCAGCGCCACCAGGCGGCCGGCACCGTGACCAGCGCCGGAAACAGGATCAGCAGCGCCAGCAGCGCCAGCAGCGCCAGCAGGAACGGGGCGATGCCGCGCACCGCCTCGGGCATGCTGACCTTGCCCACCGAGCTGACCACGTTGAGCACCACGCCCACCGGCGGCGTGATCAGGCCGATCGAGCAGTTCATGATGAACACCACCCCGAAGTACACCGGGTCGATGTCGGCGGCCTTGACGATGGGCATGAACACCGGCGTGAAGATCAGCACGATGGGAATGAAGTCCAGCACCATGCCGGCGAAGAACACCACCACCATCATGGCCGTCATCAGCACCAGCGGGCGATCGGAAATGGTCTGCAGCCAGGCGCCGACCTGACCCGAGATGTCGGCGATGGTGATCATGTACGAGGCCACCATGGCCAGCGCCGCCAGCAGCAGCACCACCGAGGTGGTGCGCGCGGTGACCAGCAGGCACTCGTAGATCTTGCGCGGGCTCAGTTCGCGGTACACCACCAGGCCGACGAACAGCGCGTACGCCGCCGCCACCACCGCCGATTCAGTGGGGGTGAAGATACCGAAGCGCAGGCCGCCGATGATGATCACCGGCAGCATCAGCGCCCAGCCGCCCTGCCCCAGCAGCCGCAGCCGCCGGCCCCAGGGCACGCGCGGCGTCACGCTGACCTGCTGGCGCCGCGCCACGATCCACCAGGCCACCATCAGCACCAGGCCCATCATCACGCCCGGAACGATGCCGGCCAGAAACAGCCGCGTGATCGACACGTTGGCCGCCACGCCGAAGATCAGGAAGCCGATCGAGGGCGGGATCACCGGCGCGATGATGCCGCTGGCCGCCATCAGCCCGCAGGCACGGCCGGGGTCGTAGCCGGCGCGCCGCATCATGGGCACCAGGATGGCCGCCAGCGCGGCCGTGTCGGCCACCGCCGAACCGGACAGGCTGGCCAGCAGGATGCCGGCAAAGATGGCCACGTAGCCCAGGCCGCCGCGCAGGTGACCGACGAAAGCGCTGGCCATGTCGACGATGCGCCGCGACAGCCCGCCGGCGTTCATGAACTCGCCCGCCAGGATGAAGAACGGCACCGCCATCAGCACGAAGTTGTCGGCGCCGGCGATGGCGTTCTGCACCACGATCTGGGCGTCGAACTGGCCCATCACCAGCATCAGCGCCACGCCGGAGAACATCAGCGCGAAGGCGATCGGCATGCCGAGCGCGATCAAGGCCAGCAACGACAGCAGGAAGACGACGGCGGTCATGACGCGCGCCCCCCATCGCCGTCAGCGGCCACGCGCTCGGCCTCGGCCTCGATGCGATCGCCCAGGTCCTGCGTCAGCTCGCGCTCGTCGCCGCGCCAGGCCCGCAGCAGGTTGTTGCAGACCGGAAAGATCAGCGCCACGCCGAACACCAGGGCCACGCCGTACAGCCAGGCGTAGGAAATGCCCAGCACCGGGTAGCTGTTGGCCAGGTTGATCTGCGTCTGGCGCCAGCCGCCGACGATGAAGATCACGCAGCCGGCCAGCAGCAGCAGCCCGGTGAGCAGCACCAGCACCCGCCGCGTGCGCGGCCCGACGGCGTGCAGCAGCGTGTCGAAGCCGATGTGGATGCGCTGGGCCGACGCCAGCACCGCGCCCATGAAGATCAGCCACACGAACAGCAGGCGCGACAGTTCCTCAGAGACGGCGATGCCGGTGTTGAAGGCGTAGCGCAGCACGACGTTGCCGAACACCAGCAGGCCCATGATGGCCAGGCAGGCCACGATGAGCAGCTCGAAGCCGCGCGTGATCCAGCGCGCGGTGCGCTCAAGCACGCCGGTCTCCGGCCGGGTGGTGGGGGTCCATGGTGTGTCTCCTCGATGCGAATGCTGGCCCGGATTAAACGCGCTTTTGGGCCACCCCGCCATCCGTTGCAACCCCGTGCGAGGCGATCGCGCCGGCCCGCCTGCCGCCGCACACTCAGGCGGACCGAAAATACGATAAAAAAGTGGTCGCAACGCCCTTCTGGAAAGCGCCAGCAGCTATCATTATTGAAGTCATTCAGCTCGCACCAACAAGCCCGGCGGGCGGCGACGCCGGCACCCGGGCCCGCGTCGGCCAGCCCTGCAGGTGGTCCTGCACGATCTCGGCCAGCGCGGCCAGCCAGACCGGGTCGTCGTTCAGACAGGGCAGGTAATGAAACGCCTGCCCGCCCGCGGCCTGGAAGGCGTCCCGGCCTTCCATCGCGATTTCCTCCAGCGTCTCCAGGCAGTCCACCACGAAACCGGGGCAGACCACGTCCACGCGCGCCGTGCCAGCGCGGCCCAGCTGCTCCAACACGGCCTGCGTGGCCGGCTCGACCCACTTGGCCTTGCCGAAGCGCGACTGAAAGCTCAGCACCCAATCATGGGGCCGCAGCGCCAGCCGCTCGGCCAGCAGGCGCGCGGTGGCCACGCATTCGTCGTAGTACGGGTCGCCCCGCTCCACCGTGCGCTGCGGCACGCCGTGAAAGCTCATCACCAGCTTGTCCGGCCGGCCATGCGCCTGCCAGTGCTGCAGCACCACGCGGCTGAGCGCGCGGATGTAGCCCGGGTCGTCGAAAAAGCGCGCCACGAAACGCAGCTCAGGCACATGGCGCGCGCCGCGTGCCCAGTCGGCCACGGCGTCCACCACGCTGGCGGTGGTGGTGCCCGAATACTGCGGGTACAGCGGCACCACCAGGATGCGCGTGCAGCCGCGCGCGCGCAGCTCGTCCAGCTGCGAGGCGATCGACGGCTGGCCGTAGCGCATCGCCAGCCGCACGCTGACGTCGTGCCCGCGCTCGCCCAGGTAGCCGCGCAGCATCGCCGCCTGCTTGCGGCTCCACACGAGCAGGGGCGAGCCCTCGGGCGTCCAGATGGACTGGTACTTGGCGGCCGACTTGGCCGGGCGCGTGCGCAGGATCACGCCGTGCAGGATGGGCTTCCACAGCGCCGGCGGGATCTCCACCACGCGCGGGTCGCTCAGGAATTCGGCCAGGTAGCGGCGCGTGGCCGCGGCGGTCGGTTCAGCGGGCGTGCCCAGGTTGCACAGCAGCACGCCCGTGCGGCCCGGCTGGCCGCGCGCGGCCTCGGGTTCAGGTCGAAAAGGCATGGGCTATTCTCTCCGATGGCCTGCCCACCCCACCGCACATGAGCCCCCACCGCCTCGACCTGCGCCGCATCCGCGCCATCACGCTCGACCTGGACGACACCCTGTGGCCCGTGTGGCCCACCATCGCGCGCGCCGAGGACGCCCTGCGCGACTGGCTGGACCACCACGCCCCGCGCACCGCCGCCCTGGCGCGCGACGCCGACACCGCCCGCCAGGCGCGCCAGGCCGCGCGCGCCGCACAAGCCGAGCGCCTGCACGACCTGGGCGCGCTGCGGCGCGAGGCCATCCGCCAGCTGCTGCTGCGGGCCGGCGAGGACGACGCCCTGGCCACGCCCGCATTTGAGATTTTTCTGGCCGCGCGCCAGCGCGTCACCCTGTTCGACGACGCGCTGCCCGCGCTGGCGGCGCTGAGCGCGCGCTACCCCGTCGTGGCGCTGAGCAACGGCAACGCCGACGTGCACCGGGTCGGCATCGGCGCATACTTTCGCGCCGCCGTCAGCGCCGCCGACATCGGTGTGGGCAAGCCCGACGCGCGCATCTTCCGCGCCGCCGCGCAGGCCGCCGGCGTGGCCGAATCCGAGGTGCTGCACATCGGCGACGACCCGCGGCTGGACGGCCACGGCGCGCTGGCCAGCGGCATGCAGATGGCCTGGGTCAACCGCGCCGGCGCGCCCTGGCCGGACGACGTGGCCGGCCAGCCGCACGCCGAGGTGGGCGACCTGGCAGCGCTGTGCGCGTGGCTGCAGGCCTGAGCGGGGGCCGACAGCGTCAGACGTTGATCACACGTTTAAACGTTGATCGGTCGGCAAAGGGCCGTGAATGCTAGGTTTCGCGGGGAAATCGGGCTGCGGCCTTTGCGGGAAACGCTGGAAGTACCCCCAGTTGTACCCCCATGGGGGTATCGGGATGATAGATCAGTCTGGATGCGGGTGCCAGCGCTGCGCCTGCCGGATAAAACGGTTATGGCGCAGACCGCATTGTTGGCTGACGCCTGGAACGGTACGCGATGAGATGCAGGGGAACGGGCCGCTGTGGCCCAGACCTCGGAGAACTCTCATGGCAGACCACCACACCCGCCACAACCCGCTGGGGCAAGACGCCCTGTTCGCCACGCCAGCATCGCTCATGCTCGACGCCCGCCTCACGCCACTGGAGCGCAATGGCTGGCAGGTGCTGCGCATGCTGCGCTCTGCGGAGGACATCAGTCCGCTTGCAAACCTGGGGCAGTTGCGCCGCTATCTCACCTCCACCCCGCTGGGGCAGAGGGCCGGATACGAGACGGCCCGGCGCGTTCTCGTCGTGCTTCGGCTGACGGGGTGGATCAGTCTGGTGGGCCAGCAACGCGACCCTCTGACCGGCCATGTGCTCAGTGAGCTATATCAGGTTCACGAAAGCGCCCTCAGCTTCCAACAGGCTTGCACGCTCGATGCCAGCCTCCCCGCGCTGCTGCAATCTTCCATCGGCCACGAAAACAACCAGGTGGATCGGGTGGCCGTCCACATTCAGGCAGTGTTGGCGCAGGCACCTGACGCCGCCTCCCTTGCGACCCAAGATCAGCGCCACGATGACGATGATTTGCCCCCTATGCCGCCGTCGCAGGCGAGCGAGGCAGCCGACCCGCTGCCATTGTCTGGCGATTCCGCTGGCAGCACGCCTGTTCCGCAACAGACCGGGCACGCTCGCCACATGACGGCTGAGCAGGGCAGTACGTATAAGACGTATATGTATAAAAAAGAACGTACGTACCGCGCGCGCGAAGGCAACGGCGATTCAGCATCGCAGTCGGTGAGCTTGCCGCCTTGCCTGAGCAATGCCCAGGCAGATCAGCAAAAGGACGTGCAGGCCGCCTTGCGGCGGCTGCCGCCGCAGCATCGCCAGGAAGTACTCGATGAGTTGCAGGCACGCAGCCAAAGTGGCACCGTGCGCAATGTCGTGGCCTACTTTTTCGCCTTGGTGAAGCGCGTTTTTGCGGGCGAGTTCCGCTTGTGGGCAGGTCGCAAGGAGGCGTATACCACCCCACGGCCTGCCGAGAATCGGCCTGCAGTTCCACCGCGTACCGAAGACCGCCCAGAACCGACTGCGCAACCGGCATCACGTGAAACCGCCCTGGCGCACATCGCCAACATCCGCAAGATCATGAAGGCCTCGACGAACGCTGGGGACATCGCAGCGCAGGCAATGCAGGCCAGGGGATGGCAGCCGCATCCTGCGTAGCAAATGCTGCCGCGAAACGGGTCGTCACTGCACGCCGCAGTGACGACCCGCGCAACACCGCAAACAATGCGGGCGAGAGCCAGTTCCTATTGCGTGCGGCCTACATGATGATGTCCGCACTACATTGACCGGGCAGTTGCCAAGACCGATGGGCTTCGTACATCGGCACCCCTAACAGCGCAGGTTCCTGCAAGCGCTGGCCCAACAGGGTGGAGCCACCCCAGGTATGCCCAGGCTCCGACCGCATACCGACCCTACCCAAGGGCGGAGCCTTCTTCGTCTGTTTGAACTCATCCCTACCGCGCCGTCTGGCGCACTGTCCTTTGCAGCAATTGCCTGTGCGCGACGCACAGGGTTCCCGCTGCATGTCTCATCCCACTCACCTCATAGGAGGACTCGTCCACGTTCACAACACTTTCGTCTTGCATTACCTCCGTCTGGACTTCCAACAGGGAGCAAGACGGACGCCTCATTCGAGGCCCTGGTGTCTCCTGAACACCATGCCCTTGCCCTCACGGGATCTCGCCTTGGCGAGTTGGCACCAACACTAACCACTGAATTTCAGGACAACGCAGTACGGTGCTTTGTTTGGAGACCGGAAGATGGACGACTTGACCTACACACTGCGGCAGTTATGCCAGCGCAACCGTGACGGTAGCTACAACACACAGGCCGACCGGGTGCGTTCTCTCGCACTGGCTGCGCGGCAACTGCGCGAGGCCGGTTTCCGGCAGATGAAGGCTTCGTCGCTCAAGGGCAAGCACGTCCAGGCGCTGCTGGAACGCTGGCAGGGAGAAGGCTTGTCGTCCGGCACCATCAAGAATCGGCTTTCTCATCTGCGCTGGTGGGCCGAGAAGATCGGCAAGTCGGGCATCTTGCCGGCGGACAATATGCAGCTTGGCGTGGCCGAGCGCCGCTATGTGACCAACGTCAGCAAGGCCAGGGAACTGGGCACAGGTCTTGAACAGATTACCGATGTCCACGTGCGCATGAGCCTTCAGCTACAGGCCGCCTTCGGATTGCGTCGGGAGGAAGCGATCAAGTTGCAGCCCAGTTACGCAGATCGGAGCGACCACATCGCCCTCAAGGGATCGTGGACCAAGGGCGGCCGGGAGCGAACGGTGCCCATCACCACGACAGAGCAACGCGACGTGCTCCAGGCAGCACACCACCTGGCAGGCACAGGGTCATTGATCCCGGCAAACAAGACCTACATCCAGCAGCGGCACGTCTACGATGGTCAGTGCAAGGCGGCGGGGCTGAGCCATATGCATGGCCTTCGCCATCAGTATGCGCAAAGCCGCTATGAGACTCTGACGGGGTGGCCTGCACCAGCAGCGGGTGGGCCACCCGTCAGAACGCTGAGCGATACACAGCGAACCCAGGATACCGCAGCACGACAAATCATCAGCCGAGAGCTTGGACACGAACGGCTGCAAGTTACTGCTGTTTATCTCGGAAGATAAACAGCTCGGCCTCCACTACTTCACCACCTCCATCAGCTTGCCGAAACTGTCCACCACGTCGTATTTGACGTTCTCCGGGGCGTAGCAGCGGTTCATCTCGTCGAAAAACTTGCGGGCGCACTTGATCTTGGTTTTCTCGATCTCACGCAGGTCCATCGAGGACATGGACCCCTTGGTTTCCGCCACGAAATAGATGTGCTTGACCGCGCCTTCCTTGAAGCTGATCGCCCAATCCGGGTTGTAGTCGCCCACAGGCGTGGGAATAAGGAAGCCGCGTGGCAACTTGGCATAGACCACCACTTCATTTGCTGTGTCCAGCTCTTTCACGAACTCCCGCTCCACCTTCGAATCCGTCAGCACATAGTCGTAGATGTGTCGCTGAAGCTTGTCACCGGCCTTGCTGAAGTCCTGCTTGGTCTGCCCGGCGGTGAAGATGTCGAGGTCGAACTTGTCCTCGACGGGATCGTAGGCCAGGTGTTCGATAATGACCGTGGCCTTCTGCTCGTTGATGAGTCGCGTGGCCTCGGCGATGAAACTTTCCGGGTTAGTCTTGAACTGCGCAAAAACCGCGACGTTAATACCCTTGAGGATTTCCGCCACCGTGCGGCGAGTCAATTGAGTACCTTCGGCCAGCTTGCCGATCAGGTCGTACTTGACCGCTGAATGAATCGACTGCTTGTTGTATTCGGTCTTTGTTTCGGCAACCTTGAAACCATCTCCACGCTTTAGCGCCTCACCAGTCACCTGGTCGATCTGTTCGCCTGCCTGGATGGTGTATTGCAGCGGGGTCACGCGCAGGGCCGCGTCCAGCTCCTTGACCGCCTTTTGCACCAATTCATGAGAGTCGAAATCGACACTGTAGGCCGCCTTGCGGTTGATGCGGTTCCACAGCGCCTTGAACTCCTGTTTGTCGAAGTTGGCGTTGAGCGGGTTCTTCTTGGGTTTGCGGTCGTCGCCGATGTCAGGCAATTGGCTGGCACTGAACACACTGTCGATAAGCTGGTACACCTGCGCCGCGTGCGGCTTCAGTTCGTCTGGCAGATCGGCCAGCGTTCCAGCCTTCTTGGCATCGTGATACGCGCCCGCGATCCGGTCTGAATCGTCTGTGTAGTCGTTCTTAACCAGATAGCGGTAGATTTGCTTCGCCAGTTGCGGCGTAACCGGCATGTCGCCGGTCGCCGTTTTCAGCACCTTGCCAGTGAAATATTCCTCGTTTGCCACGCGTGGACGTTCCGACAGCGACTCGCTGATGTCCTTTTGCAGCGCGGTCACGAAGTCCTTGTAGCTCTCGCTGGCCACTACCGTCAGCACGTTCACATCGTGAACGGTAGCCGGGTGATCCATCCGGTCACCATTCTGGTTGACCGACAGCCGCAAGCCGCGCCCCACCTCCTGGCGGCGGGAGATGGTGTTGTCGCTGTGCTTGAGCGCGCAGATGACGAACACGTTCGGGTTGTCCCAGCCTTCGCGCAACGCCGAGTGCGAGAAGATGAAACGCACCGGCTCTGCGAGCGACAGCAGGCGCTCTTTATCCTTCAGGATCAGGTCGTAGGCGTCCACGTCATCTGAAAACCCAGCGTTCTCGCCGCGCGCGGCAACCGTCGAGTCAGCCAGCCGCTTGGTTTTCTTGTCGATGGAGAAGTATCCGCTGTGGGTCTTGTCGGCCGAAATACCCTTCAAGTACCTGACGTAGGCCGTTTCGTCCAGATCGAGCATCTCGTTCAGGTACTGCGTGTATTCCGCTTCAAAGATGCGGGCGTATTCACCCTTTTCGTCCGCCTGCGTGTAGTCGCGGTACTTGGCCACCTCGTCGATGAAGAACAGGGTCAGTACCTTCACGCCCTGTTGGAACAATGCCTGTTCTTTGTCGAAGTGCGCCTTGATCGCTTCCCTAATTTGGATGCGGCGCAGAGCCGCCTCGGTCACGTCGCCGGTAGCGTCGCCGACCGTCAGCTCCACGCCATTGGTAAAGCTCAGGGTGTCGGTGTTGGCGTTGATGTCCGTCACCACGTAGTTGCGGTACTGATCCAACCCGCCCGACAGATCGAACAGGTTGTCGCCCTTGCCGAGCTTGCGCACCACGCGCTTGATGTTGCCGCTCGCCAGCTTCTGCTCGAACTCGACGCGCGCCTCGGGCGGCTTCTTGCTCGAAATTTCGATGGATTGCAGGTACAGATAGCCTGCCGTGCCCGCCAGTCCCTTCACCGCGATGCCACGCACGGCGATTTTCTTCACCAGCTTCTGATTGTAGGCGTCCAGCGCATCGAGGCGGTGAATCTTGTTGTGGGTGGTCTTGTGGGTCGCCGAATAGCGCAGCACCATCAGTGCCTTGAACGCTTCCAGGGAATCCAGCGTTTTCTTGCCTTCCATCTTCTGCGGCTCATCCAGTATCAGGATAGGGCGGTTGGCGCTGATCACGTCAATGGGTCGGCGGGACTGGAAGTCGTCCAGTTCCTCGTAGATGCGGCGGTTGTCTTTGCCGGTGGCATTGAAAGCCTGCACATTGATCACCATCACATTGATGCCCGCGTCCGACGAAAAACTCTCAAGGTGGTGCAGTTGCTTGGAGTTGTAGATGAAGAAGCGCGCCTTCTTCTGGTACGTCTCCAGGAAGTGCTCGGCGGTGATGTCCAGCGACTTGGCCACGCCCTCGCGGATGGCGATACTGGGTACCACGATGATGAACTTGCTCCAGCCGTACAGCTTGTTCAGCTCGAAGATGGTCTTGATGTAGCAGTAGGTCTTGCCCGTGCCGGTTTCCATCTCGATGTCGAGATTGACCTTGGCCACCTTGGTTTTGACCAGCGCATCCGACAGCGGCAGGTTCTGCGCTCGTTGCACGGCGTGGATGTTGTCCAGCAGAGCCAGCTCCGACAGGGTGAGGTCGGCGTTGCGAAAAGCCGCCTCCTGCTCTGCCGCTGCCCCTGGCGCGGCCTCCAGCGCCAGCGCCCCTTGTGGGCTGGCGGGTGCCGCCTTGCGGGTGCCGGGGTCAAGACGATAGCGAATG
>Ga0209922_101177_pt1 | contig 26354 bp, 17 predicted proteins | sample ThiBiot_500_biof_FD_183946 | JGI IMG/M metagenome (GOLD analysis project Ga0209922, IMG submission 183946) | Wastewater bioreactor microbial communities from Cape Town, South Africa - Thiocy_expt_500_biof (SPAdes) | ecosystem: Engineered > Bioreactor > Thiocyanate-remediating > Anaerobic-Aerobic ... | reverse complement strand
GGCGTTGTCGATTTATCTGAACTCGACGTACGAGATATTTCAGCTCAATATTCGATTAATTTCATATCGATTAATCCCTTTTCCTATTGTCAAAAGAAAATGACAATTAAAAATCTCACGTAAAACGAAAATCTATTTCTCATTATTTTCTCTTAAAAACAAATCGTTCGATTGTTCAGAAATGTTGAATTGCCATTTGTTTGGGCATTACTCGAGCCTGTTCTTTACACACGCGAAGATTTTGCTAAACAAACACAGCCCATCGAAATCGAACGAATCGTTTCCGAAACATCACCATTTCATGTTGAACCAAATCGTGGCACATTTCCACCTCTCGCAACTGTCGAATTTCGTTTGATATTCGCACCATCCAAGGTACGATCGATCGTCGATCAAAGAAAAAAAACTCAACTATTCGATTGTAGATCGGCAATTTTCATACAGTTTTTCATTTGATTGTTCCCAATGCACCAACATTTCCGACGCCTGCGCCGAGTGCAGCTCTAGTTGGTCATAATAATACTCTAGCAAATGAACGTGCACCTTCGCCTGATCTACAGCCGAGAAATGCAGCAAAATTACCGATGATTCAATCGGCTAGTATTCGAGTTGCTGATTATACAGGTAGAATTGTTGAATGTTTGTGAGAAAGAAAGATAGATCGATTCTTGATTTGATTAGTCCTACGATTTGAAAGTCGAGGTATATGTGAGAATTTCAAATATGTATTCGATCCATTTGCGATTATATTTATGGATAAATTATACAAGAGTTTAGCGTATCGAAAAGATTTTCAAGTAAACAAATTTGTTTTTTGTTTTTGAGTTTGTTGTTAATTGAAACATTTCTAGTTAACGAATACAAGTATCAGTCCATTGATGGTCAATTGGGCGAATCTTGTCGGTGATGAGATTATCAATGTTGAGCCAGTAATTGCAGAAATCCGTATGTTTTCAGTGGAACAAAAACGAAAAAAAAACAAATGTTCTGAATTTGTTTAGCTGCGGATGCAACTTGTCAATTTACTTTGATTTTTACGGGTACAAAAACTGGTCCGATTAAAATCGAGTTACCATTTAAACTTGATGGAATCGATGATTACGGATATTTGCATGTCGAAGCAGAAGTTATCGTAAGAAAGAAGAAAAGTATTGAGCGAGGATTTTCTTCGAAAGATATGATTTGTTCCATAGGGTCCTAATGTTGAAATCGATTCGGCAACATTGGACTTCGGTTTGATTGAATATGGAGAATGTGTTGAACAAATAATTCAAATTAAAAATCTAAGTCCAATTGTTGCCAAATGTCAAGTCAAAGAAATCAATGAAAATCAAACAAATTCATCGATTTTATTGCCAAATGGTACTGATATTACTCTGAAACCGATTGAAATCTATGATTTCGTCGTTCGTTTAACGGCAAATGAGGAAGGAGCTCTACTCACTCATCTCGAAGTGACTATCGAAGATGGCCAAACAATGTAAAACTATCTTTATTTTGATTTCTTCATATAACTTTTTTCTAAATCAGTCCCATCGAAATCACAGCAATGATTCAACGTCCAAGTGCCTATCTTTCGCCTGTTCAAATCGATATCGATGAATCCTATCTCAATGTTCCAATTATTCGACAAATCGAACTGCACACAATCAACAATCTACCAACGAAATTTCGTTGGACTGAAGTAAATCAAACTTTGTTTTTTCTTCAAAATCAAATCTTCGTCTGTCTGTTCACTTCAGCCAACATCTCTCGATCAAACACAATGTTCAATCGAAATCAATCCACGCGAAGGCATTCTCTATCAAAGTAAACCGTGTCAAATCGAAATTATCTTTACACCTAAACAATGCGGACAATTGAACGATGATTGGCATTTTCCATGTTATATCGAAAATGCATCACAACCGATATTCTTGAAAATCAACGCGATTATGAAAGCAATGAATGTTGAATTTAAACATGATGACAAGTAGAAAAAAAAACAATTGTTTTTTAACGTATGATCGAGATTTGTATTTTGTAGTGTATTTGAATTGAATGATCATTTTACATTGGATTTTGATCAAGTACCATTAGGAGAAAAATCACGATTAGAATTGAAAATAACGAATCTAACTGATATTCAAAGTGGAATTAAAGCTAATATTGCGAAGTTTAAAACACGAGTAGGAATTCTTCGTTTTTCGTAATTACGTGCTTCTAGAATTTAAGTTTATTAAATATTCTTTAGCCTTTATCGACAACAAATGGACAGAGTAAATAAAAAATCATTTTTTGCAAAATATATCGAAAAAACGAAACACAAATCTTTAGAAATTTCAAATTTCGAACCAATCGATCAAGAAATCGGCGTTGGTTTTCATCTTGACAAGCCTGATTCTTTCATTTACTCTCTTCTTCCTCGTCAAACAACAACTATTCCAATTTCAGTAATCAGTTCCATGTGGGGAGAATACACCGATCTTCTTCAACTTCAAGTACAAACAAATCGAATTCTTTATCTCATCAAAATCTGTTCGATTTCTAGATCGATGGTATTGATTTCATCAAAGAAATTCCCATTCAAGTTCATATCACTGGTAATCCGATAAAAACCTATCTGAGCACCAATCAAGCCAATCCGAATTCATTACCTGTCGTTCAATTCGGTTCGATGTTGCATAATTCTCATCCGATTAAGAAAAAAGTTCACATGCAAAATATTTCTCATGTACCCATTCGAATCGACTGGATTGTTTATGAGTTAACCGATGAATTCGAAGAGAATCCGAAATTAATCGAATTAATATCTGTCATTGATAATAATCCGTTCGATAGTTTCGAAAGTAAAACAACGATTATGGATAATAATGATGAAATCATGTCGAGAACAACAATTTCAACAAGTGAGCAAAAGAATTCATTCGATTTGTTTGGTTTTTCGACAATCATTTATAGAAACAAGTTCTCGAGAGACTTCAGCATTGACAGTACATTCATCTGTGAGTTCGGTCGAACATCGACCATCGCCATTGATCAAACTTTACGTTAAACCCTACCGAGGTAAACGAATTCTCGATGGAAATGGCATTTATTCTGTATCGACAACAACAAAAGTAAATCATCGATTGTTTGCAATTGATATTTTTTGATGATTGTAGATCGTCCAACCACGAGAACATTTCTATTTGGATATTCTTATGACACCTCGAAATTGTTCGATAAAAAATCGTCCGATCAAATGTCACGCTCGAGTTGTTGGCGTGTTAAGCGTAACTGAAGAAGTAAAGAATAGAAATCGATTGACTTTCAATATCAAATTTGTAATGTTCTTTTTCCAGAGACAAGGTTCGGCTAAACAAGGTTTCCATCGGCCAATTTATTATGAACATGAAGAACAAATCGAATTTGAAATGCACGCATCACTTGAAATGCCATCGTTATGTGTCGAACTCGATGATGAAGATAGCGACACAGTTGAGCCCGATGCACTCTCATTTGCTATAGCCGTTGGTTAGTTTCGTTTTTTTTTAGTTTTTTTTTTGAATATTTTCTCGATTTTATTTTAGGCGATCTTCTATCTTGCAAATCGAATCTATATAATTGTACATTTCCATTAACGAATTCATCGATTTCGAGTTTATCTCAATCGAATATTGAAGAAAAACTCTATACACGTACATTAAATCTTCTCAATACTCGTCAATGTACAATTCCATTTCAATTATCCATATCTGACAATTCATTTCTTTCGATTGAACCATCGAGTTTAACAACATTGACATGTCAATCGAAAGTACCTGTTCATTGTACATTTCGTTTAACACACGAGCTCATCGATCGAATTCTATCGAAAAAACTTCTTCGAAATTTTCATGAAATGTTAACAACTGAACATGGAAGAAAAATTCATTGGTTCGAACAGTTAGTTATTAAATTTCAACAGAATGATATGGAACAGAAAGTGCCCATCGATATCCGTCTCTATTTTCCGATTTTAACTGTCAATACAAATCAAGTGGACTTCGGTATTTGTTTTCTCAATCAAACACGACAAAAAGAAATCATTATTAAAAATCTAACATGTTCATCATCGGCATGGTCAATACGAAAAGGTAGAACGCTTTTTTTTCTTCTGTAATTCTCGACTGAAAATGAATCACATTTCATTTTTTTTTAGTTCACGCAAATATGCCCGATGCATATGAAGCATTTCGTATCGATCCGAAATCAGGACTTTTGCAAACGCAATTGAATTCAAAAGAGAAAACAATTCAACAAGTTGTTTCAGTCTATTTTACTGCGCGACATAATCATAAATACGAATGTCAATTGCTCGTCGAAGGTTCACTCGGCGAACCGCCGATATCGATCATGCTGACAGGTGAAGGATCGTACGATGGAAAATACGAGGCGATTTTAGATATTTAGACCAATGAATTTTTTCTTTTTCTCTTTTATTTTAATAAAAAAAAAGGAAAACTAAAACTATGTATCATAAATTTGCTGGCAGATACTCTTGGAATAATTAACTGATGTCTCTTTTTGTTTCGATAGTGATTTCATTTGACAACTAACTCGAAGTTCAGTCAGTTGACCTTGTTATGATCACAATCAATCCCTGGATTTTTCAACTCTACGTGATTAAAAATATGTTTTTTCTTTTTTATTTAATTAAAACGATAGACAAAGATGCACCTTAACCGAGAATAATTATAGCAGCGACTGTTTTCGTCTGATTACTTCCAACTCGATTATTGAATTGCTTTGCGAGAAAGATTTTCTTAACTTGAAAACGAAAATTTGACGTCGAAATGAAATAAATATAAAAACAACAAACAGGATTCGTATAGAAACATAACGATGAAATATTATGTAAAAAAAGAACAATCGGTGTTTGTTGTTGAGTTTGATCGGTAAAAATTAAATAATAGATATTCTCAGCTGAATAAGGTATCGATGAACAAACAATAGCAATGGACATTAAGAATAACATTCGAGACAATTGTCTATCGATATGAAAATTGACATTGAAATTTTGACGAGTTCGAAATGATTTCAATTGTTTCGATGTTAAATAACCGAACAGAGAAAATGTTATCAATGGAATTATTCCATGAAATATTATTTGAAATGTATATCGATAATAATACAAATAAATCGAGGAATTTACAAAACATGAGCCGCTGGTTGACGCTGAAAAATAAACTATTAATGGAATACTATGTAAACTATGAATACAAATAATAGATAAAATAATTAATTTCGTTCCTCGTCTCGTTGTACTCAGCTGTCTTAGACGAACTTATCGTGATGAAATCAAATAACGATCGATTGTCGTCATGCAGAGACATGTCAATGAAATTAAATCAAATGTATGTAAACAATAATATCGAAATTTACAAAGAAAAAATATACGATCTGTCGATACATAATATTGAAAACCATCGAAAAGAATTCGAGTAGGTAACGCATAAATAACAACAATTAAATTTGCAATTGAAGACATAAGAAGATACAATGGACTGTTCCCTGTCTTTTGTTGTTTCGTTTTTTGTTTCGTTTGTTGTTTATTTATTTGTGTACGAGTAAATGACCAACTGTAAAATACACCGATATTCAATAGATTACCTATTAAACCAAATAGGCACATGATGGAACCAGCTACGATTGTTATATATTTTGAAATATCATTGATTTCAACCATTTTCAGCTTTATTTCTCGTTCAAAATCAGACAAATAATCTAAAGAATACAGATTTTATATATTTGTAAATGCTATATTAAACAATGAAAGCATGTCAAAATAGTAAATTCTTTAAATCTTGAGATTAAAGAATAAGTCGATTCATCGACATACGCGATAAATCTTTACTTTAAATAAAACATGAGAATAAAAATGGTGAGCTTGGATCTTTGACCGTAGCGGGTATTCTGGAACTCCCTCTTGTGTATAATTTTAATAAGAAGTATTTCATCTGCTTGTTAACTTTTTTTATGTCAAGTTAAACCCTCCAACGCATAACTATCTTCATGGCACATTAATTAAGATAAATGCTATAGTTTTCATTAGATTAATCTAATTTTATATTCATATTGTGTCCTTAAATTTCCCTCACAGAACAAATACTTTTTCAAAATTATTTCTATAAGTTCAATAGGTTATCTACTTGTTTGTTTAAGTTTATAATCACAGATGACGTGCTTACGATTTTTTTTATTATAACTAAAGGTAAAATTTGACTCTTCAACGTTTTTAGTCTTATTTATATTTGAAATGAAATGAATAGTTTATTGTTATCATAGGTAAACAAAAAAAAAACAACGAGGAGGTTTGCCGATAAAATATTATTTTTTCCAATGTAAATCAGTACAAATATTTGTCTATTTAATTGTCAAAATTGATTGATTCAGCAAATAAATGAATCTCATATGAATATTATCAAAGATTTCCTTTCGTCACGATATTATTTTCTTTGATTTGAATATATAAACAACGCAATATAATTAATAAGTCGCATCAACCTACACATGCCTCATACCCCTACGTTTTCTGTTGTTATAAGATCATCGACAAAGAATCTTCAGTCGACTTATAAAAATACTTCAACCTACTTAAACAAAAAGATAAGTGTTCATTTTCGATTCATCATCGTTTCTCGCTAAGATAATTAAAATAGTTAGTTTTTATTTGAAGAACAAAAAGCAAAAATTTAAATATTATTTGAAGTACTCTGTTGAGATGAAACGATATTTTTCTCTTCATTGTAAACAACATAACGAACAGGCGGTCGACAGGAAAATATCCGTCGAATTTCAATTCGAAAATTCGGCGTCGACATATAATAAACATAAAAACTTGAAACATGATTCGTGTAATACAATGCATGAGATAGAACATGAAAGAAATAGAAATAGGATGTTTTCACCGTTAAATTGTACATAAACATAACATTAAAACATTGTTCAATACAATATGGAATCGATGATAGAATAATTGCAATTGACATTAATAGAAGCATGCGAGACAATTGTTTATCACTGCTTAAACCTCGTTGACTATGACAACGATGTCGATTTCGTCGTTCGATTTTTCTCAATTGTACGAATGTTAAAATGCCAAATATGGATAAGAATACAATTGGACATATGCCATGAAAACAGATTTGAATTATATATAAATAATAATACAAATAACTTCGAGCTAGAATCACACATTGACCATGATCGGACACTTGAAAGTAAATGATTATTGGAATATTATGAATTCCAATGAGACAACTTAAAATTAGAATGATTAATTTCGTTCGTTGTCGTCGCGTACTTAGTTTTCTTAGTCGAACTTTCTTCGACGAAATCAAATATCGATCAAATGTTGCCAAACAAATGCAAATCAACGAAATCAAATCGAATGTATGCAAAATATAGAATCGTAATTTACAGAATATAAATAAAGTCTTTTCAGTTACATGAAATTGATAACCATCGAACATAATTCGTGTCAACAATGGATACATAATAACAATTAAATTCGAACAAGATGCTGCGAGTAAATATAAGGAACTGTTACTTGTTCGACCACGACGATGATGTTTTGTTGAATGTTTGGGTGAACGAGACCAAATCGAAAAGACACGAATATTTAGAATATTTCCGAATATACCAAATAGATACATGATTATACCAGCGAATATCATGATTTGATTGGAAATATGTTCGATTTCGGCCATAGTTCTTCTTGATCAAATCTAGAAAGAATTCAAATAAGATTGGAGAGAGAGAGAGAGAATCGAGAAAAAAGAGAAAGACGCAATTTTTTATTGTGACGATAAGTCGATACGCAATGAAAAAATGAATAACTCTTATTTGGTCTCACTTCTATAGAAAAAAAGAAATAGGACAATAATAACTTTCTGTCAGACCTAATTATGAGGTATCTGTCTGAGAAAGTGGATTGTCATTTAAAGGAACAGAAAAGTAACCTTGTTCAAACGGAGAATAACAATTATTTTCTTTTTTTCCTTTTCAAATACGAAAAGAAAAAGAAAATTAGATTGCATTAGTAAATCATTTCCTGTTTCGGAAAAATCGTATATTTTTACCTTATCTTTTAAATAATTACTCTCACTTGTTAATAGTCTATTTCTAAATCCGTTCAATAGGATAACAAATGCACTGAAAACCTTGAGTTATTTTTAACTACAAAAATTTAGATTCAATTAATATGTCTATTCGTACCACACTTCTTTTTCCGACTGTCTTTTCCATCTGATACGTAATAGTGAGTAAATAGACTGTAAATAAGGATATAATTATTGGAATTGTTGTGACACGGACATTCCTAAACTGTTTATTGCCGAATCGACACAAAAGACGAGTAAAACTAATGTTGACATGCAAAATTTATCAACGGTAAACTCACTAACCTTGCCTATTGTCTGGTTTATTTCAAATCAACTACGAATTACACTGATCGACTCGAAACACAAGCTGACATTTTCTATCCAATTTGATCTTGAGATTTAAATAGAACAAAAAAAAGAAGAGGATCTTCTTGCTAGATTAGATATATCCTATGCTCTTAATATAAATTTCAAATAAAATAGAAAAGAAAGAAATCATAAGGCGAAGTTATTTAACCTTTCATATAAATAAAAAAATATATGTTTCGAGAAAAAAAGAACGTTCATTAAAAATATGTTCCTAGACTATTTTAAATAAATAAAATCTTCAACAGCAGTTTTTACTGGAATAAATTTCCGTGTGGATCACATATTGAAGATAGATTATTGATGACGTTTTCTTTAGAATTCAATGTACTTCGAACATGGCAAATAATGATAATAATAGAAAAGCATTAACTGAAAAGAATTCTCTTCTTTAATCAAAATCATTTTGCTTGACTACAATAGCTTGTAGCAATAAAATCCAATCATGAAAGTTCAATGATTCTTTTTTCTTTTCTTAGCCGGAAATCAATCCGTATCAACCTAAGATTTAAATGACTCGAAGATCTTTTTTTTATTAAAAACTAATTCATGCTAATTTTAGTTTTCAGACCTAATAATCTTGAATTTCAATAAAGAACGGCAGTACTCGTGCGCTGACACCCACGACAAAATTAGATTCTATTTCAAATCAAATATTTTCATATCAATGACAAAAACACAATGATTTAGATTAGTTCCTGGAATACTTTTTGCAATGCTTGAATGAGATCTAGGAATGTTAATTTCGAGTTTCGAGGGAGTACTTGACTATTTGGTATTGTTCATGATAAAAAGACATTTTTTTTAATCAAGGCTCATGACTACAAGAACGATAATTATCTTATTTAAAATTATCATAACACTCAAATTGCAATAGTTCTTCAAGAATAAAAGAAAAACTATTTTACGGTAACGTTACCATCAAAGAAGATTTTCTGTTCGTTTAATTTTGTAGACAAACGTTTTGTTTTTGTTTCGTTGAGTAAGTATTTATCTGAAGTCACACGTATCTCCCCTATTGGTTTAATCCCGTTTTCTGTGACGTCAAAAACAATGAAGTAATTCTTAAGCCGAACAATTTTCTTTTTCTATTAAAAGAAAAGAAGAAGAACATTTTTTAGCCTGCTGTCGAATGAAGCCTTTCAGCGAAATTAAAACTTTTTTCATTAGTGAGAAAAGAAAAGGAAAGGAAATCGAAACGAAAGAAATTCTTTAATTATTTTTTCATTAATCTTATTGAAGTTGAATGCTCTAATTTTTCTTTGTGTTTTTTTCTCTCTCTCTCTCCTCTTTCTAATTCTATATGTTATTCATCGATGTTACAAGAACGAGAAAAGACATTATCGATTCAAATATTACTCTTCCTCACAAATAACAGTGACAAGCGTAGAAATACTACTACTACAACAACAACAATAAAAAAAAAAGGAATAGACTTTTCTTTTCCTTCTTCTGCTTGTTGTTCCTCTTTAGCTATATTTAATTTTCTGGTTGAATAGAACAATATCTGAGCAGTCGACGAGCATTTGTTTTTCAGTTGCAGATCGGGGGTGAATCGGGTGTTTTTTTTTTCTCGAAAAATCGTCAATTTTAGATCAAAGAAAAAAAGTGAGTAAAAAACTCGGTGTGTCCAATTGGATGTTACTTCGTTCAGTCGATGTCTTAGATATTTATGTCGAACCGTATATTAAATCCGGTTTTCGTTTACCGAATCAACCGTATTCGTATTATATTCGATCACTTTTTCGTTTACATAACGAAACAACATCGATATGGATTCATTTAATCGGAGCATTGATTCTTTTAATTCAAGTTCATCAACATTTCGTTTATTTAGCAAATAATTTCTATTCGATTTATGTTTTCTACAATTGTTTCGGTGCATGTGTGATGCTTTTATGTTCAACTCAAGCACATTTATTTCATTCGAGAACATTAGCCGATCATTTACGTTCGTTTTACTTGGATTATTTTGGAATTAATTTCTATGGTTTTACATCTGGAATTATTCTCTATAAATTTTCTCATAAACAAACAAATTCCGTATGACAAAAGATTTTTTTAAATGTTTATTTAACTTTGTTTTGATTTTAGTTTTGGAATGAAACATTCTATTATGCATTGTTATGTCTTTTATCTTTATATTCGATATCAATAGCATGTTATTGTAAAACGTATTACCAACGACCATATCCATTTTCTCATAAGATTTTGCAATGTTCAGGTGTTTTATGCGTTTATATGTATCAAATTTGGCCAATCTTGAAAAATCTCTTGATATTCAATCAAATATCGAGTGAATTCGAATTGAAAGCGTTGTTTTGGCACATGTTACAGATAATTTCGTTTGTTCTAAGTGGCGTTCTGTTTGTTGGACGGATTCCTGAACGTTTCTATCCAGGTTTCTTTGATCTATTTGGTCAATCTCATCATGCTTTTCATTTAACGATATTTCTCATGGCATTTAGTCAATCGAATGCTGTTTTTTACGATATTCTTTCGTTATCATCGAATCACATTGAATTTAATTTACAAAAAGATCTCATTTATACTTTAACTGCTTTAATTTTACAATTAGTTTCCGTTTATCTTTGGTTTCGAATAAGTCGACCAGCAATTGAACGACGATACGAAACGATTAAAAATAACTAAAGACATTCTTTGAACTATTTTTTTTAAATTCTATTGAACAATAAACTAAAATAATTAGGACAAGGGAAAGGATATGATTAAGATGTGTTACAGTTAAAATTGAGTTTCTATGACTCGATCAGTTTTGTTGTCAGATCGTATGATTGTTCGAGAACTGTATTCATCATATCTAATTTTCGAGCTGATTTAAAACGAAGTTTGGGTGGTAGAGATGAAAAGCTTGAGATGTAGTTTGATTTTGTTTGATCGAAAACATAAAATAAATTCGAGAAAAATAATTGTTGTTGTAAACATCTATCTGAATAATTTTCTTGGCAAAAATTCAAAGATTGACACTAAAAAAAAACTCGAGAAAAGTCAATAAATAATGATAAATTTTCAAATTTACTTGAGATAAACCGAAATAATTTTCATCTGTAATATTCGTATGAATAATACGTTGATTATTAATCTGTCGAATTAATTTCGGATTCATTCCTGATTCAAAACATTTTCTTAAACGACACGCTTGACAACGATTTCGAGTTTTTTTCGTCACCAAACATTTATTTCCAGCGCAACAGCGTAATGCTCCCTTGGAGACACAACAAAAAACTATAAAGGTCGAATAGATAATTTCAATGAGCTTCTTACCGATTGCTGTAATGCATTCCGTCGAAAGAATGATTTACATGACATACATGTTGGCACTTGAAAATTATTGCCACGAGCTACATCACCACAGACACGACAAACTAAACATTGACTCGAAGGATAAATAGAATTCTGTTGTTTAAATTCCATCTTAACTAAAATTGATTCAATAGAAACGCGACTAACGTTTTTTGAAATTCGAATTTAGTTCAAGTTATGCGTTCAACACACACACACATATATATGCGGCAAACATGAGCAGTCAAAGAAACGGAAATTAATTCTTTTTTTGGGAGCTACGAAACAGATTTCTTCAATAGCTTGGTTAATATAAATTGAAATGATGTGGAAATTACGACTGCAAACTATGTCAGGTATTTGTCCTTTGTCCTCAACGAACGAGTACTGACATGCTTAATTGAGACATGACGAGAAAGCTAGTGACCTATGAACATTGATAATAAGTTTTACAATTAAGTACATCGAACGGAATTTTGATTTATTTAAAATAATTTACACCAAATCTGACCAAAAAAAAGAAAGAAAACGAGATTAATCTTTTTGTTCTTTAATCCAACAGGTTTTAAATTGACTTGTTCGAACATCGACTTCTCCAAGTTCGAGTGGATCGTTGTCATAAATAGTTCGATAACATTGCAGTGAAATACATCGACGAACGCAGTTAATCATGCTAATTTCCGCTAATTCTTTTTGTTGTTGTGATTGTTCGGTTTTAACGGCGATGGTCGTTGGCTGATATTTTTGACAAGAATCTTTTTGTTCACATTGTCGATTTATACGTCGAAATGTTTCGTCTAATTGTCGACGACGTGCAAATGACATCGACGAAGTTTTTTTATTATTGACTGTTGCAAACGTCATATGAACAAATAAAATAAGAAATACGATCGTTCTATTCATCTAAACAGACTTTGTTTTCAAATAAAAGATAAAACAGAAAGCCAAACATCAAATAATACGCAAATAGATACTTTTTTTGTTGTTTTTCTTTTTGAAAAGACGAAAAGAGAAAGAAAAATAAAACAGTACATAAAAGAAGAAGAAAAAAAGACATGCAAATCTTGATGGTTTTTTGTTTAAAAGAGAAGAAGAAGAAGAAAAGAAAATAAACGAACGATTGACAACGAAAGTAAAAAGACAGAAGAAGAAGAAAAAAAAGTGTTTCTTGTTTTGTTAAATATATATTTTTGTGTTTAGTTTGATATTTAAAGAAATAGATGATAGAATTTTTCTAATGTAAATTTTGGTTTTTATTAAATAGATTTCGTTGTTAAATTTCCAAAATCGGATTTTTTTTCTCTAAACAGCCAAATTAATAAACGAATTGTATTGAGCAACATTTCGTTTAAGAATATCGGATATCGGTCCGAGAACACGTTCGAATCGATTACGATCCATTTTAACGCATTTCAATGGTCCTTTAGCTTTGACTGTTGCAGCACGTGGTCGATCGAATAATAAAGCTATTTCTCCGAAATAATCCGATGGACCTAATTTAGAAACTTCGACAGCTGGTTCATCATCAGATGGTTTTTGATAGACAATAGCAGTTCCTACACGGCAAAGTCATGTTTTTCAATTCAAAAATAAAAACAAAAAAGTCTACCTTCGGCAATAATAAAGAAGTCATTTCCTTTTTCACCTTGTTCGACAATACTATCTCCATCATTGAATTGTACAGGTTCGAGTGCATCGGCAACAGTTAAACGTTCCCATTGATCGAGTTCTTGAAGAATTTTAACTTTCGATAAGAATTCTTCGTACATTTTACGTTTCTTAATTGTCGAACCCATTAAAATACGTCGATAAGTCTAGAGAAAAACAAACAACAACAAAAATTGTTTTTGCTCCAACGAACAGCAATCTTCTGTCTACTTTTCGATCAATAGCCCATAGTTTACACTCAGTTTTGGCTTTAATTGTTGCAGCACGTGGTGTACCATAGATAAGTGCTAATTCTCCGAAACTGCCGCCATCGGAAATGGCCGTCACACATTTATTATTAACAAAAACTTCGACTTCACCTTGATCAATAATATAAAAGAAGTCTCCTTCTTCACCTTGTTGAATAATTGTATCTCCAGCTTTGTAATTAAACGGTTGCATCGCATCGAATATGTCGGATTTTTCACTGTCATCCAAATGTGAAAATAATAGATTCGATTGAATAGCTTTACTCAATGCTTGCATTGTTGAATAATCTTTGGGTATAACGGTTTTAACATAGGATGTTGCGTCTTCTTCTTTATAAGGTTCAGCTGAAACAGCTCCACGACGTTCACGCGTCTTTACACTCGGATTGTTTGTTGTTTGAGCTTGTTGACTGGCTGCATTGCCTGTCGATGGTTCATTTAAATCGGCCACATCATCGTTTTCACCGGCGACACTACCATTGGTCGATTGTTGTTTACTTGTTTGGTCAATTGGTGAGGCTGTTTGTTGTTGACGCATACCGGATTTTCTTGTTGTTGAAGATTGACTATCGAGTTTATCGAAATAATTCGCAAGAAATTGTATTGGATTGGTGGGTTTTTTTAGACACAATTGAACAATACAATCGCGTAGTAGATTTTGAATATCATGTTTAGCTATGTAGGCTTCACAATCACGGACTGTCTGTTCGGACGACGATGCATTGTCGACCATGATTATTCAATTTGTTAGATGTGTTAATCGATGGAAGCCTGAAATAGACGAAAACATGTATATATATTTTTTTTGTATATTAACAATTCAAAACGAACGAAATTAACTTTAAAACAGAAAACGCAATTGAATTCTACGACTATGTCGAACGATAATGGCAACCGTCGGCATAGAACAGAACACAATAAAAAAAAAAATATATATATATATTCTCTTTTCGATAATGTGCGTGCGTATGTGTGTATGTGTGTTTGTGAAACATAGAGAGAAAAAAAAAAGGAGAAACACAGAATCAACCAAGGTCATGTAGGAGAAAAAGCGCAAAAAAAAGCGAGTTATATCCACTACCAATGTAACTACTACTGTTACTAGTGCTTTAAGCGATGTGCCTCAATAATAAAGACACGACAACAAATGAAATATATTCAGATGTATAGAGACAAGTTTCAAGCTTCGACTATTCTTCTATTTGTTGTTGTTGTTGTTTTTTTTTCTTTCTTCTTCTTCTTCTACTTGGCGTTATTTTTTATTATCGTTGTTATCGTTCTCATCGCCATGAGCCTTCAAGAGACTTCTATAAAAGCGTGACGAAATATGATGATAAAATAATAAATGTCTTTTATGGACATGAATAAATATTATTGAAAAACTCTACGACGATCGAAAGTAAAAACGAGAGGAAAAAACGAAAAAAAAACGCAGAAATAAAAATGTGCAAATGGTTGTCAGCTTTTTTTGCTCTCTCTCTCTCTCTCTTAATTTTATTTATTTTACAGATGAATAGTAGTTAGACTTTCTTGTACTCATTTAATCGATTTAAGTGCCATTCTCTTGCAGCTTTTTCTTTTTGCTCTTTCGTTCTGTCTTACCATCCATTAGTCTCATTTTTCTTCTCTCTGTATTTCGTTGGAGAGAGAGGGAGAGGGAAAAAAAACGAGAGTTATGGCTTTATCAGTATGAATATGTGTGACATTTACAGAATGACAAAACATCTCTCGTTTTTTTTAAATAAACAATCGCATGCAACAAGATTTGTTGACAAGCAAACAAAACAGAGACTAATGGAACTCTTCACAATGCATATGTATTTTATGTCATTTCTCGTTCTTTTTTCTTTCACACTCAGTTATTAAATTAATAAAAACAAAATATGTTTTTATCAAACCAACGAAATACTTCGATAACCTATCGTAAAAATTTAATCTCAAACGAGTTCTTTCGTTTTCTTTTTATTATCTCATCTCATCATCACAGCTGACCTATCTCATAAACTTTAGAAGAATACGAAGAAAAAAAACGAAAGAAAAGAAAGTAAAATCTATTTATTAAAGATTAGACAAGAAAAAAACGAAACCTACTTTCGTTAGTTTTTACACGAAAACGATAAAAGAATGTTGATTGAATTATTTTATCCTGTATATCGAATAGATATCGATGGTCTCTATGCTATTATCTAAATGTGTGTTTAACATACGTCGCATACTTATCGAGGCATGACTAATAAAAACGAGTGCTTAATCTGTTTTTCATCTCTCACCCTTCACCTGTACATTTTTCTTTTTGATAGGACTGATTGTATCAACTCGAATTTTTCATCATTATTGGTTTTTTTTCTTCATCGAAAAACGAAGAAAAAAAGCCGACTGAGTGAGCAGAACGAGAGAGTACAAATGTGGGATATGATCAAAATGGTAAAGGATATACTGAGTGCTTCCGGCGTGAGTCTAACAAATGAATCGAACAATCAGAAAACGTTAATGAAAACATCACGAATCATTTTGCTTTTCATATTGTTACTTACAACATAATAATAATGATATAATGCTTTAAAGTTGAAAGGATTGTTGTCAATGAACGAAAGAAAATTACCCGGAGTCGTCTTAGATATGTCTTACATGTACGTTGAAAAGAAAAGAAATCACTCACGTCATGCACAAAATAATGAAGACGAAGAAGAAGAAGAAGAAGAGCCGAGGCAGAGAAAAAAACGAGAATAGAAAGACGAATAAGAATAGTATTTAAAGTGAGTGAGAGTCTCTTGATAGAAACAAGAATGTATAACCGTCAGCAATTAGTTTTTCTTTTCTTTTTTTTTGCTTGGTCTCATTATATTGCTGGTTTCTTATTTTTTAACGATCTCGTTTTTTTTCGAAGAAAAGACTCTTGTTCATTGACTATTCTTAATTCTCATTCAAATATTTTCTTATTCAAAACAACAAAAAAAAACCCTATTCTCTGCATAAATGTTTTCTTTCTTTTCCTCGGATATATCTCATCCTGCACCCGTATATCTTGTCATCTGTAATCAGTTAGACTTTACAAGAACAACAACAACAACGACGCAAAAAAAGATCCGAATCGATATCATTGTCTTCAAAAAATAATTCCAATTGTAATAATAAAATGAAGAAAAAAAAGCTACGCGCACGACAATTGAATCTGTATTCGTTTATCGAATATAAAATGCAGCTAACTAATTGGATTCCGTTTCGGTGAACATTTCGTGCTTAATACATTATTCTCATATGAGATTACATTTAACGTAAGCAGAGAAAACAAGAAGAAGAAGAAGCAACTAGTCGCATGAGAGCATAGATTCGATTCGGAATTATTTTCTCCGTTGAGTTCGATGTTCATCATATAGATAATAAATAACATTGAGAAGAAAATCGTTTCGATTATTCTTCGTCATAGAATTCAATTAAATTCATCCGATTTAGTTCTTACCGGAACAGATACAATGGATCACGTGCTTTTTATCTGAAAATAGACGAAGAAGAACAGAATTAATATACAGGAGAAAAGAAACGAAGTTTTCTTCTTCTTCACCAAAATGAACGAAGAGAAGGATCAATTATTTTCATTCAATCATAAATAATAATGACAGGCTCAAACGTCTTTTGTTAATTAAGAAATGCAAAAGAAAAAGGAGAAGTAGAAGAAAAATCTGTTTCGAACAGAAACAGAAAATGATTTAGATGCTGTATCCATTGACTCGTTCTTCTTCGACTAGTTTTTTTTTCTCCTATCGTCGTCGTTTTCTCCTATGGAAAAAAGGAAGAATTCTTCTTACAATATTAGTTCTGCTTGTTGCTGAAAAGATAAAGACCAAGAAAACGAGAGAATCTATTAGCATAAATCAGAAAAAAAATAAGGAAAAGAAAAGAAAAAGAAGCGAGCAAAAGAAAACTACGGACAACATTGCACGTCGTTATTTTCCTTGATGTGGTTTTTTTCCTCGTTCTCTTTTCTCTTTGAGTTCTTCGTCTTCTTTTTGCGTTCGTAAAAAAAAAAGAAGAACGCGTTATATTCTTTGACATCCAAAACGACACACGTAAAAAATCATCAATATCTATTCAGCGAAGACGAGGTGACAAACTACACATTTAACATAATTTCCTTTTCTCGTTTTTATCATCAATGTTGAAAGAAAAAAAAAACTAATGAAAATATCGAAGATGTCTGTCGCAAATGCTATTTGTTAGAAAATAAAAACAACAACTAGCTAATCAAAACATGAAGAAAAAGATCTTTTCCGTTTCCATTAGCAAATAAATATTGTTTTACTTTGAATCCTAATGAAGTCATCCCTCGTTTCACTTATGTTGGTTTTATTAAATTCAACAGAACAAGTCACGAATGTTTTGTAAATGTCAAAGAAATATCAATAAGAACATTTAATCAGCATAGACAAGCTGTTTTCTAATTCAATTAGGTTTTTACTTCTTTGTTTTGTCGAACAAAATCTTCGTCAAACGAAGCAAAATTTCGTCGTCTTCAACTCTCTGATGATTATCCGATCTTTCAACACGATTCCATTCGATAGATAAACAACAAAACTACAGCGCTTAATGGCATTTTAGATAACAAAATATATCTAGAACAGGAAAAAAATGGAAAATGAGTTTCTGCTTTTACGTGAAAGAGAAAAAAAGAAAAAGAAAAGACACTGCTTGTCGTCTGGAAAACTTTGTGGTTGAATTCATTTTTAATTAAATAAAAATGTTCAGTTGATTTTCAATAGTGGCTCTGTTTTTTTTCTTCGACTCCTCGAGAAAATAGGCTTAACAAGGAAAGAGAATACGGTCTTTGAAAGATCTTTCTTAAATAGAAAACGTGTCAGGAAAATAGAGAAACAACTAATGAACTTGTTGAATAATAGAAAGACCAATCGAATCGAGAATAAAATTCAAATAGAGAGAAAACAAAAACGGAAATTAATGTCTAGTCAAAAAAAAAGGAAAAAAACGTCTATATATTGGTCTGCATTTGATCTCTTTTTTCGAATTGAATAGACTTCTACACTCAAAGCAATTATGACGAATATTTCTTTTGGGAAATAAAGAAAACAAAGAGACATATTGAATTTAATGAGAAAGAAATTATTCTTTTCTTCTCTTTTGCTTTTTTTTCAAAAAAAAACATAACAAATGAAAACAAGAAAAAAAGAAATAACAAATAAACAACATCACTGATTGTTGTTGTTATTATTAGTTGTAGTTAATTCAAGGAATTGTCGTAATACATCGATCAAAGCACGAGGTAACATTTCTAAGTTTTGTATGACTAAGTAATACGGAAATGGAAAACTATCCAAATACGAACGAAATTCAACCTAAAATAGACAAGAAAAACATTGGTTTGATTTCGAAAATTGAAAAACAATCTAGACTTTATCTCCGTTGAAAATGGCTTCGTTGATTTGAAAGATAGATGTTGATTTTTGTTGACTAAGATTATCGAGAATAACAAAAACAACGAAAATATTTTGTGACATCGCATGTCGAACACTTTTCAGTAGTCGATCTTTGCCTGAAACCGTCAAACCTCGACCATCGGACAAAATAATCAATAATTGTGATAAAGGATTTGATATTGGAAGTTTCTCTTTAGCAAATGTTGACGTCACTGATTCCATTAATTCAGCAAGAAGTGTTTTAGTTTGATTGAATTTTAATTGTTGAAGAACACGAATTCCATTTTCGTGATTGAAACTTTCGTTTAACGATTGAAGATTTCGAATATATTCGCCAAATGAAACGATACCGAATTGTCCAATATCAAGTAAATTCAATGTTTGTCCGAGGAGAATCAAAGATTCCAAAGCCAAACGTTTGACTTGAAGATTATCCATCGATTGACTGTCGTCAATAGCTAAAATAACTTGATACTGTCGTTTCGATGGTTTAACACGTCGTAGCCAAATTCGATCCTTTCGAAAGTCAGACGCAATATACGAGATGATTCGTTTCATATTCAAACGTTTTCCTGTTCGATAATCGCCGGAATATTTACTTCGTTGTGTTGGCTCGAGTAGAAGTCGAAGTTGTTCGCATAATTCGAACACATACGGTTGAGTTTGATATTCCAAATGTGACCAAAGTTGTTCGGCTTCTTGTTGATCGTTGGTGTGTTGATCGAGATTCGTGTACCATTCTTCGAGTTGATTTTCGATTTGTTCAGTTAATTTCATTTGAACGGAACTAACAAAGTCGATTTGTTGTTCGACAGTTGTTGTTGAAACGAACGGTTTGTCATTTTCGATGTCTTCGATTGTTTTTTGTTGGTCATCGGACGGATCTTGTCGTTGTTGTTGATTTGAAGATTTGCTAATCTTTGACGAATCGTTTTGTAAATTCGATGATGTTGGTTTTTTCTGTTGTTTTTCATTCGATGATTGATCTTGTTCAGGATCTTGTTGATTATCGATGATCATCGGTTCTGTTTGATCTTTGTCTTCGTCGTGAGCATCTTTCATTTGCTCATCGGTTGCTGAATCGAGAATTTGCTTTTGTTGAGGAAAATCTTTGGGAATATTCTTTGCATGAGCGTAGATTTGTGTTTGTTCTTGTTGATTTTGCTGTTCGAGTGCTGGCAAATCGTCGATATTGTCCATTTGCTGATCGGATTGTTCGATATCCAAAGCAGCTTTGATGTTTTTATCGATGAACGAAAGTATTTCACTGAGAGTTCGTTGTTCATTGGATTGATTCGATGTTTTATCGATGTTTTCATTTTGTTGTTGATTTTGTTGATTTAATTGTTGTGAAATTTGATTGAATTGATCCGATGAAGTCTGTTGTGTTTGTGATTGATCTTGAGTTGACGATTGACCGAGATTTTCTTGTTGATTCTTTGAATTTTGTTGTTCGAATGTTTGAGTATTTGGAAATGATTGTTGAAGATCATTGAATTGTTTATTTTCATCGGTATTTGCTGAATTTTTATCTTGTGTGAGCGCTGATTCTTGAAGATCTTCTTGTTTTTGTTCATCTTCAGGAAGATTTTCAGGCAGAGAACTTTTTCTATTTAAATCTTCTTCATTTAATTGTTCGTCTTCTCCTTCTTCCCCTTCCTGTTCGTTCATTTCCATTTGTGATTCTTGTTCATCAGGATTTTTCTCATTTTCCGCGTCATTGTTTTCTTCACCTTCGTTTTCTTCTTCTTCTTCTTGATTATTTCCTTCATTACCATCAAGATCCATATTTTCCGGAAGTTCTAAATCATTATCTTCGGTGTTTAATTGCTCGTTTTGATTAGCTGTTTGCTGGTCATCTTGATATTCGTTTGCTTCTTGTTGTTGATTTTCATCGAGTGAATCTTCGTTTAAATCTAATTGATCGTTTTTAGCCGAAAGATCGTCTTGTTTTCGTTGATCTTTGCCTGTTGATTTCTCCGTTTGATTTAATTTCTTTAGGAAACAAAAAAAAACTTTTGAAATTGAAAAAAAAACGAAGGCGAAACAAACCTCTTCATCTTTATCTTTTTGTTGATCTTCATCTCCCCATTTATTTTCATCGAAGATTTCTCCTTGTTCATCTTCATTGACATCGCCCATTTGATCGTCAATATTGTCATCGTTTGTTTCACTTTCATTCTCTTCGTTTTCATTTTCATCTTCATTTTCTCTACAGAAAATTTAAAAAAAAAACAAAGTCAAAAAATGCTAAACTAAAGTCTAACTGATCAGCTGGTTGATCTAACGGCGCTTCGAAATCAAACGAAACCTCCATTCCATTGGGCTCATCATTGACATTTTGTTGTTCATCTGAGTTCTCTCCGTCTTGTTTGTCTTGTTCTTGTTGCGGCATTTTAGCTTCATCTAATTGATCTTCGGTTTCGATTTGATCCGAGACATCTTTGGCATTTTGTCCCACTTGTCCATCGCCCATTCCTGAAATTCCTCCTTCAGCTTTTTCGTCGTCATTGCCATCTTGTTCTTCTTCTTCGGGCGGCAATTGAAATCCGTCTTTTAACAAATTGAGAAAGGTTTTACTCAAAGTTAAGTAAATTTTCGATGTCGATTGATGATAGAAAATAAAACGAAAGAGAATTTGTTCGACTAACAAATGAATTTGTTGAAAAAGAACAATTGTCTTCGGTGAAATTGATTTTCGTGTAATTTTAATTAAATACGGAAGATTTAATTGTGTTATATGACTATTGAGAAAATTATAAAAATGAACAAGCCACATCGGTGATGAGGACGAATTTTCAGGTTGTTTTTCTGAAAGTTCGAAGAGATTCGTCAGTAAACGTTTTGTATATCGTCGAAATGATTTGATATTAATCGCTGAATCTTGATCAACTAGAACGAAACAAAAAAAGGTTTTCAATTGAATTGTTTATTAAAAAGAAAAGAAAGTGATTTTACGTTGATTTTGTTTGAGAAGATCGATTTGTGTAAAATGTTCGTAGATTTCAATGAAATTCTTCGCTAAATCTCCAACAAAATGATCATTTGGAAATTGATTTTCGTCGATAAATAATTTCTGTAGAACATCTTGAATTTGTTGTTTAACAATCGAAATCTCCGTGTGTAAATAATCGATTTCCTTGAGAAGAAAATGATGTTCGGTTTGAAATTGATAGAATCGATTGATTTTCTCGGTCAACGAATATAATTTCTGTAGGAATTTATCCAAGAGAATTTTCATCGATTGAAATTGATCGGCTTGAATGTAATTCGGTAGTTGATAGAGAATTGGAATTTGTTCGAACGAATTCGTTGGAATTGTTTGAATGATTAATAGAAATGAATACGATCGTTCGATTAACGAAATTGTTAACGAATATAATCGATCGATTTCATTGAGATTTTTCAACGAAACGAGATAATTTTCTTTGGAATAAACTGAAAATTCTCGTGAAAATATTCGATAATTTTCGAAAAACGAATGAAAAAGTGATTTTTGTTGATAAATAATTTGAATTAAATGTTGAGAAAAACCTTGAATTCGCTCGTAGATAATCGGATCGATGCGATTCTTTTGCGCAAATATATTTAATTGATGATGTTGATAGAGAATTCGATAGTAAATCGAATCGATTTCCTTGAAATTCTTTTCGAATCGTTCCAAACAATTCGAACGATTGTTCACAATTAGTTTTTGATTCTTTTTCGTTTGAATCGTTCCGTAGATTTGATTTTCGAGTTGTAACTCGAAAAATTCAATCGAAATCGGTTGAATAGAAAAGTTCTTCTGCTGATTTAACAAACCCTTTCGAAATGACAAACCGATCGAAGTTAATTTTTTAAATAAATGAGTTAATAATTGACGTTTTTCATTGAACAATTGTTTGATTTGTTTTCGATCGTTGCTTTGAATTTTCATTGAATCGATTGTCGACGAAATTTCATTGATAAACTTCGTATCCGACTGAATTTGGCTTGAATATTGATAATGAACAAGTTTTTTATTAAGTTTCAATTTAATTAAACGCGAAAACTCGTCGTTCGATTGAAGAAACGAATCGATTTGAATTTGATAGAGTGAAAAAATCTGTTGAATCGGTTGATTTAGATTGAGTCGATATTTTTTCATTGATTTAAATAGAAATTTATGTGATTTATCAATGGCTTGTTTCAATGCATAGTAATTCGTGTCTTTCCATTGTTGAATTCGAACGAATTGATTGATTTCTTGTTGAATTGGCTTTCGAATCGATTGAATGTGATTTTCAATGAACGATTCGTACTGTTCGTAATATTGAACGATGAAATTCAACGTTCGATTGTTTGTTTTCGCTGAAAAATATCGAGAAAATTTTCGGCAAAGTTCGAGACGCGTTCGAAAATCGCCGAGCGTCGATTTTTGAAAGAATTCATGAAGAATTTGCTCGAAACTCGTTTGATCATCGTGTTCTTGTTTAATCAAAGCGAATAGATGCAGCCACCATTTGTCAATCGTCGATTTTCGTTGATTAAAATCGATCATCGACAACGATTGACTCGAACATTGAAATTCAAATTTACGAAAATCAATGAGAATCTTAGTTAACTGATTAATTTGTTCGTCGAACGTTGTTTGAAGTGTTCGAGAACCGTAGGTTTCATTCCAATAAGTTAATTTAGTGAAAAGTATATCGAAACCATAGAGAAACTTAATGAGCGAATTGTCGATGGAAAACGATTGAATTCGTTCGATAACACGAAGAATTTCCATGAGAGTCGGATGATTTTCATGTGTTTCGAGAAGAAATCGAGTTCGTTTATCGATCGAATCGATCGTGGGAAAACACTCGATGATCATCGAAGGTTTCGAATCATAATAGATATCGAATGGTTTATGAAGATTTTCAATGTAAATCGAAAGTTTCTCTTTCGATTTCAATGTTAAATAAATCATATCGGTTAACAATCGATGATCTTCATCGAATTGATAGATACTATTGAACAGACCAACGATTAATTCATCGATGGACAATTGATTTTCATTTAGAATTAACGAAAAATATTCGTAGAGAATTGAATAAGGAAGAATCGGTGATTTATCTTCGACAGGAGGTTCAGTTTGTTGTTGTTGTTCGAGATTGAGTTGTTGTTCATTGGAAAGAAATTCTTGAAAATGCGAATCGAATGATGGAAATAGACGTTGGTATTCTTGTTCATCGAATTCACTTTCCAATTGACTTGTTTCGTGTCGGTAAATACTCGATGATTGACGAGTTTCTTCGTCGATTTGTTTTTGTTCTTCGGACCAAAGGAAATGAACAGTTTCGAGATAATTCTCAACGAATTCGTTGAAATCATTCGTTCGATTTCGATTGATTTGATTGTAAACGAATAAATATTCGAAAATTAACATAAAATATTGTCGGAATTTGTCAATCGGAAGATTTTGTTGAATAAAAGTTCGTTTTTCGAAGAGATTTTTAGCAATTTGAAATAAATTCAATTGATTGACATCGAACGGAAATTGACAAAGTTCGAAAAGATTCGATTTTGCTTTCGTTTTTGTTGCTTCATTTTGAAAAAAACAATCGAACGCGAGAATAATTTGAAAAACTTGTTTCATCAACGGCATGGTCACATCTCGATAAACATAAAATTGCTTGTCTAGAACTAAATTTCGATGAAATTCAACGATATTCTTTCGAAATTGTTCGTAGATTTTCCGTTGTTTTTTCTCGTAGATTTCTTCGAGAAGAAATTTTCGATTTAATAATTGTTCAATTAATTGTTTGGTTAAATAATTGACTAACAATTGATATTGTTCGTTATTAAAACGAAAGATTTGTTGATTTTCTTGGTAAATTTTCTCGACAATTGACTTCATTTGTTTTTCCCATTGATGTAAAATGACATTCGATGAATATTCATATTTCTCTCTCAGATCCTTTCGAAGATTTAACTCGAAGGCAACGTCCGATTGAAGATCGATTTGATATTGATTAAGAATTTGTTCGTAAAGAATCGGATCGATTTGTCCTCGCGGTCGAATGAGTTCGATTCGATTTAAACTTTGTTCGATTAAATCAAAACAAATTTCATTCGACGACGATTTGCTTTCCAAACAGTTCGAAACCATTTGTTCGAACGAAGATTTCGAACATTGAAGAAACGATCCGTTCAACCAGAGAAATTTCGAACAAAATTCCATTTGTCGACGAATTTGCTCGTAGAAACCGAAGAGAATCTTCGACGAACGAATGTTAAACAAATGTAATAAACTTTCTGATGCGTTGAATTTCTCGGCATAGAGCCGAGAAATCGACGGGGTTTTTGAATAGGAAATTAATTGACAAAAATATTCGTCCGAAGTTTTATTAATTCGATCGAATGGAATTGAAAATGATGGCTGATTGATTGAAGATTTACTCGGGAAGAAATATTCGGAGATCCATTGATATTCGAAATAGAAAATCGATTCGAATGTATTGTAGAAGAAGATTTCGTTGGGAAATTCGGTTGAAATCGATTTGAATTCATTCCAATTGTTTTCAAGTTCGGTTAGATTCGACATTTCCGTTCGATTTTCAGTCCAAAATTGCAAATATTTATCGAGATTCGATGGATTTTTATTATCAGCAAACAGATCGATTTGATGGAAGATTTCTTTTCTTCGACAGACATTTTCGTATTGTTCCGAACTGTCGAATAGATATTCGTTTTCTTTCGAATAGAATCGATAGAATTCAAGAAATTCATTTTGAATTTGCAAATATTCGTTGTCGATTTGTTTGATTTGTTCGACAAAGAGATTTTCTTGTAAATGAAATGAAAATAATTGCCGAATATACGGCCAACTGATGATCAAATGAAGACGACCCGTGATTAAATTCGATGGACAATTGATGATCGAATAAAACCAACGCCAATTTTCGTACAACGAAAAAGCTAAATCCTCGTTCGAGTTGATCTCCGATCTAAATTCGTTAAAATCAAATTTCAGTTGAAAAGAAAATCGTTCTTACGACGAGAGACTCTTGAGAAAATAATCTCGCATTGAAATCCAGAATTGTTGATTTTCACTTGAGAAAAAGAATTTTTCATCGAAGAAATTCGTTTGAATAGTTGTTTTTAAATTTTGACAGAGAAATTTGAATTCAACTAGAATTCTTAACAATAAATGATTGTCTTTCGGTTGAATTTCTTGACAAATATCAATCAAATATTTTTCATTCGGTCGTCGAGCAAGAAAATAATCA
>Ga0209922_101145_pt1 | contig 26835 bp, 25 predicted proteins | sample ThiBiot_500_biof_FD_183946 | JGI IMG/M metagenome (GOLD analysis project Ga0209922, IMG submission 183946) | Wastewater bioreactor microbial communities from Cape Town, South Africa - Thiocy_expt_500_biof (SPAdes) | ecosystem: Engineered > Bioreactor > Thiocyanate-remediating > Anaerobic-Aerobic ... | reverse complement strand
CAGCCATCAAATTCAATCGAATGGTATCCATCAATTAACTATTCAGATATCTCTACATGCAATTAATTCAAACCAAAGCCGAACAAATACTGCAACTTCGAAAACAAATAGAACAAAATACAATCGATTGAAATAATTCAATGATTCATTCAATATTATCATATACATTAACACTTATAATTGGCTGTTAAACAGCTTATCTTTGTAGCGCCTGGAATTGAAGATCACAGAAAAATTCGGTCGAAACGCGTCGTGGCATCACAATATGTGAACCTCACCATCAACCCTCCAACCGTCTTATTCATCTATACAGTCCCAAATACTTTATAGAAACAATATTATTTATATCCGCATTCAACTACAAATTGTTGGTCTGCAAATCAGGTAAAGCCAGTGATGAGATAAACAAGTGAAATTCTAGCGAAATCCGGATCATGGCAGGACTTCCTCAAAACTGTCGAGGATAAATTTACTACTGACCAATTGATTTGAATTTTTACAAATTAATTGACAGCAAAGTAAAGATTATTCTTGAAAAATAGGATAATCAAGCAAGCCATCTGATGAGCTAGTGAAATTCTAGCGAAATCCGGATCATGGCAGGACTTCCTCAACACCCTCAACACCCTCACCCTCACCCTCAACACCCTCAACACCCTCAACACCCTCTGAAGAAAAGCTGTAAGTAAAGAGCTATTATCAGTAATAGAGATAACTATAGTATTGTATTGATGCTTTCCTTAGTATTTCTCTTTATCGTCACAATAATTGCATTATAAAGTTACATTCACCATTCCATCATCAATCAACTGCTCAATCTGCACTTAAAGGTAATGTGATTACTTTCATGCATAACATGCCAAATATTGTTACAAGTCTGCCATTGGATGTCAACGAACTTTCTGACACATTAAAAATAATTTTTGTCGCTGCACATAAGCCGAATCGAATTGAATTACGCAAAATATGCGGTGTGAGTCGAGAGAAAGTTCGTAATGCCCTTCTATGGTTAAAACGACACCATTATATGTACCGAACAATTCCAAGTGAGTTTTAGAGTTACACCTTTGAACAATATGACACGGCCAATGATTTTAGTTGATGAAGTGAATATTGCGAAATTACCTGAAAATGATGTACCAGAATCTCTATGGACAACTATTGAAACTATAGAAAATGCTGAAGAAGCTAATGCGGAACGTACTGGATTTGTTACGGATCCATTGGCAAATGCTTTAGCTCAAGACGAACCTAATGTAACAAACGCTTATTCAATGAATACGAGGTAAGAAGGTATTCATGAGTATTTTGTAAAGATAGTATTGTAAATTTAATAGTGCTTTGTTGGATGTAAATGGTACAACTATCTCATCAGAAAATATTGGTGCGCACCTGTTATATAAAGTTAATAAATGTTCAATGAAAGTCTCAGTAGACGGTGATAACCAGTCTGCAGAAAATGAAGATGATGTTTATTTGATCCCTAGATCTAATATACCAGTAAGCGACTATCAGAATCAAGAGTTGCTTCTTGGATTATTCCCAACTCTATTTCCGTACGGATGCGGAGCACCTTGCGATCCATCGAGACCGAATTCGATAACGTTGAACCAACACATTCGCTATCTATTGGCATATAATGACCAACGTTTTGAACAACATCATTCGTTCATGTTTATTGTTTTTAATTTGATACAGAGGCGGCAAGCATGTCAGAATGCATCACTTATGGCATCAAGACCGTACTTTCGAGATGCTGCTAATGATCTTCAAAACTTGACAAGCAAAGAAATTGAGGCTGCACTAGTTAATATTAACAATAAAACATTTTCATCAGTGGAAAATCCACGCATCAATTTGCTTATGAGACAAATTAAAATGGTAGGCGGTAATGTTATGGGATCTGCTCATTCACGAGCTATTCTTCGTACACAAATACATAGTCTCATATTTAATCAGGGTTTACCGAGTATATTCATGACTGTCAATCCGGCTGATATTCATAGCCGTATTGCACTATATTTCGCGGGCGTTAATTTAGATATTGATGAGATTTTGCCAGACACAATTCCATCAACGTATGAACGTGCTCAAATTATAGCAGCACATCCTGTGTCTACTGCACACTTCTTCAATGTACTCATTTCATCTATTTTGAAATGTATGATAGAACAAGGTTTACTTGGCCCAATTAAAGCATATTTTGGTACAGTTGAAAATCAAGGACGAGGATCATTACATTTGCATATTCTTATGTGGCTGGATCACGAACTGATGCCGTCTCAACTAAAAGCATCGGTTCAAAATGAAGAATTTCGGAATGGACTTCTTTGCTATTTAGAAGACATCATCAAACAAGATCTCAGCAATTTTGATTGCAATATGTCTTGTATTAATGGTAACATAATTCATATAACAGCTATTTTGATATTCCCTAAACTAATATGGTTCTGACTACTAAAACTCAACTATTCTCATTTAGAACATAATTTTTCTAATAATTCAACGTCAAACAACGAACTGAGAGATATTGAAGATGAAAGTAAGTACCATACTGATTAGATTGAAAATAAATTCATCATACTTAGATATGAGTGAAATTGCAAGAAATTTGGCAAAGCTAACGCCTTCGATGATGGCTACACCACAACCTTCGATGCCAAATTTTGCGATGAAATTCAAAAACGACGTTACTCAACTAGTAAATAATAACAATGTTCATAAGCATACTGCTACATGCTATAAATATTCAAAGAAACAAGACAATCCTACTTGCCGTATGCGCATGCCACGAAAAATCGAAAGTGTATCCTCTATTAATCTTGAGTCTGGTGAAATCAAATTGAAACGCCTACATGAAACAATAAATAATTTCAATGAATATATTTTTAGTGGTAGTGACGCTAAAGCATTAGTGTATTATATTACTGACTACGTTACGAAATCGAGTCTTTCATTCCATGATACGTTTTCACTTGTACTGAAAGCTTTTCAACATATTGAAAAACAAAGTGGTGAAAATACTACTATGATGAGTGCTGAGGACAAATCGCGTAGACTTGTTTTACGTTGCTATAATACACTTGCCTCTCAGCAAGAATTATCAGGTGTGCAAGTAGCTTCCTATCTGATGGGTTGGCCGGATCATTATACAACACATGATTTTGCCAATCTATTTCTAATTAGTATAGAAAATTATCTACAGGCAACGTTAATGGAGGCACGAAACTTACAACAGCAGCCAATAGACAGTATGTCTCTTTCTTTTTCGACAGAACCACAGACCATTGCTTTTAATTTTAAAGGAACGGAACATGTTGAAGAAGGAGACACTTGTATGGAAACAGAAGAAGAATTTTTGCTTCAACCTGCTGAAACTCCTACGACATATGTGTCCCAAGAACAAACAAATCGAAGAATTAAGAAGATGATCAATGAAGCAGAATGAATTAAGGAAGAAAGAAAAGAAACACTCAATGATAGAGAGAAGTTCATTCACACTTGGCGACAACAGAACGAGCAAAATTAATGAAGCGGAAAAGAACAAATAAAGACATTCACACATGATGTGGTTTAATAGAACAGTTAACGTCCTTCATCGTTCACCGAGATTTGTAATGCTAATTGTGTGACATTGACCAGATCTGAAGCAACAGATTGACTATCGTTATATGATCTCATTTCCATTACTTTTCTCATGGACTCTTTGTTAAATTTATATATGCAAGATGTTCTCTCTATTGTTGCTCTCTTCGCTCTCTTCTCTCTCTTCTCTCTCTTTTCTCTTTAGGTATAAATACCTAGAGTCAATCGAACATAGAAGAGTTTGGTGATAGATTCACACACTATTACATTCTTTCTACGCATATTATTCTTTCTATTCGTATAACTTTTATCTTATCAATAAAATATTGATTGTATACTTGAAGTAAACAATCAAACCAAACTCACTGTCAACTCAATAATCAAGAGTTCAGCAAACCAATCATCAGCACGTTCCATTTTTTCGTTACAATTGACGATCACACCAGGATAGTACGGGAAGAAACGTTAATAAACAACCGTACAAAGTTAATTTTTCCGGTTTCTGAAAGAAAGGGTTATTATTAACATGGTCGAACCACAACACAAGAAAAGAAACAAAAGTGAGAACAAGAAGAGAAACAAGAACAACAACAAGCAGAGCAGATCGAACAATTGTTAAAAAAAAAAAAAAGAAAAAAAAAAGAAATCCAAGGATATGCAATACTCATATCCGAATTCGGATTACGGTCATTAATTACAACAAGATTATAGAATCATTTATGATGATTTATTACGAATTAAGAATACAAGTTACATTATATGCGACAATGTAGTTTAAAAAATTTTTATTAATGACAAAATTAATCGTAATAATTACGATCATCAAACTATACGAAAAATAGGAACAATCTACAGTAAGATATGTCATTAGAGGTAACGATTGGATAGGGCAGTTTGGGAAAATAGACATGGCATTGAGCCTTAACAGTGTCACAGAACATCAGTGGGCGTACTAAAGAGGATGAATATGATCTGAGTTCATCCTTATTAACATCAGTACGTTCCATGTTTTTCATCTCAACTGCACTTGTCTGTCGGAAACTCGAAATGAATTATTTTAACGTTAGTTCCTCACAAGAAGTGGAAATAAATAGTGGTGATTGAGATATTAAATGAAGGTCATGCTTCAAGAGAAGAGATATGGCATTGAATGGTTCCAATGTCACAGAACATCGTGGACGCACTAAAAGGACGGCTATTGCTCCAGCCGAACATGCGAATAGCTCATCGCAATTCCTTTAATAACATCAGTACGTTTCATGTCTTCTCCTCCTGATGCATTTCACCATTCACGCTCTCAATTGAACATTATGATTTAAGCAGGACAAATCAACGTACATATACGAAAAATTAGACTGCTAGTGTCAGTGAAGAACTAGCTCAAGAATAAATGGAAACAACGATGTTTTAGAAGTTCGCAAAAATAGGTATTTACAATTAAGTAAAATACACTAATGTAAATGGAAGGGTGACGATACAAATAAAGCAGAAGGAACAGTATTTCAAACACCTTGTTATAGGTGAATTTATTCGGTATTCCATAATCCGAACAACATGGTCTCAGACCAATAAAAAAATCAGTTGCAATGTACACCAAATTACAATGTGATTCATTTGAATCTTCATTAATAGAAGAACTATGTGAAAAATCACGAAATATCTGCAGTAGCAGATACGGTTCATAAACAACTTATTGATATATTTACTCAATGGTGTCAAGTATGGCGGTGTCCAATGGGTAAACGTTGGCAGGCATCAGTAGGATCCATGAAAATTACGGAAAATCCCTATGCAAATGCGGCTGTGAAAACGACTCAGGAACCGGGTATACGAATGAGCCACAAGAACCGAAAATTTAATGATTTACGAAAAAAGAACAAGATTATTCACGATAGTCGATAAAGTGGAACAATATGCAACTAGAAGGATCTATTTTCCCCCTTAGTGGTGAAACACGATAGATCTGAAATCTAAAGTAATTTGAACAATTTTTTTTTCTCTTTCTGATTCGACGGTCATCTTTGACTGTCAACTTTTTGTGTAGTGTTTGTTTTCTCCAGCTATACAAGTATAGTCTTTGGTAGAAGTTCAGACGCGCAGGAGCGCGTCTAATCTGAGTAGGGAGGTGTGCCAACAATGGCCACTTTTCCCATTTACAGATTCTGTTTTCCTTTTCGTTCTTATTTCTATGAACGATGATTGCGCTTATTCAGTACAACGAAACATATCGTTGTATAATAGAGTATCCTTCACCTTATTCAAATCGTGACAATTGCGCACAAAGCGAAGAACAATGAGTGTGTCATATGTGTATCGCATTAGTGTTGTGTAACGTTACATCTACATATATTCTGTTCATTCTCTCTCTCTTTTCTTGACGTATATAAAGCGTGTCTCTCTTTTGTATTAAACATGATTTGGAGTCATGAAGTAGCTCTAAATAAATATCATATACCGAGAGTGGCGGTACGCTGCTTCTCCATTTCATCACTCGTAACGAAAAGAATATTCCACCTATTCATCGCGACCAAAATTCGTTACATATAGTATTTCGATATGTTTGAGTATTTTTTAAATCGTATCCATATTACTTAAGAAAAATATCTTAACTTATATTACTATGTTTTACTATTTTTAGTTGATACAATTACTTTCATGTACTTTTTAGTAGTACTTTTCTGTCTAAAAGTTCGAAAGCATAATAAAAGTTACTTAAAAAGTTTCACTTATTATTAATATTGCCGTGAGAAATCTACTTTGAGAATTTTAAAAAAGTTTTTTTTTTCTAATTTTTTTTCACATGGGTTGTATTGAAGAGATGTTTTGTATTGAATCTGTGAAGGTTTGTATTGTAGTCATTGTTTATTGTTATCACATATTTCATTGATAACTTTGTATTTTGTTTTATTATGTTGCTGGGATGATGGTGTATTCGCAATCGATAGTTGCAGTTATATTTGTTAGTCAGTGCTAACAAGACCTAAGTTTATTCGGAATGAATTTCTATCGAGAGTTCGATACATCCAATTGTACTTATCATATCGGAGGAGAGAGAGAAAAGAAAAAGAGATGAAGGAGGTAGTAGTCGAGAGGTTCCACTACCTAACAATGTTTGAAATATGAAGTTAAATTATCAAATTAATCTTGTCTGTCATATTGCTCGGTATCTTATATTTCACGTTCTAAAAATTCCAGGGACACTGAGAGCATCAATAGTCTTTCATTTAAACGTTCGTCAGCGATACATTATGTACTTCTTTCTGCATGTTTGTCTCTTCAAAATTACTTAGTTCCGAGAAAAAAAACTAGCGTAAAATAAAAAAGGACAACTAAATAAAGTTCAATTGTTCTTATCGAATATCCATTTTAGAATTCACTTTTTGCCCGTTGGTATTTGTTAATTATAGAATGTTTCTGAGATGAAACGAAGAACAGAAAATCATCAACAAAATAAAAACTCAAAAATATTTATTTTCATTATTCGAACAAGAATTTCTAGAATATTCAATGTGTCAGGGTGGAGATTTACTTCAGGCAAACGTTTACCTATATACTTACTCTGCCCATAAAATAGAAAGAAACAGAGCGCGATCACGCTAGAACTGTTTTTTTAAGTCAATCATGTCTTTTATTGTTTTGTTGAGCAGAGGATCTGAGTGGGGAAGAATCTGTTTCCGTATTGACAATGCTCTTTGGTAATATTCCAGCGCTTTTGAGTAATTAGCCATGTTGTTGTACATCACACCAATAACGTGGTAAGAATTAGCCAGGTCTGCGTGATTGTCAGGAAGAGTTCTCTTCAATATCTCAAGCTGTTTTTGGAAATAGTCTAGTGCTTTTGTGTAATCTTTCATTCTGTCACACACGCTACCAAGACTCATGTAAATAGCAGCCAAATTTGGATGATTATCTGGAAGAGATTTCTCTCTTATTTTAAGCGCCTTCTCATAATACTCAAATGTTTTCTTGTGATTTCCCATTTTCATATACACTGAGCCGATACACTCGTAAGTTCCACCCAATTCTGAACAATTCTGAGGTTGAATTTTCTTCCAGATTTCGAGACTTTTCATGTAATATTCCAGCGCTTTTTTCCAATTGCTCATCTTGTCATGCGTACTAGCAAGACAAACGTAACTAGTCACCAAACCTATATGGTTTTCCGGAAGAGATTTAAGTCTTATTTCAAGTGCTCTTTCGAAATATTCCAGTGCTTTCGTATAATCCTCAACATCCCTGCACGTACTGCCAAGACAAGTGTAAGTAGTAGCCAAATCTTCGTTGTTCTCTGGAGGAGCTTTTCTTCGTATGTGCAAAGCTTTCTTTAAATGTTCTTGAGCTTTCGTATAATCATTCATGTTGTAATACGTTAAGCCGATGTCGTTATAAGAAGAACCTATACACAGATCATTTTCTGGAAGAGCTCTCTGTTTTATATGAAGTGCTTTCTTGTAATATTCCAATGCTCGTATATAATCGCCTGTATCTCTGTATACCCAGCCAATATAATCGTAAGTAGTTGCCCAATCTAGATGACTTTCAGGAAGAGTCATCTTCAATATTTTCAGATCTTTCTCGAAATATTCCAGTGCTTTTGTGTAATCATTCATACTGCTATATACAGTACCAAGAGCGATGTAAATAGTAGCCAAGTCTGAATGGTTTTCAGGAAGAATTTTCTTTCTTATGTTAAGTGCTGTCATATAATATTTTAGCGCATTCGTATAATCATTCATCTTGTGATATATGAAGCCGATACTGCTGTAGGTAGAAGCCGTATCTGGATGATTATCTGGAAGAGATTTCTCTCTTATTTGAACTGCTTTTTCATAAAATTCCAATGATTTTGTGTAACTACGTAAGTTTTTGTACGCTGAACCAACATGATCGTAAATAGTTGCCAAATTCAAGTGACTTTTAGAGGGAGTGACTTTTAGTATTTCTAAATTTTTTGCAAAATATTCTAGTGCTTCCTTATAGTTTCCCATGCTATTACAGACAATACCCAGGTTCGAGTAAGATTCGGCAAGATCTGGGTGGTTTTGAGGAAGAGCTTTTTCTCTTATTTTAAGTGCTTTCATATGATATTCCAGTGCATTCGTGTAGTTATCCATATTATAACTTATACAACCAAGAACGACGTACGTGAGGCTCAGTTTAATATGATTTCCCGGAAGAGTCTCTGCTTTTATTGCAAGTGCTTTTTTGCAATACTCCAGAGCTTTTGTATAATCCTTCATCACATTAAATATACTACCCAGATTGTCGTAAGAATTAGCCAGATCCTGATGGTTTTCCTGACTAGCTTCTTTTCTTATCTGAAGTGCTAGTTCGTTATATTCCAATGCTTTCGTATAATTCCCTAGATTATAAAACACACAACCGAGACCAACATATGTAGTAGCTAGATCGAGATCATTTTCAGGAAGAATTTGTTTTCTTATTTGAAGTGCTTTCTCATAATATTCTTGTGCAAGCACATTATCTCTCATGCTTTCATACACACAACCTATATCGTTATAACAAAGGGCCACATCTGGGTGATTTTCAGGAAAAGCATTTTTCCTAATATTAAGTGCTTTTTTGTAATGTTCCAAAGATTTTATGTAATTACCTAGATTGTAATACACATTACCAAGATTGAAGTAAATACCAGCCATGTCTAGCTGATTATCGCAGGGAATACCCTCTCTGATTTTTAATGCATTCTCATAGTTTTCCAGAGCTGCCGTGTAATTATCAAGATTCTTATTGGTTAAGCCAATATCTTGGTAAGTTTTAGCCAGGTCTGAATGGTTTGGAGGTAGAACTTTCTTTCTTATTCCAAGTGCTTTATTGTAATATTCTAGCGCTTTGTTGTAATCCTCATTATCATTATACACAGTACCAATGTTGAAATAGGAAGTAGCTAGACTCGGATGGTTTTCAGGAAGCATTCTCGTGGATATTTCAAGATCTTTTGTGCAATATTCCAGTGCTTTCGTATAATTACCAATGCCCTTGTACGCAATGCCAATACTGGCATACGAAATGGCTATATCTGGATGGTTTTCAGGAAGAGCTTTCTTCCTTATTTCGAGTGCTTTTTCGTAATATGTTATTGCTTTCATATGATCGCCCAAATTGCCGTACACTAACCCGATATTATTATAAGTAGTAGAGAGTGAAGGATCATTTTCAGGGAGAATCGTTTTTGTTAATTCAAGTGATTTCTCGTAATATTCCAATGCTTTTGTGTAATTACCCATGCTGTCGTAGGCACAAGCAATATTACTATAAATTGGTGCTTTGGTCAGATGATCTTTAGGCATTATTATCTGATTGATTGCAAGAGCTTTTTCGAAAAATTTAACTGATTCGCTATAATTACCTTGAGAAAGTGTTGTCATTCCAAGCATGTGATATATATGCGCTTGTTCGGGTAAATTAGTGTCATCACTTAGCAATTCCTTGTACACGTTTTCGGCTTGATTGTAATCGCCAACTTTAACTAATAAATGACCCATTTTCGACCATCCTTCGCCTCCTATCTCCTCTTTCATGTGTTTGGTCAATCCACTTAATTGTACATCATTATCATCTGTCAACGTTAATTGAACTTCCCAAAGTCTTTTGTTTACTGCATTTATTTTGATTTCGCCTACACGGAATACTGTGTGCATGGCGAAAAGGATTTCTTGCTCACCTCTAATAGCCGTGTAATCATCGATAAGAGCGAATGGAGTCGATAATGTTGAGATGTTTTCTGGATCAATTGTCATAATGAATAGTATCCCTACTATGTCCTTATTTTTACACAATGTTCGTTCAACAAAGCCCATGGATACATTCTTATCCATACTGGTTGATAAAAAATTGTTGAATGATAAAAGACCATCACTGGTATCGCGAAGGCGTTGAAAGTCTTCCTTTGAAAGACCTTGACCACGATAAACAATAAATTCTTCTTTGAATTTATCTGATTGTCCTTGATGGAGTTGTTGAAGTTGCTTGTGGAGATGGCGTATATAAAAACTCATTTTTAACATTGTTTCCATCTGCATTTGCCGTAGAGCTTGATTTAACATACCGTATAAGAAAATTTCAGCCGTATACCACCACACAGGTGTTTTACGACTATAATCATCTTGAAATTCTTGCAATTCACCCTCGTTGATGCCATGTTCTCGACAATAGTTCGCAAGTTTCTTCATATCTTCAGTAGAGTCATCTTTAATTTCGAGTACAACTTCTTTGAATAACAATGTGTACATGTATGCTGACGGTAATTGATCGGTATTATTCTTATCTAATGTTGCTGCTTCTATCATTTTCTTCGATACAAAACTCATTGAAATCATTTCATAGTTGCATCCACGGATTGCCTTATTCAACGATTGGTAAATGAATTGGAACGAGCCATATATTCCTTCAATCTTTGGCCATTTACTAGCCCATTCTTCGACTTCTATTCTATTGCCACCAAGGATGTAAATGCCATCCAATCTGGTGATCCGAATGATTTCTGGCACGAGGTGCTGACATAAATCTGCCGATGAAATGACGAAAGCTTTATCTTCGTCCATTTTATTCAGATATTCGTTACATTGTTTCGTTGTTCGGCAAGTTTTTACCTCTTGAACAATTTTACGAAGTTCTGTTAAAATATTTTGATATTCATCCTTGTTCTCATCGATGTTTTCATCGACCCAAATAAGTAAGTAATTTGGACGAATTCTTCGTTGTGTGGGAACAGATTTTGAAGATGCGCTCATACTTGCTATTATAAATTCGAGTAGAGAACGTGTTTCGTGCGGTGATTTTTTCTACAGATTGATGTAGAAATGTAGCCCAGTGTATCGAAGTTTGTTTTATTACAAAAGAAATATCAACTACAGAAAGAGTAGAATTTTAAGGTGTCTCTGTCATTTGTTTTCATTCTCTTCAGCAAAGAATAAGAAAAATAGATACAGAAAATATTCACTTTCACATTAATGAAAAGATAACGTTCTTTCTTGATAAAAATCAAGTGAGATATGAAAAACAAAAATTCTTGAATCAAAGTTCTTCATAAAGTTGAAATTGTTTCCAAATTTTTACCATCATTTTAATGCCGATAAATAATTATTTTTCAATAATAGTTCAATAAAAATAATAACGATATGTGATGTATTTTTTGGCAATCGATTTAATTAATAATTCGATGACGCTTCGAGCAGTTACATTTTCATTTTTGAAGACAAAGTGATAGAAATAGATATAAAATGCAAATAAATATGGATGAAGTTTGATGCTCAGCTTTGAGCACTAATCGTAAGTCTTTTTCGAGTTGGTAAAACTTCATCACCTGTTTCAAGATAAAATGGAACACTTGATACCATCTTCCATCCCCGTATTCGGCCTTGAGGGTGAGTTGAGAATATCAGTTTTTACCACTATCCGGATTTCAACTGACTTTAAAATTCATCAGTATCATCTAGGCATGCACCAAATCCAAATGCACTTGCTAATTGAATTATCTTAGGACAGATCCATTTTAAGACAATAGCTAAACCGCCTTGCAGACCAAGTAGAAATGATATAAGATAAATTATATTGAAATTTTCTATATAAGTATATGAACATATCAATGGAGAGCATTGCTCATAGTATGATGAATAGTTTTTTGTTATTTGCCATTGATCAGTGAAAAGATTTTTAAGTAAGTCTTCTACTGTCATTTTAATTTGAGATTGATTGGCACTTAAAAGATATTCGAGTTGATCTGGATAATTTGTATATTGTTTGATAATATTAATACATGATTGATTATAAAAACATTCCAATGTTGAAATAAGAAATGATTCACTTAGTGTACAACCAATTTTCAAACCCTAAAGTCGGATTGTGTCTGATGAATTAGTGTCAACGAAATATGCTTGACTTGTACAATTTGAATATAATCCACATGAACAATTATTATCATAGATTTGAGCTATATTGTCGCAGAAAAATAAATTTTCAATTGAGTCGAGCAGAGATGAAACTGGTTTAAAATTTGTACCATATGTCGATATAATAGCATTTCCAAAATTGATATTACGAATTAAGAAGAAAATAGAATTGACTGAATCGGGAACATTTGATTTGGCTCTGTCAGTTAATAAACCAATATGTTGATTGAACTCATCTTCAGACATCAATTGTTTCGATACAAATATTGTTGAAAGAACTTGTTCAATCGAATTATTCACTGTTTCGGTTGAGATTTTACATAATTCTGATAGATATCGAATATGTGCTAGAATAAAACGACGAAAATCTCTCTCGTCATATCCTGACATATTTAATGGTAAATTAATTGCAAGCTTATTGATCATTTCGTTTGAAGCAAATATACTTGAGCAAATGGGATGGAATGCTGCTTCAATAACGATAAATTGACGGTATATTGATGATATTGATGAGCATGGACATTGTATTTTATCACCATAGTTTTGTGTGAGTTGATTATATCTATCAAATGTTGGTTTGTTCAATTCTTTTATAGTAATTTGCTGTTGAATGACAGAATAAATTGAAAGAATAATAAAAATGATGATAAGTAAGACAATATAGAGGCGAGTGGAAAGTTGCCCGAGATGTTTAGAAGTCATTCGATCCACATTGCTTCCGAAAGTACGATGTGGAAATAGGTTTAAACTTGTAAAGAGCTTATATAATGATTGACTCATTTTTTGTTTGATTAATTTAATTCGATCAGACCAATTTTGGTCGACTATTCTTTTTTTTGTTGTTGTCTTTGTTTTTTCTGTATTGTTGAAATTAATTTAGTAATGAAGTTGCCTAAATGAAGCGTGATGAAACCCAATGATATAACCAATCCACCAGTAATCGATAGTAGTATAATTATTATTTCAATGATATTCTTTGAATGAATTCTTTCTGAATAAATACAGTAGCTTGGTGAACATAATTGGTAAAATGTTTCATATGAATACGATGGATTCCATTTTTCGATCATGATTTCTTTCAATATTGTTGAAATCGAATCATTTGAAAAAAATCGAGTCAGGGTAGAATTGTAGACAAGAGGATGCACATTGAACCATATAGGGTCTAGAACGTACCATTGATATGATTGATTTATATAATTCATGAGAATTGAGAAACATGTTGCATTCGAATAGAAACATTCTAATGTTGATAGAAGAAGTGAATCAACTTCCGAACAGCCGACAATTGAACCAGGTATCACGTAAGATACACTGTAATTAGTAACTGTTGCATAGCTTGGAGTAAGATCAACATCAAAAATAGCAGATGATCTTTGACAATGCGGAGCTGTCGAACAAATGCAGCTGGTCATTTTAGAATAAATATCTTGAATGGATGGTGAAGAGAGCTCTAGCTAAAATTTGAATGTGAAATAAGCAATAGAAATATATTGATTATTGCAAGCATACCTCGAACGATTGTTCGTTGTTCGTTGTTAACATTTTCACAAATTGAACAGTATACTGATTAATTATGTAAAGATATTTTGTATATCTTGTTATAAAAGGTTGATCAACCTGTGTATGAAGATTGACTGCATCGATGAGATTATTAAAATAGATAATTGTTGATTGGGAGAATTGATTGAGAGTCTTCTTAATCTGTAAAAACGAAATTATCTTCAGTGAGCATGTTCGAAATAATCAATGAATCAAGCAGAAATTCATTGATAGAATTGAGAACTGTTTCATTTGCAAATTGACAAAGTTTATATAATAATTGAAATTGTTGACTGGCTCTATTACGCCAATCTTGATCAGCCGAGTCAGTAGCACTTTTTTCAACAGAGTTATCCATCGTTCTGAAATTAAATCACTTGAATATATTTGATGTAATACTGGAGAAAATGACATAAACTTATGATAAGGTATTGTCATAGTTGAGCAAGGACATCTCAATGTGTATAAATTTTGCAGATCGACATAGGTATTCAATGATGGATTTGAAATACTTACGATAACCGTTTGAGTACTCAAAGAATTGAAGAGAAAAAGAATAGCGACTATCATGATGAGTAAGATCAAGTAAGCACGCGTCGTTTTTTTCTGTAGTTCAATATCATCTTCAGTACGTTTATCAGGATTTTTGAATAAGTTCAATTCTTGTAAATATGTTTTGCAAGACTCAAAAACAATGCTCAATGTAACTTGATTTACTGTTCGATGCTTCAATTTGAAAATAATTTCAACTATATATAAATCGTGAAATCAAACGCAGTATTAAAATCAAACCACCATAAAAACTAATGAATAATGTGATCGCATAAAAATAATTTATTTTATCTGTTGTCGTATAGGTACATGTCGAAGGATTACTATTATGAAAATAATTCGAGTAATTTATTGTGGTTATCCATTGATCAATGAAGAGATTCGATAAATTATCATACACAGTGAGATTAGTATTGTTTGAAAATAAAACATAATTACAGGGTGTCCCAAAAATCCGTTAGGAAAGTTTTCATCAATATCTCCTATGGTACATAAGCAATTAAATAGTCTTTTTTATAGAATGATAGTGTATTCTCTTAAGTTTTATTTCATATCATTTGGTTTACAACAAATGTTCAAAATGATCACCATCACTCTCAATACATAAATGCATCCTTTTCACGATATTTATAGAAACATTATTCAAAGTTTCTATAGAAATTGATTTGATTTCGTTGTTGATTCTTCTTCGTAATTCAGTTAGCAAAAGCGATCAAATGTAGCTTTAATACAAACTTCAGTTGGTGTATTTTTACCAAATTCCACCTGCAACTTTCATCTGACGACCACAGGCGACTCAAATTTGGCCATTAACCGAACTATTTTTATTCTAAGGTCGATCGGTACTGACATCTATCTGAAAGTACATAAAACAAAACTTAAGAGAATATACCATTATATTGTAGAAAAAGCAATTTGATTCCTCATGTTATACAGGAGATATTAATGAAAACTTTCCTAACGGATTTTTGGGACACTCTGTAGTTAAATTAAAACTTTTCTAAATCAAAAACAAATGTTTCCTGAAATCCAGATAGATAGAGATAGTGATAGAACATACTTGCTGAATTGATGGGAAAAAGTCCGTCAACAATTGCAGACACTCAGTTTGATATAAACAATCTAATGTACTGTTGAGAAAAGCTTCGAAAGGACTACATCCTACAAAGAATCCATTGACGAATCTCGTATCTTTGTTGAGGATGAGGCTGCTGTATGTGTAGTATCGGCGATTCATATTATTTGTTTCTGGCATATATGGAGTAAGGGTTGCTGGACCAATGACATAAAAAGTACCACAAGTAATAGTGGACAATGAATAGCTAGTAGTAACTTGTGGTATATAATAGCTAGCTGACATTAAAAATGGTTGAATGGTTTCATTAAAGAGTAGAACAAGAAAGAATACATTGCTATTAACGGCCGTAATGTAGTTATCTGCTTGAGCTACAATTCGAAAATAGCTAATAAACGAAAATATTTGAGTTGATAAAATATGTTTAGAAGATTCAACAGTAGCATTAACTTCCGAATGAATTTTTGATTCTGGAAGAAGATAAACACTAACAAATTCGTTATTATCGATATCAATCTCTTTCTTTAGTGTAATATCTTGAGATAATGAACAAAAACTGGATAACAATTGAAACTAAATCAAAAGTAAAATCTAGTATTTGATTATAGTTCGAAATGCGATTTATCCAACCTGAGAACTAGCCATTGTTCGAAAGTCAGCTAGTCCATAAGCACTTCGATTTTTGAAATATAACGCTTCAATCCATTGCTCAGTGATGAAAAAAACTTGAGTAAACGGGATGAAATTGAACTGTATGCGAAACAAAATTTTTATAAGTTGTTGTGATTGTCGAACATGGACAAGACAGAAGTTCGCCATGCTCAGAATAGAGTTCTTGAAATTTTTCTGAATCAATATTTGAAATAACAATTGTGCGAGTTTGTGGTTTCATTAAAGTCGCATAGAACAGCACACATATACACACTGGAAAAAAGTAATCTGAACACACTATTTTTCTGAGAATTAAAATGTACTTATGAGCAGTAATATGTATAACCATGTTGTATATTTTTGTTGTCGGAGAACCATTGCTGGATCTCTTGATTCTTGTTCATAATCGTCTTCATCAGGAATGAAAAGATTATAATTTTTTATTCGATGGAATAAGAAATTCCACATTCTTTTAACACTCATCTTCTAACAGTGAAGAACAACTTTTAAAAATTTTACTTTTCTGAGAATGATTTTGTTCTGTGTGCGGCGTGTGCTATTAATTACGTTTATTCGGAGAAAAAATATGTCTACGCATATTCTATACTGGTAATGAACATGTTCTTGCAAAATTATTTCAACCATATCTTCAATCAACAAAATGATTTTTTAAAAAGAACGCAAATTTTTATCATCCGTCAGTTTAAAAGTGAACATACTGCTATAGTTACTTCTTCAGATAACCAATCTAAGAAATTACGAGAAAAAATACTCTTAAATTGTTTTCACAGTTTTTTGTGCAGCAGTGGCAAAATTCTATGAATATTAACTAGTGGAGGTACCCGCTACAAATCATGGTACTTTAGTCAGGTATGTGAAAAAACTCCTCCAACATTTTGTAATAGCTATATTTCTGCAACCACTGAAGTAATTTGAAAGAGTATAGAGCATTTCAAACTGTACATATAGTGTAAAAATGAACATGATTGCTCAAGAAATGAGAGAGAAGATATGCATTCGACAATATTAAGCACGTTTTTTAACACGATTTTTTTAGATTCTGTGTGAAATTTGTTCCATTACATGTTTGATTAATTTTCAAAAATGTATAATTCATTCAAGAGAATGAAAAGTACTCTACTAGAATCGAACAAATAATTCACAACATTAGGAGCAAATAAACCGAGAACAATTGTCATTTGCATGAAACTAGATAACATGCCACGTAAATGTGTGGGAGCGATTTCAGATGCATAAAGTGAACAAGAAAATGGTGAACAACCAACACATGCACCTTCGATTATACGTCCAATCAGAATTAATATCATCACTTGTTTAGAATCACCAGGTGCAAATATAATCATCAATGCACCAATTATAAAAAGGGCACCTGATGTAAAGATAATTGCACAACGACCGAATTTCTCAGCTATCGAAGATGAAAGAAAAAAAATGCACCAAGAAAACATCGAATATTGTAAAATAATGTAAAAAATATTAAATATCATCGGTAACCAGATGAACGATTAGAAACAGATAAATTACAAATAATTTATTTCCATATACACCAACACAAAAATCATTTTTAAATGAACTCATTACAACAATACCTCCAGTGATATCTCGATGGTATCCAAGAAACCATCCACTTAACGATGCAAAGCCAGATAACAACATAGCTACATACGATTTACCAGATCTTATATTTTTATGTTTCTGTTCTTCATCACGAAATCGTCTTTCAGGTTCAACTATCAATTCCGTTGGCATGCTATTCGAATCAAATAGAATGAAGAAAAAAGCAAATCGAATAAATCATCCATTATACTAACAATTATTTCTTGTTTTAATCTATACAATGCACTTTTATTACTGATCGCGAAATCTGGATCGAATTATTATGATTAATGCTCTGATGAACACTATTAGACCATTCAAACACGATTGCATCACGATGAAAATTTCACGAAATACAGGTAATGGATTTGGTGCTTGCTTCAATGCATACAATATTTAAAACTTCATAACACAACGATAATAATAGATATTTATAAAAATGCGCATATATTTTATTCAAATCAATCGTTACAGATACGACACGAATACAAAAATCGAAGAAATATTTTTGGAAAATATAATAAATATTTCGTAAGACGTCGTTTATACGCTGATATAATGGTACTAATAGATGAACATAAATATCAGATACAATCTTTGGAAGATACTCATTGACGAATAGTCGAATATGTTGATAAGCAAATGCACTGGTTTCACGAAAAGAATCAATTGTATATTGTACACAGATAGAAAGATAGGGTAAGACGTTTTGTAGTTTAGTATATAAGAGTATAATCCAAGTCTCAAGATATTTCGACTAGCTAATATTACTTTCATGATGGCTGTTCTCACGTAACAAATCATTTTCGTTAGATTATTTTGTATATCCATCGATAGACTGGCAAGATCTTTTTGATCCATGTAAGAATAGGCACAATTATGTTCAAGCAACAGAATCGAATTGTTGGTACATAATAATTTGTCGTATGATCCGCTTGATTATGTCGTGTAGAAAATGATTCATTATTAGTGATCAATGATAACACTTTCAAGGGTAAAAGACAGATTGATCCTCTGAAGAAATTGCGAAGATCATTGTACGGACTTGCACTATTATCTGAATGTGCTGACATTGTGTTATGTTCAGATTATGAATAACCCCTGTTGCATAAGTCTTGAGACAAATTTGTAAGATATACATCCAGGGTTAAAGAAGTTTTTTTTTCGTTCTCTCTATATCATGTGATAGAATGTCTAAAGAGCTTTAGTCTGATATAAAATAAATCGTTTTATTCTTCACTCAAATAAAAATGGTGCGCTTCGAAAGAGAATATCTCGCTAAGCGAATTGTACAACACTAAGTGAACATAGCCAATCGTGAAAAAAAATCACTGTAAATCATTTTTTACAAGAACGAATTCCACGTTCCACCATATATCGAATCATCAAGAAGTACGAAGAAACAGGTGCTATTGGTGATAAGACCAGAACTGGTCGTCCTAAGAAACTATCGTCACAACAATTGAATCGATTAAAACACTTGGCTGATCAAAAGACTGGAATTTTTTTACGTCACATTGCTCCCAAATTTAATGTGAATATTTCGACGATAAGTCGGCAATTAAAGCATATGGGTATCATGTATCGAAAGCGAAAACGTGCACCGAAATATACCGAGAAACAAGTCCAAGAAATTCCAACAAGTGCACGACGCTTGTATCGAACATTGTGCAGTGATAATTTCGAATTAATTCTGGACGATGAAAAGTATTTTTTGCTACACAACGAATCGATTTCGGCTAATCGTGGATTTTATACATCTGATTCAAGTGTTGCGCCACCTGAAGTTAAATTAAAATTTAATCAAAAGTTTGAGCCGAAAATCATGGTATGGATAGCTGTATCCGAAAGTGGTATCTCAAAGCCTTACTTTGCACAACAACATGAAGCTGTCACAGAGAAAATTTATTTAAACAAATGTATTAAAGCACGTTTAATACCATTTATCGAAACCTATCATTCTAAAGAAAAAGTATTGTTTTGGCCCGATTTGGCTCGAAGTCATTATGCTCGACAAGTTATTGACTATTTGATGAAAAATGCTATCAGTGTTGTATCACAACAAAACAATCCACAAAATTGCCCACAAGCGCGTCCAATCGAGAGTTTGTGGTCAATTCTGGATCAGTTGATATATGCTCATGGTTGGGAAGCAAAAAGCATCGAACATTTAAAACGAAGAATTGTGAAAAAGTTACGTGAAGTTGATATCAAAGTTGTACAAGCCATGTTTTCGGACATCCGAAAGCAACTTCGACGAATTGCTGATAAAGGTCCTTATGAAGCTTGTTCTTTTTAATCTTTTGTACATAAGTATTAGTACTCTCTTTTGATATAGGAAATAAAAGATGAAAAGTTATTGTTCGAAAAAAAATAATAAAACAGATTTGTCTCAAGACTTATGCAACAGGGGTTATATTACTCAAAGAAACCAATTAAATATTCTCAGCATTTCAAGGATTTTCTTTTTGATTTTTCTTTAAAAAGTCTGCTATTTGATGAACGCAATAAAATTCATGTCTTAAAAACCTTCAGACTGTATATGTCAACATTCGATCGTAATCGCACTGGGAAAATACCGAAAGATTTCCAAATGAACGAAGAAAAGTACACAAATATATGTTTACATCTCTTTTCGCAGAAAATTCCCTCGAGTATTCCACGTCAACTATCGTCAATAGACAAATAAATATAGAAAAAAAAGACTAGGCACACTTTTCAATTGAATAGTCTCAGTATAATTTGTAAAATCAAATTGTCATTGAAAACATAGACATGGGAGCACATATGTGCAATGCTTCGTCACCAATCGATCAAGCCGACATCGAACAAATTGAACAACTTGTCAACGATTCTTTTCAGGAGATCATCGAAAACTACCAGGTTACTATTTTAACAACATCGAACATTTCGAATACAATTAAATCATTTGATATTATTTAGGAAGAGAAAAAGAGTATCGTTGAACAAATGCGTCGAGCAGCACCTGCACCTTATGAAAATCTTCGTTTATCGGATTATCCAAAGAAAAATGAAACACAAGTCAATAAATTAGCTTTTCAAAGAGTTGTAACAGTAGAAGCCAAAAAACGAATTGTTAACAAAGTTATTCAACAAATTCAACCGAGAATTGATTCCAAAGTACCAAATGCAACATCATTAGAACGATCTCTCATAGAAAAAGCTCTGCGCAAAGCGGTTGAACAGGCAGTCGATAAAGCTATTGACAAGCTCGTAGAAAAGATTAATAAAATCAACAATTAGAACCAATTTATCCATTCTTTACTTTTATCAAATAAATATTTTTAACTTGCGAAAAAATCAAAGATTCTGCTTCTATCTAATTATTTAAAATCTCCATTTTGTTGCTACAGCTACAATACCAATTGCTGTTGCATTTTGAACTGAATCATCATAAAATTGTGCATTCAATTCATTTCGATCACATTGATATGGTATCCATTGGAAGTTTTTGAATTCTACATCAAATCACAAACCTTTGTTACTTCATTTTGCTGAAACACGAGATAAACTCGTTGACATGATCAAATTGATTTATATACGATTGAGCGAAGATAAATATTTTCTTAATTTAACTGCTAATCCTTTTCCAGGAAAAGATATGTTTAACAAACGAAAATATACACAATGGTGAAGATAAGCCATGATTCCATTTCTCAAATTATCATTAGTCATCATCAATATTTCAACAAATATTTAAGCCATATTTATGCGAGATGTCAAGCATATTTGTATAAATAAACACTGTATAGTAGCAGGTTACGGTATATATGCCTGATTTCGGAAAGTTTTCTTCAAAAATCTGAGTTTTGAAAAATTGTGTTGCAACGAAAAACCTGACTGTTCTCTGAAATACCATGGATTCAGATTTCGATGAAACCTTTTCTGATGAACTGACAAGTGGTGACTCTGAAGATGATTCTTTATTAATCGAAGAACTCAATCAAACTTCAATCGATGATTGGGAATGGGAAGTTGACAATTCAAATTTCTCTACTTCTTTCAATTATTTCGATGACCGTCCATTAGAAAACAATGTCGTTCAACCAATATTTATGGGAAACAACGACATATTCAAAAAGGTGAAGATGCATCAAACTGGAAAGAAGTTGATGAAAATCAAATGCATGCGTTTCTCGGTGTTTTACTTATAATGGGATTTCACAAGTTGCCTCGAATGCGGGATTATTGGAGTCAAAACAAGAATCTGTTGACACCAGCTGTTGCCAACACGATGACAAGAAACGAATTTCAACGGCTCTTTTCGAACATTCATCTGGTCGACAACTCAAAAATACTTTCGAAGAACTCCTCCTCTTATGATAAATTGTACAAAGTGAATAAGATTTTCTCAGTCTTTTGAGAAGAAATTTTCAAAAAAACTATTCACTTGGATCATGCATTTCAATAGATGAGGCTATGATAAAGTTTAAGGGTAGATCCTCCATCAAGCAATATCAACTATTGAAACCAACAAAGAGAGGTTATAAAATTTGGGTCTTGGCAGAGTCGAGTACAGGATATGTGTATAATTTTCAAATTTACACTGGAAAAGATGTAGTCATGTCATTGATAGACGGAATAGGGCTAAAGAATCGTCATTTATTTTTTGATAATTATTTCACTTCCTTACAGTTACTTCACAAATTGAGGGTGAGAAAATTTTCAGCGACTGGTACAATTCGTTCGGATCGAAAATATTTTCCTGCTGAATTCAAGAAAAAAAAGAAACTTAAGAAAGGAGAATATCAATATCTAACGTGCAATGGTGTTTCTGTGATAAAATGGATGGACAAGAAGATAGTTTTTGTTGCATCAAATTACTTTGATCCTGAAGTTGAAGGAGAGATTAGTCGAAGAGATGAAAATGGAAATAGAAAGCAAGTCTCTTGTCCGTTACCAATTGTTCAATATAACAAATATATGAGAGGAGTGGATTTGACTGACCAAAATATTAAGTACTACACAATTGATCGGAAGTCAAAGAGAAACTGGTTAAGAATATTTTTTCATTTCCTTGGTATGTCGTTGGTGAATTCATACATCTGTTACAAGCGTCTTTCTAATCGTAATATCAGCACTGCATTGATAGGTAGTTACTGTAGTAGAAAAAGACTAGGGAGACCTTTAGCAATGAGTAATCAGACGAAGGCACGTATCGAAGAGAGTATTAGTAGCACAGAAAATTCTGGAGAAGTGCAACTGTTAGCTCAAATGCCCGAAGTAACTTTTTTGTGGTGTCGGTTTGTGTGCAAAAAAATGTTTTTCTTTGTACCATCAAAATTATGTATATGAACGTTGAAATGAATCGATAGATAATGCTCTAATCAGCCTCTTTTTTATTTTAATCAAACAAAACATCATGTGATATCATCGAGACACTTAATAGTAAATTTTCGCAGACATAAATTCAATAAAAAAAAAGTCGGGACTCAAAGGGTTAATATAAAAACTGCCAACGATTATGCACACTTCAGCTCTTCCTGGGAAATTTTCAACTAAAAGAACAGCAAATGCAACACAGTCCCTACCCGATTTAAAGCAAAGTAAGAAATATGCATTCTTTTCCTGTTTTTTGCGTCTTATAAATGATAACCATAGTCTATTCTTTCATTCTTCTATTCATTCAAGGAAATTTCTCACTGATAAAAAAGATCTTTCATTAAATACCATCACGTCGTGCATTATATTCCACAAAATTTTCTTTCAACACACTATTAAAATGGATATTCTCACGATCAATTTATCTTCAAAGAAAATTTAATTTATTTTACGCATTCAAGTACAAATTGTTGCTCTGCAAATAAGGTAAAGCCAGTGATGAGATAAATCGGTGAAATTCGAACGAAACCGGTCATGACAGTACTTCCTCGGCTATTGTCCATGAGACCGAATCTAATCCACCATCGCCATAGATAACTAAAGCTTCGAATGATACTACCAATAATCATCTACTATTCTCAATTCCTTTTGTTCTCAGTGGATTTATTATATTCCAGCATTAATATTTTCGATTCTTTCATATATTAATCTAGTTCATTATATTTTTCATAGGTGCAAAAACTGTAAATACATCGATTAAAGTAGTCTGACACGAGTCAGAAAGAAAAAATTAGCGGCTATAGCCGTACGATCGAAGTCATTTCAACACATAGTGAAGGTTATAAAATACTTATTATAAAAGAGAGAAATATATCTGCATGCTTTTCTATGCATTTTTGCCATGTACTTTTCACATAATTGTATATATTAGTATTTAACTAGTATGAAACGCATGAACTTTCACCAAAAATCAAATGAATATTTGTATTATCATCAGCAGCGGAGACAACAGTAAAAACAGAAAGAAATTTGAAACATCTGTGTACAGCTGATTTAAAATAGAAAATCATCGGGCATCGAGTGCAGATATGTTGTTTTGTAATGCATTCAGCCATATATACATATGGCAGTGAGGATAGTGAACATCGAGTTTGACCATTTAAGGAGAATTTATTGACGTACAAATAGAAAAAGCGTTTAAATATCGTTATGCTTGCTATCTTGTTGTGAAACGACACTATGATAATAATGCAAATTTTATCAAACATACAGGATTTTAAAAGATGAAATTTTTTTATATATATGTCAAGTGCAAGTAAAAACTTTTTACTTGCTGTACTTGTACTCGTGCGAGCGCTGAATTACAGAAAAGTGTTCATATTGTTTATTACAATGTATGAACAATATTCGAAAGCAATGGTTAACAATTAGTAAATAGCTGAAAGAATATTATTTATAAGCATTGAAGAACAAGGATAATTGGCTTCATCATTTTTTGTTTTAGATACGTAAAAAGAACAGCAACGATAAATGACATCCGCTGAAATCCAACAATACGTGCCCAACAGATACCTTATTTAACGAAAGAAACGAAATATGAAGATTTTCTCTTATGATAATAAGCATATTTTGTTACGTGCCTCTAGAACTAACTTATCAGTAGAACATGGAATGAATATTACTAACGTACGATAAAAGGAAATATATATCTAAATATCCATCGTGATTGAAATCACCGACGGCTACATGACGAGGATCGGAATCAAATTCATTCACTTGTTCACTTGATCGCATGAAAGTATGTCGACATTCTCGACCTAAAAATTCAACAAAATTCATTTTTCCTGTATTGAACAGAAAATATCAAAATATGACAAGAGCATCAATACTTATATATAACCAGTTTTCTATTGTGAGATTGAATGTGTTTTTACTCATTTGTAATACGAAAAACTAGAATTCTCGTTCTCTCATTATTTTTATCTTATAAGCCATATGATCAGATTAAAGCCTTCATCAACAATATTTTACGCATGATTTAGCATTGCTCCGTATTGAATAGCTATATATTTATTTATTTAAGTTTTAATACGACCAAAAAAGCACCAAATTAGAGAATGAATTTATTTTAATGTCACAATTATACTTATATCGAATGAGAGTGAGGATGTCGCATATATGGTACAAGTTCTAAAGCATGTTGATAATATGATAATGCAAGAGGATAATTGTGTTCGATTTATTCATGGATTAAACCGATATTTCGATAGATTTGTCCAATATCTGGATGTCTATAGCAGTTTTGTTCGTGATACAGAGATAAAGATTTCATATAAAATTTCATTGCTTGATCGATTTGACCAAGTTTAAAATAAACATAGTCAATATGATTGTAGAGAATATTTTTAGGATTAACATTCAATTAAACCTAATACAATGAAATGCAATATAAGACTATAGGTTTTATTTGTTTGAAAAAGTGTGTTGATATTGCTTTTAAACAATAGTTACGTGCGTCTGTTATTTGATCATATTCGAGATAGATCAGTTGAGGGTGTTGAGGGTGTTGAGGGTGAGGGTGATTTGACAATAATTAAAAAGGATAATTCAACACGTTTCACTGAATCATAATAAACAAAAATGAAGAGAAAATTTATTGATACTTTTTCTATGGTCTCCACGCTAATTTGGCGAGTTAAATATCCATCTCGAACATTTTCGGAATGAGTCGATTTCGAAGTATATACACCAGTTGGTTTTACTTGTGTTTATAGAATAGACTCTGCTAAGCGAAAACATCCGATCTACCCAAGTAAAAATAATCTTCGTTTTTTGTTTGTAAAAGTTCCGTTAACAAAGTCTTGAAGATTTCTAACAAACCATCGAATATAAATGTTTGGATGATTTTAAGTGTCATGCTCTTGGCTGTTTTGTCTTTAACAGGCTCAGTTATATCGATCTATGCATTACTTCAAAACACTAACGGTAAGAAAGAAAAGAGAACTTTTTTAGAAATACCAGTTGATATGATAGTTCTGTACAGTGGCAATCGATCATCTTTGAATAGTGCGAAGTTTCAAGTAATTGGTATTGCCTATGGAGCTAGTAATGGCTATGATACAGGTACATTACAAATACTGACCGATGGTGCACATAATCACGGAGGATCCACAGGTTATTCATCGGCGGGTCCCGGTACTTATGCTGTTACCCCTAGAAGCGGTTATAGCGTTGCACCATATGGCTCTCATCTACATTCGATTTCAACTGATACTACCGAAATCGCAATAGTATCAGATAGAAATCATACACTCATTCTTAATTAGATTCTGTCAATACAAATTTGTATTTAGTTATCAAACATTTTATTCATCCACACGTCACGACTATTCATGACTCATCATATGTCCATAGGTATATAAAAAAAAGGGAAAAGTTAATATTATATCGAAGCATTCATAGCTTGATCAAAGATGTCAAGAGCAACATCAACATTTTCTTTAGTCATAATTAATGGTGGTGCCCATCGAATAACACTGTTACCTCCACCTCCAAAAA
>Ga0209922_101142_pt1 | contig 26869 bp, 30 predicted proteins | sample ThiBiot_500_biof_FD_183946 | JGI IMG/M metagenome (GOLD analysis project Ga0209922, IMG submission 183946) | Wastewater bioreactor microbial communities from Cape Town, South Africa - Thiocy_expt_500_biof (SPAdes) | ecosystem: Engineered > Bioreactor > Thiocyanate-remediating > Anaerobic-Aerobic ... | reverse complement strand
ATGTAACTGCTTAGATTGATTTTACTAAGATCCATTGTTTCTTCTTCTCGTGTTTATCTATCTGCTTTCTCAACTGGAAAAAAAACAGAATTTATTTTATGTCAAAAAAGATAAGAAAATCGATTAAAAAGAAAAAGCAAGTTAAATCGTAAAAGCTGGATGAAAAAAACAACATAGGTGGTAGAAGACGAAGAAGATGAGGATGTCGGTGACGAAGACGACAACCATTTACGTGGTTCGACTACGATTTTCATTGGACTTTATTTTTAGATTGAAGATAAACATGTCGAAATATTCGAAGAAAAAAAATTCTCAATTGAAAATTCATGTTCACTTTCGAAACGAATTTATTTCGTCGATATAAATCAAAATAAAGTCTTTCAACGATGTCGCTATATGTCATGCCGACATCGCTGTTTTCAACCAATAAATTTCGTTCTGTTATGGATCGGTAATTTTTCTTTATACAATAAGCTACGTAATGGGTATTGATCTGAAGGTAACGGGGTTATTTTCTAATCGAGTAATCCTTTTGTGTTTATATTGACTCGGTACGTAGAGCTTGTTTAAAGATATTGATCGCCGTTATGGAATAACCTATCGTCGATTGAAACGAAGGTAGGTAAGTTTCAGCGAATTCGATGACGTGTCTCTGTTCGTATGATGAACTAATTCTCTTTAGGTTGTTGAATCTCGAATAAACATGCATTTCGGAATAACAATTAATGGACAATTGTATATTATCCGACAGTAGTCTTTTGGAGAATGAATTTCTTTAGTTTTGTTTTTCTTATATTTACTTTTCAATTCAGATCTCTACGATCGTTTGTCTGTTCTGTTCTTGGTCTAATCATTCTTACTTATTTTCTAATAAAACTTTTTCCTCATACAACAACTCAGAAAAATGGTAGCTATGCTCTAGTTCGAAGCTATTCGTTCGTTCATTGATTTATCAATTCTAGTTCAATATGACGAATGTCTACGAGATCATTTGGAAGAGTATTCCATTGATCAAACCGAAATGAATACAATATTCAATCACGAGCCGATTCATTACGGTGAAATCGTTAGTCTTCCATTTACAGGCAACGGTTATCTCGGTCTTTCATTAACCAGTCAATCTCAAGTGCAGTTTTTACCTGATATACGTTCTCCATTTATTTCGAGTGGATATACACCTTTGATTCAAATCTCATCGGACACGTGGACAGTATCGAGTGCGAGCATTCTACAATTGAAACAAGGTCTCGTTCGACGTATTCAATGTTTGAAATTCAATTCGGAACGATCAGCATTTGTTTCGCATTTATTATATACGCATCGAAAACGTTCGTCGTTGATTATTCAAGAAATCGAAATTAATAATCCAACGGAATTTACATTGGATCTCGATTTAAGACCGCAGAAAGCCTCGCATGAAAATGATTTGAAAGAAATCCATCAAGAAACAGTTCAATTCGATTCGAGTAAAGATCTATTTCATATGACAACGAATCAACTATCAACTCGACAACATCATTCGATTATTTTTGTTATTCTAACAAATCAAATTCTTTCCAATAGTCATGTCAAACCTGGTAGGTACGTATTACGAACCGATTTCTTTGTTTCCTGATGAGAAAAACCAAACAACAATGTCGTTTTTTGTTTTTATAATATGTAGCCAAGAAAAACAAACTATCTATACAATCATTCGATTTTCGCCATTGCTCTCAGATAATTCTCTTCAAAACCAAAGTTACTCTCAAGAATGGACAAATAAATTACAGAAACAAGTCAAAGATGAAATGTCCGATGCACTTTTATTTTCATCAACGAGATTATTAAAAGAACATATTGAAACTTGGTCATCGATTTGGGAAAGTGGCTTTAGTATCAGTCGTTCATTAGCTCCATCGGCAATGAATGGCGATGTTATTAATCGAACGATGTACTATATACTTAGTTCGACACCAGCTTTAATGTATGATGTTAATCTTGACGAAGAGAAACGCAATGAAATCAACCAAAGTCTATTTCAAGTCGATCAATGCTATGAAAGTCATTCGACCTTGTAAAAAGAATATATATGATTCATTGTTCGAATTGAATCTTGTTTTTGTTTTGCATTAGAATCGGTGAGAAATTATGGGTTGCACCTGGCGATGATATTGCTGTTTCACAATTAGCCAATCTTTGGCGATCGACATTGTCTCGCAAAGGTTGTTTCACATTGATGAGAAGTGGTCTGTTGATTACAACGTATTTCTATTCTCAAATCAATTAACTAAAATATTGTCGTTTCAGGTGTTCATGGCGTTCTTCAATCGATGATTTTATCTATCGGTGGCATGCGTTTTCGTAATCATCATCTCGAAATGTACCTCGATCCGAAAGAACTTCATCGTGATATGAGATTTCGTTCGATTAATTTCGGTCGGCAATATCATATTAATATAAGTATCACTGTCGAACATGATAATCGAGCTGTGATTGATGTTTCAATTGACAATGAAAACGGAAATGCATATGCATGCGATGCCGGTTGTTTAGATCCACCGAAAAAACTCGGGTTCGATTCATTTTCAAATTGCGAGTACGATTGAGCCATTGTTCTCTGTTTAGTTTACAAACCATACGATTTCCTGTTAAAATGACAAGTCCGCCAACTGCAATTCTCTATATAACCGAAGATTTTGAGTATATGACACAATTAAAAGAGACATTACACGTCAAAGAAGTCGAGATTGGTAAAGAAAACAACACTTGTTCAAACAATTTTCTTGTTTCTATTTATTTAAGCACCTCCTCATGCTCACGGCGTACTTGCACTTCACAGACACGGACATCGATACGGTGGCCTACCGATTATATTCTGGATCGTCTTAGTTGTTCTAATAATTATATTTCATTTATTTTTATTAAAAATAATTCTCAATGAAATGGGATTTTTCAAACAAACATTGCCAACATACAAACGAACACGAGTTCTTTAATTTAAACATTCGCATTTTGTAATTAAACTATTTTCTCTCGTTCTTTTTCTTATATTTGACTTGCATTGATTTCCGGTTTTGTTGTTGTTTTTTTTTGTTAAATCATCATAGATAAGATTTACGTTTTCTTTGAAACAAAAAAAAAGAAATAAATAACTCGTTCTCGATGAAGACGACATTCACATGACGACCGATCTTTTCCTTTTATTTTTTTTCAACTCAAAAAAATACATCACTACTTTTTGCATTTCATTTCTTTGATGACTCTCGATCATAATTGATCAAGTAGAAAAAGAAAATAGAACATTTCAATCTACTTTGATGAAAAACAAAGAATAACAATCATCGATTTCACCGCCTTGCCTTACAGAGACGTCATTTATTGATAATCTTTCGTTTTTCTCTTCTTTTTTCTTTGGACAAGTCAATTTACATTTGACAGAACACCTTTGTCAGACTATTTTTCATGAAGAGAATTTAAGCATTTTGTTACGATAACAACAACAACAACAACGAAGAAAAACGATCGTAATTTCTGTTTCGTTGTTGATACGAAGCGAGAACGAGAAAGAAAGAGAAAAACACATATATACAGTTTTTTTTTCGTTTTCGCAGATTAGCAAGACAAAGTCATTTAATTTTTAGAATTCTTTTTCTTTCTTTTCTTTTCATTCTTTCGATTCGTTTTGAAAGCAACACAAAAAAAAATCTAATGGAATCGAAAAAAGTCTGGACAAAAACAAGCGAACCAACGTCCTACACTCAAATCTACAATTACGTCGAGAATATACTCGATGAATGTTCGAAAACGATCGATGATCTCGAAGTCGATTACTATCAAGGTGTATCGGCATCATTAAATCTTTTCTCAAATAATTTCACAATGAGACGACCTCTCAACGTGACCGCACTCGTCGCTTGGTCTCGTCCTTTAAATGAACTTCGAAATGCACGTTCATCGCACGATTTTCGCAATGGTAAACATATACGTGATACATTGAATGACGCAAAAATGGGAACACTCATTGGACCAGTTTCGGATGAAAGTTTATTTTTAATCAAACGAATTCTTGATAAAACAAACGAACAACTTTATTCGAAAATTCCGAATTTAGCAACTAAACTCAATGATTGTTTGAATTTGATGGAACAATATTTTCTTTCATTTTTCGAAATCGAAAATATTCAGGATATAATTCAAAAGAAGAAAAAAGAAAACGCACCGGTAAGAAACTCTTCAAAACGAGATTGATTATCAACGAGTTTGTTTTTCTACAAATAATACATTCACTTTTCAAAGGATGAATATCTCGATACACCGTACAAATACGAGAAAGCACGTTGTTTACATATGTTTCAAGTCAATAAATCGATTAAATTATTACGTGAAATGCAACAACGTGTCGAAGATACACGAGGTGTTATTCTTTCGACATTATCGAAAGAAACTCAAGAATTAGCTCTTCGATGCGATTGTACATCGCTGTCGTACGTATTTGCTCTGCCGGAATGTTATATTGAAGCACGACGAGCGATAATTGCGATGAGGATTTGGTTACAAGACGATTCGAGATATACACCGTTTGTTCAGGGGTAAATTTCATTTCTAATTTGTGTTCTTTTTTCATTGTGAAATGAATTAGATCATTGAGAATTCTCGATGAAAAATATAATGAGGTGAAAAAAACATTCGAAATTAGCAAAGCACATCTTAGTCATGCTGAACATCGAGTAAGATCGAATTTGATTTAGTTTTAATCTTGGCTTTTTTTTCCTATTCTTTGCAAAGGCAAATTCGTATAAACTCCAATTGAGTAAAGCGGAAAAAGAAAATGAAGTTAACGAAAAGAAACTCGCGGAATTGGAAGATCGTTTCAACCAAAAAGAACGAGAATATCTTTCGAAACGATTGACATTCGAAGTTTACGAAGAACAATTGAAGAAAATGCTTCAGGCAGCCGAAGATGTCAACGATGGCGTCGATCATCATATATCCATCGAACGATTTCAACGAGAAATCAAAGAATTTTCCAAAGAATTACCGAAATTAAAATCACAAATCGATTCTATACAAGTCCGAATAGATTTCTTTCAAAAATGCAAAGACGAATTGAAAAATATGGAAGCTGAACATAACAAACGTGAACGTGACGTTCAATTAGCTACGGAAGAGAATATTCTCAAAGAAAATGAATTCATACGATTAGTTAAATGTCGAGATCAGATTCGACAGATTTATCGATGTCGATCGACGAATGATCTACCACGGAAAATCTTCTATTCCTTACCAGTTAAAGCTAAACATATCGGAGACGATAAGGACGGTAATCAACAAAAACACACACTCGATTTTAAACTTTGATTTGTTTGGTTCTTTTATTTAGAATTAGATGACTTCTCGAAGGCAATAAATCTAACAGCGAGATACATCGGTCGAGATTGGAGTCGACTCTATTGGAAATTGCCATTTTATCCTTCACGTGGTCAACAAGAAGTCTCACGAGATATCAATCATATTGATGATAAATATCATCGTGGCAATGTTTTTCATGTAAATATTTTCCATTGTTTTCATCGAATTACAGTTGAATTATTTTTAAGGATCAAGCGTTGGATGCATTGAATAAATGGCGACGTTTTCATACGCGTGCTAAAATAGCTGATCTAATTCAATCACTTCGAGATATTCATCGACTTGATATTATTCAATTAATCAATCAACGAATACTCAAACCTAAACAACCGCTAACTGATGAAAAAGAAGAAATCGATGAACGAAAACAGGAGATCGAAAATCTAAATCGCAAACTCAATCGTTTGTTTGAAAAAATTCGAACGGGTGTTATTGCAACGCACGACACGTATGTCTATTCAACTATCGGTCTTGATCCACTAGAGCCGGTTAGAAAACACCGACCTCTGGTCATGCAATGATTTTGCACTGTCAAAAAAAAACGACAGCAACAACAACAAATTTCACTAACCTCAACACAACATTGTACATAATTGCAAACAATTTCATGTTTTCCTTTTTTCTTTTTATTCAACCACACAAGCAAATCGTCGCACATTTGTATAGATTTTTATACAAATCACAATGTTTATGATTTATTCACCAGATGATTCCATCTTGATTAATTTAACAATATTCAAAGCACATGAATATTAATTTGAATTAATTGATTTTCTTTTCTTTTCTAGTTTTTAAAATCATCCAGTAGGAGTAGATCGTATACTACGTCCTCTCAAAAATCGACATCATCTTTTGCAAGAAATCCTTCTCCTCGAAGGAAATTGGCGCATGCATAAACATTTAACAAACATTGAGAAAAACTTGTGTGATCGTTTTCTTTCAATAAATTTACCCCCTTACGTTTCTAGAATTTGAAAGAAGAAAACAGAAGAACTTACTTTTAATGATTGAAAAATAACAATCAGACAAAAAACATACAATTATAATAAAACACTCCCTTTCGATCGAAATTTCTGAAAACAAAAATAAAATAACTTATTTGATTTGCGTATGTATATCTAGTAATTAATGGATTGAAATGTTAATAAAAGAAACCGTGAATGGCCTATTTAATCAGTCATGAGTTTATGCTGTTAAATAATTATTAGCTTTGCCTACGCGTATGTTTAATGTACCGACATAAGTATGCAGATTGAAAATTGTCAGGATTTTTTTCTTCATTTACATAATTGAACGGTATATAGACTTTGTTTTGATCGAAATTCTATGCACTTTTTAATCGAAACCTTAAAATTGCAACATTCTCAAGTATACATGCAAGTAAAAATCGTTTATTTTAATCTGAAATTGTAATATGTATGTAAAAATATCTGTGCATCTAATTAACGATGATCAAACTTCAATTTTTCGATATGTATTTTAATGGTATCATTTCTTTGTCGTTCTGTTCACAGTGCAATTCTAGCAAACATACGTTCTTCGTTTCAAGAGTATGGCACGGTGGTTACGTTGATTTAACTTCTGTTTATGTTTATTCGTTTCTTTTTCTCTAAATTGTACTTCATCATAGAGTTAACGAAAGCGTCTTGCTGCCGCTGCTGCTGCTGTCGATACACTCGAATACAAACAAAACAAATCGAGCTGATTGAGAAGAGAAAGCCCACTTATTTTTCTTCTTTTCTTCAGTTTTTTTTTCTCGTTTTTTTTTTATCAGTCAAGTTCGCTGTTTTGTTGCATTTTACATTGCTCGAAAAGTCAAAGACGGAGAACGAAGCATGACATATAATTTAAAACATAATCATGCGAAAAACTGGGAGATCCAACATCCAAATGAAAAACCTCTATTTAATATTGAAAATGAAGATGATGATCAAGATATTTATATCTCCGAACGATCATCAATTTCTTCATCAAGTGGTCCTCATAATATCCCTGATTCAATTGTTAAACGTCTTCCAACGCCAACAACATCTACGGTTTTATCAATGCCACCAAAACAGGTTCATACACTTCGATATCCTTATAATGAATTGCCCGACAATGGAATCCCTAGTACGACACAATATAAACTTCAATCGAAAGAAGAAAAACAGAAAAAGAAAAACATACGAAAAGCTCCGCCCGGTCAAGGAAATCTAGTTTCATTTCCTGAAACGAAACCACCAGAATTAGGCGACAATTATTATCCGTATTGGTATTATTACAAAGCTAAAAATCCCGATTGGATTGTACGTCATCGGCAAACAGTCGACGGTCAAATCATTCCATACGAATCGATCGATCCATCACAATATGCTCCTCAACCAGCACTGACAACATCGCCGATCAAACCCAGACAAAAACCATTGCCAACACAACGAAAATCTCGTCCAACTAATGCACCATTATTGGCAATGAATCAAGACAAACTACGATTCGATTCACTTGAAAACAATTCTGTCGCAATGACACATTTAACATCTCATGATAATCATGAAGTTCATAATCGAAAACATCGATCATCACCAAGACAATTCGTACCATTGAAAGATTTCGATCATCACGATCATCTACAATCAAATAAACGCGCAATACCACCACAACGTGCACAACGAAAATTAAAAACTGAAAGTGAATGGACGGAGAACTATCTTCAAACATTATCCCACGGTAAACCAGCTCAAGATACAAATACAGTTATGCTTACATCGAATGTAATCAATACTCGTTCAAAAAACAACCAAAAACAATCCGATAAGAACTCAATTAATTCCGATATCGATGACAACAACAAACAGAAATATCGTCTTCAACAATATCAAAATCGAAGTCTTTCACGTGACAATCCATCTATTGCTGCTCAACAACCTCCAAATTCAACACATCACGTTCGACGTCGACCACCGTCCGGTACACATGTTTCCGCTGATTTTCAAGTCGTCGACATCACTTTCAAAAAACCCGAACGGCCAAGTTATCTCCAGCCAACACGTGAGTCTCCATTTCATCCTCCACCTATCTACAATCAAACACCGCATTTACCATTGATTATGCGCGATTCTTATCAATCCCAACAACAGCAATTTAAAACGAATACACCTCGATTTCCGAATGAATACTACGGTACATTAGCTCGTCAAACGCGTACCAAAGAATGGGACGAATCATTAGAAATTCCGAATATTTACAAACCCGATCCACAAACACGTTTCTACGATCGTTATCTTCATAATATCATAGACAAACGACTAGCTGTTTAATTCACATTGTATTCAAAATGAATCGACTTGTTTTTCTTTCTTTCTTCTTTAAAGATTTTTTTTTCGAAATCGAAAGATCAACATGAATTTATAATGCGATTAAATGACAAGTACTCGATAGTTTTCAAGTTGTTAAAATCACAACTATAGGATGTGAAATGTTTGACAGGCATTTTTAATGCCAATCCTCCCATTATTCACGACTCTTTTTCTTCTATTCTATTTTTAAATCGATAACAATTGACTATATTTCGAACTTTGAGATCAAAACAAAAGAATTTATTTTACAATTCAAGTTTATCGTGATAATTTCTTGTTCAGGAGCAAAATCAAGGTAAAGGATCATATTACCACACACACGCACGCACGTACGTACATGAATGCATATAAACGCCATCTATTTGCTCCGAAATTCTCATTCGTTCTTATCAAAGTCCATATTAGAATTATCATGTCTCCAACAAATGGATGAAAAGAGGAGAAGGAAAAAAACAAATAAAATAAATCGAATGGCTAGGCGAAATAAACAATTCAAGTACTACTAATAGGAGAGAATAGTAATAAAAAGAGAAATTTGATACGAAAAGATCATATCTCTAAACACATGTCGACATTTATGCTTTTCATTCAACACTTTCTACTCGAACAACATCTTCATATTAGTACTAAATAGTTGTTCTTCAATGTCTTCGACATCGAACAAAAAATCGAGTCGACCTACGACGAACAATCAAGATTCATGTAGTGTATTCGGCATAAAAGCATCGGTAATCATCGTTGGTTTCATTCTTTTAATCGGCATTCTCGTCCTATTCTACTTTTCAACATGGTCAATGATAACTAAATATAAATATGCTGTAATTGCTTCGGCATATTTTTACAAAACAGCAACGAATCTCTTGATTATATCGACGGTTTTAACAATTATAGCAATTGTTGGTTTGTTTATTACAAGTTGGAGTGAACATGAAAAAGGAATGAAATTAGTAAGATTCACTTTTTTTTTCTGTTTGACTTTACATCACCTATAAAAATGTTTTCTAGACTATTTGTGTACTGGTTTTGACACTTCTCTGTGAAATCTCAGCTGCTCTATTAGAATTCGGTTACACGATTAATGTATGTCAATTGAAAAATAAATTTCGTTATTTTTTTTTATTAAAAATAAACATTTTCGAAATGATGTAGCTTGAAGAGCGTTTATCGAAGAATTTATTAAATACAATTGAAACTAAGTACCTAGTTGACAAAAGCAAAACGCGAATATTCGACCAAATGCAAAGAACTGTATGTGAAAAACAAAACGAAATAATCGATTATGTAATTTTGTTTTTCTTGTTAATTAGTTTCGCTGTTGTGGTTCAAAATCATTTAAAGTAAAAACAAAAGACCGAAACGAAATCTTCTATTTTTTTTTGTTATAAAAGGATTGGCAATTAAATTCAAGTTTTAATCTTTCGATGGCTAATGCTGTGCCTGATAGCTGCTGTAAATCTTACGAACCTAAATGTGCTCAAAAACCTTACGGAAAACATCCATCGAATATATTCTATAAAGTAGATCTTCCCTATTTTCTTTATTTTGATTTTTATCAATCGATTTCAGGGTTGTTCGTCAATCCTTTACAATGACTATCATACACATTTGATTACAGTTGGTTGTGTAACAATCGGCGTCTCTTTTCTTCAAGTAAACAATCTTTTTTTTTCTGCATTGAATTCAAGACAAAAAGAATTGTTTTTGAAAAGATGTTTACGATAGTTTTACTTATTTGGTTGTTGAGACGTATTCAAAAACTAGTCAAATTAAAAACGTCAAATCCGTCCGGAAATAAACTTCGTCGTTTGTCAAATGAAATCACCTACTATCCGATGCAATCGTCGGTCAAATAAATCTTGAATCAATGCATTTCTTCTGTCGTTTTTTGTTGTGAATGCATGCAGATCACACACGTCTATTTTAGCTCAGATTTTTTTTTCTCTTTGCATGAAAAATATATTTCAAACGGCATTTTTCTTTCAGATTTGTTGTGATTTAAGAAAACAGAGACAAATCTTAGCGTTTGTTTGTTTGTATATAATTGAATAATCATTGTTTTCATGTTGATTGACGACGAAGTTGCATTACGAGACTGGCTTGTGGCTACACTCGAACCATTGTAGGACTCAAGATATTTTTGTTGAAATTATTCATTCGAAATCTTCTCTATTTCGTTTCGATTAGATGTGATGCAGAACCAATTGCTCTTGCTCGTTATGTTCTTGCACTTATTACGAAAGATAAACCGTTAGATAAATTACGTGAAAATTGCATTGATCGTTTAGAAGTTTTTCTTGATCGAGGTAAATTCGAAGAAAAAAAACATTTCGAAACAAATTACTTTTTGTATTTTAGCAACGAAAGATTTTGTTGATCAATTGTTTGAAGTCATCGGAAATGGACGATATATTCCTGAAGCAAAAAAAGTGAAATTTATTTGTCTTGCATTCATTTAATCATATACGTGTATTTGGTTTTGAATAGGAAAATGTGCAACCAAAAGCAAGTGAAACTAATGATGATAAATCAGGTGATTCATCGGAAAACTTAGAACCACAAACGTCAACATCGCCGACAAGACAAGAAAATGAACAAGAACAGATTCCTTCGACTTCTCAAACAACAGCATCATCGGATTATTCATCAACAACAGCATCATCATCACAACAACAATCCTCAGGAGCAGTTATTCAATCTGTAAAAAGACGTTATCCTTATCGTTCATCATCAGGTCGTCATCATTCCCCTAATCCTCCTCGACGACATGTGAATAACAGTAGTGGTGGAGCTAATCGTCATCATCACATTATCGTTCAACGACGAATTCGTCTAATCAACGTTCACATCGTTCATCATCACGTTCACGTTCAGGATCACCACCGCCAGCTAAACGTTCTCAACGTTCATATTCACATTCATCATCCGGTTCATCATCTCGATCATCTCCATCACGTCAAACAACGACATCAAACACAACACATCAACAACCAATTTCAAATACAAATTTTTTATACAAAAAACTACCTTGTACTAGTTATTTTGAAAATAAAGGTTATTGTGCACAGGGAGATGCATGTCCCTATGATCATGGAACAAATAATGTTCCTTTTGATCAACAACAACATCAGCAGCAGCAGCAACAACAACAACAACAACAAGCTTATTATCCTTCGTATCAACAATATGGTATTCCACCAGGTCATCTTCATCCTCATTATCATGAATATAATCCAGAAGCGCCCGATCTAAAACATGCACCACATCAAGGTCCACCGATGTTCATGAGACATCCAATGCATCATCATCCACGTATGCCAGGACCGCCATTAGCACCTGGACAAATGCCACCATCTCAACAACAAATGATGATGATGAATCCTCAACGTACACTTGTAACAGTCGTTACTAATGCTGAACCATTACCACTCGAACAAAAACTACGACAAAATGATTCAAGTAAATTTCAATCTGCATAACAAATTCGTTTTTCTTTAATCTAGCTCTTTTAGTGAGTGTACCTAATAGCTCGATGCCACCTATTATGCATATAAAACGACATATTACTACCGGTCCTTATTCGAATGAACGACGACCACATCATCATCATCATCAACAACAACAACAACACCCTCAACAGCATGATCATTCAACAAATAATGAATCGAATAATCAGAGCAATAGTAACAATACCAGCAACAACAACAACAATAATAATCCTCCAAATACAAATAATGGATACAATAATCGAGGATGGAAACGTCCGTGTATGTTTTAGTTTTTTTTTATTGTATTTTGATCAATATGAACGATGTTTTTCTTTTTTCTTTTATGAAATTAAGGGCAAAAACCAGATGCATCTGGATCTGCACCAGCTACACTTGAAATACGAAAAATTCCAGTTGAATTTAATACAATCTCAAAACTGAACGAACATTTTAGTAAATTTGGTACTGTTACTAATGTCCAGGTAAATCTATGATTCTAACAGAGAAAAAAAAGCGGGACTGAACTATGCTGATATTTAGATTGCTTATGACGGTGCAGCTGATTCAGCTCTTGTTGCTTATGCAACATTACATGAAGCTGAAACAGCTTATAAAAATCCTGAACCTTTATTTAATAATCGTTTTATAAAAATCTTCTGGCATAACAATAATAAAGTACGTCAATTTCATATTTTCAATACATTCATCAATATTTACGTTGTTTTTCTCATCTTTCAGAATCAATCATCTGGCAATAATAATAACAACAACAACAATTCGAATCAAAATAATCAACAACAATCGTCATCATCATCCGATGGAGCACCAACGAAAAAATCATCGGCCAGCGCTCCTAATCCTATGAAACTTCACTGGATGAAAATGCAGCAAATGTCAGGAAATAAATCTGAACAATCAGTAACCGTCTACTCTCTGGTTTTTTCTTAAAATAAAGAATTTAATTTTACTTTCAGGCTGCTCAACCAGCTGCTCCAGCTCCCATAGTTGCTCCTACAGCTAGCGCTGCAGTACCAACACCGCCAGCAGCAGCAGCGACAACAACAACAACGAAAAAACCAGTTGCATCAGTTCCAACAGTTTCGAAAAAGGACGCAGCGAAAAAAGCCGTTCTCGAAATTCATCGTAAAAAACAAGGCTTACTAGAAGAACAAATTCAACAACAAAAATTACTTCTAAAAAAACTCGAAACAGCCGAAACTAATGCAGAAAAAGAATCGATTCGTTCTCTGATGAAACAAGTCGATGCAACTATTGTTACTCTCAAAGATTCACTTCGCATAACTCCACCAGCGAAATCATCAACAACAACAACAACAACAACAGCAGCAGCACCAGTTGCAAAACTTAGTCAACAAGATCTACTTAAAAAACGAGCACAAACATTACAAAAACAACTCGAAACTCTTCGAGCGAAAACTTCAGCAGATATGGTAGTTATTTTAAAAAACAGAAACATTTTTTATTAATATAACCTCATTTTCTTCTAGCGTCGTGCAATGAGCAGCACATTGAGTCAGACACCATTGAATTTGCCTAATATCTCTCAAGAAAATGATTCAAAAACTTCATCCGCCAATGAGAATCCCGCGCAGATTACAATTAAAAATATCAACAATTTGCCAAGAAATGAATTAGATGAATTCCTTAAGGTTTTTTCTCTGTTTACATAGTAAAACTAAAACTCTAGAAATATTTTTTCTTTTAATTAAATAGAATTCTGGAGCAACAAATATTCAATCGGGTGATAGCGATAATTCATTAATTGTGATATTTCCTTCAAAATCTCATGTAAATCAAGTAAGTCCAATTCATCGAACAAACGAAATCCTATTCAATGCTCTTGTAGATTCAAAAGAATGGTTTAACATTTCAAAACGAAAAACTCGATCTTTCTTTCGCCGATGATTCATTATTGAATACCAGTCAGAAAAAACGAACTCTATCGGAAACACTCGAAGATGAACTATTAGGTGTAACATCAACAGACACAGCAAACGATGATGATGATGAACCAAATGCTAAACGACGAAATCAAAGTCAAACAAGTGATGTCGAAGAAAATGATGATGATGATGATGATGATGATCAATTATTAGATAATAACGAAACGAAACAAGTCAATCTTTCACTTAGTACTCACGATGATTTCGAACCTCAAGATCTCGATGATGAAATTCAATTACTTGATTCTTGATACAGTATTGATTTATTTTCTCTCTCGCTCGATTTCTTTCAATACAACTTAGAGTAACTACATATTAAAAAAAACACTGGAAGTATTCAGTTGGTGTATTTGTGTGTATGTGAAACTTTTTTTTGCTTTCTTTTTCTTCTCTTCGGCGTGTGCATGTGTTTCTCTTTTCTTTCTGTGTCTATTTTGCGCCTCTAGTTATTTGTTTCGTTTATTTGTTCCATTTGACTCTGTTATATGTCGTGAGCATTCATACACACATACTTTCACCAAACTGACCATAACAACAACAACACAAAAAAAAATGAACTATGTTATACAGAATAAAAAAAACACAATATCTAGCGAAATATTTCGTTCGAACACCAATATGCAATGGTGTTCAACTAACTTAATTTGATTTTTTTATTGATACATGTACCTAAAATCGTACGTACACATCAATCATATTGAGAAAGAGGAAAGAATAAATTAAAAATAAGACATCTTGCATGTTCGATAGAGAACGAAAGATGAAATCGATGTGCCATATCTTTAAAATGATCTCGATATCAATATTAATTATCTACAAATATATGATAGGAGATGATTTAATAACAATTCATCCGTTGTTTTAATGTAAATATTTCGCATAGTAGAATATTAAACATGATCCACTCATTTGCAGACAAATGTAGAAATCTCTGAATGATGTTTTCATTTACATTCACAATTAATCTCGTCTTATTGCAATTGATATGAATCACATAGGTATTTCATGTATGTATGAAATTAATGCATAGGGAGAAAGGTCAACGGACGGTCTGCTAATAACCAACAATAAAAATAAAAAAGAATGAAACAATACAAAAAGAAACGATGGCTATCGTTGTCACCGCCTTATAATGACACACAATGCTATTCGTTGATTTGCTATATCTACTCACCTTCTCAATGGATACGGTTCAATAAACAGCACATAGTAATACAACGATGAGCGTAGTAGTTTCTCTTTCTCTCTGTATTTTGTTGTTTTGTTCACGTTGAAGGTTTCGTGATATGAAAATATAATATTTAAATTGTTCTTTATTTTTTTGAGAATTTTTAATGAATTATGATTTATCCAACGAGTGAATATACTTATGTTGATGAAAATCCACAAAATTTTGAACCAACAAGCTGTGTCCAACATATCTATACAGATAATAATGAATTGAATCCAGATGAGAATATTTATGATACAAATCAATATCAACCCGTGGTTGTCGATGGTTCTCAACCATTGTAAGTTTTATCAAACAAAAAAAAACTGCTATTTTAATTGAATTATTTTCTTTAGAGCTAAATGTAGTGTTTTGTATTTGGGCACTGCGATCTCATCACCGGGCCAACGTGGTATCGATGCTATACAAGAGCCATTATCTCGACGATATCCAGTCGATGGTAAAGAAGTTGTTCGAGGTATCGAAGCTTGGCTATCTGTGTATGATAATGGTTTACAATTGCAATTCGCTCGTGATCCATCAGTCGTATTATTCTATCCAATACGTTCTCTTGTCTATTGTGCAAGTATTCGTTTTGCAACACGAACACAAACAGGCGCCGAATTTCCGAATGGTTGGCGTTTTGTTCCATTGGATTCGCCAGCTGCAGCTCGAGTTGAAAATACACGAAATCCGCCGCTGTTCGCTGCGACATTTCGACGTACACGTCATTTACCTGTCGATGAATGTCACGGTTTTGTCACGAAAACGAAACAAGCGGCACTGGCACTTGTTCAAGCTTGTTTCAGTGCGTATCAAGCAACGACACCGCAGCAAGATTGTTCGAAAGTTCCACTTTATTTTAAGGTAAAAAGAAAAAAAGAATGTGAAATTGAAATGACGAAAGAATTTTGTCGTACAGGTTGATGATTATGGATCGAAGAATAAGGAAATTGATAGTGAAATTCGAATTATTCCAGCACCTGATCGAGAACGAACGTTAGATTATCAGACGAATATTGAAGGCGCTGGATTCTTTTATAAAACCGATCGTGTGCCGATCGATTCATGGCAATTATGGGAACATCATAAACATGAAGTCGATCGATCAGCAAGTCGAAATCGTCGATCATCATCACGATGTAAATTTTTTCTTATCCAAAAAACAAAAATAACAACAGAAAATTTTCTATTTTTTTTTTGTCTTTCAGCTTGTTCATGCAGTTCAAATGATTCAAATTCATCATCATCGCGTTCGTCCTCGTCATCTTCATGCTCATCATGTCATCATACTCGTCGAACTCGACGACGACGATTAGCATCGATTGCATCGATTCCTAACATTCATCAACAACAAACCTTTCCCGAACCCGATGTTCAATCTTTCTCCACTAATACAGCGCCCACAACAATGTCGATACAACAAACACCTCAATCGCCATCAGTTGATCCCTATGCTCCCGCACCGAATTTAATTCGTGTCGAACGTATAAAAGATGTTAATTCGGGTCAAGATGTTTTCATTCGATGGGTTAGCGAAGCGAATACATCGACGACCATCGATGATGATCATCAACAACAACTGTCGCCACCACAACAAGCATATTCTTCTCAACCACCGAGAACCTATCGTCATGAACAACAATCATTCGATCAAGACTTGTCGAATGATATTGAACATTTAGTATTCGAAGACGAACATCTAAGAAAATCACTGCTATTCGACGAACGACCGAAATCGATCACATCGAATTATGATTATAAAAGATATAAGAAACATTCGAAACGTCGTGATTTAGACAGTCAACCATTGGATTATGAAGTTGTCAATGGATTTTTCGAAGATCGTCATGGTCGACGTCGTTCCGTTAAACTCGATCATTCTCAAGTGACAACTGTCAAAGATTACCGACATAGACATAACGAATCTGTCGATGCATCGGCGCCATCCAATGATCAACGACGTCATCGTCATCATCCTACATCGTTTATCCAACAACCCGTTCCCGAACAACAACAACAACAACAACAACAACCGTTAAGATTTCCAACACCGAATTACTCTTTAACAAATCCACAATTATTAAGACCATTTGGATCAACATATCCTCTACCACGTGGCGCACCTTTCTATCCTCAACAAGCACTTTCATCAGCTCCATTATTTCCTGCAGCGAATTTCATGAATAGAATGCCCTTTTCACATCCTTCTTATTGGTATCGACCAATGTAGTTGTTTATTCACCTAGTATTTGTTCTTGTTTTGCGTGGGTTCTTAGAAAAATCGAACTTGTTGTTTTTTTAAACCTAAAAATAAACTCAATATATATTCCATGTGTCATTCATGGCTAAAAATAATTCCCAGACTACAAATTCTCTTTGTTCTTCTATTGACATATCCAGAAACGCTATAAATACCGTTTCTTCCTTCGCCGTTTGTCTATCTGATAAAGCTCCTACATCTTACGCAAAAACGTGATTATTTCTCCAAAAATGAATAGAAAAACACACCACACAATTCTTCCTACTCAACAGTCAACGATCGAGTTTACTCCCGACAAACAAACTAACCAAACCCTATTAATAGAATCGATTATTTATATCATATCATCACTTTGTTTTTGTTAAAAAATCTTCTACCACGATGCCAGATCAAACAATTCAGATCGAACATATGCGAAATGATATCAATCAAATTACAAATCTTGTTCGAAATAATCTCTGTCGATTGGATAGACGATATGACGCATTTCAAGATCTTGTCAATGCTGTCGAAGATTTAAATCTCAAAAGTCAACAATTTCATCGTCTTTCAAGAGATAATAAACAGAAATCTTACGTTCGAAATCTCTCTCGACTCATTCCCGTCGTTATTTGCCTTCTTACTTTATTGATTTCATTCATTGGAATATTATTTATATTCAGCAAAAACTAGTGACATCTAATATGTAAATGAATAAAATAAAAAAAAAGTTATTCAATGAAAATATTCAGTTGTAAACAAATACATCGTATGAAAAAAATTATTCGAAATCTGTCGATATTTTTTGTTTGAAAAAATAAATTCATTCGGAGGCATAAAAATCGCACAAATACGAATCTGATTGATTTATTTAAACCAATTAGAAGACTTCTAATACCCTTCATCGAAAGAAAAATTTCGAAATTTCTTTCATTTCTTTCCTTAGATTTTTCTTTTCTTTCATATATTATATATATATCTATATGAAAAGAAAAACGAACAGTAACAAAAACGATGTCTTTCTCGCTCAGCCTCTTTTTTTTTCATATACTTTTCGACGCGTGGGTACAGAGTACACATTTTACATATATATATATTAAATTTTGCTCGTTGAAAAAAAAAGAAGAAGACAAGCAAAGATTTTTCTTTTCTTTTTAGTATATCTATTCGTTATTAAAAATAATATACTATTCATCTTAATAAGTAACGAAATTAAACGAAATCAAGAACGTACGTTGATTCATATCGAACAGTGAGAATTCAATTAAATTATCATTGAATTTTACATGAAAATGAATTAGTATTTTATCATTAAACGCAGATATTTATCTCCTATTACAGAATCGATATTTCTTTTTCTCTTCATTTTATTACTATTAAATTAAATGCACACAATGAATACTGATCAACAAACTTATTATCCGAATCCAACATCGGCTGCTTTCTTTCCAGCTACTGGGATAGATCAACGTAAATCGAATTTCAACAATGCAAATAGATTTCAATTGTTTTTTTTTAGAATATACAATGAGAAATCCATCGATTTATGCGGGGCCACGTATGACAGCTCCGGTAGGAGAAAATCATTTCATTTGAATTGTTTTGTTTATCAATGAAAAATGTCTTTGAATAGTATTACAATCCACAAGTATCGGCTGGTTATACCCAACCACAATTCTATTATCAACCAGGATACGCTCCACCTGCTCCATTTGCTCATAACAATGGTCCACGAGTAAAATTTTCGCCTTTTCTTTTGTTTTTCATGCGAAAATTTCTTCAATTTCGCCGATATTTAGAATCAATTCGGTGTTCCAGTTATTCGACCAGCTAATGAAAATCCAGCTGCTGGTCAAACTTATATCCCTCAACAAAACTATGCTACCTATGGAACTCCTAATTTAATCACCGGACAAGCTATTTACAATCCTACTCCCTATCGTATGAGAATCCTTTCGATTTCGAATTGAAATTCATTCATTTACCTTGTATTTTTCTTTTCAAAGAATACCAAATGGCGAGCTATGGTCCACCTACATCAGCTACACAAATCACTAATTCACAACAATCACCAATGCAATATCCGACACCTAATAATCAAGCAGGAACGCAATCAACACAAACATCTCAGCAGTCAACTGTACGACTCAACTTTCTGATCAATTCTATTTTCATTTTTGTTTTTTTTTTGTTTTAGCTGGATCAATCATCTCAGTCTATAGCACGAGGTATTTTGTTTCGATTTGCTTTGTTTTCCTAGACTAAATTGATGTTTAGATAATGCTAAACGTGAAAGGAAACCGTTAACTATTGTTGATCCCAAATCGAATAAAGCTGTAGAAGTTGAAAAACCGGTTCCATCATCAACGACAACAACACCCTCAACAACAACAACAAACACAAACACAACGACAATAGTCAACGATGAATCAACGACAGATTCGAAGAAAACCAAAGATGATACCGTCGAATCCCAAAAGACCAAAGCGAAATTTCGTGAACAATTTGCTCGTTTATTGAACAACGATGATACTCATACAGAAAAAGTATCGGCTGAAAATATTCAACCATCATCTCGATCGAATTCGATATCGAAAATCTCCACTGAACAAGTTCAACCGAGCCTTCCGGGCATTCGAACTGGAAGTGTTACTGAACAAGAAACGAAATCATCAACCGAAAATATTTCCTCAACGGTACGAATCGAATCGAACGATCTTGTTTTTTCTTTGTTTTGTCATTGCTCAACCGGTAGTAAAGATCACTGGGGAAAAAAGAGAGAGATATTCACGATGAGTCATATCTTCACATTTCAGTTTTGATTGGACAGACAGTTGTATTATGTAAGAACAGAGAACATAAGAGTACTTATATAAAGAAACGAACTTGACGAGTGCAAAATTTAATTTTCAAATGAGAATAAGAATAATAAATAAACGAGCAGAGAAAAAACAAATTTTTGTAAGAATGAATTCGAATTTCTGTAAGATGATGAATTTCATTGACTCTTTTTTTTGCTGCATTCTAGTCGAATGAAACTGAAAATGTACCGACAATCGAACTTGCTTCAGCACCAGCTCAATCGAATGAAAACGAAGCTCAATCTGTTCCCGCATCCGCAACGAAACGTCTCGGTTACACAATGGAAGAACTCCGTCAAAAATCCCGAAGCCTTCTTTCTCAAGAACGTCCCAATGAACTTCGAGAAGTTCCTGGTGTTACAACACCTAAACAACCCGTTAAACCAAAGATCGACGGTAACGAACAATTCATTCGTGATGTTACCTCGATCTTAAACAAACTAACACCACAAAAATACGATTCTCTTATCGAACAACTCGGTGAACTCGAATTGAATTCGGCCGAACGTTTAAACGGAATGATTTCCGTTATATTTGTTAAAGCTGTTGAAGCCGCCATTTTCTGTTCGCTCTATGCTAAACTTTGTAAACATTTCGAAAAACGACAGGTTACCGTACCGAATGATAATGGTCAACCAGTTACGCATTTCTTTCGACAAATTTTACTAACACGTTGTCAAAAACAATTCGAGAGCGATTATCGACAAGATATTGATTATGATAATCGTAAAAAACAAGTCGATACGATCGAAAACGAAAAAACTCGACGTGAAGCAGCCGAAGACTTAGAAGAAGCACTAGTCAAAGCTAAACGAAAAAATCTCGGCAATATCATGTAGAATCTTGACAATTGATTTTCGTTTTCGAATTTCTCTTTTTGAATGTTTAGTTTTATTGGTGAATTATTTAAATTGCAAATGTTAACCGATACGATTATGTATGATTGCATTGAATATTTACTTCGTGATAAAACTGATGAAGAAAGTTTGGAATGTTTATGTCGTTTATTACGAACAATTGGCAAAGAACTCGATGCTAAAGCTACAGACAAAGTATGAAAATCTAATCGAACGAGATATTTTTTCTAATTAACTGGTTTGCTTTTCGTTTCATTTCAGACACAAAATCGAAAAAGTCTCGATAAAAACTTCGGAGAATTAGCTAATATCACCACACAACGACAAGCATCAGCAAGAATACGTTTTATGATTCAAGATATTCTCGAAATGCGAAAAGTAAAGTTTCGAATGAAGGAAAAAAATTGTTTGTTCTTATTGTTTATCTTCTGTAGAATGATTGGACGGCACGTCGTGCAGAAATCAAACCGACAACGATCGATGAAATTCACGAAAACGAACGTATCCGTCGAGAAAACGAGGAACGTGAACAAGACCGAGAACGACAACAACGTCGAGACAATCGTGGCGCCGGCGGACAACAACAATATCAAGGACGAGGAAGCGGAATGAAACAGCAATCGAACCGAAACGAACAAGATCGAACGGACAATCGATTGATCGTCGACTCCCTTCGACAATATCAATCGAATGATAAGAAAAATCCAGGACAATTACCATTCAATTTAGCTCCACAACGTGCTTGGTCGAAAGGCTCAGGCGTCGACAAAAAAGCCGAAGACGACCGTTCGAATGCCGCACGAATCGGCGGCAAACCACCAGCCGGCACTGGCAATCAACAATTTCGTCCCAAGAGCGGTAACACACCGCCGAACTACGGAAATCAACGACAATCATCTCGAGTAAATCGATAGCTGAATTTCATTTCGAAATGTTTTCGTGTTGTTTTTGTTCGTAGGAATTAGCTCGTGAAAATAGCGCACGTGACCGTGACAGTGCTCTCGAAACTTTACGTAAAACAACCAGTCAAACAGGCCCATCGAATCTCTCTCGAACGAACTCCCGTGAAGGCTCTCGAACTGCATCTCGAGACTCGAGCGTAGCTGATCGTGCGTCGGCACAAGCACCTGCAGTTGCAACCACGTCCAAAACTTCGACTACCAGCGCTCCATTCGACGAAAAGAAACTCGAAAATCATGTTCATTCATTAATCGAAGAATTCACCGAAAATTATTCCGATACAAACGATCGATCAGTTAACGAAGCTATGGAAGATCTCACGAGCTTCTGCGCGCCAGTTACCAATCAACAGGCGATCGTCGTCCGAGAATTGTTCACCAATGTTCTAGAAGCTAAACCACGAGCGAGAAAAGCTGTCGGACATTTACTCGATGTTGCCATTCACAAAAATGCCATTTCAAACGAAGGATTCGTCGCCGGTATGAAATTATTCATCGAAATCGTTCCTGATTTCGAAGTCGATATTCCTCTACTTTGGCAATACATCGGTCAAATTCTCGGCGCATTGATTGGCGCTCCGTCATCGAACATGAATTTACTCACGCCTATTTTTCAATTAATCCCAACAAACAAAGCCGAACAACTCTTCAACGATATTATCCGTTATGCAATTGAATTCTCCTCGGAAACTCACATCGAAAGTCTATGGCAATCAGCTGGTTTATCATTAGATGATTTCCTTTCGGCTGATTCCTCGATTCGAAATCAATACAATTGGTTAACACAATCAACTGCCACCTCCGAACCAAGTACTCCGATTATTCGAGAAACACAATCACCACACGCCGATTCACAGTTAGTCAAACTTTTCAAATCAATCAATGATCAAACTACAACAGTAACTGACGAACAAATTCTCGACTATATTCATCAAGTAAACAATCGGAATATTTCGTTTCTTGTACTCATTTCTTCTTGTGCTATTATTCTAGAATATGAATGTTGATGATAAATATTATGTTCGTAATATTGTTCTTTCATATTTGGAAGCATGTCTAATCAATCGTGAAAATACACAGAAAAAAATTCAAGAAAACATCGCGAGAAAACGAATGACAGTTCTCAAAGAAATCCTACAAAAAGGCCAAGAACATGAAGTACAAGCTGTTTATGCTATTCAAAATTTCGTTCATAAACTCGAGCATCCACAAAGTAAACACACACTTGATTTTATTTGAGTTGGTTTTCTTTATCAATATATTTTTTGTATAGAAATGGCTCGATTGTTATTCGACATCTTCTATGATGAAGAATCGATTACTGAAGATGCATTTTTAGTTTGGTTAAATGAACCTGATCCAACTGAAACAGAAGGTCATTCAGTTGTAGAAATGTCGACAAAAGATTTCTTTGATTGGTTAAACGAACCGGATACTGAAGAAGATGCCTAAAATGCTTTCGTTATCTTTGTTCTGTTATTCTTCTTTTCGTTTTCTTTTGTGTTATTAGATAAAAAAACAAATTGTTTCTCCTTGTCTTTTTTTAAAATCTCTTTATTTATTTTCTATAAACGAAAAAGAAAAAACATAAATTATATATAAATATATATGTATCAGTACACGATTGATGGTGTTTCCGTTTTTTCTTTCATATTGGACATTGAACTGTGACTGTCGTCTTCTGTTCGTTTGTTTTCTTTTTTTTTCACTGTCTCTCTCTCTCTCTCTCTCTCTCTGTCTCTCCTCTTCTTTCTCATTAAATCGGAGTATTCACATTGATCTATATCGTTGATTTTCAGTTTGGTTGGTTTGTTTTCTTTTGCCTCTCTTTTCAGTTTGTTTTGCTTTGTCATCGATAAAAAACAAGCACAGAAAATATATTCTAACCGATTATTTATTTTATGCGAAACAAACGAGACAAGAAAACAAAATAAAACCTTTATTAGAAGAGTATTTTTGTCCTCTTTGTACACAACCTAAAGTCAAAGTGCACATATTTGCATATGTTCGCATACCTAACTTCTAAAAATATTTCAGTCGATGATTAAGACTGACATCTAACGTCGACAGATTGATTCGAGTGGTCGATCGATCGATCGAAAGATGTTTATCGTTAGTTGATGTTAACTTTTTTTAATTGAGAAATGGAAATGAGTTTTTTTTTGCTTGGGTATGAAAAGGTCACGAAACTGTGCTTTTTTTTCGTTTTCTTTTAATTTCCCGAAGAACGACGTATAAGAAAAAAGAAATATTTCATGGAAAAGAAAAATAAGCAACGAGACGGCGCATGCGTCAATGAAGTTATGTGATGTATATTTGTTGTGTTTCTTCGATTACTACGCGAAGAAAGGGAAAAAAGAGAGGAGGTGTGGACTCACGATCAAAGATTTATATCGTTTTTATCGCCAATAAACCGTTTTTTGAATACAAAGTCCAAAAAAAACGAAGAGGAAAAAGAGAAGAAGAAAAAAGAGAGTTATATAATCATGTTCGATAAGATCTATTCATTGAAATGAAATCCTATTCGACGACGATGTTTATTTCTTTACTTACAACTGATCAACAACAAGAAAATAATTTCGATCATTTTCCTGATTTATCCACGAATCAAACCGAATCGAATACAATCGATTCAATATCAACAGCAGCAGATAAAAATGGAAAAATTCTGGTCAACGAAGACGAAAATACACGGGAAACATGGTCAAACAATCTTGATTATTTAATAACTACACTCGGTGGACTCATTGGACTCGGTAAATAGATTTGATCATTTTGGTTGATAAATATTTTAATAACATTATTTATTGTTCAGGTAGTCTCTATCGTTTTCCGTATTTGGCATTTGAAAATGGTGGTGCTGCTTTTGTCATTCCTTATGTAATTATTTGTGTTCTATGTGGTATACCATTATTAATGATGGAAACAGCTCTTGGACAATTCGCACGAAAAGGTCCGGTTGGCTGTTGGGATTTTGCTCCAGCTATGCGTGGAATTGGTATTGCTTCGGTGACGATATCATTCTTTGGTGCTCTCTATTACATTATGGTTATGGTTTGGGGTGGCTTGTATCTGTTCTATTCGTTCAGTTCAATTGGTTCGCCGTTACCATGGAGTGATGATTTAAGTAATTTCAAATTAGTTTCTTTGTTTTTCGAATTCGAAAATGATTTTTTTTTCTTATATAAATAGATTTGAAAACGAAAAGTAATAGCACGACAATCATAACTTCAGTTCAACATTTTTGGAATACATCGATATTGAATATCTCAGAAGATTTCAGTGGTCTAACAACATTCCATCGGCCATGTTTATATACTTTGATTATCATGTGGACAGTTGTATATTTATGTTTATGGAAAGGCATACGATTAACAAGTCGTGTTGCCATATTTACAGCTTTATTTCCTTATTTACCTATGCTAGCTTTGTTTATACGTGGAATGACACTTGATGGATCATGGGAAGGTCTAAAATATTATCTCATACCAAATGCACAGAGTCTGTTGAATAAAAAATCTTGGATACAAGCTGCTGGTAAAGATTTTCATTTGAATGAAACATTGTGAAAAAATATTTTGGTTGATTTAGGACATGTTCTTTGGGCGTATGGTATCGGCTGGGGTATAATTCCAGCTTTATCGAGTTATAATCGTCCTAATTATAATTTCTATCGTGATATTGTTGTAACCGGTTCAACGAGTATATTAACGAATGTATTCAGTGGGTTTGTCGTCTTTCCTGTTTTGGGTTTTATGAGTCATAAAGCAAATGTTTCAATCGACCAAGTTGTTTCCAGTGGACCTGGTTTAGCGTTCATTGTCTATCCAAAAGCGATTAGTCTCATGCCTTTGCCACATTTCTGGGCAATAACATTCTTTTTCATGATTTTCCTACTCGGTATTGACTCACAATTTGTTACATGTGAAAGTGGTATGATCTACAGAATAGTAATCAAATTTTGTTTTCTATTTTATTTAAATTTTAGTATTAACAGCTGCACTTGATAAACTCGATCAATATTATGAAAAATCTCCGAAACGACGTCGAATTGCTCGCGAATATGTCGTTGGTATCTATGTTCTAATCTCATTTTCAGTCGGTCTTTTAATGACAACTCGAGCTGGATTTTTCATTTTCAATGTATTCGATGGTTATGTGTGCGGTACGATTCCTTTGTTAATTATCTGTATCGTACAATTAATAACTGTTCTCTTCGGTTATCGAACAACATTCTCATCATGGTTTACAAATTGGCCGTTAACACATTGGCCAGGTCAACTATTCATTTCTCATATCAGTGAAGTTTTAAAACGTCGATTAACACATATTTGGCTTTGTTGGATTATCATTGTGCCTATTTGGTTATTCGGTATGTTAGCTATTGCTATTCGTACAATTGGACCTATCTCGTACGAAACATTCGTCTATCCGTTACCATTTCAAATCATCGGCTATCTTCTAACATCGATTGCTCCGTTGAGTATACTTGTTTATTTTGCGTATTATCAATTCACAAAAGACAGATAGAATTTTCTTTTGTACGTACATATATATATTTGTTT
>Ga0209922_101137_pt1 | contig 26934 bp, 21 predicted proteins | sample ThiBiot_500_biof_FD_183946 | JGI IMG/M metagenome (GOLD analysis project Ga0209922, IMG submission 183946) | Wastewater bioreactor microbial communities from Cape Town, South Africa - Thiocy_expt_500_biof (SPAdes) | ecosystem: Engineered > Bioreactor > Thiocyanate-remediating > Anaerobic-Aerobic ... | reverse complement strand
TGGGTCCATTCGGTCAGGAACTCCACGCAGCGCGGGTCCGAGAGCTTGAAGAAGAAATGCTCCGAGTGCCTGAGCTGCGGCTTGGCGCCCGACAGGGCCGAGTACGGGTTGATCAGGTCGGTGGGCGCGTAGACCGAGCTGCAGACCTCGCAGTTGTCGCCGTACTGGTCCTTGGCATGGCAGCGCGGGCATTCGCCCTTGATGAAGCGGTCGGGCAGGAACATGTTCTTCTCGGGGTCGAAGAACTGCTCGATGGTGCGCGTCTCGATCAGGCCGTTGGCCTTCAGGTCCAGGTAGATCTGCTGCGCGAGCTCGTGGTTCTCGGGCGCGTCCGTGCTGTGCCAGTTGTCGAAGGCGATGTGAAAGCCGTCCAGGTACTGCTTGCGCCCGGCCGCGATGTCGGCCACGAACTGCTGGGGCGTCTTGCCGGCCTTCTCGGCGGCGATCATGATGGGCGCGCCGTGGGCGTCGTCGGCGCCCACGAAGTCGACCGCGTTGCCCTGCATGCGCTGGGCACGCACCCAGGTGTCGGCCTGGATGTATTCCATGATGTGGCCGATGTGGAAGTTGCCGTTGGCGTACGGCAGGGCGGTGGTGACGAAGATCTTGCGTGCGGTCATCGGGGTGGCTCTCCAGCCCGCCCCGGGGCTTCGGGGCGGAACCCGCGATTCTAGAGGGCGCGGCACATTCCAGAGCGCGTCAGTAGCAGGGCAGGCGCACCGGGTTGCCGCGGTCGTGCCAGCCGAAGAAGGCGCAGATCTCGCTGCGCCGCGCCAGCGTGTCGCTGCGGCCCAGGGCCATGAGCGCGCGCGTGTAGCCGCGCTCGAACAGCAGGTAGCTGGCCAGTGCGCCGTCGCTGCCGTCCCGCCCGTCGGCCTGCACGCCCAGGGCGCTCAGCAGGGCGCGGATGGTGCGCGGCAGGTCGCACACGTGGCGCGCGGCCACCTCGTCCAGGCTTTGCGAGGGCACGAGCACCAGCAGCTCCAGCGGGCGCAGGGGGCTCCTGCTGCGCTCCTCGGGCGTCAGCAGGGACAGGATCCGGTTGATGTGCCCGACATGCTCTATGTCCGTCGCCAGCGCGTCCAGGAAGATGTTGGACAGCGCGTGGCCCGCGACCACCGCCAGAGGGGGGTAGGGCTGCTGCGTGCCGGCGGCGCAGGGCGTGGGCGGCTCGTAGGAGCGGCTCGTGCCCACCACCATCAGCCGCTGCGCGCCCAGGTGGATGGCGGGCGCCAGCGGTGCGGTCTGGCGCATGGAGCCGTCGCCGAAGTACTCCATGTGCCCGTCGATGGACAGGGGCGCGGCCGGGAACACCAGGGGAATGGCCGACGAGGCCAGCAGGTGGGTGTGCGTGATGGGCCCGCGCGCGGACTTGCGCAGCGAGTGCGCCCAGGGCCGCTGGGCGTCGCCTGCGTCGAAGAAGGCCACGTGCTGGCCCGAGTTGTAGCTGGACGCGGTGACGGCCAGCGCGCGCAGGTGCCCGGCGCGGATCAGGTGCGGCACGCGCTGCAGCGGCACGAGCTGCGTGAGCAGCTGCGCCAGCGGCGCGTTGTTGAGCAGCGAGTGCGGGTGCGTGCGGCGCCAGCGCGTGAGCGCCCAGCCCAGCGACAGCAGCGTGAGCCAGCGCGCCCCCTGGCGCATGACGTTCAGCCAGTCGGCGTGGTAGACCTGCCCGGCATGGAAGCTGGCCCACACGCGGGCGATGCGGCGCACGGTGTGGTCGAACTGGTCCGCCCCGCTGGCCAGGGCGGCGGCGTTGATGGCGCCGGCCGAGGTGCCGGTGAGGATGGCGAACGGCGCCGGCCCGCGGCGCTCGCCGCAGGCCGCGCGCACGGCGGCGATGGCCTGCAGCACGCCCACCTGGTACGCCGCCCGGGCGCCGCCGCCGGTGAGCACCAGCGCCGTGGCGGCATGGGGTGATGCGGCGGGGGTGTCCATGGCGGCTACGCGTCTTTCGCCCCGGCCTTGAGCAGCAGGGCGGCCAGCGCGTCGCCTTCGAGCAGGACCAGGCCGTTGTCGCGCGCGAAGCTGCGCGCATTCTCGCTCACCGTGCCCGACAGCGCCACGTACACGCCGGCGCGCGCGCCCTCGCGCTGCACCGCGGCCTGCAGCTCGCGCAGCGGCTCCACGCCGTGGCTGGCGGCCTTCCAGCGGCGCGCGGCCACGAGGACGGTCTTGCCGTCCTTGGTGATGCGCAGGTCGCTGCTGCGCCCGTCCGTGCGCTGCACCTGCTGGCCCTCGGCGCGCCAGGCGCGCTCCAGGCTGTCGGCGAACTCGCGCCAGGGCATGGCGCCCGCGGCCTGCAGCGCGGCCTGCACGCGCGCGGCGCCGGGCGCGCGCCACTGGCGCCAGGCGGCAATGCAGCCCACGACGGCGATCGGCACCGCGCCGACGGCGGCAAACGGGGCGATGTGGGCCGGCAGCAGCGCGCCGCAGGCCAGCACGATGGCGGCGGCGATGGCAAAGCTGACCCACCAGGGCGAGCGCAGCAGGATCGCGAAGCCCGAGTTGGGGGCCATCTTCAGTTTCACGGGAGATTCCTTCGTAATTAAAAAGAATAGCTATCAGCGCTTTACCAGTAAGCCCTGGAGGCTTGTTTCACCAAAAAATCACCCCAGCGCCAGCACCGCGCGCGCCGCCCCCGCGATGCCCTCGGGCGACAGGTCCGGCGCGCTGATGCGTTGGCGCGTATCCCAGCGCGTGAAGTTGCGCGCATGCGAGCGGCCGTAGTGCGGGTCGTAGTGCAGGCGCATCAGCTCCTCGAACAGGGGCGCGAGCTGGCCCGTGCGCGCCCAGGCCTGCCAGCGCTGCACGGTCTCCTTGCCGTGCAGCTCGGTCAGCGCGCCCAGGCGCCGGGCCAGCGCCTCGGGGTCGTCGCCCAGGTAGGCGTAGTCGCGCAGCAGGTAGGACAGGCGCTCCCCGGGCGTGGCCTCGATCTCGACGCAGGCGGCGGCGCGCAGGCGCTGCACCAGCGGCACGGGCACGGACAGGCGGCCTATGCGCGCGCTCTCGCCCTCCACGTACAGGGGGCGCGACAGGTCCAGCGTCTCCAGCACGGCGGCGATCTGCGTCTCGAAGTTCTTCTGCGAGGGCTGGGCCACGCCGGGCAGGGCGCCGAGCAGCGAGCCCTTGTGGCGCGCGCAATGCTCCAGGTCCAGCACCTGCGCGCCCTGCTGGCTCAGCTGCTGCAGCACGCGCGTCTTGGCGCTGCCCGTGGCGCCGACGAGCACGCGCAGATCGGCCTGCGGCATCAGCGCCTCGATCTGGTCCATCACATGGCGGCGAAAGGCCTTGTAGCCGCCCGCGAGCTGCTGCGCGTCCCAGCCCACCAGGCGCAGCCACTGCACCATGGAGCCGCTGCGCATGCCGCCGCGCCAGCAATAGACCAGCGGGCGCCAGCCCTGGGGCTTGTCGGCGAAGCGCTCGCGCAGGTGGCGCGAGAGGTTGGCGGCCACCATGGCTCCGCCCACGCGCCGCGCCTCGAACGCGCCCTGCTGCACGTAGAGGGTGCCGACGATGGCGCGCTCCTCGTCGTCGAGCACCGGGCAGTTGATGGCGCCGGGGATGTGGTCCTCGGCGAACTCGGCGGGCGAGCGCGCGTCGATGATGGCGTCGAAGGCGTGGCGGTCTGCGGGGCGTATGGGGCGGTGGTGGGACACGGGCGGGCGGTGAATCTGGGATGATGCGGCGGTCTCATTGTCCGTTACTGCCATGAACGCCAGCACCGTACCCGAATCGCCCCGCCTCACCTCGCTGTCGCACGGCGGCGGCTGCGGCTGCAAGATCGCGCCGGGCGTGCTGTCGCAGATCCTGCAGCAAAGCGGCGCGGGCGCCGTCATGCCGTCCGAGCTGCTGGTGGGCATAGAGACGGCGGACGACGCGGCCGTCTACCGCCTGAACGACAGCCAGGCGCTGGTGGCCACCACCGACTTCTTCATGCCCATCGTGGACGACCCCTACGAGTTCGGCCGCATCGCCGCCACCAACGCCCTGAGCGACGTGTACGCCATGGGCGGCAGGCCCATCATGGCGCTGGCGCTGGTGGCCATGCCGGTGAATCGGCTGCCGCTCGACGTGATCGGCGCCATCATCCGCGGCGGGCAGGACGTGTGCCGCGCCGCGGGCATACCCATCGCGGGCGGGCACACCATCGACTCGGTCGAGCCCATCTACGGCCTGGTCGCCATGGGCCTGGTGCACCCCGACCGCGTGCGCCGCAACGCGGGCGCGCGGCCCGGCGACGTGCTGGTGCTGGGCAAGCCGCTCGGCGTGGGCGTGTACTCGGCGGCGCTCAAGAAGGAGCAGCTGGGCGACGCGCACTACCGCGAGATGATCGCCAGCACCACGCTGCTGAACACCCCCGGCCCGCTGCTGGCCGCGCTGCCCGGCGTGCACGCCATCACCGACGTGACGGGCTTCGGCCTGGCCGGCCATGCGCTGGAGATGGCGCGCGGCGCGGGCGTGACGGTCGCCGTCGATTGGGCGCGCGTGCCGCTGCTGCCCGGCGTGGCCGAGCTCGCCGCCGCGGGCTTCGTGACCGGCGCCAGCGGCCGCAACTGGGCGGGCTACGGCGCCGACGTGGCGCTGGCGCATGGCCTGCCGGCCACGGCCCAGGCGCTCGCGACCGACCCGCAGACCTCGGGCGGCCTGCTCGTGGCCTGCGCGCCGGACGGCGTGGACGAGGTGCTGGCGGTGTTCGCGCGCGAGGGCTTCGCGCGGGCCGCGGTCGTCGGCGGCGTGCAGGCCGGGCCTGCGCGGCTGGAGCTGCGTTGAGCGCCCTGCCGGCGCCCCCGCCGCAGCCCGCAGCGCCGGCGGGGCAGGGCGGGCTGCGCGACCTGTCGCCAGCCTACTTCGGCCTGGTCATGGCCACGGGCATCGTGTCCCTGGCCGCCGACATGCAGGGCTGGCCACTGCTGGCGCGCGCGCTGCTGGCCCTCAATGCCGTGCAGTACGCTGTGGGGCCTGTACCTGCTGCGCGCCTGGCGCCATCCGCGGCGCTTCTTCGGCGACATGGTGGACCATGCGCGCGGGGCCGGCTACTTCACCATGGTGGCGGCCACGGGCATCATGGCCAGCCAGTGCATCGTGCTGCTGGGCAACGTGGCCCTGGGCTTCGCGCTGTGGGCGCTGGCGGCGCTGCTGTGGGTGCTGCTCACCTACACCATCTTCACGGCCTTCACCATCCGCCCGCACAAGCCCACGCTGGACCGCGGCATCAGCGGCGCCTGGCTGCTGGCCGTGGTGTCCACGCAGGCGCTGGCCGTCTCCAGCGCCCTGCTGGCCGCGCGCATCGGCCAGCCGCTGCGGCTGGAGCTCAACCTGCTGGCGCTATCCATGTGGCTGTGGGGCGGCATGCTCTACATCTGGATGATGGCGCTGATCTTCTACCGCTACCTGTTCTTCCGCTTCTCGCCCAGCGACCTGTCGCCGCCGTACTGGATCAACATGGGGGCCATGGCCATCTCCACGCTGGCCGGCTCGCTCCTGATACTGAACGCGCCGCAGGCGCCCTTCCTGGTGTCGCTGCTGCCGTTCCTCAAGGGGTTCACGGTGTTCTACTGGGCCTCGGGCACCTGGTGGATCCCCATGCTGGTGCTGCTGGGCATCTGGCGCCATGGCGTGCGCCGCTTTCCGCTGCGCTACGACCCGCTGTACTGGGGCGCGGTATTCCCGCTGGGCATGTACGCGGCCTGCACCTGGCAGATGGACAAGGCCATGGAATTCGGCTTCCTGGACGCGCTGCCCCGGCTGTTCTTTCCCGTGGCGCTGCTGGCCTGGCTGCTGGCCTTCGCCGGCATGCTGCGCAGCGTGGCACGCCAGGCGCGCGGGCTATAGGCACAGGGGCGGGAGTGCCAAGGCAGCTTCGCTAGACTCGGCCATTCCTCAGCGAACAACACAGCCATGGCACTTACAGAGCAGGATCTGCTGGCGGCGCTCGCCAGCGTCCAGGACCCCCACACGGGCAAGGATTTCGTGGACACGCGCGCCGTGCGCAACGTGCGGATCGACGGCGGCGACGTCGCCTTCGACGTGGAGCTGGGCTACCCGGCCAAGAGCCTGGTGCCGGTGCTGCGCGAGCAGTTCGCCGCCGCGGCCAGGCGCGTGGCGGGCGTGCGCAACGTGTCGGTCAACATCTCCACCAAGGTCGCGGCGCACGCCGTGCAGCGCGGCGTGCAGCTGCTGCCGCAGGTCAGGAACATCATCGCCGTGGCCTCGGGCAAGGGCGGCGTGGGCAAGAGCACCACGGCCGCCAACCTGGCCCTGGCGCTGGCGGCGGAGGGCGCGCGCGTGGGCGTGCTGGACGCCGACATCTACGGCCCCAGCCAGCCCATGATGCTGGGCATCAACCGCCGCCCCGAGAGCCTGGACGGCAAGAACATGGAGCCGCTGGAGAACTACGGCGTGCAGGTCATGTCCATCGGCTTCCTCGTGGACCAGGACGAGGCCATGATCTGGCGCGGCCCCATGGCCACGCAGGCGCTGGAGCAGCTCCTGCGCCAGACCAACTGGAAGGACCTGGACTATCTCATCGTGGACATGCCGCCGGGCACGGGCGATATCCAGCTCACGCTGTCCCAGCGCGTGCCCATGACCGGCGCCGTCATCGTCACCACGCCGCAGGACATCGCGCTGCTCGACGCCAGGAAGGGCATCAAGATGTTCGAGAAGGTGGGCGTGCCCATCCTGGGCATCGTGGAGAACATGGCCGTGCACGTGTGCAGCAATTGCGGCCACGTGGAGCACATCTTCGGCGCCGATGGCGGCAGGAAGATGGCGCAGGAGTACGGCATGGACTACCTGGGCGCGCTGCCGCTGGACATGCAGATCCGCCTGCAGGCCGACAGTGGCAAGCCCACCGTGGTGGCCGACCCCGACGGCGAGGTGGCGCAGATCTACAAGAAGGTCGCGCGCGACATGGCCGTGAAGATCGCGCAGAAGTCCAAGGACTTCTCGTCCAAGTTCCCCACCATCTCGATCAGCAAGAGCACCTGAGACGGTGTGAGTGGAGACCGGGGCCCGGCCCCGGATGGGCGTGCGGCGCACGCGGCACGTCAGGCCATGCAACGAAGTCCTGCGCTAGGGTAATCCCGGGTGTCCTGATGGCCGGAATTTGTCTACATTTAATTGTCATTACAAATATCCAATTGAATCAAATAGACATCCAGGAACCACCATGCAGTCAGCCATTGAAGTAAGCCCCCAGCGTTTCCGTGCGTCCTATGGCCGTTATCTCGAGGACTTCGAGGTGGGCCATGTCTATGAGCACCGCCCGGGGCGCACCATCACCGACAACGACAACATCCAGTTCTCGCTGATGACGATGAATGCCCATCCGATGCACTGCGATGCCAACTACGCCTCCAAGAGCGAGTTCGGCCGCCTGCTGGTCAACAGCGGCCTGTCGCTCGCCGTGGTGCTGGGCATGACCGTGAACGACGTGAGCGCCAAGGCCATCGCCAACCTGGGCTGGAAGGAGATCCGCCTCACCGCGCCCGTGTTCGGCGGCGACACGCTGTATGCCGAATCGGAGGTGCTGGAAGTGCGCGCGTCCAAGAGCCGGCCGACCCAGGGCATCGTCACGACGCGCACCCGCGGCTTCAACCAGGACGGCGTGATGGTGATGGAGTTCATCCGCATGTCCCTCATCCCGCGCCGCGGGCACGGCGTGGGCGACTGAGCGCCGCGCACCCGCCCATCCTTCTCACGACAACCAGGAGACAACTGTCATGCGACTTCCGCTTCGCGCTCTTCGCGCCGCGCTCACGGCGCTTGGGCTTTCCGTGCTGGGCAGCGTGGCCCATGCGGGATACCCCGACAAGCCCATTCGGCTGGTGGTGGGCTTTCCTCCGGGACAGGCCACCGACATGATTGCGCGCGTGGTCGCCAAAAAGCTGCAGGACGCGCTGGGCCAGCCCGTGGTGGTGGACAACAAGCCCGGTGCCGCGGGCATCATCGGGTCGGAAATCGTGGCGAAATCCGTGCCCGACGGCTATACGCTGGTGGTGGGCTCCAGCGGCACCATGGCGATCAACCCCAGCCTGTATTCCAAGCTGTCCTACCACCCGCTCAAGGATTTCGCGCCGATCAGCCTGCTGTCCGTCGTGCCTCTGTTCCTGGCGGTGAATCCGTCGTTTCCCGCGCAGACGGCGGCCGATCTCGTCAAGCAGGCGAAGGCCGCGCCGGGCAAGATCAACTACGGCTCCGGCGGCAGCGGCGTGACCAGCCACCTCACCATGGAACTGCTCAAGCATGCGCAGGGCATCGACCTCACGCATGTGCCCTACAAGGGCAGCCCCGCGGCGGTGACGGACCTGATCGGCGGGCAGATCAACACCATGATCGACACCGGCCCCGCCCTGCTGCCCCACATGCGCACGGGCAAGCTGCGCGTGCTGGCCGTGGCCAGCGAAAAGCGCAACCCGGCCGCGCCCGGCGTGCCCACGATGGCGGAGGCGGGGCTGGGCAACTTCGTGGCGCCTGCCTGGGTCGGCCTGTCCGCGCCCAAGGGTACGCCCAAGGAAATCGTCGATGCGCTCTACAAGGCGCTGAGCACCAACTGGCGCGACGCCCCGGACGTGAAGGAGCAGCTCAACGCGCTGGGCGCCGAGCCGGCGCTGATGACGCCGGACGAGTTCGCGAGGTACATCCAGGCGGAGATCGACAAATGGGCGCTGGCCGTGAAGCTGTCCGGCGCCAAGGTGGATTGAGAGCGCCATGACACATTCCGATCCCCAAATCGCGGCGGCCGCTGGCGCCGTGACCCCCATGGCAGACACGCTATCCGCACAAATCGCAACCTGGGTGCACGGCTTTCGCCTGGCCGACGTACCGCACGAAGTGCGCACACGCGCCACGCACCTGATGCTCGATGCGCTGGGCATCGGCCTGGCTTCCACGCAATGGGACTTCTCGCGCCGCACGCTCGATGGCCTGCGTGAACTCGCCGGCCCCGGCGGCGACGTGCCCGTGATCGGCCAGGGCCAGAACCTGCCGCTGCGCGACGCGGTCATCCAGAACGCGCTGCAGATCCACGGCCTCGACTACGACGACACCCACCCCGCCGGCGTTATCCATGCCACCACCTCGGTGCTGCCCGCCGTGCTGGGCCTTGCCACGCGGCTCGATGCGAGCGGCGAGGCCCTGCTGGCCGCCTACATCGTGGGCATGGAGGTGGCTACGCGCCTCGGCGCGGCGGCCAGGAGCGGCTTCCATCAGGTGGGCTTTCACCCCACGGGGCTGATCGGCACCTTCGGTTGCACCCTGGCCGCGGCGCATCTGCTGCGGCTCGATGTGCCGGCCATGGTGAATGCGCAGGGCATAGCGCTTTCCGTCGCTTCGGGCAGCCTGGAGTGCCTGGAGGACGGCGCCTGGACCAAGCGCCTGCATCCCGGATGGGGTGCGGCCGCGGGGATCACGGCGGCCACGCTCGCCAAGCAGGGCTTCGTCGGCCCCGCCAAGGCGTACGAAGGCCGTTTCGGCCTCTACGCGAGCCACCTGGGGGCCGAGTTGCTGGCCAAGGCCGACCTCGGCATGGCCACGGCAGGCCTGGGTCAGGTGTGGGAAGTGATGAACGTGGCCATCAAGCCCGTGCCAGCCTGCCACTTCACGCATGCGTTCGCCGATGCGGCCTCCATCCTCTCGCCCCAATGGGGCGGGGCGCCGGTCCGGCGCATCGTCGCGCGGGTGCCCCCTGGTGCCATGAAGGCCGTATGCGAGCCCATCGAGAAAAAACTCCGCCCGGCGAATGCCTACGACGCGCAATTCAGCGTACCGTACTCGGTGGCCACGGGGCTGCGCCGGGGGCGCTTCTCGCTGGACGCACTGGACGAGTCCGCCTACACCGACCCCGAGACGCTTGCCATCGCAGCGCTGGTGCAGTGCGAGCCCGACCCTGCGGCGGACTTTCCCCGGTACTTCAGCGGCGAGGTGATCGTGGAACTGGCCGACGGCCGCACGCTGCGCCATAGAGAGTCCATCAACCGCGGTGCGCCGGGGCGGCCGATCGGCAATGCCGACATCGTCACCAAGTTTCACGAAAACGCCGCGCGCGCCGTGGACCGCTCCCACGCCGATCACGTGCGCCACGCCGTGCTCGGTATCGAAGGCGGCCAGGCCGCCGCATTGTCCCGTCTGCTGGGCGCGAAAGCCCGCATGGAGAACGCATGACCACAAGCACCCCCCATATCGACTACGACCCGGAGCAGGAAGGCCTGATCCTGGACATGCTCGACCGCTTCCTCGCTGTCGAGGTCAAGCCCCACGTGCACCGGCTGGAGCACGATGACGTCTATCCCGCGGACATCGTCGAGAAGATGAGGGAGATGGGCCTGTTCGGCTGCCTCATCGCACCTGAGTATGGCGGCCTGGGCCTGTCCACCACCACTTACGCCAAGATCATCGAGCGCATGTCGAAGGTGTGGATGTCGATCTCCGGCATCATCAATTCGCACCTCATCATGGCCATGGCCGTGCAGCGCGCCGGCACGGAGGCGCAAAAGCGCGAATTCCTGCCGCGCTTCGCCACCGGAGAGCTGCGCGGCGGCGTGGGCCTGACGGAGCCCGATGCGGGTACCGACCTGCAGGCCATCCGCACCGTGGCCCGGCGCGAGGGCGACCACTACGTGGTCAACGGCAGCAAGATGTGGATCACCAACAGCATGTACGGCAACTGCCTTGCCTTGCTGGTCAAGACCGACCCCAAGGCCGAGCCGCGCCACAAGGGCATGAGCCTGCTGATCGCCGAGAAGGGCGAGGGCTTCATCGTGAGCAAGAAACTCGAGAAGCTGGGCTACAAGGGCATCGATACCTGCGCCCTCAGCTTCGAGAACTACCGCGTGCCGGTCGGCCGGCTCGTGGGCGGCGTGGAAGGCAAGGGCCTGCAGCAGGTGCTGGGCGGGCTGGAACTCGGCCGCATCAACGTGGCGGCGCGCGGGCTGGGCATTGCACAGGCCGCGCTGGAAGAGGCCGTGGCCTATGCCCAGGTGCGCAAGACCTTCGGCAAGCCCATCGCCGGGCACCAGGCCATCCAGCTCAAGCTGGGCGAGATGGCCACGCGCACGCAGGCAGCGCGCCTGCTCGTGTACGCGGCGGCCGAGGCGTTCGACCGTGGCGAGCGCTGCGACATGGAGGCCGGCATGGCCAAGTACTTCGCCACCGAGGCCGGCCAGGAGAATGCGCTGGAGGCCATGCGCATCTTCGGGGGCTACGGCTACTCCAAGGAATACAACGTGGAGCGCCTGTACCGCGACGCGCCGCTGCTGCTCATCGGCGAAGGCACCAACGAACTGCAGCGCATGATCATTGCCAAGCAGCTCATCGAGAGGAACCCCGCATGAGCGCCGTGCAATCTCCCCTCCGCGGCGCCGAGGCCCAGGGCGTGGCGCCGCCGCCTCTTGCGGGCGTGCGCATCATCGCGGTCGAGCAGTACGGCGCGGGGCCCTTCGGCACCCAGCATCTGGCGGACCTGGGCGCGGAGGTGATCAAGATCGAGAACCCGCGCGACGGCGGCGACGTGGGCCGGGCCGTGGGGCCCCATTACTTCGGGCCGGGCGACAGTCACTTCTACCAGTCGTTCAACCGCAACAAGAAAAGCATCACGCTCGACCTGAAAACGGCGCAAGGCCAGGAGGTGCTGCGCACCCTGGCGGCCGATGCCGACGTGGTGTTCAACAACCTGCGCGGCGATCTGCCGGCCAAGCTGGGCCTGACCTACGACCGGCTCAAGGACGTGAACCCGCGCATCGTGTGCGGCCACCTGTCGGCCTATGGGCGCACAGGCTCGCGCGCTGCCTGGCCGGGCTATGACTACCTGATGCAGGCCGAGGCGGGCTATCTGTCGCTCACCGGCGAGCCTGACGGGCCGCCCGCGCGCATGGGGCTGTCCATCATCGACCTCATGACGGGCACCACGGCCGCCATGGGGCTGCTGGCCGGCGTGATCAGCGCGCGCGCGAGCGGCCTGGGGCGCGACATCGACGTGAGCCTGTTCGACGTGGCCCTGCACAACCTGGCCTACGTGGCCACCTGGTACCTGAATGCCGGCAAGGCCATCGGCCGCGAGGCGCGCTCCAGCCACCCCTCCCTCACGCCGAGCCAGCTCTACAGGACGCAGGACGGCTGGATCTTCCTCATGTGCAACAAGGAGAAGTTCTGGGGCGTGCTGGCCGAGTGCATCGGCAGGCCCGAATGGGCGCAGGCGCCGCACTACAGGACCTTCAAGGACCGGCTGGCACACCGCGATCGGCTGACTGCCGAGCTGGACGCCGTGCTGCAGACCGCCACCACGGCGCAGTGGATGGAGCGCTTTGCCGGCAAGGTGCCCGCGGCGCCCGTGTACGACGTGCAGCAGGCGCTGGACAGCGGTTTCGTTGCCGAGCAGGAGCGCGTGCTCGCGTTCGACCACCCCGGCGGGCCGGTGCGCATGGTGGCGTCCCCGGTGCGCGCTGGCGCCCATCCCGTGCGGTCGGCGCCGGCCATGGGGGCGGACACCGAGGCGGTGCTCCGGCAGGCCGGGTACGATGAGCAGGCCATTCTTCGGCTGCGCGAACATGCCGTGATATGACCCTTGACGCCGAACCTAATCCCCACCATTCACCCAATCCCGCCCTGCAGGGCAGCCAGCCCCGCTACGTCCAGCTGGCCCAGACCTTGCTGAACGAAATCGAGAGCGGCCACTACCCCGTGGGCTCGCTGTTGCCCACCGAATTCGAGCTGTGCGAGCAGTTCGGCGTGAGCCGCTCCACCGCCCGCGAGGCGGTCAAGCGCCTGGTCCAGCTGGGGCTGGTGGTGCGCCAGCCGCGCGTTGGCACCACGGTGCGCGCGCGCACCGCGACCACCGGGTACCGGCAGAGCATGGCCGACGTGAGCGACCTCTACCAATACGCCACCGAAACGACGCTGGTGATCGAGTCCCGGGCCACGGTGCAGATCGATGCGGAGCAGGCGCAAAGCCTCGAGGCCACGGCCGGCGAGACCTGGCTGAACCTGCACGGACGCCGCCACGCCCGCACGCCGTCCGGCGAGCCGGCCGCCCCCATCTGCGTGACCGAGCTGTGGCTGCATCCCGCCTTCCGCTCCATCCAGGGCATACAAGGGGCGCTGCAGGGGGCCGTCCATGCCGCGATCGAGCAGCAGTTCGGCGAGTTGATCACCGAGGTGGAGCAAGAGATCCGCGCCGTGGCGCTGAACAAGGCCGATGCCGAGGTGCTGGGCGCGCCGGCGGGCAGCCCCGGGCTCTGGGTGCGCCGCCGCTACCGCAACCGCATGGGGCAGCTCGTGGAACTGGCCACCAGCATCCACCCGGCCGATCGCTTCAGCTACACCACGGTGCTGCGCCGTGAATGGGGCGTGGGCGGAAAGGGCGATGCGGCATGAGGGGGCAATGGATTCCGCTCACGGTGACGCTGGCCATACAGGCCATGGTGGCCATGGCCGTGCTGACGCTGCCCGTCATGGCGCCGGCCGTGGCGCAGGCCCTGGGCGCATCGGCGGCGTATGCCGGCGTCTACGTGGCCATCGTCTATGCGGGGGGCATGGCGGCGAGCCTGGCCGGCGGCACGGCCGTGGCCCGCTGGGGCGCCATCCGCGTCAGCCAGGCCGGGCTCGTGCTGTGCGCCGCGGGGCTGGCGCTGTGCGCCGTGCCGTCGCTGGCCGCCATGGCGCTGGGGGCCTTCCTGATCGGGCTGGGGTACGGCCCCATCACGCCGGCCAGTTCGCACCTGCTGGCCCGCACCACGCCGGCGCACCGCATGTCGCTGGTGTTCTCGATCAAGCAGACGGGCGTACCCCTGGGCGGCGTGCTGGCGGGCGCCATCGTGCCGGGGGTGGCCGTGGTGGCGGGCTGGCAGGGGGCGCTGCTGCTGGCGGCGGCGGGCAACCTCGTCTGCGCGCTGGTCGCCCAGCCGCTGCGGCCCGCGCTCGACGAAGACCGCGACCCGCGCCGCCCGCTGGTGCCGGGCAGCCTGGCGCAGCCGATCCGGGTGGTGCTTTCGCACCCGGCGCTGCGCATGCTGGCGGGATGCTCCTTCGTCTTCTCCATCGCCCAGCTGTCGCTCACGACCTACCTCGTGACCTACCTGCACGTCACCCTGGCCTATACGCTGGTGGAGGCCGGCCTGGCGCTGTCGGTGGCGCAGGCGGGGGGCATGGCGGGGCGGGTGCTCTGGGGCTGGGTCGCCGACCGCTGGAGCGGCGCGCGCCGCGTGCTCAGCGCCCTGGCGGTGCTGATGGCGCTCTCGGCCGTTGCCACGGCCGTGCTGCAGCCCGGCACGCACTACCTGCTGGTGCTGGCGGTGCTGGTGGTGTTCGGCGCGTCGGCCATCGGGTGGAACGGCGTCTACCTGGCCGAGGTGGCCCGGCAGGCGCCGCCGGGGCTTGCCAGCGTGGCGACCGGCGGCACGCTGGCCATCACGTTCTTCGGCGTCGTGCTGGGGCCGCCGGCTTTCGGCGCCATGGTGGGGCTGTTCGGCACCTACCGCGCCAGCTTCGCGCTGCTGGCGGTGCCGACGCTGCTGTGCGGGCTGGTCCTGCTGCAGGGCGCGCGCGGCCGCGCGGCCGAAGTGCGGGCGCCTTGACCCTTCTGTTCCGGCACGGAGTTTCTTCGCATGATCGACCGCAGTTTCCTGTTCGTCCCCGGCGACCGTCCCGAGCGGTTCGACAAGGCACTGTCTGCCCAGGCCCATGCCGTGATCCTGGATCTGGAAGACGCGGTGGCGCCGCAGCGCAAAACCGAGGCGCGCAGCGCCGTGGCCGCCTGGCTGCGGACCGCGCAGGCGCGCGTCTACGTGCGCATCAACCCCCTTGGCACGCCGTGGCACGAGGAGGACTGCGCGGTGCTCGCATCGCCCGCGGTGCGCGGGGTCATGCTGCCCAAGGCCGAGTCCGCGGCGGACGTGGCGCGCGTGGCCGCGCGGCTGGGCGAAGGGCAGGATTGCATCCCCCTCGTGGAGACGGTGGCGGGCTGGTTCGAGGCGCCCGCCATCGCGCGCGTGCCGCGCGTGCGCCGGCTGGCGTTCGGCTCGTTCGACTTCATGTCCGACTCCGGCATCCGGGGCGACGGGCCGCAGCTCGATGCCGTGCGCAGCCAGCTCGTGCTGGTGTCGCGCCATGCGGGGCTGCTGCCGCCCGTGGATGGCGTGTCGCTGGCCATCGACGATGCCGCGCAGCTACAGGCGGATGCCCGCCGCTCCCTGCTCTGGGGTTTTGGCGGCAAGCTGTGCATCCACCCGCGCCAGGTGCCGGTGGTGCATGCCGCGTTTGCCCCCACCGAGGCGGAAGTCGCCTGGGCACGCCGCGTGGTGGACGCCCTGGCCGCCGGGCCGCTGGGTGCGATCGCCGTGGACGGCAAGCTGGTGGACAAGCCCGTGGCGCAACTGGCGCAGTCCATCCTGCAAGAGGCAGCGGCGGGCTGAAGCGGCGGCCCGCGCGCCGCATTCCTGCGGGGTGGGACGGCGCGCATTGACGCCGGCCGGGGTGGCGCGCACACTGCCTGCGCCCGTTGTCCCCCACGATCGATCCGGCTTCCATGACTTCCCGAAACGACCCCGCCGCCGTGCCCGTGGCCACGGCGGACGACCTGCGCGAGCGCATCCGCCGCAAGGCCCATCTCAAGGGCCGCCAGCCCGAGCCGCAGGCCCTGGCCGATGTGCAGGCCCTGATCGGCCCACGCCCGCCCGAGGGCCATGCGCGCGACCTGCTCATCGAGCACCTGCACCTCATCAACGACCGCCATGGCGCGCTGCACGAGCGCCACCTGGTGGCGCTGGCGCGCCTCATGAATCTGCCCATGGCCGAGGTCTACGAGGTCGCGAGCTTCTACCACCACTTCGAGATCCTGCGCGATGGCGAGCAGCCCGCGCGCCTGGTGCTGCGCGTGTGCGACAGCCTGTCCTGCCAGATGGCCGGCGCCGGCGAACTGCTGGCCCAATTGCCCGGGCGACTGCGCGCCCTGGGCCATGGCGACGTGCGCGTGCAGGCCGTGCCCTGCGTGGGCCGCTGCGAGCAGGCGCCCGTGGCCGTGGTGCACCAGTGCCCCGTGCCGCACGCCACGGCAGAGCGCGTGCTGGCGCAAGTGGATTCCATGCCGGAAAGGGCCCTGGCCCTTCACCCGCAAGCGCCGGCAGCTACTGTTTTTGATGTGGCGCCCGAATCCGCCATCACCCGCGGCGGCGAGGGCGTGGCGCCCGCCTGGGTGGGGCTGGCCGCCTACCGCGCGCAGGGCGGCTACCGGCTGGCCGCCGATGTCGCCCAGGGCCGCGTGCCGCGCGATGCCGTGCTCGCCGCCATGGAGGACTCGGGCCTGCGCGGCCTGGGGGGCGCGGGCTTTCCTGCGGGGCGCAAGTGGCGCATCGTGCGCGAGCAGGCTGCCCCGCGGCTCATGGCCGTGAACATCGACGAGGGCGAGCCCGGCACTTTCAAGGACCGCACCTACCTGGAGCGCGACCCGCACCGCTTCCTCGAAGGCCTGCTCGTCGCCGCGCTGGTGGTGGGCACCGATGCCTGCTACGTCTACCTGCGCGACGAATACCACGGCTGCCGCGCCATCCTGCGGCAGGCCCTGGCCGAGCTGCGGGCCGACCCGCCCTGCGCGCTGCCCGCCATCGTGCTGCGCCGCGGCGCGGGCGCGTACATCTGCGGCGAGGAGTCCGCGATGATCGAAAGCATCGAAGGCAAGCGCGGCGAGCCGCGCATGCGCCCGCCCTACATCGCCCAGGTGGGCCTGTTCGGCCGGCCCACGCTGGAGCACAACTTCGAAACCCTGTACTGGGTACGCGACATCGTGCAGCACGGCCCGCAGTGGTTCGCGGGCTTTGGCCGCCATGGGCGCCGGGGCCTGCGGTCTTTCAGCGTGAGCGGGCGCGTGAAGGAGCCCGGCGTCAAGCTCGCGCCCGCGGGCATCACGCTGCGCGAGCTGGTAGACGAATACTGCGGCGGCATGGCCGATGGGCACGAGCTCTACGCCTACCTGCCCGGCGGCGCATCGGGCGGCATCCTGCCGGCCCGCCTGGCCGACGTGCCGCTCGACTTCGACACGCTGCAGCCGCATGGCTGCTTCATCGGCTCGGCGGCCGTCATCGTGCTGGGCCGGAAGGACCGCGCGCGCGATGCGGCGCTGAACGTGATGCGCTTCTTCGCGCACGAGAGCTGCGGCCAGTGCACGCCCTGCCGCGTGGGCACGGACAAGGCCGCGCGGCTCATGCAGGCGCCCGTCTGGGATGGCGACACGCTCGACGACCTGGCCCTGGTGATGGCCGACGCCTCCATCTGCGGCCTGGGCCAGGCCGCGCCCAACCCCATACGCTGCATGCACAAGTACTTTGCGCACGAGGTGGGCGAAGGCCCCTGGCCCGGCGACCTGCCGCCGCCGCGCGGCGGGGTGCGCACCGAGCGCATCCCGCCCGCCGGCCCCGGGGAGGCCACGCCATGAGCGCCATACCCTTCGAGCTCGACGGCCGGCCCGTGCAGGCCGAGCCGGGCGAGACCATCTGGCAGGCCGCCAGGCGCCACGGCGTGCAGATACCGCACCTGTGCCACACCGACGGCCTGCGCCCCGACGGCAACTGCCGCGCCTGCGTGGTCGAGATCGCGGGCGAGCGCACGCTGGCGCCCAGCTGCTGCCGCGCGCCCACGCCCGGCATGCAGGTGCAGGCCCGGAGCCCGCGCGCGCGAAAGAGCCAGCAGATGGTGCTGGAGCTGCTGCTGTCCGACATGCCGGACAGCGGCTACAAGTGGAACGATGCTTCTGAAAACGTAGCTGAAAGCGCTTGCCAGGCGGGCGCTGCAGGCCAATATGGCTCAAAACCCGTGGGCCAGCACGGCGAGCTGAGCGTCTGGGCCGATGCGCTGGGCGTGGCCGTGCGCCCGGCGCTGGCCGCGCTGCGCCGCGCGCAGCCCGCGCCCGACCTGAGCCACCCGGCCATGGCCGTGCAGCTCGACGCCTGCATCCAGTGCACGCGCTGCGTGCGCGCCTGCCGCGAGGTGCAGGTCAACGACGTGATCGGCTACGCGCTGCGCGGCGCGGACGCGAAGATCGCCTTCGACCTGGATGACCCCATGGGCGAGAGCACCTGCGTGGGCTGCGGCGAATGCGTGCAGGCCTGCCCCACGGGCGCCCTGAGCCCCAAGACCCATATCGGCCCGCAGAAGGTGGACCGCAAGGTGGACTCGGTGTGTCCGTTCTGCGGCGTGGGCTGCCTGGTCACCTACAACGTGCGCGGCGAAAAGATCATCAGCGTGGAGGGCCGCGACGGCCCGGCCAATCGCGGCCGCCTGTGCGTGAAGGGGCGCTTCGGCTTCGACTACGCGCACCACCCGCAGCGCCTCACGGTGCCGCTGGTGCGCAGGCCCGGCGCCGCCAAGGACTGGCAGGACCCGGCGCGGCCCGGCGACTGGCGCGAGGTCTTCCGCGAGGCCAGCTGGGACGAGGCCCTGCAGCTCGCCGCGGACGGGCTGCGCCGCCTTCGCGACGGCCATGGCCCCAAGGCGCTGGCCGGCTTCGGATCGGCCAAGGGCAGCAACGAGGAGGCCTACCTGTTCCAGAAGCTCGTGCGCACGGGCTTCGGCTGCAACAACGTGGACCACTGCACGCGCCTGTGCCATGCGTCCAGCGTGGCCGCGCTGCTCGAAGGCGTGGGCTCGGGCGCGGTTAGCAACCCCGTGCGCGACGTGGAGCGTGCCGAGCTCATCCTCGTGATCGGCTCCAACCCCACGGCAAACCACCCGGTGGCCGCCACCTGGATGAAGAACGCGGCGCGGCGCGGCGCCAGGATCGTGCTGGCCGACCCGCGCGTGACCGACATCGGCCGCCACGCCTGGCGCGTGCTGCAGTTCAGGCCCGACACCGACGTGGCCATGCTCAACGCGCTGATCCACACCGTGATCGAGGAAGGCCTGGCCGACCAGGACTTCATCCGCGAGCGCGCCCTCAACTACGAGGCCCTGCGCGAGAACGTGCGCGCCTACAGCCCCGAGGCCATGGAGCCGATCTGCGGCGTGCCGGCCGCCACGCTGCGCGAGGTGGCGCGCGCGTTCGCCCGGGCCAGGGGCGCGATGATCCTGTGGGGCATGGGCGTGAGCCAGCACGTGCACGGCACCGACAACGCGCGCTGCCTGATCGCGCTGTCGGCCGTCACGGGCCAGATCGGCAAGCCCGGCACGGGCCTGCACCCGCTGCGCGGCCAGAACAACGTGCAGGGCGCGAGCGACGCGGGCCTGATCCCCATGATGTTCCCCAACTACCAGCGCGTGGACAACGCTGAGGCGCATGCGTGGTTCGAGGACTTCTGGGGCACCGCGCTGGACGGGCAGCCCGGCTACACCGTGGTCGAGATCATGCACAAGGCCCTGGCCGGCGACGGCGACCCGCACAAGGTGCGCGGCATGTACATCATGGGCGAGAACCCGGCCATGAGCGACCCCGACCTGAACCATGCGCGCCAGGCGCTCGCCAGCCTCTCGCACCTCGTGGTGCAGGACATCTTCCTGACCGAGACCGCCTGGCTGGCCGACGTGGTGCTGCCCGCCAGCGCCTGGCCCGAGAAGACCGGCAGCGTGAGCAACACCGACCGCATGGTGCAGCTGGGCCGGCGCGCGCTCGCGCCGCCGGGCGACGCGCGGCCCGACCTGTGGATCATCCAGCAGATCGCGCGGCGCATGGGCCTGGACTGGGCCTACGAGGGCGATGAATCGGGCGTGGCCGCCGTCTACGAGGAAATGCGCCAGGCCATGGCCGGCGCCATCGCCGGCATCAGCTGGGAGCGGCTCGCGCGCGAATCGAGCGTCACCTACCCCTGCCTGTCGGCCGACGACCCCGGCCAGCCCATCGTGTTCGGCGAGCGCTTTCCCACGCCCACGGGCCGCGTCACGCTGGTGCCGGCCGACATCATCCCGGCCGACGAGCGGCCCGATGCCGACTACCCGCTGGTGCTCATCACGGGCCGGCAGCTCGAACACTGGCACACGGGCAGCATGACGCGGCGCTCGGCCGTGCTCGACGCCATCGAGCCGCACGCCACCGCCTCGCTGCACGGCGACGAGCTCGCGCGCCTGGGGCTGGCGCCGGGCGACTGGGCCAGCGTCCGCTCGCGCCGCGGCGCCGTGCAGGTGCGCGTGCGCCGCGACGACGGCACGCCCCACGGCGCGGTGTTCATGCCCTTCGCCTACGTGGAGGCCGCGGCCAACCTGCTGACCAACGCGGCGCTGGACCCGTTCGGCAAGATCCCCGAGTTCAAGTATTGCGCCGTCGCCGTGCGGGGCATTGACGCAGGCGCGCCGGCCACGGAGTAGAGTCGTCGGCATGTCGCACCGCCCCCGCATCTCCGTCGCCGTGGTCATGCGCCGCGAGCTGTTGAACAACCGCTGGCAGCCCTGGCGCTGGTTCCCGGCCGAGGTGGTGCCGCACGAGGAGCCGTTCGGCAGCGCGCCGCGCCTGCTGCACCAGGACGAGGCCGAGCAGCGCTGGCTGTTCCCCGCGTTCGACGTGGAGCTGTTCCGCGACGACGCCGAGGGCTACTACCTGAACCTGAGCGCGCCCGAGCCCTGCTGGTTCGTGCACTGGCGCATGGACGACGAACCCGGCCCCGATGGCGAGCAGCTGGCGCGCCCCGTGGACGTGAGCCTGAGCTACCACGACGCGGGCCGCTGGCTGGACGCGCAGGAGAACGTGGACCAGCTGCCCGTCTCCGCCGCCGTGCGGCAATGGCTGCAGGCCTTCGTGGAGGCGCATTACCAGCCCGAGCCCAGGCGCCGGCGCCGGCCCCAGAGCTTTCGCTCGCTGACGGACCGCTTCGGCAACCCGGCCTCGGTCTCCACCGGCAAATCGCGCGGAGGCGGCGCCCAGGGGGAGGGCGGCGGCCATGGCTGAAGGCTTCCTGGGCCGCTGGTCGCGGCGCAAGCAGCAGGTGCGCGCGGGCGGGCCCGCAGCCGCGCCGTCCGCCGAAGCCGCCGGCGAGGATGTCGTGCCGCCTGCCGAGGCCGGGCCAGCACCCGAACCCGCCGCCCAGCCCCCCGCGCCCACGCTGCAGGACGTGCAGGCGCTCACCCACGATTCCGACTTCTCGGCCTTCGTGGCGCGCGGCGTGGCGCCCGAGGTGCGCAACGCGGCCATGAAGAAGCTGTTCGGCGACCCGCGCTTCAACGTGATGGACGGGCTGGACGTCTACGTCGAGGACTACACCCGGCCCGATCCCCTGCCCATGGCGGCGCTGCGCCAGCTCGCCAGCGCCAAGGCCCTGGGGCTGGTAGAGGAAGACCCTCGGGGGCATACCGGCGCCGCGGACGCTGTGGCACAGTCGGGGGTATGCAAAGCAATTCCTAGCCAGCAGGTCCCGGCCGCCGCGCCGCCGCAAGGCGCGCATGGCGCCGAGCCCGCCAGCCAAGCCGCCGATGCCCAAGACCTTGATATGCGACTGCAACCGGACCATGCCCCTGGACCCCAAGGCCCTGGGGGCGGCGCTGCATGAGGAGCTGACGCTCCACTCCACCCTCTGCCGGCGCGAGGCCGGCGCATTCCAACAGGCCGCGTGCAGCGGCCAGGCGGTGGTCGTCGCCTGCACGCAGGAAGAACGCCTGTTCACCGAACTGGCCGGACAGACGCAGGGCGCCACCTCGCCCCTGCGCTTCGTCAACATCCGCGAGACCGGCGGCTGGAGCCGCGACGCGAGCCAGGCCGGCCCCAAGATCGCGGCGCTGCTGGCGGCGGCGCACCTGCCCGAACCCGAGCCCGTGCCCGCCGTCACCTTCGAAAGCGGCGGGCGCCTCCTGGTCATCGGCGCGCTGGACGCGGCCGAGCGCGCGGCCGCGCTGCTGGACGACGTGCTGGACGTGACGCTGTTCACGCAAGGCCCCGGCGAGGCGGGCGGCGGGCAGGAGCGGCGCCACCCCGTGCTGGGCGGGCGCATCGTCGCGCTCACGGGCTGGCTGGGTCGGTTCGAGCTGCAATGGCTGGCCGACAACCCCATCGACCTGGACCTGTGCACGCGCTGCAACGCCTGCGTGGCGGCATGCCCCGAAGGCGCCATCGGGCTCGACTACCAGATCGACATGGCGGCCTGCACCGGCCATCGCGACTGCGTGAAGGCCTGCGCCGTGGCCGGCGCCATCCGCTTCGACCGCGAGGCCGAGCCCCAATCGCAGACCTTCGACCTCGTGCTGGACCTGCGCCCGGCCGGGGCCGGCCCCACCTTCCTGCAGCATGCGCCGCCGCAGGGCTACGTGCGCTGGGACGGGCAGGACCTCCCGGCGCTGCTGCGCCTGCGCGAACTGGTGGGCGAGTTCGAAAAACCCAAGTTCTTCAACTACAACCAGAAAATCTGCGCCCACAGCCGCAACCGCGAGGTGGGCTGCAGCGCCTGCGTGGACATCTGCTCGGCCGAGGCCATCAGCAGCGACCCGGTGCGCCAGCGCGTGGTGGTCAACCCCCACCTGTGCGTGGGCTGCGGCGCCTGCACCACGGTCTGCCCCACGGGCGCCATGGGCTATGCCTACCCTGCAGCGCAGGACATGGGGGCGCGCGTGCGCACCCTGCTGTCGGCCTATGCGCAGGCAGGTGGGCGGCAACCCGGTCTGCTGCTGCACAGCCAGGACAAGGGCCGGCAGCTGGTGCACGAGCTGGGGCGTGCGGCCCAGCTGGGCGTGGCCCACGGCGTGCCGGCCCACATGATGCCCGTGGCGCTGTGGCATACGGCCAGCGCGGGCGTGGACCTGTGGCTCAGCGCCGTTGCACAGGGCGCGACGCAGATCGTGCTGCTGTTCACGGGCGAGGAGGCACCCCAGTACGTGGAAGGCCTGCAGGCGCAGATGGAGGTGGCGCAGGCGCTGCTGCGGGGCCTGGGCTATGCGGGCACGCACCTGCACTGCGTGCATGCGCGCTCGGCCACGGACCTCGACGCCGGCCTGCGCGCCCTGGACGGCCTGCGTGGCGCAGTGCCCGCGCAGGCCGCGCGCTTCGCGCCCACGAACGACAAGCGCGCCACGCTGGAGCTGGCGCTGGACCATCTGCTGGCCCATGCGCCCGCGGCCGCCCTGCCCGAGGCGATCGCGCTGCCCGGGGGGCCGTCGCCCTGGGGCACGGTGGTGGTGGACAAGGACCGCTGCACCCTGTGCATGAGCTGCGTGAGCGCCTGCCCGGCCAGCGCGCTGCAGGACAACCCGCAGGCGCCGCAGCTGCGCTTCATCGAGCGCAACTGCGTGCAGTGCGGGCTGTGCGAACGCACCTGCCCCGAGGACGCCATCGCGCTGCAGCCGCGCCTGATGCTCACGCCCGAGCGCGGCCAGCCGCGCCTGCTGCACGAGACCCGGCCCTACGGCTGCATACGCTGCGGCAGGCCGTTCGGCACGCTGCAGGCCGTGGAGGCCATGCTGGGCCGGCTGGCCGGCCACCCCATGTTCCAGGGCGAGGCGCTGGAGCGCCTCAAGATGTGCAGCGACTGCCGCGTGATCGACCTGTACTCCGCCCAGAACGAAGTGAAAGTGACCGACCTGTGAGCTCCACCACGGCCCATCTCACCGCCCCGCCCACGACCACCGCGCTCGACGAGGAAACCGCGCGCGCCGAGCTCTACGGCCTGCTGGCGCAGCTGTACTACGCGCCGCCCGCGCCCGGCCTGCTGGCGGCGCTGCGCGTGGCGGTGACCGAGGCGCCCGCCAGCGGCGCCTTCCTGCAGGAGCCCTGGCAGCAGCTCGTGGCCGTGGCGCGCGAGATGACGGACGGCGCGGTGGCGGACGAATACGACGCGCTCTTCGGCGGCGTGGGCAAGCCCGAGGTCTACCTGTACGGCTCGCATTACCTGAGCGGCTTCCTGAACGAAAAGCCCCTGGTGCGCCTGCGCGCCGACCTGCAGGGCCTGGGGCTGGCCGCGCCCGACGACATGCCCGACACCGAGGACCACATCGCCTGCCTGTGCGAGGTGATGCGCTACCTGATCGCGGGCGACGATGGCGGCGTGTGCCACCTCCAGTCGCAGCGCACCTTCTTCGCCGGGCACCTGCAGCCCTGGGTGCAGCAGCTGTGCGATGCGCTGCAGGCCCAGCCGCGCGCGCGCTTCTACGCGGCGCTGGCGCGGTTCACCCGCGCCTTCATGGAGGTGGAGGCCCAGGGCTTCGACATGCTGGAGTAGGGCTGCGCCGGCGGCGGGGGCCATGGGGGTTGGCGGCGTTGCCGTCGCGCCGCCAATGCCATAGACTGTATGAAAACGGATGCATACGCTGCGCGAATTTTGCATCTCTTGCCCGTGTCTTACTGGAGACAACCATGCAGAACAACCAGTCCCCACCGTCGCGCCGCCGCTTCTTCGCAGGCGCCGCCACCGTTGGCGCCGCGGCGGCGGCCGTGGCCGCTCTGCCCCGCATGGCGGCGCAGGAGCCGGTGGCGGCCGCCCAGGCGCCACGCGTAATGCCCGAGCGCGGCGGCGGCTACCACGAGTCGGACCACGTCCGCCGCTACTACGACACCACCCGCATCTGATGCGGACCAGCGGGGCCTGCCATGTTGCTGACCAAGAAATCCTCCGGCGCGCCACGGGGCGCGCAGACCTCATCCCCCTTCGTGCACAGCCTGCGCCGCGGCCTGTCGCAGGCCCTGCCCACCATGGACCGCCGCGCCTTCCTGCGCCGCTCCGGTCTGGGCGTGGGCGTGGGCATCGCCGCTTCGCAGCTCACGCTGGTGCGCAAGACCCAGGCCGCCGAGGGCGCCAGGCCGGGGCTGGGCACCACCAAGGTCGAGGTGCGCCGCACCGTGTGCACCCACTGCTCCGTCGGCTGCGCCGTGGATGCAGTGGTGGAGAACGGCGTCTGGGTGCGCCAGGAGCCGGTGTTCGACTCGCCCATCAACATGGGCGCGCATTGCGCCAAGGGGGCATCCCTGCGCGAGCACGGCCATGGCGAATACCGCCTGCGCTACCCCATGAAGCTGGTGGGCGGCAAGTACGAGCGCATCAGCTGGGACCAGGCGCTCGATGAGATCGCGGCCAGGATGCAGGAGCTGCGCAAGGCCAGCGGCCCCGACAGCGTGTACTTCGTGGGCTCGTCCAAGCACAGCAACGAGCAGTCCTACCTGATGCGCAAGTTCGTGAGCTTCTGGGGCTCGAACAACTGCGACCACCAGGCGCGCATCTGCCACAGCACCACGGTCGCCGGCGTGGCCAACACCTGGGGCTATGGCGCGATGACCAATTCGTACAACGACATGCAGAACAGCAAGTGCGCGTTCTACATCGGCTCCAACGCCGCCGAGGCGCACCCGGTGAGCATGCTGCACATGCTGCACGCCAAGGAAACCGGCTGCAAGATGATCGTGGCCGACCCGCGCTTCACGCGCACGGCGGCCAAGGCCGACCTGTACGTGCGCTTCCGCTCCGGCACGGACATTCCGGTGCTGTTCGGCCTGCTCTATCACATCTTCAAGAACGGCTGGGAAGACAAGAAGTACATCAACGACCGCGTCTACGGCATGGACAAGATCCGCGAGGAGGTGATGGCCAAGTGGACGCCCGACAAGGTCGAGGAGGCCAGCGGCGTGCCCGAGGCCGTGCTGGCCCAGGCCGCCGAGATGATGGCCAAGAACCGGCCCTCCACGCTGGTGTGGTGCATGGGCCAGACCCAGCACTCCATCGGCAACGCCATGGTGCGCGCCTCGTGCATCGTGCAGCTGGCGCTGGGCAACGTGGGCGTGCCGGGCGGCGGCGCCAACATCTTCCGCGGCCACGACAACGTGCAGGGCGCCACCGACATCGGCCCCAACCCGGACTCGCTGCCCGGCTACTACGGCCTGGCCGAGGGCTCGTGGAAGCATTTCGCCAATGCCTGGGGCGTGGACCTGGACTGGATCAAGAGCCGCTACGCCTCGCCGGCGATGATGGCCAAGAACGGCATCACGGTGTCGCGCTGGATCGACGGCGTGCTGGAGAAGAACGAACTCATCGACCAGGATGCCAACCTGCGCGGCGTGTTCTTCTGGGGCCACGCGCCGAACTCCCAGACGCGCGGCCTCGAAATGAAGCGGGCCATGGACAAGCTGGACCTGCTGGTGGTGGTCGACCCCTATCCGTCGGCCACGGCGGCCATGGCCGCCATGCCCGGCAGGCCCGAGGACCTGAACCCCAACCGCGCCGTGTACCTGCTGCCGGCCTGCACCCAGTTCGAGACCAGCGGTTCGGCCACGGCCTCCAACCGCTCGCTGCAGTGGCGCGAGAAGGTCATCGAGCCGCTGTGGGAGAGCCGCAGCGACCACATGATCATGTACCAGCTCGCGCAGAAGCTGGGCTTCGGCAAGGAGCTGGTCAAGAACTACCAGATGCAGAAAGTGAAAGGCATGGACGAGCCCGTGCCCGAGGACATCCTGCGCGAGGTAAACCGCTGCTGCTGGACCATCGGCTACACGGGCCAGAGCCCGGAGCGCCTGAAGGCCCACATGCGCCACATGAGCGCCTTCGACGTGAAGACGCTCAAGTGCACGGCCTCGGTGGTGGACAAGGAATCCGGCTACGACATGAAGGGCGACTACTTCGGCCTGCCCTGGCCTTGCTGGGGCACGCCGGAGCTCAAGCACCCGGGCACGCCCAACCTGTACCAGACCACCCGGCACGTCATGGACGGCGGGGGCAACTTCCGGGCCAACTTCGGCGTGGAGCGCGACGGCGTCAACCTGCTGGCCGAGGACGGCTCGCATTCGCTGGGCGCGGACATCACCACCGGCTACCCCGAGTTCGACCACGTGCTGCTCAAGAAGCTGGGCTGGTGGGACGACCTCACCGAGGCCGAGAAGAAGGCGGCCGACGGCAAGAACTGGAAGACCGACCCTTCGGGCGGCATCATCCGCGTGGTCATGAAGGTGCATGGCTGCTACCCGTTCGGCAATGCCAAGGCGCGCGCCGTGGTGTGGAACTTCCCCGACGCGATCCCGCTGCACCGCGAGCCCATCTATGGCACGCGCCCCGACCT
>Ga0209922_101132_pt1 | contig 27057 bp, 23 predicted proteins | sample ThiBiot_500_biof_FD_183946 | JGI IMG/M metagenome (GOLD analysis project Ga0209922, IMG submission 183946) | Wastewater bioreactor microbial communities from Cape Town, South Africa - Thiocy_expt_500_biof (SPAdes) | ecosystem: Engineered > Bioreactor > Thiocyanate-remediating > Anaerobic-Aerobic ... | reverse complement strand
GCAGTATGAAGCGACGAGGGCCTGCGGGAACGCTAGGGTTTGCACTCGTCATATTCATTCGATTTATCACTATAAATAGGAACAGAGGGGCATGCCCGTGCCGCGCCGAATAACCGCGTGCGCGACGACGTCACATGCTCCCGGGCCCGCCCCGGGCCATCCATCCCTGTGTTCCACCCACCGGAGTTCTTCCATGCAACGTCGCCATCTCCTGCAACTTTCCGCGCTCGGCGCGCTGCCCTCCTCCCTGGGCCTGGTCTCCAGCGCCTGGGCGCAGTCCAAGGACGCGATCCAGTTCGGCTGCCCGGTGCCCATGTCGGGCCCGTTCGCCGCCAACGGCAAGTTCGCCGACCTGGGCATGAAGCTGGCCCTGGAGCAGTACGGCAAGGCCCTGGGCCGGCCGCTGGCCTACACGCTGCTGGACACCGAGGGCAAGCCCGCCACCGCCGTGCGCAAGGTGCAGGAGGCGGCCCAGCAGCAGGGCGCGCGCTTCTTCGCGGGCGGCATCCTCTCGTCCGAGGCGCTGGCCATGGGCAAGGAGGCCGAGAAGGTCGGCGGCATCTTCATCACCACCGCGGGCGCCGACGAGATCACGGGCAAGGACTGCAACAGCGCCACCTTCCGCTGGTCGGTGCCCACCTTCGGCGCCATCGAGCAGACCGTGCGCCCGCTGATCGACGCGATGCCGAAGGCCAGGCGCTGGTACACGATCACGCCGCAGTACGTGTTCGGCGACGGCCTGCTGTCGGCCGCCAAGAACATCTTCAAGGAAAAGGGCCTGGAGCACGTGGGCAACAGCTACCACTCGCTGACCGAGAAGGAGTTCAGCGGCTACCTGACCAACGCCGCGGCCGCCAAGCCCGACGTGCTGCTGCTGCTGAACTTCGGCGCGCAGTCGTCCGACACGCTGCGCCAGGCCATCAGCTTCGGCATGCACAAGAACATGACCATCCTGATCGCCTGGGCCTCGGGGCTGGAGCAGTTCGAGTCGCTCGGCGCCGACCTGTGCGACGGCGTGTACTTCGGCGCGCAGTACTGGCACACGGTGGACGCGCCCCTGAACCTGGACCTGGTCAAGCGCTGCCAGGACAAGTTCAAGTCCAACCCCAACTACAGCCTGGCGGGCTCGTACATCTGTACCAAGCTGCTCATCGACGCCATCGTCAAGGCCGGCTCCGTGGACCAGAAGGCCGTGATCGCCGCGCTCGACGGCATGAAGTACCAGGGCCTCACGGGCGAGGAGGAGGTGCGCAAGGCCGATCACCAGGTGCTCAAGAACTACTACCTGCTCAAGGGCAAGGCCAAGGCCAAGATGAAGAACAAGGACGACTACGTGGACGTGATCAGCTCCGGCAAGTCCTTCCTGCCGCCCGAGCAGACCGGCTGCAAGCTGGCCTGACCCCCTGCCGCCCAGAGCGTCCCGGAACCGCCGTATGAGCATCTACCTGCTGCAGACCATCAACGGAATCGGCATAGGCATGCTGTACTTCCTGCTGGCCGTGGGCCTGTCCATCGTGTTCGGCCTGCTGCGCTTCGTGAACTTCGCGCACGGCGCGTTCTACCTGATGGGCGCGTACTTCTGCTACCAGCTGACGCGCTGGGGCTGGAGCTTCTGGTGGGCGCTGCTCATCGCACCCCTGGCCGTGGGGGCGATCGGCTGGCTGACCGAGAAGCTGCTGCTGCGCCATGTCTACGCCAAGCCGCACGAGTTCCACATCCTGGTCACCGTGGGCCTGGCGCTCGTGGTGCAGGAGCTCGTGATCCTGCAGTGGGGGCCGCTGGGCGACAGCGTGGCCACGCCCGAGCTGCTGCAGGGCGTGGTGATGTGGGGCAGCTTCGTCTACCCCAAGTACCGGCTGTTCGTGATCGGCTTCACGGCCGTGCTGGCGGTGCTGCTGTGGTGGGTGCTCGAAGGCACGCGCCTGGGCAGCGCGGTGCGCGCCGGCAGCGAATCGACCGAGATGGTGTCGCTGCTGGGCCTGAACGTGTTCGGCATCTTCAGCCTGGTGTTCGCGCTGGGCGCGGCCACCGCTGCGCTGGCCGGCGTTCTGGCCGCGCCCATCCGCGGCGCCGAGCCCTTCATGGGCATCGAGGCGCTGGGCGTGGCCTTCGTCATCGTCGTCGTGGGCGGGCTGGGCAGCTTCAGCGGCGCGCTCGTCGGCGGCATTCTCATCGGCGTGGTGCAAAGCGTGATGAGCACGCTGTGGCCCGAGGGCGCGCGCATCATGATCTACGTGGCCATGGCCGCCGTGCTGCTGCTGCGCCCCCATGGCCTGCTGGGCCGCAAAGGATGACCGCCATGAGCAGACATTCCCATCTTCTTCTCGCGCTGGCCATCGTGGTCGCCATGCCGCTGTTCATGCACTCGGGCTCGCTCGCGAGCGAGGTGCTGATCTACGCGCTGGCCGCCATGGGCTGCAACCTGCTGCTGGGCTACACGGGGCTGCTGTCGTTCGGACAGGGCATCTTCTTCGGCCTGGGCAGCTACACCATCGCGCTGCTGCTCACGCGCTGGCCCCTGCCCATGCCGCTGGCGCTGCTGGCGGCCATCGCCATGGGGGCCGCGGGCGCGGCCGTCGTGGGCTGGATCGCGATCCGCCAGCGCGGCACCTACTTCGTGATGCTCACGCTGGCGTTCGCGCAGATGTTCTACTTCATCGCCTACTCGCTCCCCGGCCTCACGGGCGGCGACAACGGCCTGCTGGACATCCCGCGCCCGTCGCTGGCCATCGCGGGCCACACGCTGTGGCCGCTGGCCTCGCCCTGGCAGTACTACGGCTTCGTCGCCGCGCTGTTCCTGGTGGCGTTCTGGCTGCTGCGGCGCGTGTGCGACTCGGTGTTCGGCCGCACGCTGCTGGCCGTGCGCGACAACGAGGAACGCGCCGCCGCCGTGGGCTACGACCTGCGCCTCCTGAAGCTGCAGGCCTTCGTGATCTCCGGCGCCGTCACGGGCCTGGCCGGGGCGCTGCACGCCATGATGACCGGCATCGCGCCCCTGTCCAACGCCGAATACCACACGAGCGAGATGATCATCGTGATGACGGTGATCGGCGGCACCGGCAACCTGCTGGCCTCGGTGCTGGGCGCGGCGTTCTACGTGCTGCTGGGCGACTGGCTCTCCACGCTGTGGCCGCGCTGGCTGCTGCTGCTCGGCGTGGTGCTCATGGTGGTCAGCCTGGGCCTGCAGCGCGGCCTGTGGGGCCTGGGCGAGAGCCTGTGGGGGCTCGCGCGCCGCAAGCGGCCCGCGCCGCCCGCGCCCGCCGCCGCACCCAGCGCCAACGGAGGCCAGGCATGAGCGCCCCCATCGCATCCCCGGTCCTGCTCGAAGCGCAGGGCGTGGCCAAGCATTACGGCAAGTTCGTCGCCCTGGGCGGCGTGGACCTGAAGGTGCGCGCCAACACCGTGCACTCGGTCATCGGTCCCAACGGCGCGGGCAAGACCACGCTGTTCCACATGCTCACGGGCACCAAGGGCGTGAGCGGCGGGCGCATCCTGTTCGACGGCCACGACGTGACGCGCGAGCCCGACCACCGGCGCGTGCGCCGCGGCATGGCGCGCTCGTTCCAGGTCACCAGCCTGTTCCTCACCCTGCCCGTGCGCGAGAACCTGCGCCTGGCCGCCCAGGGCGTGGCGCCGGGGGCGGCGCTCAACTGCTGGAGCCCGCCCGTGGGCAGGCGCTCGTGCGCCGACACGGTGGCCAGCGTGCTCGCGCGCGTGGGCCTCACGCGCCATGCCGGCACGCCCGCGGGCAACCTCTCGCACGGCCAGCAGCGCCGGCTGGAGGTGGGCATGGCGCTGGCCGCGCGCCCGAAGGCCATCTTCCTGGACGAGCCGACGTCGGGCATGGGCATCGACGACCTGGACGACATGAAGCGGCTGATCCAGGGCCTCAAGGACGAGCACACCGTGGTGCTCATCGAACACAACATGGGCATCGTCATGGACATCTCCGACACCATCACCGTGATGCAGCAGGGCCGCGTGCTGGCCGAGGGCCTGCCGCACGAGATCCGCGCCGACGAGCGCGTGCGCAGCGCCTACCTGGGCAACATGATCACCGGAGGCAAGGCATGAGCACAGCACCGCTTCTCTCGGTGGAGGACATCCACGCCCACTACGGCAAGAGCCACGTGCTGCAGGGCATCTCGCTGCGCGTCCACGACGGCGAGCTCGTCACCCTGCTGGGCCGCAACGGCGCGGGCAAGACCACCACGCTCAAGTCCATCGCGGGCGTGATGCAGCCCACGCAGGGGCAGGTGCGCTTCGGCGGCGAGGCCACGCACCGGCTCGCCACGCACCAGGTGGCGCAGCGCGGCATCTGCCTCGTGCCCGAGCACCGCGGCATCTTCAAGCTGCTCACGGTGGAGGAGAACCTGATGCTGGCCCAGCGCAAGAAGTCGCCCTGGCAGCTGCAGGACGTGTACCGCATCTTCCCGCGCCTGAAGGAGCGCCGCGGCAATGGCGGCGGCCAGCTTTCGGGCGGCGAGCAGCAGATGCTGGCCATAGGCCGCGCGCTCATGAACGCGCCGCGCCTGCTCATGCTCGACGAGCCGGTCGAGGGCCTGGCGCCCGTGATCGTCGAGGAGATCGTGGCACAGCTCAAGACCATCAAGGCCGCGGGCGTGTCCATCCTGCTCGTGGAGCAGAACCTGGAAGTCTGCACGCAGCTCGCCGACCGGCACTACATCATCGAACAGGGCGTGGTCGCGCACGAGGCGACCAATGCCGCATTCCTGGCGGACGACGCGGTGAAAGACCGTTACCTCGGCGTCGGCCTGGCCTGACAAGGAGACCCTCATGGACATGAAAACCTCCCCCATTGCCGCGCTGCGCATCGACGGCGCGCGCCTGTGGCAGTCGCTCATGGATCTGGCACAGATCGGCGGCACGCCCAAGGGCGGCGTGTGCCGCCTCGCGCTCACCGACCTGGACCGCCAGGCACGCGACCTGTTCTCGCAATGGGCGCGCGAGGCGGGCTGCAGCATCCGCGTGGACGCCATCGGCAACATCTTCGCGCGCCGCGCGGGCCAGGACGAGGCCCTGCCGCCCGTGATGACCGGCAGCCACATCGACACCCAGCCCACGGGCGGAAAGTTCGACGGCAACTACGGCGTGCTCGCGGGCCTGGAGGTGGTGCGCACGCTCAACGCCGCGGGCATCCGCACGCGCGCCCCCATCGAGGTGGCCGTGTGGACCAACGAGGAAGGCTCGCGCTTCGTGCCCGTGATGATGGGCTCGGGCGTGTTCGCCGGCGCCTTCACGCTGGAGCACGCGCTGGCGCAGCGCGACGCGCAGGGCGTGAGCGTGGGCGAGGCGCTCGCGGCCATCGGCTACGCGGGCGAAAGCGGCCCCGCGCACGCCGTGGGCGCGTACTTCGAGGCGCACATCGAGCAGGGCCCGGTGCTGGAGAAGCACCAGCGCGTGATCGGCGTGGTGCAGGCCGCGCTGGGCCAGCGCTGGTACGACGTGACCGTGCAGGGCATGGAGGCGCACGCGGGCCCCACGCCCATGGAGCTGCGGCGCGACGCGCTGCTGGCCGCGAGCCGCATCGTGGCCGAGGTCAACCGCATCGCCGTGGAGCGCATGCCGCACGCGCGCGGCACCGTGGGCTCGCTCGAAGTGTTCCCCAACTCGCGCAACGTGATCCCCGGCCGCGTGAAGTTCAGCGTGGACCTGCGCGCGCCCGACGACGCCCAGCTGCAGGACATGGACGCCGCGCTGCGCGCCGCCTGCGCGCGCATCGCCGCCGAATGCCAGGTGCAGGCCGAGATGGAGCAGGTGGTGTACTTCCCGCCCCAGCCCTTCACGCCGCACCTGGTGCAGGCCGTGCGCGCCGGCGCCGCCGAACTGGGCTACAGCAGCATGGACGCCGTCAGCGGCGCGGGCCACGACGCCGTGTACGTGGCGCGCGTGGCGCCGGCCGCGATGATCTTCGTGCCCTGCGCCGACGGCATCAGCCACAACGAGATCGAGGATGCCGAGCCCGCCCACCTGGAGGCCGGCTGCAACGTGCTGCTGCGCGCCATGCTCGCGCAGGCGGAGATCGCCGCATGAAGATCCTGATCGCGCGCCTCAACCACGAGACCAACACCTTCTCGCCCGTGCCCACGCCCATCGAGGCGTTCTCGCCCACCTATGGCGAGGAGGCCTACCGCGCCAACAAGGGCATGCGCACCGCCATGGCCGCCTTCATCGAGCTCGCCGAAGGCATGGGCGCCACGCTGGTCACGCCCGTGTCGGCCATGGCCAACCCGAGCGGCCCGGTGCACGCCGCGGCCTACGACGAGCTCACGCGCCGCATCGTCGATGCAGCGCCGGGCTGCGACGCCATCCTGCTCGACCTGCACGGGGCCATGGTGGCCGAGCACACCGGCGACGGCGAGGGCGACCTGCTCGCGCGCGTGCGCGCCGCCGCGCCCGGCGTGCCCGTGGGCGTGGCGCTGGACCTGCACGGCAACGTCACCGAAAAGATGGTGCAGAACGCCGACGTGATGGTGGGCTTCAAGACCTATCCGCACATCGACATGTACGAGACCGGCGAGCACGCGGGCCGCCTGCTGCTGCAGATGCTGCGCGGCGAGGCGCGCTTTCGCGTGTGCTGGCACCGCCTGCCGCTCATGAGCCACACGCTGCGCAGCACCACGCTCGAAGGCCCCATGCGCGACGCCGTCGAGAACGCGCGCGCGCTGGAGCGCTCGGGCCTGCCCGCCGTATCGGTGTTCGGCGGCTTCTCGCTGGCCGACATCGAGGCGCCGTGCATGAGCGTGGTCGCCACCTGCCGCATCGAGGACGCCCCGGCCACCCAGGCCGCCGTGGACGGCCTCGCCCGGCAGATCTGGGATCGGCGCACCGAATACGTGTACCGCAGCGAACCGCTGGCCGATTCGCTGCGCCGCGCCCGGAGCCTGGCCGAGGGCGCCGCCAAGCCCGTGCTGCTGCTCGACCATGGCGACAACTGCATGTCGGGCGGCACCTGCGACACCATGGACGTGCTGCAGGCCGCGCTCGAACTGGGGCTCACGGGCATCGCCGTGGGGCCGCTGTGCGACCCCGAGGCCGTGGGCCGGCTGATCGAGGCGGGCGAAGGCGCCGAGGTCGAGATCGGCCTGGGCAACAAGGTGCCGCTCACCCGCATCGGCCTGGCCAAGCAGCCGCTGCGCCTGCGCGGCAAGGTGCGCGCGGTGAGCGACGGCGGCTACACCGTCACGGGCCCGATCTACACCGGCCAGCGCTGCCACATGGGCCGCACGGTGTGCTTCGACACGGGCGCCGCGCAGATCGTGGTGACCGAGCAGACGCACGAGCCCTGGGACCTGGGGGTGTTCCACTGCGTCGGGCTGGACCCCACGCGCTTTCGCTTCCTGCTGCTCAAGTCGCGCATGTACTGCCGGCCGGTGTTCGTGCCGCTGTCCGCCGGGCTGGTCGAATGCGACAGCCCCGGGGCCACGACCTCGGACTACGCACGCTTTCCGTTCACCCGGGTGCGCAGGCCTGTCTTCCCGCTCGACGCGCTCTGACGCCTTCCGATTGGACGCTGCCGGATCACAACTGTTTCACCCGCGTTTGTCCCCGAGGCGACGGGCCTACAATCGGCTCCCCCTAATGCCGGCGGCATGCCCATGCGGCAATGCGGCCGCCGCCCCTGCCTTTGCTGGAGACGCTTGATGCCCGAGAACACGGCCCCCGACACCACCGACAAACGCGCCCTGCTGCGCCGTGCGGCACTGGAGTACCACGAGTTTCCCCAGCCCGGCAAGATCACCATCGCGGCCACCAAGCAGATGATCAACCAGCACGACCTCGCGCTGGCCTACTCGCCCGGCGTGGCCGCGCCCTGCGAGGAGATCGTGAAGGACCCGGCGGCCGCCTTCCGCTACACCGCGCGCGGCAACCTCGTGGGCGTGGTGACCAACGGCACCGCCGTGCTGGGCCTGGGCCACATCGGCGCGCTGGCAGGCAAGCCGGTCATGGAAGGCAAGGGCGTCCTGTTCAAGAAGTTCTCGGGCATCGACGTGTTCGACATCGAGATCGACGAGCTGGACCCCGACAAGCTCGTCGAGATCATCGCCTCGCTGGAGCCCACCTTCGGCGGCATCAACCTCGAGGACATCAAGGCGCCCGACTGCTTCTACATCGAGCGCAAGCTGCGCGAGCGCATGAAGATCCCGGTCTTCCACGACGACCAGCACGGCACGGCCATCGTCGTGGGCGCGGCCATCCTCAACGGCCTGAAGGTGGTGGGCAAGGATCCGAAGCAGATCAAGCTCGTGACCTCGGGCGCCGGCGCGGCGGCACTGGCCTGCCTGGGCCTGCTGGTCAAGCTCGGCATCCCGCGCGAGAACATCTGGGTGACGGACCTGGCCGGCGTGGTCTACGAGGGCCGCACCGAGCTCATGGACGAGGACAAGGCCCAGTTCGCCCAGAAGACCGGCGCGCGCACGCTGTCCGAGGTGATCGAGGGCGCCGACGTGTTCCTGGGCCTCTCGGCCGGCGGCGTGCTCAAGCAGGACATGGTGCGCAGGATGGCGGCCAGTCCGCTGATCCTGGCGCTGGCCAACCCCAACCCCGAGATCTCGCCCGAGGACGTGAAGGCCGTGCGCGACGACGCATCATGGCCACGGGCCGCACGGACTACCCCAACCAGGTCAACAACGTCCTGTGCTTCCCCTACATCTTCCGCGGCGCGCTCGACTGCGGCGCGACCACCATCACCACGGAGATGGAGATCGCCGCCGTCCATGCCATCGCCGAGCTGGCCCAGGCCGAGCAGAGCGAGGTCGTGGCCAAGGCCTATGCCGGCGAGCCCCTGGCCTTCGGGCCGGAGTACCTGATCCCCAAGCCGTTCGACCCGCGCCTGATGATGAAGATCGCGCCGGCCGTGGCCCAGGCCGCTGCCGACAGCGGCGTCGCGCAGCGCCCCATCGCCGACATGGACGCCTACCGCGACCACCTGCAGACCTTCGTCTACGCCTCGGGCACGACCATGAAGCCCATCTTCACGGCGGCCAAGATGGCGGCGAAGAAGCGCGTGGCCTACTCCGAGGGGGAGGAGGAGCGCGTGCTGCGCGCCGCGCAGATCGTCGTCGACGAGCGCATCGCCCGCCCCACGCTGATCGGGCGCCCCGCGGTCATCGCCGAGCGCATTGAAAAGTTCGGCCTGCGCCTGAAGGAAGGGCGGGACTACGATGTGGTCAACGACCACCGCTACCGCGACTTCTGGCAGACCTACCACCGCATGACCGAGCGCAAGGGCATCACGGTGCCCATCGCCAAGATCGAGATGCGCCGGCGCCTCACGCTGATCGGCACCATGCTGCTGCACAAGGGCGAGGTGGACGGCCTGATCACGGGCACCTGGGGCCACACCACGCACCACCTGCAGTACATCGACCAGGTGATCGGCAAGCGCGCGGGCGTGGACACCTACGCCTGCATGAACGCGCTGATGCTGCCCGACCGCCAGATCTTCCTGGTGGACACCCACGTCAACTACGACCCCACGGCCGAGCAGCTCTGCGAAATCACCATCATGGCGGCCGAGGAGATGATGCGCTTCGGCCTCAAGCCCAAGGCGGCGCTGCTGTCGCACTCCAACTTCGGCAACAGCAACCAGCCCAGCGCCATGAAGATGCGCCAGACGCTGGAGCTGCTGCGCGTGCAGGCGCCGTGGCTGGAGGTGGACGGCGAGATGCATGGCGACGTGGCGCTCGACGGCAAGGCGCGCATGGCGCTGATGCCCCACAGCACGCTGGCAGGCGACGCCAACCTGCTGGTCATGCCCAACATCGACGCCGCCAACATCTCCTACAACCTGCTCAAGACGGCGGCGGGCGGCAACATCGCCATCGGGCCGGTGCTGCTGGGCGCGGGCGCGCCCGTGCACATCCTCACCCCCAGCGCGACCGTGCGGCGCATCGTGAACATGACGGCGCTCACGGTGGCGGACGCCAACGCCTCGCGGTAAACCCCCGAAAGCCCGTATTAACCCTCATGCGCCTGCCCATTTTTTGGGCAGGCGCTTGCCTTTTTGCGGCCTTTTTGTCACACTACCGGGTCGAAATTTCGGGTTAACCCGTAGTTTCTGAAAGGTGTAGTGGATGTTGAAGGCCGTCGCCATCCCGGCGTACAAGGCATTTGTGGCGTGTGCTCTGGGTGCTGCGGTCGTACTTGCGCCGGCTGGCGCGTCCGCGCGGCAGGCTTCCGAGGCTGCGGCCATCCCTCCCATCGCGCTGGCCGACCTGCCCCCCCAGGGGCGCGCCACCTACGCGCTGATTCGTGAGGGTGGACCGTTTCCCTACGACAAGGACGGCTCGGTCTTCGGCAATCGCGAACGGCTGTTGCCCGCGGAAAAGCGCGGCTACTACCGTGAATACACCGTGCGCACCCCTGGCGTGAGGAGCCGGGGCGCACGGCGGATCGTATGCGGCGGTGCCCCGCGCACGCCCGATGCCTGCTACTACACCAGCGATCATTACAGTAGTTTTCGAGAGATCACGCAATGAACCCGGTAGCGCCCGACAGGGCTGATTTCATGGCGGCGGAGCTGGACGGATCGCGCCATGCGTTTTTTCATCCGCAGGACCGCTCCCACGGCCTTGCGGATATGTCGATTCGTGCACCTCTAAGAGAAAGAGCAACGGAGATGGAAACGCCACTTCGTAAAGACCAGGAAACGCTGCTGCGCGGAGTGCGCCCCAACATCGTGCAGTCGATCCGCGCGTTCCGCGTGCACGACCTGCAGGAGACGGCGCGCGCGCTGGGCCACCATTTCCTGTACGCCAACCTGGCGCACGCCCAGTCCAAGCAGGACATCCTGGAGCTCATCGCCACGCAGTTCACCTTCCCGGCGCACTTCGGCAAGAACTTCGACGCGCTGTACGACTGCATGACCGACCCGCTGCACAAGTCGGGCCCGCAGCCGGGCTTCATCGTAGTGCTGGAGCAGATTCCCACCACGGCCAAGTTCGACAAGGAAGCGCGCGAGCAGCTGCTGGACATCTTCCGCGACGCCGCCGACTACTGGAGCGACCGCAAGATCGCGTTCCGCTGCTTCTATTCTTTTCTGTAGCCCGTTCTGCAACCGCCGGCCAGGCGGAACGGGCTGTCGAGGCGCACCCCGGTGCCGCCTCCCAGGCCATAGAGATAGAGATCGACGCCTCGGGCGAGAAGATGCCCACGGACAAGCTCGTGGACGTGTCGCCCCTGGCGCTGCGCATGAGCAGCCCGTTCAACGCGGGCTACTGGCTCGCCGCGGCATAAGGCATCACGCCGGCGCCAGCTCCTGCGCCAGGGCCACGTAATGCGCCACGGGCACCTCCTCGGCGCGGCGCTGGGTGTCGAAGCCTCCCGCGTAGCCGCGCCCCTCCAGCCACCGGCCCAGAGTGTGGCGCAGCAGCTTGCGGCGCTGGCTGAAGGCCACCTGCACCAGTTCCGACAGTAGCGCCTCGTCCACTGCCGCGGGCCGGGCGTGGGGCAGCATGCGCACCACGGCGCTGTCCACGCGCGGCGGCGGGTCGAAGCTTGCGGGGGGGACGAACAGCACGTCCTCCATGGCGTAGCGCCACTGCAGCATCACCGACAGGCGGCCATAGGCGGCCGTGGCGGGGGCCGCCACCATGCGGTCTATGACCTCCTTCTGCAGCATGAAGTGCTGGTCCTCTATGACCTGCACGTGCGCCATCAGGTGGAACAGGATGGGCGTGGAGATGTTGTAGGGCAGGTTGCCCACCACTCTGATTTTAGGAGCTGCAAGCGCTTGCGCCACCTGCGTGAAATCGACTTTCAGCACATCGGATTCGATGACGTCGAGCTGGCCGTGCTGGCGCAGGCGCGCGGCCAGGTCGCGATCGAGCTCGATCACGGTGAGCCGGCCCAGGCGCTCGACCAGGGGCTGGGTCAGCGCGGCAAGGCCGGGGCCGATCTCCACCATGTGCTGGCCGGGGCGCGGCGCGATGGCGCGCACGATGGCGTCGATGATGCCGGGGTCGCTCAGGAAATGCTGGCCGAAGCGCTTGCGCGGGATGTGCTTCATTGCGGCGCTTCGCGGTATTCCACGTAGGCGCGGGCACGCGCCTCCTGGATCCAGGTGGTGAAGGCCTCGTCGAGCTTTTTCTCGCGCACGGCGTCGCGCACCATGTCGCGCTGCTCGCGCTGCGTCAGCTTCGCCTCGCGGCGTTCGAGCAGCTGGATCAAGTGCACGCCGAAGCGCGACACCACGGGCTGGCTGATCTCGCCGGGCCGCAGCGCGTTGAGCGCCTCCTGGAATTCGGGCACGTAGCGCCCGGGCGCGGCCCAGCCCAGGTCGCCGCCGTCCTTGGCACTGCCATCCTGCGAATACTCGCGCGCCAGCGCGGCAAAGTCGGCCTGGCCGCGCAGCACGCGCTGGCGCAGGTCTTCCAGGCGCTCGGCCGCCTGGCGCTCCGACAGCCCGGAGCCCACGCGCAGCAGGATGTGGCGCGCGTGGCTTTGCACGGCCATCGTGGGCACGCCGCCCTGGCTCCTGTCCACCACCTTCAGGATGTGGAAGCCTGCGGGCGAGCGCAGCGGGCCGACGACGCTGCCCACCGCCGCCTGCTGCACCGCGGTCACGAACAGCTCGGGGTAGCGGTCGAGCGGGCGCAGGCCCAGCAGGCCGCCGCCGGAGCCCTCGGGCACGTCGGAATACTCCTGCACGAGCACGCCGAAGTCCCCGCCGGCGCGCAGCTTGTCCAGCACCTCCTGGGCGCGGGCCGCGCGCCTGGCGACCTCTTCGGGGCCTGCGCCCTCGGGCACCTTGACGAGGATGTGGCCCAGGTTGATCTCCATCTTGCCGGGGCCGGCGGTCTTCTGCTGGTCCTGCAGGTACTGGTCCACCTCCAGGTCGCTCACGCGCACGCGCGATTCCACGTCGCGCTCGCGCACGCGCAGGGCCAGCAGCTGGTTGCGCAGTTCCTCGCGGAAGCGCTCCTTGCTGATGCCGTCCGCCGCCAGGCGCCGGTGCATCTCGTCCACGCTCACGTCGTTCTGCCGGGCCACGTTCTGCTCGGCCTGGTTGACGGCGTAGTCGTCCACCTTGATGCCGCCTTCCTTGGCGAGCTGGACCTGGATCTTCTCCAGGATCAGGCGTTCGAGCACTTCCTTGACCAGCACCTCGTGCGGCGGCATGGCCGCGCCCTGGCTGCTCAGCTGCTGCGCCACGCGCTCGGCGCGCTGGCGCACCTCGTTGTTGGTGATGGGCTCGGAGTTGACCACCGCCACGATGTAGTCGGCCTGGCGCACCGCGGGGCTGGCCGCGCCGGCCGGCGGCAGCAGGGTCGCCGTGGAGGAGGGCTGGCGCTGCAGCCCGGCGGCGCCCGAGGGCCGCAGCCCCTGGGCCTGGGCGGCGGGCGCCAGCACTGCCGCGGCGGTCAGGCAGGCCAGGGCCAGGGTCGAAGCTCGGTGGTTCATGGCGTGAAGGAAATTCATGGGATAGCAAGGCTGCCGGGCGGACGCAGCATGTCAATCGTATTGGGAGAAACGGCTGGGGATGGCCACGTCCTCGCGCAGGAGCTTGTAGCGCGGCACGTATTGCCTCAGGATGGCCAGCGGGTTGGCCCCGAGCGACAGGCGCGAGAAGCCGACGAACTCGATCTGGAACATGAGCCGGGTGCTGGCCGTGATCTGGCTGCTCTGCAGGCGTTCGAGCACCACGCGGCCGATCCAGCAGCAGCTCTCGTACTCCAGGCCGACCACGGTGTCCACGAGCTTGCGGTCCTGCAGGCTGTAGTTGAGCCGGCCCACGCTGTACCAGCGGCCCGCGCGCTCCTTGCCGTCCCGGCCGCCGCCCCACAGGTCGCTGAGGGGCCATTGCCAGCCCACGTCGACCTGCTCGCTGGGCACGGTGATCAGGTCGGTCACCTTCTGCATGCGGTAGGCCGCGCTCACCGTGCGGTAGCTGCCGGGCGAGTAGTGCACCCCCACCGTGGTGCGCAGCGAGCGCCCGTTCTTGGGGTTGTACTGCACCGTGGAGTCCAGGCCCCACTGAGGCGTCCAGTTGATGCCCGCGCCCAGCAGCACGTCCGACAGCCGCTCGCTGGCCGGCGTGCCGCCCGGAAGGGTCACCTTCTGGTCGGCGAAGCGCAGGCGCTGGGCGATGCCCAGGCGCGCGGCCTCGGCGCCCGTCTCGGGGTGGATCAGGCGCGTGGTCACGCCCAGCGTGAGCAGGTTGTTGTCGGCGATCCGGTCGTTGCCGCCGAAGGCGTTCTCGGTATAGATGGAGGCGAAGTTGAAGTCGTTGGCCGCCGTGTCGTACACCGGCAGCATGCTCTGGTCGCGGTACGGCGTGTAGGTATAGAAGGCGCGCGGCTCCAGCGTCTGCAGGTAGTCGCCGCCGAAGAAGCGCGCGTCGCGCTCGAACACCAGGCCGCTGTCCAGGCTGAAGGTGGGCAGCGTGCGGCTGGCCGTGCGCTGGCCGCTGGAGAGCGGCTCGTCGAATTCGTACTGCGTGGCGTGCAGCTGCAGGCGCGGCGTGATGAAGCCCGACGGCGCGAGGAAGGGCCGGCTGATCTGCGCCACGGCGTAGCTGCGCCGGCCGTTGGGCTGCGCGTAGTACCTGCGGTCCGCCTCGAAGCTCGTGTAGTCCGCCTCCACCGTCGCGTCCAGGCCGCCGCCGAGCTGCGCGGGCGCGTAGCGCCAGTGCAGCTGGGGCATGCGGTCGTAGGGCGGGGTGATGGGCGCGGTCACGTCCTGCAGCGTCTGCCACTTGAGGGTGCGCAGGCTCAGCTGGTGCTCGCCGCGCGCCCAGTTCAGCGACGCCTCGCCCGGCAGCAGGCGCTGGGTGAGCTGGTTGCCACCCATGCCCATGCCGGCCAGGCCGCTGGTGCGCGGCGAGAAGTCGCGCCAGTAGTCGTCGTCGCTCACGCGCCGCACGTTCACGTTCAGCCCCACGTCGCCCGCGGGCGTGTCGAACGTGGCGCGGTGGCGCACGCCATAGGCCCAGCGGTCGCGCTCGCGCAGCTGGTCGCTGGGCAGGTAGCTGGCGTTGAGTTCCCCGCTGTAGCGCGGCTCCAGGTAGCGGAATTCGCCCGCCAGCCCCACGCCGCGCCGGCTCATGACCAGGGGGGTGATGGTGGCGTCGCGGTTGGGCGCGATGTTCCAGTAGTAGGGCTGGATGTATTCCACGCCGCTCACGCTGTCCAGGCCGATGGTGGGCGGCAGCAGGCCGGACTTGCGCCGCTCCGACAGCGGGAAGCTGATGCTCCCTATGGGCAGCACGGGCACGCCCTTGAACTCCAGCACGCCGCCCTCGGTCGTGCCCACGTCCTCCGCGCGGTCCAGGCGGATGGTCTTGGCGCGGATGATCCAGTCGGGCTTCCAGCTGGCCTCGTCGGTGCGCTCGCAGGTGGTGTAGGTGGCGTTGTGCACCACCGAGCGGTCGCGGTCCACGAAGTCCACGCGCGTGGCCTCGCCATGGGCCGCGGTCTCCAGGAAGCGGTAGCGCGCGTCGTTGAAGAAGCCGCTGAAGGCGTCCACGCGCAGGTCCAGCAGCGTGCCGTCGTAGAGGTTGCCGGCGCGGTTGATGTGCACGTGGCCGCGCGCCTTGGCGCGGTCGTCGGCCACGTCGTACTCCATCTCGTCGGCGTGGATCACGGTGTCGCCGCGGCGCAGCTCGGCGTTGCCCTCGACCGTGGCCCGGATGTCGGGCTGGCCCGTGACGCGGTCGCCGCGCACGAACACGGGCAGCTGCGAGCGCACGTCGTCGGGCAGGGCCTCCTGCAGCCGCGGGCTGGAACGCAGCGCGGGCGGCGCCTCGGCCGGCTCCGCCGCCCCTCCGCCCGCCTGGGCCAGCGCGGCCAGCGGCACGCCGCACAGCATCAGGGCCGCCAGGCGCGCCAGTGGTGCGCGGCGCGCTGGCGGGGCGGACATGGTGGCGGGCAGGGCGTGGGGCAAGAGGGAACGATCCATGGATTGCGCGGGTCGGCGTTGCGCCGCGGGCCACCCGGCCGGGTGGGACCGGGTTTGTAGAATTGGATTATCCATGAGCCACCCCTCCCCCATCTTCCCGGCCGCCGTACCCGGCGACGCCCGCGCCGTGCATTGGAACGACCCCGCCCGCCAGGCCGCCTTCGAGGCCTGGCTCGCCCCGCTGGCGGCCGCGCAGGGCCTGCTGCCGGCCAGCCTGCGCCCGGCGTCGGCGGATGCGAGCTTCCGGCGCTACCTGCGCCTGGACGCGCAGGACGGCGCCAGCCGCATCGTCATGGATGCGCCGCCCGACAAGGAGGACTGCCGCCCCTTCGTCCACGTGCAGGGCCTGATGCGGGCCGCGGGCCTGCCCGTGCCGCAGATCCACGCCTGGGACGAGGCCCACGGCTTCATGCTGCTGTCCGACCTGGGCGCGCAGACGGCCATGGAGCGCCTGGACCCGGCCAACCCCCAGGCCGCCCACGCCTGGTACCTGCAGGCCGTGGACCTGCTCATCGACTGGCAGCGCGCCAGCCGCCCCGGCGTGCTGCCGGCCTACGACGACGCCCTGCTGCGCCGCGAGCTGCAACTGTTCCCCGACTGGTACGTCGCGCGCCACCGCCAGGCCACGCTGGCCGATGCCCAGCAGGCCCTTCTCGCCAAGGCGTTCGACGCCATCGTGGCGCAGAACCTGGCCGCGCCGCGCGTGTTCGTGCACCGCGACTTCATGATGCGCAACCTCATGGTCGGCGAAGGCGGGCGCCTGGGTGTGCTCGACTTCCAGGACGCGGTCCACGGCCCCGTGACCTACGACATCGCCAGCCTGATGCGCGACGCCTTCATCAGCTGGGAAGAGGATTTCGTCATCGACATTACCGTGCGTTACTGGGAGAAGGCCCGGCGCGCGGGCATCCTCGGCGCCGCGAGCGAGAGCGGCTGGGGCGCGGACTTCGGCGACTTCTACCGCGCCGTGGACTGGATGGCGCTGCAGCGCCACCTGAAGGTGGCCGGCATCTTCGCGCGGCTGACGCTGCGCGACGGCAAGCCCAAGTACCTGGCCGACGCGCCGCGCTTCATCGCCTACATCCGCCAGACGGCCGGGCGCTACCGCGAGCTCTCGCCGCTGCTGCGGCTGGTGGACGAGATCGAAGGCACGCAGGCCGCCATGGGCTACGCCTTCGGGCGCGTCTAGTTCTACAAGCGAAATCGGCCTCCAGCGCTTGCTGGTCAAGTGCTGGCAGCTACTTTTTTTGATGCACATGCCACGTTTTCACTGCCCCCTGCCCCTGGCCGCCGGCGCGCGCATCGCGCTGCCGCCCACGGCCGCGCGCCACGTGCAGGTGCTGCGCCTGCAGCCGGGCGACGCGCTCACGCTGTTCAACGGCGAGGGCGGCGAATGGACCGCCGCCGTGGCGCGCATGGGCCGCAGCGACGTGGAGGTGGAGGTGGGCGCGCACGCGCCCGTGGAGCGCGAGGCCGCGCGCGCCGTGCACCTCGTGGTGGGCATGCCCGCCAACGAGCGCATGGACTGGCTCGTGGAAAAGGCCACCGAACTGGGCGCCGCCAGCATCCAGCCGATTGCCGCGGCGCGCAGCGTTCTCAAGCTCGCGGGCGAGCGCGCCGCCAAGCGCCAGCAGCACTGGCAGGCCATCGCCGTGGCCGCGTGCGAGCAGTGCGGGCGCAACCGCGTGCCGCAGGTCGCCGCGCCGCTGGCGCTCTCCGACTGGCTGCGCCAGAGCGCCCCCGAAGGCGCGCGCCTGGTGCTCTCCCTGCGCGAAGGCGCGCGGGCGCTGCGCGAGGCCGCGGGCGGCGCGGGCGACGTCTGGGTGCTGCACGGCCCCGAGGGCGGCCTCACGGCGCAGGAGGAAGACGCCGCGCTCGCCCAGGGCTTCGTGCCCGCGAGCCTGGGCGCGCGCGTGCTGCGGGCCGAGACGGCATCCGTCGCCGCGCTGGCCGTGCTGGGGCTGGACTGATGCACGTGGAGATGGACGAAGGCGCCGAACTCGGCGCGCTGGCCGACTTTTTCCGCGACGGCGCCCGGTTCGGCGACGCCGCCGCCGACGCGCCGCTGCTCGGGCGCCTTGCGCGCCAGCAGCCGCTCACGCAGGCCCTGAGCGGCCTGTTCCACGGCCCCGCCGCGCTCGTGCAGCTGCGCGTGTGGGTGTTCCTGCAGCTCGCCTCGCAGGGCGACGCGCAGTGGCCGCGCGAGCGCATCGACGAGCTGTTCCACGCGCTGCGCCCCGAGGCGCTGGAGACCGTGCTCAAGCGCCTGCGCGACGTGGAGCTGCTCGCCTGGGACGAAACCCAGCGCGCCTACGCCCTGCCCCCGCTGGCCCAGCGCGTGGCCGCGCTGCTCGCGCCGCTGGCCGCCGAGCAGCCGGGCGACGGCGAAGACGGCGGCGAGCTGGCCGCGCTGCTCGGCCAGGTGGTCGGCGCCAACCAGCTCGGCAGCCTGGACGCGGGCCAGGTGCAGATGCTGCACGCCCAGCTCGCGCGGCTGCACGGCGAGTTCGCCGACGCGATCGCCAGCGGCTCCGAATTCCGCCTGCGCGAGGCGCGCAAGCGCTACGACCGCGCGGCCCTGCTCATCGACCGCGCGTCGGAAGCCATCAGCGCCATCATCGGCAACGCGCAAGGCCACGTCCTGCTGGAGCGCGCCGCGCGCGGCCTGGGCCAGGCCCAGTCGCGCCTGCTGGCCATGGCCAGCCAGTTCAACCGCGCGCTGCAGCAGGTGGACCGCCAGCGCGTGACGCTGGGCACCACCGGCATCACCAGCACCGACGTGAAGCGCTGGCTGCAGGCCGCGCCGCAACTGCACGCGCTGCTGCAGGGCGCCCTCGCCCGCCCCACGCAGCTCGCCACGATCGCGCCGCACGAGCTGCTGGACGTGGCCGAGGCCGAGTTCGAGCGCGACCGCCCCGCGCAGCCCCAGGCCGAAGACCTGCCCGCGGCCCAGGCCGCGCCCGCCGGCACCCTGGCTGCCGTGGCGCTGCCGCGCGAGCTCGACGACCTGAACCGCCTGTTCGAGGCCTGGACGGCCGGGCCCGGCGACGAGGCGCGCACCGTGGCCCAGGCGCTGCTCGGCCCCCGCCCCGCCGCCACGCGCTACGCCCAGCTGGCCTACAAGGCCCAGCTCATGCCGCTGCTCGGCGACCCGCAGGCGGCCGTGCTGCCCGGCGCCACCGGCCAGCTCGCGCGCCAGCCCTGGCGCGTGCAGTGGCAGCCCGAGGCCGAGCGCCTGGACCACGACCAGGTGGAACTGCTCACGCTGGGAGTGCTGATGAAGGAAGAAACGAATGGATGACGCCGCCCTGCTGATCGCCGAACTGCTCACGCGCCGCTGGCTGCCGCGCAGCCACCGCCTGGTCAAGCGCGCGCTGGTCGACGCCGAGCTGTTCGCGCAGGTCGAGCAGCGCCTGGCCCAGAGCGGCCTGCGCTGGATGGACAGCATCTACGCCGACCACGTGAGCGTGGCCCTGCTGCCCGCCGCCGCCGGCGCCGTGCTCGGCGAGGCGGGCGCCAACGCCAACAACAACCTCGACCTGCCGCGCGACGCGCAGGCGCTGCTCGTGGTGCTGTGGGCGCTGATCGTGCTGCCCAAGCGCGAGCGCCAGACCAGCCGCACCCTGGACGCCGACGCGGGCCAGGACGACCTCTTCCCCGGCGCCAAGCCTTTGCCCCCGGCGCGCAGCGCGAGCCCCGTGCTCTCGTACAAGGCGCTGCTGGAGGACTACGGCCCGCAGCTCGGCAAGAAGCTGCGGCTGGACGCGAACCTGAAACTGCTGGAGCGCCACGGCTTCATCCTGCGCCGCCAGGACGAGATCGCCGAGGGGCCGCTGCTGGACGTGCTGCTGGACTACGACGTGCTCGCCCCGCGCATCCTCGACGGCGCGCTGGCCGACGTGCTGGCGCGCGAGCGGGCGGCGGAAGAAGAATCCGAATCAAATCAAGCCCCAGCGCCCGCCAGTCAAGCGCCGGCAGCTACCAATACAGAAGCATAAGTGTTTCACCTGCAAACCCTCGAACTCGTCCACTGGGACTACTGCCAGCGCGTCTCGCTGCCGCTGGACGCCTCCATCATCACCATCGCCGGGCCGAACGGCTCGGGCAAGACCACGCTGCTGGACGCCATGCGCACGCTGCTGGGCCTGCGCTGCTCGGCCCCGCGCGACTACCGCACCTACGCGCGCCACGCGGGCGCGCAGACCGCGTGGCTGCGCGCCGTGGTGGACAACCGGCCGCAGGGGCGGCAAAGCTCCAGCCGCCCGTTCGCGCGCCGGCTGCTCTACGGCGACCAGGTCACGCTGGCCTGCCGCATCGACAGGAACGGCGGCGACTGGCAGCGCCGCTACTGCCTGCTGGAGGGCGACGTCTCCATCGAGCGGCTGGTGGACACGCCCGAGAAAGACCTGGGCTTCATGGGCGTGGAAGCCTGGGGCCGCGTGCTGGCCGCCGCCGGCCTGTCGCCGGCTATCGCGCGCGTGCTCTCGCTGGAGCAGGGGCAGACCGACCGGCTGTGCGAATTCAGCCCGCGCGAGCTGCTGCGCCTCGTGTTCGACGTGTTCGGCGACCAGCAGGTGCTGGACGCCTACGACCAGGCGCGCGAGCACCAGCAGCAATTGGCGCGCGAGATGGCGCAGGCCGAGCGCGAGCTGGACCACAGCCGCGCGCAGCTTTCCGAGCTGCACAACCGCGTGACCAGCTACAAGACATGGCAGCTCAGGCTGGCCGAGCGCGAGCGCCTGGCCACCGAAGTGCTGCCCGTGCTCGCCTGGTGGGGCGAACGCGAAGGGCTCGCCAGGCAATCGCGCGAGCTGCGCCGCCAGAAGGCCCAGCACCGCGCGGCCCTGGCCGAGCAGGCGGTGCAGAACAAGCGCCTGCTGCATCTGCTGGATGAGAGCGCCCGCGCCCAGCAGCAGGCCGGGCAGCTGCGCGCCGAGCGCGACCAGGCGCGCGGCCAGCTGGACGCGGCCACGCGCCACGAAGCGCCGCTGGAGCAGCTGGCCAAACGCGAGCAGGAACTGCTGGCGCTGGTGGACAAGGGCAGCAATGCGGACGACCTGCAGGCCCACCTGGCGCAGCTGCAGGGCCAGGAAGCCGCGCTGCAGGACGAGCGCGGCACCCTGGCCCAGCGCCGCAAGCTGGCCGCCGCCGCCCTGGCCGCGCTGGAAGGCCAGAGCCTGCCGCCGCTGCCGCCCGAGGCGCAGCGCTTTCGCAAGACCCTGGCCAGCCAGGGCATAGGCCACCGCTTCGTCGCCGAAGTGGTCGAGGTGGTGGAGGAGCGCTGGCGCGCCGCCATCGAGGGCGTGCTGCGCGGCCACCGCTGGGTGGTGCTGCTGGACAAGAGCCAGGACCTGGCCGAGGCCTGGGAGATCGGCGAGCGCGAGCGCTACCGCCACTACATCGTCGAGCCGGGCAGCGTGGCCCTGAAGGGCGAGCCGGGCACGCTGCTGGAGCATGTGAAATTCACCGCCCCCGTGCCGCGCTGGCTGGTGCAGCAGCTGCAGAACCTGCGCTGCGTGGCCGACCCGCGCGAGGGCAAGCGCCTGGGCGGCACCTGGATCACGCCGCAGGCCTACATGCACGACGGGCGCGGCGCGCGCTCCATGTGGGTGGAGGCGCACGAGCACCAGTTCGGCGCCGCGGCCGTGCACGCACGCCGCAGCGCCGCCGAGCGCGAGCTGGCGCGCATCGACGCGCAGCTCGCGCCCGTGCTCGACGCGCTGATGGCGCTCAAGCGCCAGATCGCCGACACGAAGAACGCCCTGGCCGGCCATAGCGCCGCCGAGGAGCTGGCGCGGCGCAGCGAGGAATTCGCCCAGGCACGCGGCGATCTGCCCGCCGCCCGCCAGGCGCGCATCGCCGCCGCCCAGCTATGGCAGAAGCTGGAGCAGGAAAGCACGCGCGCCCACGACCGCCACCGCGCCTTTGCCGACGAACACAAGCGCCTGGAGCAGCACCTGCAGCGCGCCCGCAACGAGAGCGACCGCGCCGCGCAGGACTGGAGCGCGCGCCGGCGCCAGCACGGCACCGCGGTGGCGCGCAGCCAGGCGCAGCGCGCGCAGTTCCCGGCACGCTGGATCGCCCCCGCTTCAATAGCCGCGCTGGTCGGCGAATACATGAACGACACCCAGGCCCGCCTGCGCCTGCACGCCGTGGAGCAGGAGCTGGAGCAAGGCACCTGGGAACAGGACGCCACCGTGGAGGAACGCCACCGCCGCATGGACGTGACGGTGCGCGAGCAGGCCGCGAGCCTCTCGGACCACCAGGTCAAGAACGCCCAGGCCCAGACCGCCGTGCTGAACGCGCGCGAAAGCTATATCGAGGTGCTGCGCAGCACCGTGCGCCGCTACCGCAAGAACATCCAGGAGCTGGGCCAGCTCGCGGGCGTGGAGGTGGCGGCCGACCTGCCGCTGCTGGAGAACGACGACGCGGTGCTCGCCCAGGCGGGCCTGAAGGTGCACTTCGCGTTCGACGGCAAGGGCAGCATCGGCCTGAACGACGGCGAGGCATCGGGCGGGCAGCAGGTCATCAAGTCGCTGATCCTGCTCGTGGGCCTGCTCAAGGACGAGGAAAGCGGCTCGGGCGGGTTCGTGTTCATCGACGAGCCGTTCGCCCACCTGGACGTGCGCAACATCCAGCTCGTCGGCCACTTCCTGCGCAGCACGCGCGCGCAGTACGTGCTGACCACGCCCATCACGCACAACCTGGAGGTTTTCGAGCCCGCCGAGATCACCCTGGTGACCAGCAAGAAGCCGCGCGACGCGCGCTGGGCGCCGCCGATCGCGGTGGCCAAGCGGCGCGGCGCGCCCGAGCTCAGGCCCATGATGGCCGCCTGAGCCTGGGTTCTTCGCGCTCCCAAAAGAAGAGCTTCTAGCTCTTGACCAGCAAGCGCTGGAGGCCAAAAACCCTCAAATCGGCATCGCGGCGATCACCTGGGCTACGGCCGCGGTGAGGCGCTTGGCGTAGGGCACGTGCAGGAATTCGTTGGGCCCGTGGGCGTTGCTCTTGGGGCCGAGCACGCCGCAGACCATCATCTGCGCCCTGGGAAAGCCCTGGCTCAGCATGTTCATGAGCGGGATGGTGCCGCCCTGGCCGATGTAGCCGCAGGGCGCGCCGAAGTGCGCCTGGCTGGCGGCGTCCAGGGCCTGGGCGAACCAGGGGTCGATGGCCGGGGCGTTCCAGCCGCTGGCGGCGTGGTCGGGCGCGAAGGTCACGCGTGCCTGGTAGGGCGCGTTGTCCTCCAGCAGGGCCTTGAGCTCCTGCGCGCTGGCGGCGGCGTCCACCAGCGGCGGCAGGCGCAGGCTGAGCTTGAAGGCGGTGTAGGGGCGCAGCACGTTGCCCGCGTCCTTCAGGGCCGGGAAGCCCTCGGCGCCGGTGACGGACAGCGTGGGCTCCCAGGTGCGCCTGAGCAGCGCCTGCACCGGGTCGGTGGTGGTGGGCAGGGCGAACACCGTGCTGCCGCCGCAGTCGTGGTGCGCCCAGGGGAAGCGCTTGTACACCTCCTCGCCCAGGATGGTGGCCGTGGCCTTCGCCTGCGCGAGGCGGTCGGCGGGCACCTCGCAGTGGAAGCTGGCGGGCAGCAGGCGCCCGGTGGCCGAGTCCTCCAGCCGGTCGAGCACCTGGCGCATGATGCGGAACGACGAGGGCACGAGGCCCGAGGAGTCGCCCGAGTGCACGCCCTCGGTGAGGATCTCGACCTTGAGCGTGCCGCTGGCCATGCCGCGCAGGCTGGTGGTGAGCCAGAGCTGGTCGTAGTTGCCCGCGCCCGAGTCCAGGCAGATGACCAGGCCCACGTCGCCCAGGCGTTCGCGCAGCGCGTCGATGTAGGGCAGCAGGTCGGCCGAGCCGCTTTCCTCGCAGGTCTCGACCAGGCCCACGATGCGCGGGTGCGCCACGCCCTGGCGCTTCAGTTCCTGTACGGCGGCGATGCTGGCGTAGACGGCGTAGCCGTCGTCCGCGCCGCCGCGGCCGTAGAGTTTGCCGTCCTCATACTTGGGCGTCCACGGGCCCAGGTCGGCGCGCCAGCCCTCGAACTCGGGCTGCTTGTCCAGGTGGCCGTACATCAGCACGGTCTGCGCCGATTGCGGCTGCGTGGCCGCCACCTCGAAGAACAGCACGGGCGTGCGGCCGGGCAGGCGCACGATCTCGAGCGTGAGGCCCGCGACCTTCTGCGCCTCGACCCACTGCGCGGCGTTGCGCACCACCGTCTCGATGTGGCCCAGTTCGCGCCAGTCGGGCGCGAAGCCGGGCGACTTGGCGGGGATGCGGATGTAGTCGGTGAGCTGCTGCAGTATGTCTTCGTCCCACGCGCGGCTCACGCGGTCGAGCGCGAGCGCGGCGTCCAGGGCGGCGGAGGGCAGGCGTGCGGTCATGGCGAATCCTCTGGCGGTGCGCAAAACGCGCAGGATACGCCAAGGCCCGCGCCCCTTCGCGGCGCGCGGTTCCTCACGCGGGAGCGGCCGGGGCCCGCGGCGGCTCCTGCGCCAGCGCAACGCATTCGACGCGGTTGCGCCCCGCCGCCTTGGCCGCGTAGAGCGCCTGGTCGGCCGCGTGGATCAGCCGGTCCCAGGTGTCGCCGCCCTCCAGGCGCGCGCCGCACACGCCTATGCTCACCGTCACCGGGATCGCGCGGCCCCCGTATTCGCACGGCGTCTGCTCCACGGCCTCGCGCAGCGTCTCGGCCAGCCCGGCCGCGCCGCGCGCGGGCGTGCCGGGCAGCAGCACCACGAATTCCTCGCCGCCGTAGCGCCCCACCAGGTCCTGGGCGCGCAGCCGTGCGCGCAGGATGGCGGCCACGTGGCACAGCACCTGGTCGCCGGCGCGGTGGCCGTGGCCGTCGTTGACGGACTTGAAGTGGTCCACGTCCAGCATCAGCAGCGCATAGGGCTCGCCCGAGCGCACGGCGTGCGCCACGTCGCGGTCGAGCGCCTGGATCAGCGCGCGGCGGTTGGCCACGCCCGTGAGCTCGTCGTGCGTGGCGAAGTAGCGGTTGTCCGCGTCGGCCCGGTCCTTGACCATGAAGATCATGCCCAGCGACGAGAGGATGACGACGACGAAGGTGGCGAAGAAGGTAAGGAACTGGATGGGGCTGGCCTCGAGCAGGCCCGCCGTCGGCATCTGGCCGCCCACGGCCAGCGCGGCCCGCGCCATCAGCGAGACGGCCTGCAGCGTCACGCCCACCATGATCAGCCGCGCGCCGCGCCCCGGCGTGGGCTGGGGCGGGCGCCACAGCGCCCACAGGCTCAGGCCGAGTTGGGCGGAGAACAGCATGCCCGCGATCACGAGCCGCGCCACGTAGTGCTCGACGAACACGGTGAACAGCACGGCCGTGGCAGCCACGGGCACGGCCGTCTGCCACCACCGCGGCACGCGCCCCTGGAACTGCAGCACCGCCGCGAGCATGAGCGCGAACACGCCCGAGAGCACGATGTTGGCGAGCACCACGCTCACCATGTCCGGTACCCGCCCGCGCAGCGCCAGCAGCACGTAGGCGCAGGCGTGCAGCAGCAGCGCGATGGACCACAGGCCCAGGCCGTCCTTGCGCGCGTCGTGCCGCACGGCGACGATCGCCACGGCCATGGTGACCGACGAGGCGACGGTCATCAGGAGCATCGTGGGCAGGTCGAAGGACAGCATGGCGCGAGGAAAAACGGGTGGTGTGGGCGGGAATCCCGCGGGCAGCGCGTGCCGCGGCGATCCACGCCCGCGGCAGGCCGTCGCTGTCGAGGGCAACCTGCGATTGTTACATTTTTCGCCGCCGCCGCACGGGCCTGTGCACCTATCGGTATTTTCGGCCTCCAGCGCTTGATGGGAAAGCGCTGGTAGCTATTTTTTACATAGCGTCATCAATCGTGCTCGAAATGAAACACGGCCGTGCCGGCCAGCGCATTGGGCAGGAAGCGCACCTCGCGCCCGTCCTGCAGGCCGAAGGCGTCGAGGATGCGCAGCTTGTTCTTGCCGGCCAGCACCTCGAAATCCTTGTACGTGCCCACGCGGATGTTGGGCGTGTCGTACCACTGGTAGGGCAGGCGCCGCGTGACCGGCATGCGCCCGCGCAGCACCGACAGGCGGTTGGGCCAGTGCGCGAAGTTGGGGAAGGCGACGATGCCGCTCTTGCCCACGCGCGCGGTCTCGCGCAGCATGGTCTCGGCGTTGCGCAGGTGCTGCAGGGTGTCGATCTGCAGCACCACGTCGAAGCTGTTGTCGCCGAACATGGCCAGCCCCTCGTCGAGGTTGAGCTGGATCACGTTCACGCCGCGGCGCACGCAGGCGAGCACGTTGGCGTCGGCGATCTCGATGCCGTAGCCGGTGCAGCCGCGCGTGCGCTGCAGCAGGTCGAGCAGCGCGCCGTCGCCGCAGCCCAGGTCGAGCACGCGCGCGCCCTGGGGCACGAGGCGGGCGATGGCTTGCATGGTGGCGTGGTCGCTCATGGCTGCTGCTCCCGGGCGATGTTGTCGAAATAAGAGCGCACCACGCCCATGTAGCGGGCGTCGTCGAGCAGGAAGGCGTCGTGCCCGTGGGGCGCGTCGATCTCGGCGTAGCTCACGTCGCGGCGGTTCTCCAGCAGCGCGTGGACGATCTCGCGGCTGCGCCGGGGCGAGAAGCGCCAGTCGGTCGTGAAGCTCACGAGCAGGAACCTGGCCCGCGCCACGGCCAGCGCCTGGGCCAGGCTGCCGCCATGGCGCAGCGCGGGGTCGAAGTAGTCGAGCGCGCGCGTGATGAGCAGGTAGGTGTTGGCGTCGAAGTACTCGCTGAACTTGTCGCCCTGGTAGCGCAGGTAGCTCTCGATCTGGAACTCGATGTCCTGCGTGCTGTACAAATATTCGCGCAGATCCGGCGCCAGGCCGCCCCGGGCCGGATCACCCCCCCCGGGGAGCGTGGGTGCCTTGAGACTGCGGCCGAACTTCTCGTTCATCACGTCGTCGCTCAGGTACGTGATGTGGCCGATCATGCGCGCGATGCGCAGGCCGCGCTTGGGGATGGTGCCGTGGCGGTAGAAATGCCCGCCGTGGAAGTCCGGGTCGGTCACGATGGCGCGGCGCGCCACCTCGTTGAAGGCGATGTTCTCGGCCGTGAGGTTGGGGGCGCTGGCCACCACCACGGCGTGGCGCATGCGCTCGGGGTACTGCAGCGTCC
>Ga0209922_101126_pt1 | contig 27184 bp, 27 predicted proteins | sample ThiBiot_500_biof_FD_183946 | JGI IMG/M metagenome (GOLD analysis project Ga0209922, IMG submission 183946) | Wastewater bioreactor microbial communities from Cape Town, South Africa - Thiocy_expt_500_biof (SPAdes) | ecosystem: Engineered > Bioreactor > Thiocyanate-remediating > Anaerobic-Aerobic ... | reverse complement strand
CTCGGGCACGGCGCCGCAGAGGCGCTGATGAAGGACTCCTACCGCAACATCGTGAGCCTTCCGTCGGCTCTGGCCGCCTACCGCGCCTTCTTCCTCGATCTGATCGACGACGAGCGTACGGGCGGCGCACTGTTCCATTGCACGACGGGCAAGGACCGCACGGGTTGGGCCGCCGCGGTGTTCCTCCGCGCGGTCGGCGTCAGCGACGAGGATGTGCGCGCCGACTACCTCCAGACGAACGCCGACCTGCTGCCGGCCCTCGCGCCCATGATCGAGGCCGTCCGCGCGGCAGGCGTCGACCCCGAGTTGCTCATGCCCGTGTTCGGCGTGCGCGACGAGTACCTCGACGCCGCCGTCGAAGAGGCCCGCACCCGGTTCGGCTCCCTCGAGGGGTACGTCACCGACGGACTCGGCCTCACCGCTGCGCACATCGACGCCCTGCGCGACCGTTTCGTCGTCGCCGACTGACCGTCCGCCCGGGCCCGCCGGCGCGGTACGGGGTCAGCGGAGCGCGAGCGGCAGCACCGCGAGCGCGACCGTGAGCGGTGCGACGACGAGACCCAGCAGGGTGTAGCGCCGCCACGGCACATCGATACCCACGGCGTGCAGACGCTCGTGCCAGAGCAATGTCGCGAGCGATGCCCACGGCGTGATGAGAGGCCCGGCGTTCACTCCGATCAGAAGCGCCGCGAGACGTACGGGGGAGCCCGCGGCCGACTCGAGCGCGAGGTAGGCGGGGAGGTTGTTGACGACGTTCGCGCCCAGCATCCCGACACCCGCCACCTGCCAGAGCGAGACGAGATCCTCGCCCGACTCCGTCGCCGCCGCCAGGAACGCGCCCGATCCGAGCGCTTCGGCGGCGCCGACGGCGAGGAACAGTCCCGAGGCGAAGACCACGAGCTGCCACGGGATGAGGCGCCAACGCAGCGTGCTCGGAGAGCGCCACCCGAAGATCGCGATGAGCACGATCGCCGCACCGGTGGCAGGCATTCACGGCGGGATGCCGACGACGAGAAGCGGCATCATGACGACGAGCACGGTGGCCGACAGCTGCAGCAGTCGCGGATCGGCGACGCGCGGCGCTCGGGCGGGCGTGAACCGACCGCGCAGTGCGCGCCGGTTGACGATCCACAGCAGGACGACCGTCACGACCGCCGCGATGATCGCGGAGGGGCCGAGGAGCATCGCGAAACCGATGGCGTCCAGGTCGCCGAGACGGTGCGCGGCAAGCAGGTTCGTGAGGTTCGACACCGGCAGGAACAGGGATGCCGTGTTCGCGAGCCACACCGTCGTGAAGGCGAACGGCAGCGGAGGCAGTCCGTTCGCCCGCGCGACGGCGACCACGACCGGCGTGAGGAGCACCGCCGTCGTGTCGAGGGACAGGAATGCCGTGACGACCGTCGCGAACAGCGCGATCATCAGCCAGAGCACCATCACGCGTCCGCGCGACCACCCGGCCAGCCGGGCGGAGACGGCGTCGAACACCCCCGCCTTCGCGCCGAGCTCCGCGACGACCGTGACCGCCACGACGAACACCAGGATCGGCCACACCCGGTCGACGATCGCGAGCGCGTCCGCGGCGGGCAGGACTCCTGTGGCGACGGCGGCGCCACCCAGGAGCAGCAGCACCGCTCCGATCGCGGCAAGCATCACGGCATCCATCATGGACCCTCATCGAGGCGACGCCGCACGGCGATAGACTGCAGTCATGGAACAGAGCCGGATCATCGCCTTCGCGACCGGCACGCGAACGCTTCACGCCTGAGCGGGCAGGGCGCGGAGCGCCCGAAGCTGAGCACCCCATCCGATCCATCCTCTGGAGACCCTCCTTGACTGACGTGTCACCCGCGGCGGACGTCACCTTCCCCGCCGACGGCTTCGCCCTCTTCCCCGACCGCTCCGTGATCGCCCTGCGCGTGAACGGCGACCTCAAAGACCTCGCGACGCTCGTCGAGGCGACGGATGCCGTCGAGCCCGTCACCGTCGACAGCGCAGACGGCCTGTCGATCCTGCGGCACTCGACCGCGCACGTGCTCGCCCAGGCGGTGCAGCGCATCAAGCCGCAGGCGAACCTCGGCATCGGCCCGCCCATCACCGACGGCTTCTACTACGACTTCGGCGTCGATGAGCCCTTCACCCCGGAGGACCTCAAGGCGATCAAGAAGGAGATGGAGCGGATCGTCCGCGAGAACCAGCGGTTCGTCCGCCGGGTCGTCACGGAGGACGAAGCGCGCGCCGAGATGGCCGACGAGCCGTTCAAGCTCGAGCTCATCGGCCTCGCCGGCGGCCCCGGCGCAGGCGCGACCGAAGGAGCGTCCGTCGAGGTCGGCGCGGGCGAGCTCACCATCTACGACAACGTGACCCGTGACGGCGAGACCGCGTGGCGCGACCTCTGCCGCGGCCCGCACGTGCCCGGCACGCGCCTCGTCGGGAACGGCTGGGACCTGACGCGTGTCGCCGGTGCGTACTGGCGCGGCAGCGAGAAGAACCCGCAGCTGCAGCGCATCTACGGCACCGCCTCGAGGAGGCCGCCAAGCGCGACCACCGCAAGCTCGGCAAGGAGCTCGACCTGTTCTCGTTCCCGGACGAGATCGGTCCGGGCCTGTCGGTGTTCCACCCCAAGGGCGGCATCATCCGATACGAGATCGAGCGCTACATGCGCGAGCGCCTGCTCGCGAGCGGGTACGAAGTCGTCAACACGCCGCACATCACCAAGGGCGACCTGTTCATGACGAGCGGCCATCTGCAGTGGTACGCCGACGGCATGTACCCCCCGATGGTGCTCGACGAGGTCGTGGATGCCGACGGACACGTGAGCCGCGAGGGCCAGGAGTACTACCTGAAGCCCATGAACTGCCCGTTCCACAACCTGATCTTCCGCTCGCGCGGACGCTCCTACCGTGAGCTGCCGCTGCGCTTGTCGGAGTTCGGTTCGGTGTACCGCTACGAGAAGAGCGGAACATTGTCGGGCCTCACGCGCGTGCGGGGGATGACCCAGGACGACACCCACATCTACGTGACGGCCGACCAGGTGAAGGGCGAGCTCACCCACTCGCTCGACTTCGTGCTGCAGACCCTGCGCGACTACGGGCTGAACGACTTCTACCTGGAGCTGTCCACGAAGGAGGACGGCAACCCGAAATTCATCGGCGAGGATCGCCTCTGGAGCGAGGCGACCGAGACGCTGCGCGAAGTCGCCGAGGCATCCGGTCTCGAACTCGTGCCCGACCCGGGCGGCGCCGCGTTCTACGGACCGAAGATCTCCGTGCAGGCGCGCGATGCGATCGGCCGGACGTGGCAGATGTCGACGATCCAGCTCGACTTCAACCAGCCCGAGCGCTTCGAGCTCGAGTACACCGGGCCCGACGGCGAGAAGCACCGCCCCGTCATGATCCACCGGGCGCTGTTCGGGTCGGTCGAGCGGTTCTTCGCGATCCTGCTCGAGCACTACGCGGGGGCGTTCCCGGTGTGGCTCGCGCCCGTGCAGGTCGTCGGCATCCCGGTCGCAGACGAGTTCGCGCCGTACCTCGACGAGATCGTCGCGCGCCTGCGTCAGGCGGGCGTGCGCGCCGAGGTCGACCACTCCGACGACCGGATGCCGAAGAAGATCCGCACCCACACGACCCAGAAGGTGCCGCTGCAGCTCATCGCCGGCGAGCAGGACCGCTCGGCGGGCACCGTGTCGTTCCGCTTCCGCGATGGATCTCAGACGAACGGCATCCCGGTCGATGAGGCCGTCGACAAGATCCTCGCCGCGATCTCGGGCAAGCTGCTCGTGAACACCGCGGAGGACCTGGCATGACCGCGGGGGACGGCGGCGACGCGCGGCTCGAAGAGGCCTCCGAGTTCGCCGGCGCCCCCGACGGCTTCCAGCGGCTGTGGACGCCGCACCGGATGGCATACATCAACACGGGCGCCGACGCGCTGCGGGGGAGCGGATGCCCGTTCTGCGCCGCTCCGGAGAAGTCGGATGCCGATGGGCTCATCGTCCACCGGGGCGTGACGTCGTATGTGCTCCTGAACCTGTTCCCGTACAACTCGGGTCACATGCTCGTATGCCCGTACCGCCATATTGCGACGTACGACCAGGCCACACCCGAAGAGATCGCCGAGATCGGTGCGCTCACGCAGACCGCGATGCGCGTGCTGCGGGAGGTGTCGCGTTGCGACGGGTTCAACATCGGGATGAACCAGGGTGCAGTCGCCGGCGCGGGCGTCGACGAGCACCTGCACCAGCATGTCGTGCCGCGCTGGGCATCCGACGCGAACTTCTTCCCGATCATCGCCCGCACGAAGGCCCTGCCGCAGCTCCTCGGCGAGGTGCGCGAGGCCGTGGCATCCGCCTGGCCCGCCTGACCCGCTCGGGCTGATCCGGCCCCCATCCACCGAGACGCAACCTGCCGCCCGAGGCACCGTGGTTTCTCGGGCGGTGGGTTGCGTCTCGGTGATAGGCCCCGGCCGGGCGCACGCCGGGGTCAGCGCACGCGGGTGACGGGGAACTGGGCGCGGGGGTGGGCGTAGAACTCCTGGGCCTCGACGAGCTGCAACTCACGCTGGCCGGACTCGTGGGTGAGAGTCAGCAGGTCGAACACGCTCGAGACGGTCTTCGCCAGGGCATCCGCCGCATCGCCGGTCGCGCGGTAGTGCGCGGTGAACAGCGCCGCCGTGACATCGCCCGAGCCGTTCGCCTTCATCGGGATGCGCGGCGTCTGCACGATCCACGCACCGTCGGGCGTCACGGCGAGCATCTCGATCGTGTCCGCGGGCTGGTCGGGGCGCTCGACGCTCGTGACGAGCACGGTCGACGGCCCCATCGCCCGCGCCGCGTCGGCCGACGCGAGCGTGGATGCCAGGTCGGACGGCTCCGTCTCCGTCAGGAACCCCAGCTCGAACTGGTTCGGGGTGATGATGTCGGCGGCCGGCACAACCCGCTCACGCAGCAGCACCGGAATCGCCGGCGCGACGAAGCACCCGCTCTTGGCGTTGCCCATCACGGGGTCGCACGCGTACACGGCATCCGGATTCGCGGCCTTCACCCGCGCGACCGTGTCGAGGATGACATCCGCGATTCCTTCACTGCCCTGATAGCCGCTCAGGACGACGTCGATCTCGCCGAAGACGCCGCGCTCCTCGATCCCGAGGATCACGTCGCGCACGTCGTCGGGGGAGATCAGCGGCCCGCGCCAGGCCCCGTAGCCCGTGTGGTTGGAGAAGTTCACCGTGTACACCGGCATCACCTCCACGCCGATGCGCTGAAGGGGGAACACCGCCGCCGAGTTGCCGACGTGGCCGTACGCGACGGCGGACTGGATCGAGAGGATCTTCACGCGATCATCCTGCTTTCGTGGTCGTGGCGGCGCCGACGGCGTCCGCGAGGTCGGATGCCAGACGCGCGAGCTCCGCGTCGGACAGGTCGTGCACCGTGAGCCGAAGGTGCCGTGCGATAGTCTCGTCGCCGACGGCGAACTCGTCGCCCGGCCGCGCCAGCCATCCGCGCCGCATCAGCTGCTCCGTCACCCCGCGGGCGGGCGTCGGGAGCGGCACCCACAGGCTCAGCCCGTCGCCGGCGGTGACGGGAATCCCGGCCGCAGTGAGCGCGGCGGCGGCGGCACTGTTGCGATCGGCGTAGTGGCGCCCGGCGTCGGCGACCGCGGCGACAGCGCGCGGGTCGGTGAGCAGCGCATGTCCGAGCCGCTGCAGCAGGTGGCTGACCCACTGCGACCCGGGGTTGAGGCGGCGCGCGAGCCGCTCCGCGGTGTCGAGGTCCGACGCTGTCACGGCGAGGCACATGTCGGGCCCGAGGAACTTCGACACCGAGCGGATGAGCGCCCACCGGCGGTGCTCGGGGCCGATCACGGAGTGGTACGGCTGGGACGACAGCAGCGAGAAGTGGTCATCCTCGATCACGAGGACGAACGGGTGCTCCGCGAGCACGGCGCGCAGCTCCTCCGCACGCGCGGGGGAGATGCTGGCCCCCGTCGGGTTCTGAGCGCGGGGTGTGCACACGACGGCACGCGCCCCGGCATCCAGCGCCGTGCGAAGCCCATCGGGGGTCATCCCCTCGGCATCCACGGGGACGGGGATCGGCCGGTACCCGCCGAGCCGCACGGTGTTGAGGCTCGCGAGAAAGCACGGCTCTTCGAGCGCCACGGCGTCGTCGCGCGTGAGAGTCTGCGCGAGGAGGCGCTCGATCGCGTCGGATGCCCCGCCGGTGACCGTCAGCCGGAACGGTCGGTCGGGGCCGACCGCCGCGGCCATCCACTCCGTCGCCCACGCCTCGAGATCGCGGTCGATGACCGGCTCGCCGTAGAGGACGGGCCGCGACGCGATGCGGCCGAGCGCGGCCGACGGGTCGGGGATCCGCGTCGGGTCGGGGTTGCCGGTGCCGATGTCGCGGAGGACGTTTCCCGCGGCGAAGCCCTCCTGGGCGACGGGGGCACGGTCGGCGACTCGTGTGCCGGCGCGGCCGCGCGCCTCGACGAGCCCTGCTTGAGTGAGCAGTCGGTAGGCGGCGGCGACGGTGTTGCGGTTGACGCCGAGGTCTTCCGCGAGGGTGCGGACAGGTGGCAGTGCGGCACCCGGCGGAAGTTGCCCGCGCTCGACCTGGCGCCGCACGCTGTCGGCGATCTCGGTCGCCGTCGCGCCGGTGATGACCATCGTCACCCTCCCTCTCCTCGTCGATCGTACGTGACAGGCCATGCTACCTTTTGGCCTAGGTCAAACCGTGCCCAGCCCGCACATCCCCTCACCGCCTCTCAAGGAGCCGCCATGTCCACGCCCGCCACCGGATCCTCCCGCGTCAAGCGCGGCCTCGCCGAGATGCTCAAAGGCGGCGTCATCATGGACGTCGTCACCCCCGACCAGGCCAAGATCGCCGAGGATGCCGGGGCGGTCGCCGTCATGGCACTCGAGCGGGTGCCCGCCGACATTCGCGCTCAGGGCGGCGTCTCTCGGATGAGCGACCCCGACATGATCGACGGCATCATCGACGCCGTCTCGATCCCCGTCATGGCGAAGGCCCGCATCGGTCACTTCGTCGAGGCGCAGGTACTGCAGGAGCTCGGCGTCGACTACATCGACGAGTCCGAGGTACTCTCGCCCGCCGACTACGTCAACCACATCGACAAGTGGGGCTTCACCGTGCCCTTCGTGTGCGGTGCGACGAACCTCGGCGAGGCGCTCCGCCGCATCAACGAGGGCGCGGCGATGATCCGCTCCAAGGGCGAGGCGGGCACGGGGGATGTCTCGGAGGCGATGAAGCACATCCGCAAGATCCGCGGCGAGGTCGCCGCCCTGACCACCCTCCCGAAGGATGAGCTGTTCGTCGCCGCGAAGGAGCTGCAGGCGCCGTACGAGCTCGTCGCGGAGATCGCCGAGACGGGGACGCTCCCCGTCGTCATGTTCGTCGCGGGCGGCGTCGCGACCCCCGCCGATGCGGCGATGATGATGCAGCTCGGCGCCGACGGCGTGTTCGTCGGCTCGGGCATCTTCAAGAGTGGGAACCCCTCGGCTCGCGCCGCCGCGATCGTCAGGGCGACCACGTTCTACGACGACCCGAAGGTCATCGCCGAGGTCTCGCGAGGGCTCGGGGAGGCGATGGTCGGCATCAACGTGACCGATCTGCCCGCGCCGCACCGCCTCGCCGAGCGCGGCTGGTGACCACCACGGCCGCCATGCGGGCCTCCCGGGCCGCAGCGAGGTCGCGATCCACGCGGGGTGCTCGCCAAACCGCAGGAGCGGATGTGACTGATGTCAACTGAAACCGCCCGCAGGGCGGGTCGAGTCACACCCGCTCCTGCGGTTTGGGAGAGCCGCAGCACGCGGGCGCGGAAGGCGGCACCGGCATGACGGCTCGTGTCGGCGTTCTGGCCCTCCAGGGCGACGTGCGCGAGCACGTCCGCGTCCTGAGCGGGCTCGGGGCCGAGGTCACCCTCGTACGCCGCCCCGACGAGCTCGCCGCGGTCGGCGGTCTCGTCCTACCGGGCGGCGAGTCGAGCGTCATCGACAAGCTGTCCCGCGCCTTCGGCATGCAGCAGCCGATCCGCGCGGCGATCGCCGCGGGAATGCCCGTGTACGGCACGTGCGCGGGGCTCATCCTCCTCGCGGGCCGCATCGAGAACCCGATCGACGGACAGGAGAGTTTCGGCGGCCTGGACATCGCCGTGCGGCGGAACGCCTTCGGCGGGCAGGTCGAGTCGTTCGAGACCGACCTCGATGTCGCCGGGTTCGACGCGCCCGCCCATGCCGCATTCATCCGCGCACCGCTCGTGACCGCCACGGGCGCGCAGGTGGAGACGCTCGCCGCCCTGCCGCCAGAGCTCGGCGGCGGCATCGTCGCGGTGCGGCAGGGGAACCTGCTCGGCACGGCATTCCACCCCGAGGTGTCCGGCGACACCCGCTTCCACGAACTGTTCCTCGGGTCCGTGCGGGCGGCGTGAACCGCCCGGACGCACCACCGGCCCGACAGGCCGTCCACGGTGTCCGTGCCCGGCGGTAGCGTGCTGCCATGACGACCTGGGTGGCGCTCCTGCGGGGCGTGAACGTCAACGGCATCACGATCCGCAGCACGGAGCTCGCCGAGCTGTTCCGCGAGGCGCTCGGCTTCCACGCGGTGAAGACGGTGCTCGCGAGCGGCAACGTGCGCTTCGACACGGATGCCCCGGCCTCCGCCCGCGCGATGCTCAAAGCGACCATCGAGAAGGCGCTGCGCGAGCGGTTCGACTACGACGCCTGGATCGTCCTCGCGACACTCGACGAACTCTCGGCGGCGATCGACGGGTATCCCTTCGATGCGGGTGACGCCGCCCGCCAGCCGTACGTGATCTTCTGCTCGATCGAAGAGGTGCACGACGAACTGGCGGATGCCGCGGCGTCCGCCGACCGCGACGAAGACCCGACGGCGCTCGGCGCCGGTGTCATCTACTGGAGCCCCGCGAAGGGGCGCTCGGTCGACACGCCCTTTGCCAAGCTCCTCGCGAAGTCGCGGTACAAGGCGACGACCACGACGCGGAACCTCCGGACGCTCCAGAAGATCCACGGCTGAGCGCACGCGCGCGGCCGCAGTAAACTGGCGTTCATGTCCGGACACTCCAAATGGGCCACGACCAAGCACAAGAAGGCCGTCATCGACTCGCGCCGTGCCAAGTCGTGGGCGAAGCTCATCAAGAACATCGAAGTCGCCGCGAAGCTCGGCGGCCCTGACCTCGCCGGAAACCCGACCCTGTACGACGCGGTGCTGAAGGCGAAGAAGACCTCGGTGCCGAAGGACAACATCGACCGTGCCGTCAAGCGCGGCGCCGGAATCGGCGGCGAGTCGGTCGAGTACACCTCGATCATGTACGAAGGCTACGGACCGAACGGCGTCGCACTCATGATCGAGTGTCTGACCGACAACAAGAACCGCGCCGCCGCGGAGGTGCGCACGGCGCTCTCCCGCAACGGTGGAACCCTCGCCGACCCCGGTTCGGTCGCCTACAACTTCAGCCGCAAGGGCGTCATCGTCGTCGCCGGCGAGGGCACGACCGAGGACGACGTCATGATGGCGGCGCTCGACGCCGGCGCCGAGGAGATCGAGCCGCACGCCAACGGCTTCGAGGTCATCACCGAGGCGACCGACCTGGTCTCCGTGCGCTCGGCGCTCGTGGACGCGGGTCTCGAGTACGAGTCCGCCGACGTGGAGTTCGTGCCGAACCTCAAGGTCGAGATCGACGCCGACACGGCGCGCAAGGTCTTCCGGCTCATCGACGCCCTCGAAGACAGCGACGACGTGCAGAACGTCTTCAGCAATTTCGACCTGTCGGCCGACGTGCAGGCCGAACTCGAAGAGGACGAGTAAGCCCGCGTTTCTGGAGCGGATGCCTCGCCCCGGCGCCTAGCGTAGGGGAGTGGCATCCGCTCTTCGCGTTCTCGGCATCGACCCCGGCCTCACCCGCTGCGGCGTCGGCGTCGTCGATGTGCGTGCCGATCGGTCCGCATCGCTCGTGCATGTGGGCGTGGTCCGCTCGGACCCCGCGCTCCCCGTCGGCGAGCGGCTGGCGACGATCGCCGCAGGTCTTCGCCACATCTTCGCCGAACACCGGCCGGACGTCGTGGCGGTCGAGCGCGTCTTCGCGCAGCAGAACCGGAGCACCGTCATGGGCACCGCACAGGCGAGCGGCGTCGCCCTGCTGCTGGCGGCGGAGAATGGCCTCCCTGCACAGACCCACACCCCGTCCGAGGTGAAGGCCGCGATCACCGGCTACGGGTCGGCCGACAAGCTGCAGGTGCAGACGATGGTCGCGCGCGTCCTGCGCCTCGATACGCTTCCGCAGCCGGCGGATGCCGCGGATGCCCTCGCGATCGCCCTGTGCCACGCCTGGCGGCGGGGCGCGCCGGGCGGGGCCGGCGGTGCGACCGGGGCGCTCACCCCTGCGCAGCGCGCGTGGGCCGATGCCGAGCGCGCGGCGCGTCGCTGACGGCAGCCGCCCGCCGTGCGAGCCCACCGGCGGTGCGGCGCGTGTCGCTCGAACAAACGTCCGAATCTGCCCGTAGGCTGACGGCATGATCTCCTCGCTGCGCGGCCGCGTGCTCCACGTCGACGCCGAGTCGGCCATCGTCGAGGTCGGCGGTGTCGGCTTCTCCGTCGCGGTGACCGCCCAGGTGGCGCGCGCGCTGCACGTTGGCGATGAGACCCTGCTGCACACCAACCTCGTCGTGCGCGAGGACGCCCTGTCGCTCTACGGCTTCGCGGAGCGCGACGAGCTGGACACCTTCGTGCTCCTCCTGAGCGTTTCGGGCGTCGGGCCGAAGTCCGCGCTTGGCGTGCTGTCCGCCCTGTCCGTCAGTCAGATCGCCGAGGCGGTCGCGGCGGAGGACGATGCGCCGTTCCGTCGCGTCTCGGGCATCGGCCCCAAGACGGCGAAGCTGATCGTCGTGCAGCTCGCGGGCAAGCTGCACGCACCGGCAGTCGCCACCTCGCCCGCGGGGGGAGCGGGTCAGGCCGCGATCGCGGGGCAGGTCGTTGCGGCGCTCGTCGCGCTCGGCTGGAGCGAGCGGGTGAGTGCGGAGACCGTGCACGAGATCGCGGGGGATGCCGAGGCATCCGATCTCGCGTCCGTGCCGGCACTCTTGAAGCTCGCGCTCGCGCAGCTCGGACCGAGCCGGACGGAGCGTGCCGGTGTCTGACGATCTCGCGCGTGACCCGGCTGCACCCGAGGACGACACCGAACTCGCGGTCGAGGGCGCGCTCCGACCTACATCGCTCGCCGACTTCGTCGGGCAGCAGAAGGTGCGCGGCCAGCTCCAGCTACTGCTGGACGCCGCACGCATCCAGCAGCGCCCGCCGGACCACATCCTGCTGTCGGGCCCCCCGGGGCTCGGCAAGACGACCCTCGCGATGATCGTCGCGCACGAGAGCGGGCGCCCCCTGCGACTGTCGTCGGGGCCTGCGATCCAGCACGCCGGCGACCTTGCGGCGCTGCTGTCGAGCCTCGTCCCGGGCGAAGTGCTCTTCATCGACGAGATCCACCGGATGGCGCGGTCGGCGGAGGAGATGCTCTATCTCGCGATGGAGGACTTCCGCATCGACATCATGGTCGGAAAGGGCGCCGGCGCCACGAGCATCCCGCTCGATCTCGCGCCGTTCACCCTGGTCGGGGCGACGACGCGTTCCGGGCTCCTGCCCAACCCGCTGCGCGACCGGTTCGGCTTCACCGCGCACCTGGAGTACTACGAACCCGAGGAACTCGAGCGGGTCGTGGCGAGATCGGCGGCCGTGCTGGGCGTCGACGTTCCGGCGGCGGCACGCGACGAGATCGCACGACGCTCGCGCGGAACTCCCCGCATCGCGAACCGCCTCCTCCGGCGCGTCCGCGACTACGTCATCGTGCACGGCGGCGGAGAGTCGGATGCCGCGTCCGGGCGGCGCGGGGGAGCGGCGACGGAACACGACGTCTCCGCGGCGCTCGACCTGTACGACGTCGACGCGATCGGCCTCGATCGTCTCGACCGTGCCGTGCTCGACGCCGTCGTGCGCCGGTTCCGCGGCGGGCCCGTCGGCCTCAGCACGCTCGCCGTCACCGTCGGCGAGGAGGCGGAGACCATCGAATCGGTCGTCGAGCCGTACCTCGTCCGCATCGGATTCCTCGGACGCACCCCCCGTGGCCGCATCGCGACGCCCGAGGCGTACGTTCACCTGCGCGTCCCCCAGCCCGGGGAAGCCCTGAGATTCGATGACCTATAATCGCTCAAGGTCGGTTCCTGCGCCTGTCGAAGGCCTGCCGTCCTTCTTCGCGCTCCGAGCGCGGCACCCGAAAGGTCGTACCTCATGCCCATGGACATCCTGCTGCTCGTCGCGATGGCAGCGCTCCTCGTCTTCATGTTCTGGAGCTCGCGCCGCCGCGCCCAGCGAGTGAAGGCGGAGCAGGAGGCCAAGCAGCGCGCGATGGTGCCGGGCGTCAAGGTTCTGCTGCAGGGCGGCCTCTACGGCACGCTCGTCGAGTTCGACGGCGAGGACCTCTCCAAGCCGGTGCGCGTCGAGCTCGCCCCGGGCGTCGAGGTCGAGGTGCACAGCCAGGCGATCCTGCGCACGGTCGAAGACGAGCCCGTCACGGAAGACGACTTCATCGAGGCGGAGGCCGACCAGGCCGAGTACACGGCGGACGTGGCCGACGGTGAGATCCGCTCGATCACCGAGGACCGCGCCGCCGCGACATCCGACACCGAGCCCGGCGACGCGCCGAAGGCCTGACCTCCCGCCGCGTCCGCGCGGTTTCGACGAAGAAAGCTGACCCTCCGTGGCCACACCCACCCCTGTGCGTCATGCCTGGCGCGCACTGACCGGCCTGCTCGCGATCATCGCCCTGCTGTTCGGCATCAACGCCCTCGGCGCATTCGTCTTCAAGGATGCCGCCGGAAACCCCGCCAGCTCCTGGGTACCCGAGCTCGCACTCGATCTGCAGGGCGGCACGCAGATCACCCTGGTCGCGAAGACGCCCGATGGCACTGCGCCCTCGGCGGACCAGATGAAGCAGGCCGTGTCGATCATCCGCCAGCGCGTCGACGCGTCTGGCGTCGGTGAGACCGACATCACGACCCAGTCGAACAACGAGATCGTCGTGCAGATCCCGGGCCCCGCCAACGACGAGACACGTGATCGCATCGCGGCATCCGCCCAAATGCAGCTGCGGGCCGTGCTCTACACGACGGCGGCGAGCACCTCCTTCGTCGGCGAGGACGGCAAGCAGACGCCGTACCCGACTCCGGATCCGACGCTCGCAGCGACACCGTCGGCCGCGCCCACCGACGGCAGTGACCTCAACTGGGTCACTCCGAAGCTGCAGGCCGAGTTCCTCGCGTACGACTGCGCGAACCCGACGAACGACCCGGCGGAGCAGCCCAAGGACCAGCCGCTCATCGCCTGCGACCCGAGCGGCACCGCGAAATACCTGCTCGGCCCGGTCGAGCTGGACGGCTCCTCGATCACGGATGCCTCGGCCGGCATGAACTCGCAGACCGGCCAGTGGGTCGTCAAAGTCGTGTTCGACGGTGACGGGGCTAAGGTCTTCGCCGACGTCAGCAAGCGTCTCTACGCGTTCACCCAGGCGGGCACCACCCCGCGGAACCAGTTCGCCTTCGTCCTCGACGGCCAGGTGATCTCGGCTCCGACGATGAACGGCGTCATCACCGACGGCAAGCCGCAGATCAGCGGCTCGTTCACGCAGGACAGCTCGAAGACGCTCGCCGACCAGCTGAAGTACGGCGCCCTGCCGCTCAGCTTCGAGGTCAAGGGCACCAACTCGATCTCCGCGACGCTCGGTTCGCAGCAGCTGCAGATCGGACTCATCGCGGGTCTCATCGGGCTCGCGCTCGTCGCGATCTACTCACTCGTCGTCTACCGCGCGCTCGGGTTCGTCATCATCGCGTCGCTCGGCGTCATGGGCGTCCTCACGTACATCACGCTGTGCATCCTCGCGTGGCGCATGGGCTTCCGCCTGTCCCTTGCCGGCGTCGCGGGCCTCATCGTCACGATCGGCTTCACCGCCGACTCGTTCATCGTGTACTTCGAGCGCATCCGTGACGAGTTGCGCGACGGCAAGTCGATCACGGGCGCCGTGGAAGACGGCTGGGGTCGCGCGAAGCGCACGATCTACATCTCGAAGTCGATCAACATCCTCGCCGCCGTCGTGCTGTACATCCTGGCGGATGCCACGGTGAAGGGCTTCGCGTTCACGCTCGGGCTCACGACGCTCATCGACATCCTGATCTTCATCCTGTTCACGCACCCCGTGATGCAGCTCCTCGCGCGCACGCGCTTCTTCGGCAGCGGTCACCCGCTGTCGGGCCTCGACCCCGAAGCTCTCGGTGCCGTCTACCGCGGGCGCGCGCAGTTCCGCACCGCCGTCGACACGACGACCGTCAAGGGTTCGGCCGCACGCCGCACCGGACGCTCGCGCGGTGAGGCGGAGCGACGACAGACGATTGCGGAACGCAAGCAGGCGGGGCTCTCCTCCGGGAGCCGCTCGACCACGGAGGGAGACGACTGATGCGTTCCATGAATCAGCTCGGCAACGACCTGTACACCGGCAAGACCTCGTTCCCGTTCGTCGGCAGGCGCCGGCTGTGGTTCATCATCGCCGCCCTTCTCGTGATCGGTGCGGCGCTCGTCCCGCTCTTCCGCCCGATCGAGCTGTCGATCGAGTTCACCGGCGGGTCGCAATTCACCGTCAGCGGTGTGTCGAATCCCGACCAGGCTCAGGCCACGGCCGCAGTGCACACCGTGGTCCCGGATGCCACGACGAAGGTCACCACGATCGGATCCGCGGGCGGCGAGCAGTCGATCCGCGTGCAGACCGACCAGATGAGCGATGAGCAGACGCGGGCGGTGAGCGCCGCGCTCGCGCAGTCGTTCGGTGTCGGTGCCGACGAGGTCAGCTCGTCGTTCATCGGCCCGAGCTGGGGCGAGGACGTCACGCGTCAGTCCCTGTGGGGTCTCGCGATCTTCCTCGCGCTGACGTTCATCATCCTGGCGGTCTACTTCCGCACGTGGAAGATGTCCGTCGCCGCCATCATCGGTCTCGTCGACGTGCTGGTGATCACGGTCGGGATCTACGCCCTCTTCGGCTTCGAGATCTCACCCGCCGCGGTCATCGGCTTCCTGACGATCCTGTCGTACTCGCTGTACGACACGACCGTCGTCTTCGACAAGATCAGGGAGAACACCCGCGACGACGGAGAGGGCTCCGGGCGCACGTTCGGCGAGTCGGTCAACCTCGCGGTGAATCAGACGCTCATCCGCTCGATCAACACGACGGTCGTCGCGGCGATCCCGACGGGCGCGATCCTGTTCATCGGTGCGCTGTGGCTCGGCGCGCAGACGCTGACCGACATCTCGCTGTCGATCTTCGTCGGAACGATCGTCGCGGCCTACTCGACGCTGTTCGTCGCAGCGCCGCTGTATTCGCTGCTGCGTGAGAGCGAGCCGGAGATCAAGGCCCGCGACGCGCGCATCCTGGCCGCGCGCGAGCGCGCCGCGGTCAGCGTCTGACGATCGAGGGGCTCGCCCGGGCATAGGATTGTAGGGTTGTCCAGGCCGGAGGTGAGCGCATGACCGAAACAGCGCCCGCGCCTGGGCCCGCATCGGCCCCGCAGGGTTCTTCGCTGCGCCGGCTCGTGCCGCGCATCTTCTCACGGGCACCGTCGCGTGACGGTGTCGAGCAGCTCGTCCGTACCGTCCGCACCCACCACCCCAAGGGCGACTCCGCGATCATCGAGCGCGCCTACCAGGTCGCGGCCAAGGCCCACGCGACGCAGAAGCGTCAGAGCGGCGAGCCCTACATCACCCATCCGCTCGCCGTCGCGCAGATCCTCGCCGATCTCGGCCTCGGCCCGCGGGCGATCGCCGCGGCGCTCCTGCATGACACGGTCGAAGACACCGACTACCGCCTCGACCAGCTGACCGCCGACTTCGGCGACGAGGTCGCGATGCTCGTCGACGGTGTCACGAAGCTCGACAAGGTCAAGTACGGCGACGCCGCGCAGGCGGAGACGGTGCGGAAGATGATCGTCGCGATGTCGAAGGACATCCGGGTTCTTCTCATCAAGCTCGCCGACCGCCTGCACAACGCGCGGACGTGGGGGTTCGTCCCACCCGAGAAGGCTGCGAAGAAGGCGACGGAGACACTCGAGATCTACGCACCGCTCGCGCACCGCCTCGGCATCCAGGCCGTCAAGAGCGAGCTCGAGGATCTCTCTTTCGCGGTGCTGCACCCGAAGCTCTACGTCGAGATCGACAGCCTCGTGAAGCAGCGCACGCCGCAGCGCGAAGAGTACGTCCACACCGTCATCGACGCCGTCGAATCCGACCTCCGCGAACTCCGCATCCGTGGGCGCGTCATGGGCCGGCCGAAGCAGCTGTACTCCGTCTACCAGAAGATGGTCGTGCGCGGTCGGGAGTTCGACGACATCTACGACCTCATCGGCATCCGCGTGCTCGTGAACACCGTCCGCGACTGCTACGGCGTGCTCGGGTCGATCCACGCACGCTGGACGCCGATCCCGGGGCGCTTCAAGGACTACATCGCGACGCCGAAGTTCAACCTGTACCAGTCGCTGCACACGACGGTGATCGGGCCCGGCGGGCGCACGGTCGAGATCCAGATCCGTACGAACGAGATGCACCAGCAGGCGGAGTACGGTGTCGCCGCGCACTGGAAGTACAAGGAGCAGATGGCGGGCAAGAGCCCGGATGCCAAGTCGGTCGACGCCGACATGGCGTGGCTCGCGCACATCTCCGACTGGCAGGCCGAAACGGCCGATCCGGGCGAGTTCCTCGATTCGCTCCGGTTCGAGATCGGCGCGAAGGAGGTCTACGTCTTCACCCCGAAGGGGCGGGTCATCGGCCTCCCCGCCGGCGGCACCCCGGTCGACTTCGCGTACGCCGTGCACACCGAGGTCGGGCACCGGACGATGGGCGCGAAGGTCAACGGGCGCCTCGTGCCGCTGGAGACCCCGCTGAACTCCGGCGACGTCGTCGAGGTGTTCACTTCGAAGAACCCCGACGCGGGCCCGAGCCAGGACTGGCTCACTTTCGTGAAGTCGACGCGCGCACGTAGCAAGATCCGCGGCTGGTTCACGAAGGAGCGCCGCGAGGAGGCCGTCGAGCAGGGCAAGGACGCCATCGCGCGAGCGATGCGCCGGCAGAACCTGCCGTTGCAGCGACTGATGAACCAGGACTCCTTCAGCGAGGTCGCCCAGCAGCTGCGCTACGAGGACGTCACGGCCCTGTACGCGGCCGTCGGCGAGGGGCACGTCTCGACGCAGTCCGTCATCGAGAAGGTGACGGCGCTCGTCAGCTCGCAGGAGGACACCTCCACCGGCCCGATCGACATTCCGCGTGTCGGCCGGTCGCGCGCGCCGCGCGGCGGCGACTCGGGTGTCCTCGTGCGCGGAGCGCCGGACATCCTCGTGAAGCTCTCGAAGTGCTGCACGCCCGTCCCGGGCGACGAGATCGTCGGGTTCGTGACGCGGGGGAGCGGCGTGTCCGTGCACCGCGCCGACTGCACCAACGTGAAGTCTCTGCTCGACGACCCGGAGCGCATGATCGAGGTCTCCTGGGCGCCGACGACGAAGAGCGTCTTCCTCGTGCACATCCAGGTCGAGGCACTCGACCGCTCGGGGCTCCTCAGCGACATCACCCGGGTGCTCAGCGAGCATCACGTCAACATCCTGTCGGCGTCGGTGCAGACGACGAACGACCGGCTCGCGCTCAGCCGCTACGTGTTCGAGATGGGCGACATCGTGCACCTCGACCGTGTGCTGAACGCCGTGCGCCGCATCGATGCCGTCTACGACGTCTATCGCGTCACGTCGTCCTGACCTCCTCTCCCCACGCGACGCGCTCGCGGAGGAACACGAGCGCGGGCCGCTTGTGATGGACCGAGCCCGCCCGCTCCAGCGCCGCGACGGCTTCTTGCGCGATGCCCGGGCGGGATGCCAGGAGAGCGTCCACCTCGTCGGCGACGTCGTCGCCTGAGTGGAGCGCGCGTACGAGATCGGCGAGCGTGCGGGCGGGCGTGGTGACCCAGACCCCCGCGATCAGCGTCGCCGCGTCGGCGGGGAGCTCCTGATCCCGGAACCGCACGCGCCCGTCGATCGCAGCCCCGCGGCGCGTCGGGGAGCGACGCTGTACCGTGTGGCGCCGCGGCGGGGCATCCCGGGCACCGTGCACCCACGCGGCGCTCTCGTGCGTCACCGCGATGCCGTCGTCGACGTACGTCCGCAACGACGCCGCACGGAGCTCACGGGTTTCGACCGCGTCCGCCGGCATGTACGCGTCGCCGACCTCGACGACGTCACCGTCGAGCCGCGCGCAACGCAGCTCGACCTCGGAGAGGCGATCCCCGGCGACGTACAGAAACGGCCACGACATGCCGACAGTGTGTCAGCGCACAGACGCCTGACACCGCGTCGAAGGCCCACCTGTGGAGGGAAGGGCCGATCCGCGCGCTGTGGAGAGAAGCGCGGTCAGCCGCCGAGCGCCTTGAGCCAGCCCTTGCGCGCCTCGAGCGCGTCCGTCGCCTTCGCGATCGCCGCCTTGTCCTTCGACGCCTTCGCCTTCTCGAGGTCCGCCTCGAGGCCCGCGATCGCATCGCGCAGCTGGCTCGTCATGTCGTTCTGGCGCGCCTTGGTCTCGGGGTTGTTCGACTTCCAGTCGGCGTCCTCGCGGGCCTTCAGCGCCTGCTCGATCTTGCGCAGGTCGTCGTCGAGACCACGCTCGGCCTCGCGCGGGAAGATGCGACCGATCTCATCCCACGAGCGCTGGATGCCCGTGAGGATCGTGCGCGCCTTGGCGTTGTCCTTCTCCTTGGCGACGGCGGCCGCGTCGACGAGAAGCGCACGCTTCGCCTCGATCTTCTCCTTCGACGCCTCGGCGTCGGCGGCCTCACGGTCCGACCGTGCGGCGTACAGTGCGTCACCGGCGGCCTTGAACCGCGCCCACAGGGCGTCATCGGCCTTCTTGCCGGCCCGGCCGGAGGTCTTCCACTCGTCGAGAAGCGAGCGGTACGCGCTGATGCCGTCCTCGCCCTTGCTCGCGAGGGCCTCGGCGCGCTCGACGAGGCGCGCCTTCGAATCGCGCGCCGACTTGTGCTGCTCATCGAGCCCGGCGTAGAACTCACGGCGGTGCTTGTCGAGAGTGGCCCGCGCGTCGCGGAATCGCTTCCAGAGCTGCTGCCCGGTGCTCTTGGGGAGCCGCGGACCGGTCGCCTGGTGCGCCTGCCACTGGTCGAAGAGCGACTGCACCTCGGCGGTCGTCTGCTTCCACTGGATCGACTTGGGGTCGCGGGCGGCGAGAGCCTCGACCTTCTCGACGAGCGCGGTGCGCTCGGCGACGGCGGCGTCGACCGCCTCGCGCTGCGCCTGAGCCTGCTCCGCGGATGCCTCGCTCAGCACGGCGTCCAAGGCATCCAGGCGCGTCACGAGGGCGGCGAGGTCGCCGACCGCGGCCGCGCCGACGACGCGCTCGCGTACGGTCTTGGAGGTTCCGCGGAGGTCGGACGCGGAGGCGCCACCGCTGCGGTGACGCGTCTCGAGGAGCGTCACCTCGCCGGCGAGGTCGGCGTACTTGCGCTCGAAGTAGGCGAGCGCCTCGGCGGGCGTGCCGTCCGGGTACTGGCCGACGACGCGCCAGTCGTCGCCCTCTCGCACCGAGACGGTGCCGTCGTCGTCGACGCGGCCGAAGGAGGGTGCGGGGGCCGCCGCTGCGGGCGCGACCGGGGCGCGGCGCGCGGGCGGGCGCGGCACGGGGATGCGGCCCGGTGTCGGCACCGCGGGCGCGGGCGCTTCGACAGCCGGTGCGTCGGGCGACTCGGCGGTCTGGTCGTCTTCGGTGGGCTGTGCGGCCGACTCGATGGCGTCGGTCACGAGCGTCTCATCTGCGGCATCCGCGGGGGCGGTCTCGTCGGACGAGGAGGAGGTGGCGTCAGTCACGGTGTGTGCTCCGTCGCGGCTCGCGCCGCATGGTGGTTTCGGTCGGGCCAAGCCTAGCCTGCGGTGACCGCTCGGGCGGGGCTCGTCGCGGTCAGGGGGTCGGGGTGGGCTCGGGCGCGTCGCTCGGCGTCACCTCGGGCACGACCCCGTCCGAGGGGCTCGAACTCGTCGTGGGGGTGGGCGTCGGCTCGGGCACCGGAGTTCCGGGGCCCATCGTGTAATAGGCGATCTGCCCGCCGACGATCGCGAGGATCAGCGCGCCGCCGCCGATGCCGGCGATGAGGTTGTCGCGACGCCGCCGCGCCACGAGTCCCGCGTGGAACTCCTGCCGCGCGTTGTACTTCCGCGTACGCTCGCGCGCCTCGCGCGACTGCTTCTTTCCTGCACCCGTCGCCACGGGAACCTCCCTCGATTCCCGGTGGTCCGGGCCGCATGCATCCTATCGCCCCCTCATGCCGGGCCGCCGCCCGTGTCGGAGGCGGCGACTAGCCTGGACAGGTGGCACAGGCATCCGCGGGGCACTCGAGCGCGCTCTTCCAAGGGCAGACGCCGCTCGCCGTCCGCATGCGCCCGACGTCCCTCGACGAGGTGGCCGGGCAGGGGCATCTGCTGCGTCCGGGGTCGCCGCTCGTCGCGCTCGCGGACCCTGCCGGGAGCGCGAAGACGGCCGTCTCGGTGATCCTGTGGGGCCCGCCCGGCACGGGCAAGACGACGCTCGCGCAGGCGATCGCGCGGACGTCGGGGCGCCGGTTCGTGGAGCTGTCCGCTGTGACGGCGGGCGTCAAGGACGTGCGCGAGGTCATGCAGGAGGCGATGACCCAGCGCGATCTCTACGGCATCTCGACGATCCTCTTCCTCGACGAGATCCACCGGTTCACGAAGGCACAGCAGGATGCCCTGCTGCCGGGCGTCGAGAACGGCTGGGTCATCCTCATCGCCGCGACGACGGAGAACCCCTCCTTCTCGGTCATCTCTCCGCTGCTGTCGCGCTCGCTGCTGCTGACGCTGCAGCCCCTCACCGACGACGACCTCGGCACGCTGATCGACCGGGCCGTCGAGGACGCCCGCGGGCTCGGCGGCGCCGTCACCCTCGATCCGGCGGCGCGCGCGGCGCTCATCCAGCTCGCCTCCGGCGATGCACGCCGGGCGCTGACGTCGCTCGAGGCCGCCGCCTCGATGGTCGAATCCGCGGAGTCGTCCGAGTCCGAGGACTCCGCGGAGGGCGGCCCCGTCATCACCGCCGTGCAGGTCGCTCAAGCGGTCGACCGGGCGCTGCTGCGCTACGACCGGCAGGGCGACGAGCACTACGACGTCATCAGCGCGTTCATCAAGTCGATCCGCGGTTCCGACGTGGATGCCGCGATCCACTACCTCGCGCGCATGATCGAGGCGGGGGAGGACCCGCGCTTCATCGCGCGCCGGCTCGTCATCTCGGCATCCGAGGACATCGGCCTGGCCGACCCGCAAGCGCTCGTCATCGCGACCGCCGCCGCCGACGCGGTCGCCTTCATCGGGATGCCGGAGGGCCGGATCCCTCTCGCCGAGGCGACCGCCTACCTCGCGACGACCGCGAAGTCGAACGCGGCATACATCGCGATCGATCAGGCCATCGCAGACGTCCGCGCGGGCGGGTTCGGACGTGTGCCGACGCATCTGCGGGACGCGCACTATCCCGGCGCGAAGCGCCTCGGTCACGGCAAGGGCTACGTCTACCCGCACGATCTCGAGGTGGGTGTCGCGACGCAGCAGTACCTCCCCGACGAACTGCGCGGGAGGCACTACTACGAGCCGACCGGCCGCGGCCTCGAGCGCGACATCGCGGCGCGCTTGGAGAAGATCCGCAAGATCCTGGGGGAGTGAGCCGGGGGAGTCGGACTGGTGCCGGGCCACGGTGAGAGGATCGACGCATGAGTTCGTCCACGATGTCCGCCCGCCTCGACGAGTTCTGGGAGAACCTCGACCGGAGCGATCCCGCAGGCGCCCACGCCCGCCTGGAGGCGGTCCTCGCCGACACCCCGGCAACCGATCCGGAGGCCCTCTTCCACCGGGCATCGCTGCACGCCACCCTCGGCGAGTATGCGCAGGCCGCGCCACTGTACCGGGCGGCGCTCGATCACGGCCTCGATGCGTCGCTGCGCACCGCGACGCTCATCCAGCTCGCGAACGCGCTGCGCAGCACGGGTGATCCCTCCGGCGCGATGGCCATCCTGCAGGGCATCGACCCGACCGACCCCGCCGCGGACGCCGCGCGCGCGTACTACGCACTCGCCCAGTTCAGCGACGGCAAGCCCGCTGCCGCGCTGCGCACCGCACTGCAGACGCTGTCGCCCTACCTCCCCGCGCACGAGGACGACCTCGATCGCCAGGCCGAGGAGATCACGGCGCCCGACCGGGTCCGTGTCATCGCGGTCGGCATCGTCATCCGCGACGGCTGGGTGCTCGCCGAGGAATACGGCGGCGAGGGTGGCAACCGTCCGTTCCTGCGCGCGCCGGGGGGCGGTGTGGAATTCGGGGAGAGCGCCGACCGGGCCATCCGGCGCGAGTTCCAGGAAGAGCTGGGTGCGACCGTCGACGAGGCTCGGCTCCTCGGCGTCACGGAGAACATCTTCGACGCCCGCGACAAGCGCGGCCACGAGATCGTCTACGTGTATCGGGTGCGATCGGCGGCGCTCGAGTCGCTGCCTCTCGCCCAGCGCCTGCCGGTGCAGGACGCCGACACGACCGTCGCGTGGCACCGGATCGACACGCTGAGCGCATCGAGGATGCCGTTCTACCCCGTGGGCGCTCTGGAACTCGCGATCTGATAGGCTTGATCGGCTCGAAACCCAGTTTTCGGGCATCCCCCTCTTCTGGTGAAGACCTCTCGGCGTGCCCCGGCGTGCAGTCCGATGAGGGCGAGGAGCGGGAGATACGTCCGCGAGCCGTGACAGCCACGGCCGCGTCAGCAGAAGGAGAACTTCGTGGCTACGAAGTCCCAGGACCGCCGCAAGGTGCGCCTCTCGCGCGCTCTCGGCGTCGCCCTCACCCCGAAGGCGGCCAAGTACCTCGAGAAGCGTCCCTACGCTCCGGGTGAGCACGGCCGCACCAAGCGCAAGCAGGACAGCGACTTCGCCGTCCGTCTCCGCGAGAAGCAGCGTCTGCGCGAGCAGTACGGCATCCGCGAGAAGCAGATGCGCAACACGTTCAACGAGGCCCGCCGCAAGGACGGTCTGACCGGTGAGAACCTCGTCGAGCTGCTCGAGATGCGCCTCGACGCGCTCGTGCTGCGCGCCGGCTTCGCCCGCACCACGGCGCAGGCCCGCCAGCTCGTCGTGCACCGTCACATCCTCGTCGACGGCCAGCTCGTCGACCGCCCGTCGTTCCGCGTGAAGCCGGGTCAGCTCATCCACGTCAAGGAGAAGAGCGAGGCGCTCGAGCCCTTCCAGGTCGCCGCTGCCGGTGGCCACGCCGAGGTTCTGCCGAACGTCCCCGGCTACCTCGAGGTCGAGCTCGACAAGCTCCACGCGAAGCTCGTGCGTCGCCCGAAGCGCGCCGAGGTGCCCGTCACGTGTGACGTGCAGCTCGTCGTCGAGTACTACGCCGCGCGCTGACATCCAGCACACACGAAGGGCGTCGGGGTTCTCCCGGCGCCCTTCGTCGTCCGCGGTGTCTCCCGGCAACGCCCTGCGGCATCGGTGACACCCCGCACCCGCGGGCGGGGCACAGCACCTAACATGGAACGCATGAAGAGCGTGCTGTGGTTCGTGCTGGGCATCGCCGGCGGGTTCGTCGCCGCCCACCTGGTCAACAAGGACCCGCGCGGGCACGAGGTGCTCGCCGAGGTCGACGCGCGCATCGGCGAGTTCACCGAGCGCATCGGCGACGCCTACCGTGCGCAGGAGGCGAAGATCGACGGCATCGCGGCCGAGGTCAAGGACGCCGCCGCCAGGCTCGCCGACTGACCCGCACCTCCACCCGCGCGCCCGAGCGCGTGGGTGCCCCCTGCTTTCGCCCCTGCTTTCGTCCGAGGAACACTACGCATGAAGACCGCCGAGATCGCCCAGCGCTACCTGGACTACTTCGAGAAGAACGGGCACACGATCGTGCCGTCCGCCTCCCTCGTCTCGCCCGACCCCGCGTTGCTGTTCGTGATCGCCGGCATGGTGCCGTTCATCCCGTACCTGTCCGGTGACGTTCCGGCGCCCTACAAGCGCGCCGCCGACAACCAGAAGTGCATCCGCACGAACGACATCGAAGAGGTCGGCAAAACCCCGCGTCACGGCACGTTCTTCCAGATGCTCGGCAACTGGTCGTTCGGCGACTACTTCAAGGAAGGCGCGATCCGCTACGCGTGGGAGCTGCTCACCTCGAGCGAGGCGGACGGCGGGCTCGGTTTCGATCCGAAGGATCTCTGGGTCACGGTCTACGAAGAGGACGACGAGGCGCACGACCTGTGGCGTGAGATCGCCGGCCTCCCCGAGGAGCGCATCCAGCGGCTCGGCAAGGACACGAACTACTGGTCGACGGGGCTTCCCGGCCCCGCCGGCCCCTGCTCGGAGATCTTCTTCGACCGCGGCCCCGCGTACGGCATTGACGGAGGACCGGCGACCGACGACGACCGTTACGTCGAGATCTGGAACCTCGTCTTCATGCAGTACGAGATCACCGACGTGAAGAGCAAGTACGACTTCACGATCGTCGGCGAACTGCCCGCGAAGAACGTCGACACGGGCATGGGCCTCGAGCGCATCGCGTTCATCAAGCAGGGCGTCGACAACATGTACGAGACCGACCAGGTGCGTCCGGTCCTCGACAAGGCCGTGGAGCTCTCCGGCAAGAAGTACGGCGCGAACCATGAGGACGACGTCCGCTTCCGTGTCGTCGCCGACCACGTGCGCTCGTCCCTCATGCTGATGAGCGACGGCGTGACCCCCTCGAACGAGGGCCGCGGCTACATCCTGCGCCGCCTCATGCGACGGGTCATCCGTGCGATGCGCCTGCTGGGCGTCGAGGGTCCGACCTTCGCGGAGCTGTTCGCGACGTCGCGGGATGCCATGAAGGACGCCTATCCCGAGGTCGCGACCGATTGGGCGCGCATCTCGCAATACGCGCTCGCGGAGGAGGCGACGTTCCTGCGCACGCTCGCGGCGGGCTCGGAGAACCTCGATGCCTCGATCGCCGCCGCCAAGGAGGCCGGCGCGACCCGCATCGGCGGAGCGGAGGCGTTCCTCCTGCACGACACGTACGGGTTCCCGATCGACCTCACGCTCGAGATCGTCGAGGAGGCCGGGCTCACCGTCGACCGCGGCGCGTTCGACACCCTCATGGCCGAGCAGCGCGCCCGTGCGAAGGCCGACGCGCGTTCCCGTAAGCGTCAGCTCGCCGACACGAGCGTGTACCGCGATCTGCGCGCGCAGGGTGAGACGGTCTTCACCGGCTACACCGACCTCGAGACACAGTCGCGCGTCCTCGGCATCCTGCACGACGGGCACCCCGTGTCGCGTGCCACCGAGGGTCAGATCGTCGAGGTCATCCTCGCGGAAACCGCGCTGTACGCCGAGAGCGGCGGTCAGGTCGCCGACAAGGGCGTCATCGTCGGGCCCGGGTACGAGCTCGAGGTCATCGACGTCCAGAAGCCCGTCCCCGGACTCGTGAGCCACACGGTCGAGGTCACGACCGGCGAAGTGGGCGTCGACCAGCCCGCGACGACCGTCGTCGACGCCGCGAACCGACGCGCCGCGCAGCAGGCGCACTCCGCGACGCACCTCGTGCACGCGGCCCTGCGCGACACGCTCGGCAAGACCGCGACGCAGGCGGGCTCGCTGAACCGCGCCGGCTACCTGCGCTTCGACTTCGCGTGGGGCCAGTCGCTGTCGGATGCCACGAAGACGGAGATCGAGGAGATCGCCAACAACGCCGTGCGCGACAACCTCGAGGTGACGACCCGCATCATGTCGCTCGACGACGCGAAGGCCGCCGGGGCGATGGCGCTGTTCGGTGAGAAGTACGGCGAGACCGTGCGGATGGTCGACATCGGCGGACCCTGGTCTCGCGAGCTCTGCGCCGGCACGCACGTCTCCTCGTCGGCCGAGGTCGGTCTCATCAACCTCATCAGCGAGTCTTCGGTCGGTGCATCGAACCGGCGCGTGGAGGCGCTCGTCGGCGCCGACGCGTTCCGCGAGCTTGCGACCGAGCGGGCGATCGTGGCGCAGCTGACCTCGTCGCTGAAGACCCCGAAGGACCAGCTCGCGACGAAGATCGCCGAACTGTCGGCGAACCTGAAGGCGGCGGAGAAGAAGATCGCCCAGTTCGAGGCGAAGGCTCTCGAGGGCCGCATCCCCGCACTTGCGGGAGCCGCCCGCGCGGCGGGGTCCTTCCGGCTCGTCGCGGAGTCGATCGGCACCGCGGCATCCGGTGACGATGTCCGAAGCCTCGCACTGCAGGTGCGCGAGCGGGTCGGCGCGGGCGCGGTCGTCGCGCTCGGCGCCGAGGTCGCCGGGCGGCCGGTGGTCATCGTCGCGACCGACGATGCCGCCCGCGCGGCGGGCGCGAAGGCCGGCGTGCTCGCGAAGGCCGCTGCGGCGGCGCTCGGGGGTGGCGGCGGCGGACGCGACGACGTCGCGCAGGGCGGCGGGACGGATGCCTCGGCACTGCCCACGGCACTCGCCGCGGTCGCCACGGCCCTGGAGACGCTGCGCGCGTGAGCGGATTCCGACGTGGCGCGCGTCTCGGGGTCGACGTGGGCAAGGCGCGCGTCGGGGTCGCCCGGTGCGATCCGGACGGCCTGCTCGCCGTCCCGGTCGAGACGGTGGCGCGTTCCGAGGCATCCGCGGCACGCATCGCGGAGATCGCAGTCGAGCACCACGCGATGGAACTGCTCGTCGGTCTCCCTGTGAGCCTCTCGGGGAACGAGACCTCCTCGACAGATGATGCACGCGTGTTCGCCGCGGAACTCGCGGAGGCGACCGGGCTCCCGGTCCGCCTCGTGGACGAGCGGTTGAGCACGGTGTCGGCGCATGCAGCGCTCCGCGATTCCGGGCGTTCGCAGCGTTCTTCTCGTAGGATTGTCGACCAGGTCGCCGCGGTCGTCCTGCTGCAGCAGGCCATCGACGTCGAGAAGAGCACCGGTATCCCGGCCGGTGCCCTGCTGTCCTAATCGCAGGAGCCCCCTGATGCCCGAGACCCCGCCGAACGACGATCAGTTCGCGGACCTGTTCCGTCGCCTGCCGAGCGCTCCCGC
>Ga0209922_101120_pt1 | contig 27293 bp, 31 predicted proteins | sample ThiBiot_500_biof_FD_183946 | JGI IMG/M metagenome (GOLD analysis project Ga0209922, IMG submission 183946) | Wastewater bioreactor microbial communities from Cape Town, South Africa - Thiocy_expt_500_biof (SPAdes) | ecosystem: Engineered > Bioreactor > Thiocyanate-remediating > Anaerobic-Aerobic ... | reverse complement strand
GACGAAAGAAATGTATAGGTAATTTGCTATACGAATCAAACTTCAATTGTTCGGCTGTATAATGTGGCCAATCAACGTGTATAAACGTCGTAAATTATAGCCTATGAGACGAAAGAAGAGAGAAGTGATTGTCGAAAGATAACATACATGCACACACACACACACACACACATAAGTATAAACGTCAGTAGATGTGTATGTAATTAGTGCATATATAGAAATTAAGATATACACATCGATGATTTGCATCAATATATTTGAGCAAAAGACACACTCGACTTGCAGAAGCAAAAATTGACTCGTTTCTTTTGCATTTTTTTTTGACATTGGCTGATATAAATCAAATAAGGCAAATCATTTTTTTTCTTCCTTTTAAAAATTTCAATGTGAGAAACAGAAGATTTGTTTGTCTACACTTCTAAGAATAACTACCAGTGAAACGAATTCTTTAAACTGCAGACACAAAAAAAATCAAAAGGCTATTCGATATGCCTTCTCTGTCTTTCTTCTTCTTTTTTTTACATTTTCTCCTTTTCCTATTGCTCGTATTGTTTGTATGAAAGAAGCCCTTCTGTTGCTCACTTATTCTTTCTATTCAAATCTGGAATGTCACTTTTGCTTGTTGAGAATATTTAGAATTAAAAGAGCAAAGATTGTATGTTTACTCGACAGATGACATTGTCCGCTTTTTTTTTGCTTTCATTCACTCACTTTTTTTTCTTGTGTTCTACTTCTCTTTATTCTTTATGTCTGTTGCTTTAACTAATTGTCTTAATTCATAATTTACTCGCATAATGCAGACTTATGTCGGTTCAATGTATGTTGACGAAACAAACACAACACTTAATTTATTTGTCAAACGACTTTTTTCTTTCTGCTTTTTCATCTCGTACGTTATTCTCAGATATAAAAAACGTATTCACTAAATAATGACGTGACGTTTCAATCAAATAGAGCGAGTTGAGTATATCAAATGAACAATGAAATTTAAATACGAGAGAGAAAAAAAACGATGACGATGATGATGATGAAATAAACAAGATTTGTAATTAAGCAAAAATGTATACTGGCAAGTGTTAGAATCAAAATTGAATTGAAGAAAAAAAGATGTGAATCTATAGTGAGGTGCGAAGACAACTTGCTGTGATGACCGGTTAATGGGACTAATTTGAAAGAGAGCTCTTCTCAGTCAGCATGATCTGCTCATTTAGTCTTTACGCACGATTCTTTATATTATATCAAATTTAATTCGCAGAGAAGTTGTGATACTTTGTTTAGGTATCTTTGCTATCATCTTTTCAATACAATATAATTCTTTTCATTTACACTTCGATTATTATAGCAAGAAGACGAAGAAGAAAAAGATCCATTGCCTTTCATGGTCTTTTCTTTTCTGTTGTTTTTCTCTCTCTCTCTCTCCCTTCGTTTTTCTTCTCGTAGTCGTCATCTTAATTCTCATTGGTTATGTCTTGTATTTTATCGTGCCACCAATCGTGACCATTCTAATTATCCATTCTGTTCGACGACAAGACTCGATGACGTTGAATGAAGGAGAAATATAGAAGGAGAAGAAGAAGAAGAAAAAGAAAAGAAAAAGAGACGTATTGATTTATACCTTAATTAACCTTTTCTGTTCTGATCCGGAGTGCTAGTAAATTGTAGTAAGATTCGAACATGAAGAAAAAAACGAGAGAAATTGGTAATCGAACACCAATAGCAACCGAGTATGAGAGAAAGAGAGAGAAACGAGAAAAGAATCGTTCTCGTCTCATGTACGCGTTTGTTAGGCGATGGTTGTCTTATAGCTATTATGAGAGGCAAAGGCAAATGTAGAGAAGAGAAAAGAAAACAGTATGATGAAAAGAAAATGATACTGAAACTCAATTCGACGACGAACGAGAAGATGGAGAAAGAGAAGAAGAAGAAGAGAAGAAAAAAAAAGAGAGAAAAAGAGAAGCGAGAAAGAACAACATCGAGACATAGAGACACTCTACCCACCACTGAGAAAATGATATACATCCAACCTGCGCGCGAGCTCGAGAAAAAGAGAAGAAGCAAGAGAGAAAAAAATGTATATATATATATATATTCATCACCTCTCTCAATACTTAACGGTACGTTGCGTTAAATAGCAAAGAAAACGAGAGAAAGAGCATCGAGAAATATCGACATATACATATATATGTATACGACAAGTGATACCGAAAATCGATAATCCTTTCTATTTTTTTTCCCTTTGCGTTTTCTTTTTTCTAATGCTCGATTGACTTCGAACAAAACATACCGATTAACAAAAAACAGCACGTTTGACAGGTTTGTCTATTTTAATTATCATTGATCAATTTGAAATCAAGAAATTCAACTAACAATAAACACGATCATCAATTTCTTTCATTGATTTTCTAGATAAAAAACACACACACACACTCTATTTGTTTCTTCTTCAACCGCCAAAACGTTATCACTAAAAACTTTACTTCCAGCACCACGTCCGCTCTTAGCGAACGTTGGTCTGGTTCCATCGACATCATCATCATCCTCGACCAAAACATCACATAAAACAAAAACATCTATCAGTCGGTCTCCATCATCGTCATCATCAATATCATCCAAAGCATCTTCATCCGGTTCGTCAAGATCCCGATCTCGTTCGCCAATATCTCGTCGTTCACGTTCACCAACACCTGATAAACCACTAACACCATCATCATCAACACCACCTGTTGCAATCAATAACACCAATGTTTCATCATCATTACTACAACAACAAGCAGCAGCGGCAGCAGCACTTTTCTCTAGTAATCCTCTCAGTTCTCTCTTACCGATGTATAGTATGGGCCTTTTTCCAATACCACCTCCGCCACCACCCATCTTGCCAGCTGTTAATTTTTCAACCGAACAAATCGCTCGTGTTTGTGAAACATTGGAAGAAAACGGTGATATCGATCGTTTGGGACGATTTCTTTGGTCATTACAAGTGGCACCGGGCTCGGCCAATCTGTTAGTACAACATGAAAGTATCTTACGTGCTCGTGCACTTGTCGCATTTCATTTGGGTAATTATCGTGAACTCTATCATCTTTTGGAAAATCATAAGTATACACGTGATTCACATGCGAAATTACAAGCGATGTGGATGGAAGCACATTATCAGGAAGCTGAAAAGCTACGTGGTCGTCCATTAGGACCGGTATGTTCTTGTGTTAAGATTTTTCGTTTTTGCTAAAACTGTTTTGTTTAGGTTGATAAATATCGTGTTAGAAAGAAATATCCTCTACCACGAACAATTTGGGATGGCGAACAAAAAACACATTGTTTCAAAGAACGTACACGTTCATTATTACGAGAATGGTATTTACAAGATCCGTATCCAAATCCAGCCAAAAAACGTGAACTTGCCCAAGCAACAGGCTTAACACCGACACAAGTGGGCAATTGGTTTAAAAATCGTCGACAACGAGATCGAGCAGCACAAGCAAAAAATCGGTAAGTTCATTGAAAAATCTCATTCATCGCAAATGTTAATATATTTCATTTGTTCGATTTCTTAAGACAACAATATGGATTAGGCGCCGGCAGTTATTCACCAGCATCATCGCCTGCTTCGTCAGAAGATTGAAGAGCAAACTATTATACATACATATAAACACAAAACTTCGTCTCCCGGTGCTCTCTCGGTAAGGGAGACTCATATTGTATCTATACATATTTTCTCTTCTCTTTTTTTTGTTTTTGTTCAGTGATTTTCTTCTTCTTCTTCTTCTTCTCCGTTTTTCTTTGCTGTTGTTGTTTGCTATTCAACTATTATCACTATAACTATTACCTAGCTTTTCTTTTTTTTCTTCTTTTGTCTCTTTCTTTGGATTCAGATGTTTTTTTCTTTTTCTTTGTATCAATTTTTTTTTCTGCATTTCTGAACAAGAATTTATCGAATCACCAAAAAAATAAAACATATATATCAATTATGAGAAACAAAAACGACGACGAAGAAAGTCTTCAGATGGATACAATGGCCGTGCAATTGACAAATGTTTCATTGCTCTCGTATGCCAGTTGATAAACACATCAGCATTTGTTTTCACTAGATCGTCTCTTTAATCGTTTGAGCGAGCGAGCGTATGCGGCTCCGTTCTCTTTCTCTTGTAATTATCCGATTCGCACGGATAAACATGCCGCTAGCCAGAGAGACAGACAGACAGACGATTTACTTATCAATGATTTTTTCTTTCTTTCTTTTGCCAACTAACTTGTCGTTTTTCGTTCTTGCTAATATTTATCATTGACATCTCTTTCACATAGCGAACAGCATTAGGATAATCATCATAATTGATGCTTGTCTTTTCTATTCAAATGAAAAAAAAAAGAAAGAAGAAAATTATTTTTTTTCATTAGTAATTCTTCTCCGAAGGAATTAAATAATAGATTGATTTTATTCGAACAGATTTTGTATGAATAATGATTGGCTCGACGAAAAAAAGAAAAGAAATGTTTAATCAACCGGCAAATACATCGAATCAGATTGTTAAGAGAAACAAAAAGAAATCATTGATGATATAGCGTGCAGTCAAGGAGAAGGCCGACACATTTATACTAATTGCAATAGTTCGTTATGTAAACGTTTTCTTTTTATTTCTCTTCAACATGTTAAGTGATTGAACAGATGATCAAGAGAATGAGACCACCAAGAGTGTGCACACTAGTCCATATTTGATGACAAATAGTTCATCTTTGAATTTCGTTTTTCTTTAGCTTTTTCCCTTCTTCTTCTTCTTCTTCTTCTTTCAAATTAATTACTGATTTTGTGTATGTGTGTGTGAAAATGAATATGTATATTTCAATGTTTAATGATGATGTAACCGTTGTCATCATCATCATCATCGACACTTCTGACATTATCAATTCTATCTATCTTCCCTATCTATCTATCGCGCTTGTATGTATGTGTCGATCACTTGTCACCTTGATCAACTTTAATATAAAAATCGTCAAGTTACATTTTTTTAATGTTATTTCATAATATATTGAAATTATATAGGAATTTGAAGAAACAAACGAAGCATATTGACCTATGTTTACCTAGATTAAGTTCGATTGAGAATGAAATAATAAAGATTAAGATGGAACAAAAATATTTTGTTTTGTTTTCAAATGCGTTTAGACACAAATAAACATTCTCTATTTTGAATTCAATAATTTACTTTACAAAGTGAACTTTTAAGATGATTTTTCGTCAATCATTTTCATAATATTCTCGATACAGATGTTTAAAGAACAAAAAGATGATGAGACCTCATATAATTTGTATATATATATGCTGTTCATGTTTCATACCCTGAGGGTGTGAGATGATAATGAAGATTGTTCTATTGTTGTTGTTGTTGTTATTATTATGATTATTATTCTTAAAGAATTCGAATAGTAGCAACTGGTGAAAGATCTAGTAGGCAAGAAGAGAACGGAACGAGAAGAGAAAAATCTTACAGAGATAATTATCCGGCATGTATCTCTATGCATATATAAATGGAGAGAAAGGACAAGTGGTAATGTCTGAACGAGTCGAAGCGAACTCATCAACTATCTAACTAAGACAAGAGAGTATGTGCCTGCTGAAGGCATTAATCTGTGGTGAATTTCCAAATAATCGAATTGATTATAAATCAGTCGACGAGAATGAGAACGATCCGCCGCTAGGCAGACAGAATGAAGAATCAGATTTCATCAGATGCGTGCCAATGCGGATGTAAAGACGTTTATTTTTTTTAGAACGAACGAGTATGCGGAAGCTATTTCTATGTTATATTACGCTCTCGATCTTCGAGACGAAGAAAGAAAAGAAAAACTCTAATACTTGTAAGACAAGATAAGAAAAGCGAAAGAAGAAGAAGAAAAAACGATCCTATCATCTTTAGATATGGATGATTAGCTACTATATAGGCGAATACGAGATCTATTTTCTCGCCATGAATATACATCATTGGGTGTTAAATTGTAGTGCGTTGACGATGATAGAAGGAAATGGAAGATAATCTTGTTAGCACAACATCGACCGATCATCGTCATCATCACTATCATTATTATTATTATTATCGTAGGCCAACAGTGTGAAACGACAGTGGAAAAAGAGACTGATTGATTTCCGTATCCAGATGTCCAAGAAAAAGAAAACGACAATAAATTGATGCTATACAAATCTATACATGATGTCTCGTATAACTTGTTAATATTATTTCATTACTATACAGTCGTTTTTTTTGTGAGAAAAAAAATCTTCTTCTTATTATTATATATACGTATATATAATAACGAAAATGTTTCATTCATTTTTATTTATATACAAGACAATGCTTTGAATAAACATTTGTATAAAGTCAGTTTTGATCATCGTGCGATTGTATCCATTGAACAGCAGTTTTGCACAGCATGAGCTTAAATAAATAGACTAATCAATACACAGAACATCATCTGTCTTGATGAATGAATGATTGAATGAATCTACTAGAATATATGCATATACGTACGTATATATAACATCGATGTCATTGAATGGTGTTTTCTGTCTTTATGCTATATAATTTGTTAATTCTTGTAGAAAAAGAAAAACGAATACTAATTGTTGATTGTTTCGTTTTGTTTTTCGTGATTAAACAGGTGTTCAATATGTACACATCTAATCAGTGATCATCATCAACAGATTGAGAATGTAGAGTACAAGGCGTCAATTGGCAAACATTTTGTTTTCACACGTTTTCCTCTCTAATTTCTTCTCTTTTTTTTGTTATTGTGTCGTTTAATCTAATGTTTGATCCTTCGTTTTGTCATCGATGGACAAGCCCTAAGGGATTTCGACTGTTCGCTTTGGAACTGTCGATCAAAAAAAACACCAACGACAAAGTAAAAATATTGACAAGCATATGTGTTTATATTGGATGCGTGTGAGAGAGAAAAAAAAACGAGAACTAATACGATTCGAGTATTGTCAATAGCATTCTTTTAAGACGAATGACAAATATTATACATGTATATATTCGTTGAGCGATGACAAGTGGAATAACGAAGAATACACAAAATGTTATTTGTCTGCATAATGGACAACATGACCGCAAGCTACCGTTAACTTGTTCAATTTAGTGTTTTTTTTAATCAGTTTAACAGCCAAAAGACAGACAGACAGACAGATAAATGTAAATATACGATGACGATGAAAGAGATTAATCTATTGTATAATCAGCTAAGAAGAAAATTCTGTAATATGACAAGTCATTCTTTTTTTGTTCTTGTACTCCTCCCATAAATTTCTTGATATTTTTTTATGTTAAAATATTGCTCGAGGTCATTTGCGATCTTTTTAACAGAAAATTAATCATCATAACCTATCCGATAAGTACATGAATACTCTTAATAAATCGTTCAAGCAGAAACGATGCGAACAGCATGTCAATAGTCGATGATTGTTTATATGAAAGATGTTGCCAACGGTTCACTGAATAGACTCTAAAGACATTCCGATAGCATTTGCTTTTTATTTTTTTACTTTTCAAATGTGTTGTTTAGAATATTGTCTGTAACATTTAAAGAAGAAAAAAAGTAACAAGTAGCATAGACAGATGTTCAAGCATAAGTCGAGTATCTCATTAGACAGACACAGAATGAAATGTCTATTCTATCGTCTTATGATTGTCGTCTTTTACTCAATCAGAATAATGAACTCTTAAAATCATGTTTTTTTTGCACATAGACTGCTGTGCGAATGAAACTCAATGTCATAACATTTTGTCATTCGACTGTACATTAATATCATATCGAAACGACGACAGAAAATTAACTTCAATTTGCACATACTCGACTTGTTCTCAAAATTGAAAACGGTGTTGAATTGATTTCGAGAGATAGAGTGAAAAAGAAAAGCGAAATCATTGATTGTACATGGTGAGCGAACATGTTGAAATCAACTGTGTAAAAGAGCAATGAGATTTCGAACAGCATGATGTCTTTTTAACAAGAAAAAATGACGAGCAAAGATTGAAAGATTTTACACATAATCTACGTATTAATGATGTTGTCTTGATCGATAAATCGAAGTTGACGATAATAACTATGTTTAGAGATCTTTCGTTTTTTTCTTTTTTTTTTCTATCAATAGCTAAATATGAAACGGAAATGAGAATACTCTGATTTAATTTGACACACATAAATACACTAATACTAAATTGTACCACGCAATCAGTGACATGACATCCGTAGAAATCTCATGTACACTCAATGAATATGATTATAGCATGATTAAGGTGTGTAGATTCAATGCGCGAGAATAAGCATATTCTGTTTGACAAATATTTCCGATCGCGGAATTATTTGATAACGAAATGAAGTGTGTCTGTGATCAAGGTGTTCAAAAAGGAAATTGATCGTTTCCGTTAATCGTACGAATATGAAACGTCAGACAACATTTTCTTTTTTCTTTCCTAGTGAGAAGTATTCGAAAAAAAAAGAGAGAAACACTTCTTATCATTTCAACTTGAGATAGAGGAGATTGATGCTCCGCCCTCTTTTTTGTTCACACTTTATCATAATTTGATGAAGAGACGTCTCTCATATATAGCTTTTTTTTCTGCACAATAGAAAATTGTTCAATACAGACTCCGTCTTTCTTCTTGTCATCATTTGCTGTTCAACTAACTGATTGAATTGAATATAAGACATTGAAACATTAGCGGACATGTCGTGTAAGACTAGTGTCTCTTGAGAAACTAAAGCAAAATGCGGATTATCATGACAGTTCGATTGCTGATGAATGCTCTCGTGAGATAGTGATAAAGCGAGAAAGAGAGAAAAAAAAGAACTCGACTAAAGAGCAATAAATGATGAAGACGACAAGTGACATGCAACAATCTTTTTATGAAAGAGAAATAAAAGAAACTAAACTATTACCATTTGATATACACACACACACACACACATGTCGACACCAAATGGTTTATTCATGATTGCTTGCTTACTCAATGTTAAATGCACATGAAAGAGATGACGAGAAAAAAAATACATATGAGGAAAGGCGCAAATGATGATAATATTTAGTTATTTGCTTGGCACGCACATGCATACTGTGAACAAAAAAAAAAGATCGTTTTGTTTAATGAATAATAATTATTATGATTATGACTATCATCAATGAATATCAATTGATCTTGAAGAATTTTCTATGATGATGATGATGAAATAAGAAAAATATGTCTGTATTGAATACGCAAGAATAAGGTAGAACATATACAAGCGACACTTGTTCGTACGTATCTTTATTTGTCTACGAATACGAGCCAATTGTATTTTACTGTTCATAAATGATTTAAACGAACAAACGAAATAAAATCAGAAGTTCGTTAAAATTGTAAATTTAAATCTTTGATTATGCGTGAATTTCTACCAACTTGGCAAGCAACAACCTATTGTAAATCTTTTTTCAAATGATATGCTGTTCTTCTTTCTCTAAATATATATATATATATGATTTTCATTGATTAGATGATTGTACAGGTCGTGGTCGTCCGAAAGGTTTTTGCGTTGAAAAACCATCGCCACATTTATCTCAATCAGAGCACAAAAATCCTTTGCCAACTGAATCGGTCGAATCTTTACCTGAATTAATTCCGCCATCGATTCCTTTGAATAGTGATGATGAAAACGATGGAAAACCTCCTGTACAAACTACTAAACCAATCAAATCGATCAATCAAAAAACTAAACCAACAACAGATTTACCCATTGTTGCTCCACCCGTTGAATTACCTTTGAAACGTGATGAACGACAAGCTGAAACGATCGTTTTATTACCATGTTTACAATTTCCTGAATCGTATCGTTCACCAACGGAAATTACAGTTGATTTCTGGCGTCGATATCATACGATGCGTGTATCATTTTCTCAGAAAGAAATCGGATATTTTTCGACGGCCGATCGTGCTGATCGAACACGTTGCCGAGAAGATTATCGTTATTTAAAAAAACTAATCTATCCATTAGAAGCAAAACGAGTTCAATTTGATTTAAACATCGGTGCTGAATATCTCGATACTAAAGTATCAAAATATTTTTTCCACAACGAACTATCTTCGTACGTGATTTTCTTATTTAGGAACCAGCAGCATCACTTGATTCAATGCTATGGTGGATACTTCGACATAAAAATGAATTATTTGTTGATAATAAGTACGATTTAACATAGATTTCATTTGATTTCACTCGATTCTAGGTTTAAATTCGATTTTCTCTCATGGCGTGGGACACTACGTAAAATCATGTCATCATTATTCGATATTGTCTACGATTGGCGTATTGGAATCATTCGTTGGCATGGTTGTCATTTTCTCACAGTTTTTCATACAGAAACCGAACTCAAAATCGAAACAAATCAAACACCAATCGACAAACGTATGCAATATTGGGGTCATAAATTCGAAGACTATCTTACGACGGATAAACCTCCATTGATGCCTTCGCCAAAAAAGATCTTCTCAACAATGAATCGAGCAGCACTCGGTCGACATACGCTTCTTTATAGTTCAGAAATCGATGCATGTACTATGAATTCAGTCTATGATCGAGAAAAACAACAGGGTACTTATGTTGAAGTTAAAGTTGCTTATGCAAAGCATTTGCTAGATTTAAATACAGCTTCGTAAGTTTTTTTTTTGAAATTGACATTTCCTTTCGCGATTGATAAAAGTTGCTTTTGTTTTAGATCACGAAAATATGCGAAATGGTAAATAGTTGATTTAGTTTTCATAACTTCTTAATAATATTGAATATTTCCAGGTGGCAACAATGTTTTTTAGCCGGTATCAATCATATGTTACTTGGCTTTCGAAATGATTACGGTGTTGTCGAATATTTACAACCACTCAGTGTCAAAGATATTGAAATTCGTGCTGTATGAATTCTCATTGAATGTTTATACAATCTGCGTTTTTTTCCTTTCATAGAAAACATGGAGTTCGAGTGCGTTTATTTCATTTCTTGACGAATTCTGTTCGTTTGTTCGACGAACGATTACAAAAGATTGGTCAAATGAAGAACCGTAAAGTCTTTTTTTTTGAATTTAAAATATTCAAATAATTTCCTTTTCTTCTTTCGTTTTCATTAGAGATGTTTATTTATTTTACTATTCACCAAAAGAGAAAAAAATTAAATGGCGTATTTCTACTGATTCTGAATATCAATTTCTCCCTCAATGGTTCACTAATGAATTTATTTGAGAGATAAGAAGAGAAGAAAAAACAAAGATGCAAACTTCAGTCTGATGTTTGTTGTTTTTTTTTGTTTTATACGAAATAATTCTTTTTCTTTTTTGAAATTAATCAATAAACAAAAAGCAATCAGTCAAAAGCGCCCTTGTATTTTGAATTTTTCTTTGATGATATTTATTCATCTTCTCTTTTGGTTTTTAATCATATGTCTTAGTTATATTTTAATCAAATCTCATGAATATCTCAATGCTATCAATGTTTTTCTTGGTGCTATTTTTATCGAAAAACTTCAATTAACTTATGTTCTATTCAATCTTTCGACATATCATTTACTAATAAATTATTTTTCTTGGTTATTAACAAATAATACGCTAATTACTATTGTTGGTATATGTTTGACAATTTCGTTGAGTTCAACATTTTTCAGTATATGTAAAAAATGGATCAAAATAGGCGTCTTTCTCATGATAATATATTGGCTTGGTCGTTAGAAACAAAACAACATTCGACATTGATTTTTTTCTCTCTCTTTGTTTTTTCGTTTCTTTTGATTATTTCTTATTGAAGAAGAAAGAAGAAAATGAATTTTGACTTGTTTTTGTACTGTTATTACTTTGTATGTATGTGTTAAAAGAATGTTACAAGAATATCATCGACAAACAACAATCAAACCGTTTGCACCGAAATTTAAAGGTAAAATCGATGAAAGTTATTGTTCGAAAATTGATTTTTTTTAATTTCGAATTTAGATCGTTGTTCGAAACGATGGGATAGTGACGTATCGATTCTAACCAATCTTTCACTTTTATCCGTTTCAAATAAATCAAAAATCAGTGATGATGATGATGATCTTAATGATATTTTAAATAGTCAATTATCGAAATATGAAGATTCATCATCAGCAAGTTCACGAGCAAATTCTCCTCAACAATTTCTCAATGAATCACAAATACATCAACAAAAACGTTCCGAACTGGATTCATATATATTTGATAAACATTTACATGGAATTCCTAGTACGCATAGTGATTTAATCGAACTAGATATTGATCCATCGTTAAATGATTTATTCGATGACAGCAAAACGATGTCTCAATTGAATTTCGATGATTGTAGCGCACGTTCGATTCGACCACCACCTTTCATCGAACATATCAAACAAATCAAAGAATCACAAATGAAATCAAACGTAAATCCACGTCGTTTAACTCGAGCATCTATTCGATCGGCAAACAAGTCGAAATCGATTCCACAACAACAACAACAACCAATTCGTCGTGAGCAAACATCTCTATCAAGACATTCAGTTATTTCATCAATGAAAAACCTTAAAATTCCACGATCAACTAGTGTTCACGGTTTTCAACAAGCATTGAAAACAACAACTCCTCTACTTCTCTCGCCATTGCTTGTCAAACAAATGCGTGAAGATATTAAATGTAGTCGAGGTAAACAAATCTCACAAGAAAATGAAAAGCTAATCTTTCTTTTTTCTAGTTCCTGCATATTCTAAACCATTGCATAGTGCACTTCTTCGTGAACAACCTCATCCGCCATTGAATTATCGTTATAAAATGAAACGTGTTCGACATTGGTTAGAAAATCTCACTCCAACTGATTATATTGAATTCAATGAATTTGCATCGAATGAAACGGTAGTAGGCACGAATTTTAATGATAAACTCGATGATGAATGTGATCTTCTGTCCGATGAAAAACGAAACGATGGTCATGAACGGACCTATGCCGAAGCTCATCGACATTTACCTCTATTCAAGTCGGAAATCAATCGAAAAATGAGACAACAGGATTTGCTATTAACTCGTCTTGAATTAGATCTCTATGCCATTTAATCATAATTGAATATTCTTTTTATATAAATATATAAGCAAAATACTAAACGAAAACTACAGAAGTGTTTTGACAGACACACGAACGTTAGCATGAAGAAAATGCGACTAAGTTACCAAAAAAAAACAACTGTTAACCCTGGATAAAGCAAAAAAAAAGAGAGAGAGAGAGAAATATTCTTGTTTATTGTAATTCAATACGTCGACGGGTAGTAGTTGGACTTGTTGCTCGTGCCATTGTTCGACTAACAGACTGCATTGTTTGTGCCATTTGTGAAATATCATCCCAACGTTGAGATTGAATTAAATCTTCAAGTGATTTCAAACGATCGATTTCTTTGACACGATCTTCAAGTGCTTGGATTTCATTTCGTAAATCACTTGATAGATTTTCTTCATTCGTAAGCTAAACATTTGTATTTTTTATTAATAAATAACAAAAAAAAAAGAAAAGCAAAATAGATTTACTCGTTGTTGTAATGTGCTGATTAAACCAGTTAATTGATCTTTTTCACGTTGAAGATTATTGATTTGATCTTGCAAACGTGTATTACGCAATTCATAGTCGGTCAATTCGTGTTTAACCGTTAAATAATTGTGATTTTCAGTATTTAATTGATGTTGCAAATGTTTTAACTGAGAGAAGAAAATAATATTCAGTTTATTTATTAAGTTTAGTTTGATTTTACTTGTCCATCAAGATCTCGATTTCGTCCGAGTTCATTCTCTAATTTCGTTTGTAAACTTTCAACTGTACTATGAAATGTTTGTTCTTTTTTTCGTAAACCAGCTATTTCTCTATCTTTCGATTGTAAATTATCACCACGTTCACGTAAAGTATTACGTAACTGAAAACGAAACGAATCGATTCTGAAAATTTGTCTTTACATAGAAAACTATTTACTTGATCCAATTCTCGTTCGAATTCTTTTGCTAACTTTTCTAATCGTGATATTTCTTTCATCAATGCAGATTTTTCATCATTTAACTTGAATGATAATAAAATGAAGAAGAAAAAGATATTTTCCATCGATCGTCTCGTTTTTTTGTTTTGCTCAAAGAAATTTTACTTGAGTACGTAAGAATTGTGCTTCATTATAACGAGAGTCTTGTGATTTAACTTCTTTTCGAAGTACACTCACTTCATTCTAATTGAAATCGATAAGATTTTTATCATAAGAAGAAAAACGAATATACAAACTTCTAAATCATTGACAATTGCTTGTAAACGATCTCGTTCTCGACTAGCTAGTTGATGATCATTTAAACTGCGTTGTAAAGTATTGGTTTCTAATTTAATCGAACGAATTTCATCATTTAAATTTCGATTTTGATCTAATTGTTGTTCGAGCTAAATTTATAAATATTTTGAATTCAAATCAAAAACAAAACAAACAACGCCAACTTGTTGTTCAAGTGCACGAATTTTTGCTTGAGCATTTTTCAACTCATCCGATGAGATTCGTGATCGTTCACGAATTTGTCTCAATTCGAGATCACGCGTTTGTTTGTCTTGTTCGAATGTTCCTCGTGCTTGACGTAACATATCCAATTCATCGAGTAGATTCTTTTTTTCTCGATCGAATTTAACTAAAGAATTGAAAATCGAAAGAATAGACCAAACGATTTGAAAGTTGTCTTACGACGAAGTTCATCTAAAGCAACTTTGAGACCATGTTTTTCACTTGCTAATTGATCGTATTGAGACGACGTTTGAACTAAACTTCGTTGTAAATCGGAACGTTCTTGTTCAACTCGATAGAATCGATCATCATTCAATGATCGATTGATTAATGATGAATTTTTATTCAATTGATCGCGCGTAGAAATTCAAAAAAGTTAAGGAAAAAACAACGATTTCTCTTTTCCTGAAAGAAAATTTTATCAAAACAACAACAACAACAATAATAAAAAAGGATATAGATATATGCATTCGGTTTCCAATAGATAGATTTGTTCTTGCAATTGTTTGATATATTCACTTTCAAGATTTTGCGTTGATGTTTTCGATAGACTTTGTTGCATAAGACTCGATCGACTAGTTAAAGAAAAACGAGATCAAATGTTTTTATCGTTCACATCTTGTATCAATCACACTTATTGTAATCAAACTGACAAATCGTTAAGTGATCGATGATAATCTTTTTTATTGGATGACTCGTCAATCATCTTTTACGTTTTATTTCGTAAAGTTTTTTGTTTCTTTTCGTTTTGCTTATACTTCGCATGTGATCAAAAAGAAATGAAAAAGTAACTAAATTGTAATGTTCATTTTTTTTCTTGCCTTTTAAATTATGAGACGAAAAAAACGAAGAGAAACTTTGGTCACTATATGATTGAATATCACACCTTGTATAAATATTACTCTGATCATTGAATCCTTGAAATCGTTGATTGCCTACCCTTGTCCTTTTCTTTCGTTCAATCATTTTTCATTTTATTAATAATGTGCGACGACGGACAAACGTACATGAAGACTGTTCGTGTGTCTCTCTCGTTCTTTTACTAATACAGTTTCTAAATGCAATCATTTACCTATTCTTACATTCATGAGACATACACGTCAATGTACGTGCGAACATATTTAACAAACAGTCACGCATGATTAGACTTTTTTTCTCTTTTCTTATCATCTCGTATAGATCAATCTCATAACGGATCAGTTGTATGTTAGTTTTACGAAGAGTTTTTATTTGATAAAAAAAAACTTACACATACGTTCAACGACAAACAAAAGTAGCAATCAAGTTTAATTCAATATGGGTGCAATACAAACAACTAATAATCATCATCGAAAACGTTATCGTGCTGCATCATCAACAAAATCAACTGATCAAACACGATATAAACGTACGGATCAATTTCGAACAACAATGCGTAGTGCAACACTACGAGCATTAACAACACAAAATTATCCGAATTCCATTTCATCATCATCTTATGAATCAACATTCAATAATAATAATAATTCATTATCATTGCCAACAACAATCACAACAATTAATTCTCAAAGTACGAATACGAGTGATCCATATTTAAGTGATTTTGATTATCGAAAACTATCGACATTAACTGGTCTCACAGAATCGAAAATCAATGAATTACATCGTGAATTTTTAATTCTATCTGATAATGGTCGATTAACATTCGAAAAATATAAATCTATGCTCGAAATCTTACCTGATCAAAAAGATTCGAAACAATTAGATCAATTAGCTCGACGAACATTTAATTTATTCGATAAGGATGGAAATAATTATCTTGATTTTGCTGAATTCATAGCTGCGTATATAATCATGGAAAAAAAAGAACTATCTCTTGTAGATGAATCTCAAATGAAATCAGATCCTACACCTACAGTATTGACATCCGTCACACGACAACCAGTGACTTATTATTCACCAACACAAACTCTGGTCAATGCATCACCAATTGTTTCATCTCGAACAACAACAACATACTTGCCAACTAAATACACATCCTATTATTATCAAGAACCTCAAGCAATTCAACGATATGTTTATCGGTCACCTCACTATTCCTATAGATAACAAAAGTATGCAGCTAATCCTTATTTCTGCTACTTCAAATCTCGTACATTTATTTCTTGTTGTTTGTGCTTTTTCTCTCTCTCTCTGTGTTTGCTTTTTCTAATTACTTGAAATCTTGTCCGGATGTATTTCGTTTTGGTCTATTCGAACCGATTGTTGTTGTTTTCGTGCGTTGCCATTTTTGAGAGTCTGACAATGGTGCTGTGCAAACCGGACATTTTTCTGTTAGAATAGATGACATCTTAAAACAAAAAAAAAACCCGAGAACAATATAAGGTTATATTTGATTCATCAATTCAAATAAATATAGGTTTATATTATATAAATATATCAAATTCATAGCTTGAATGTTTTGTTCTCTATTCTCCTTGACAATTCCCTCATTCCAACAAATTGGAAGAGAAATCCAAGATGTTTTGTCGCTATGTGTCGACGATGATTTTTATTTGGTTCTTTTTTAACCGATGGGAGAAAATCGTTCGATGTGTGTGAGTACATGAGAGAGAGCGAGAGAGAACGAAAGAAGGAAATTATTATGTTGTTGTTTTTCAAAGTGTAGCAATCGACTTTCAACATGACACAATCTACGGGTTTGTTTGGTATTTCATTAACAATAAAAAAACGGTATTGATTAATTTAGATTATCTATTCAAATTTCTCATTATTGGCAGTGCATCAACAGGAAAATCCTGTATTTTACATCGATTCCTTGAGAATACTTGTAAATAATCGAAATTGCGCTGATTTTCTTTTTCAATATTTTTGACAAATAAATTTGTAGTTAAAGATGAAAGTACACATACAATCGGAGCAGAATTTGGTTCGAAATTTTTGACAATTGGATCGAAGAATGTCACATTACAGATATGGGATGTACGTGTTTCTTTTTTTTCCCTCAATATAACAAAAAACCATAATTTATGTTAGACTGCTGGTCAAGAACGTTTTCGATCGGTAACACGTAGTTATTATCGTGGGGCGTCTGGTGCTCTACTTGTATATGATATTGCCAAGTAAGCAAATATTTGTCGAAGTTCTTTTTTATTTCTTTGGTGTAAATATTTTCGTTTTTATGACAGTCGAGAAAGTTACAACGCAATAACGAATTGGTTAGCCGATCTTCGAACATTAGCAAGTCCGAATATTGTGATTATTCTATGTGGAAATAAGAAAGATCTTGATGAACAACGACAAGTAACCTATGTTGAAGCTGAGCGATTTGCTCAAGAACATGGTAGAATCATTGGTTTACTTAATTTTGAATGAAATTTTGATTGAAAATCTTTAGATTTGTGTTTTTTCGAAACATCGGCATATACAAATGAAAATATTATCGAAAGTTTTCAACAGTGCGCTCGACATATTCTTCATAAGATTGAATCAGGTTAAATCAATTAACAACAAATACAATCATTACATTCATCTATTGATTTAGGTAGTATCGATCCGTATCGAATGTATTCTGGCATTCAATGTAATCGTCCGAATGCCGTTCATCAAAATGAAAATCTATCGAATAATCGAATACAAAAATCTTCACAAAATTGTGCACTATGCCAAACATAATCTTTTTATTGTTTTTTTTTCTGATAAAATAGTCATTCATCGAAATTTGCACTGCTGCTTGTAATCGAACATAAATATATTCGGATGAACTCTGAGAACATTTTTATGAATTAAAAAAAAAGCGTCAATAAAGGTGAAAAAAACGTATGATTATATATGTTTGATATTTCAAACGAATAAATACGAGCGACATCTATTTGATGAACTAATAAAACTAGAGTATTTTAAGATTATTTTAATATTTCGAGATGAATTTGGATTTTTAAAAGTAAAATCGAGAATAAATAAATTGGTTTCTAAGCAAACAGTATCCTTGGTGATAGAGTAATGATGGCTATCTGTTGAACTACAGGTTTTGTTCTTCTTTCTTAGAAACTAGTTGATTGATCGATTTGAAAAGAAAAAAAAGAGATGGTATGTCGACAACAAAAAAACTAAATTAAACTAAATTTTCTCTCTTTCGATTAATTTTAGTCAGCCGATGACCGATACTGTTTTATTGGCGAATGGTACGATCCTCAAGCATGTATGACTCGTACATACCAAGTACTTTACTATCCAACGGATAATAGCATTGAAATGGTTAGAAAATTTCAGCTCTTTCTTTTTGTTATTATTATAAAAAACAAATGTGATTTTAGTACGATATCAAAACGCGTCGAACATTTCTCAAACGAACGAAAAGTGATACAATAAAACTAACCGATTTTTTTATTGGTAATACGATCAATATATTTTCTCGTTCGATTAAAATCGCTGATTTCGGTGATGCATATACGGCTCGATGTGTCGGCAAAAATCAAGAACGGTTAGAACAAAAACTCGCCAAATTTTATTTTTTGTACTATTCGATTTTATATTTAGAACGTTAGCAATCATTAAACCGGATGCTATTCGTTATTTGGGTGATATCATCAGTGCTGTTTATGAAAATGGTTTTACCATTGCTCGTATGCGTATGGTTCGATTGGCACAAAATGAAGCCATGTTTTTCTATTCGGAACATAAATCAAAAGAATTCTATCCGTACGTTTTATTTTGTTTTTCTTGCAAAGAAAAATGAATTTATTTAACTAGACGATTGACTGAATTCATGACAAGTGGACCCATTGTTGCTATGGAACTTGTTGGATCAGATGCGATCAATCGTTGGAGAAGTATGATCGGACCAACAGATTCATTGAAAGCAAAAGAACAAAGTCCACATTTACTTCGAGCACGATTTGGCACTGGTAAATAAACATTCTTTTACAAAAAAGAACGCATTTACTTTCAAAGACAATCTGTCATTGTTTAGATGGAACACGTAATGCATTACACGGTTCAGATTCGACTGAAAGTGCTCAACGAGAAATTTCGTTCTTTTTCGGATCGAAATACGGTGTTAATACCGCTTGTTATAATGATACAACATGTTGTGTTATCAAACCACATGCGGTTGCTGAAGGTAGAAAATGATTTATCTGCTTGTATATTGATTGCGAAGTTTTCTAGGACGTGCTGGACAAATTATCAATGCGATTTTGACTGCTGGATTTCAAATATCTGCTATTGGAACAGTAAATCAACGAGATTTTTCTTTTGATGATTGAATATGATTTTCGTTTTGTTTTCAGTTTAGTTTAGATAAAGTTAATGCCGAAGAATTTCTCGAAGTTTACAAAGGTGTTGTTCATGAATATCCAGTAAATATGATCGAATAGAAAAAAAAAACAAACATTTTCTTATGTTTAACTGTAGAAAATGGTCGAGGAATTAATGTCAGGTGCTTGTATTGTCCTTGAAGTTCGCGCACAAAATGCTCAAGCAGTTTTTCGAGATTTCTGTGGTCCTTCCGATTCCGTATGCATCATCTTTTGTTGAATAACTGAACTTTATTTTTCTTTTATTTGTAAAGGAAATTGCTCGACATATTCGACCGCGAACATTGAGAGCCTTGTATGGCAAAGATAAGATTAAAAATGCTGTGCATTGTACAGATTTAGCTGAAGATACGACATTAGAAGTAAGAGAATCTGTTGAGAGAATGATTTCGTTGAAATATGTTTTATATTTTAGGTCGAATACTTCTTCCGAATTTTGGACAATTAATAGTTAAAAAAAAGGAAAGAAATTCTTAAACTTTTGATTTCTTTTTTTCTCTCTCTCTCTCTATCTTTTTCTTTTTTCGATTAAAATTTGAATAAAAAAATTATTTGAAATAAAACTAAAGAAATAATGTTCGACTAAAATTTAAGGTCTTGACTAGATGGTATTGGTCTATGCTGTTGAGGAATGGCATAGTTTGTTGGAGAATCGAATGAACGAGGAAAAAAATCATCATTTGTAGGATGTACAGATCTTGAGTTATTGTGTTCAGGAGGTTTGGGAATCGTTGGTCGGATATTAGGATTCTGTTGGTTTGACGGTCTATATTGTCGTTGTGCAGTATGTTCTGGTGGAGCAATTGAGTAAGCTTTCGGTGAATATAATTGTGGAGTTGCTACTGACGATGAGACAAGTTTTCGAACACCACAATCGGTAGATGAAGAATCACGTCTGATAGAAGTTTTCGATTCTAAAAAAAGAAGTAAATTCAAAATGATTCAAATGTTGTGCGTACTGTATTTAGTTTTTGTTCGTTTTCGATAACAACAGAGTGCAATCAATGCTAACAATAATGTTATACCAATAATTGCTCCGATAACTATTAGTGCAATTTTCCATGCAGCATATTGATCTAGGAGCATATTGATAAATTAGAATATAAGAATTCTTTATTAACTACCTGAAGTATTTCCTGATGTGGTCGTTTCACCAGCTAAAAATAAGATTTAAAACGGATTAGATTGTGTGATTCATAGGAAAGATAGATGCGAAAGATTTATAGCTAAAACAATGATTATATCTGTCTTCATTTAAAGAATGTCTATTAACGATAAATAAAAGATTTATTTCTTTTCTTTTACTGACGAAGAAAAAAACCGAAGCAAAATATGTTGTTTTATTGTTATAAGTTGAGATAAAATAGAATTGTTGGAGAAGAAACTAAATGATTGAATATGATGTCTGCATTGTAGCAATAATAGTGAACAGGAAAATTATACGATATAAGTCAATCGTGAATAATTTTCCAAATGGTGATGAGTGTATACAACAAGCAGTGCTAGAAGTAGTATCGATTGTTCCCGGCAAAGTAGTTGTTGAATCTACAGAAGATGAATTCACAGTAGTGTTTATAGAAGTAGTTAAGCTTGCTGAAGATATCATGCTATTAGTAATACTTGTTATATTTATAGAAGACGAACTTGATGTAGTAGTAGATTCGACAGTGCTGAAGTCTGAAATAACTTTATATTTGTTCTAACGATAAGAATCTCTTTATTTTCAATAAATGTTCTCGAAATTATCTGTTTCACTCGTCAATGACTGTTTGCAATTTTTTTTTGCTTACCACTCATATAATTTGAAACATTCATATCGAATCGATATTTTGTATATATAACATCATATTCAACCGAAAGAATCACCACTGAATTGGAATCCGCTGAGAAGTTTCGAGAATATTCAGTCAAACTAGTATCGTTATTGCAATCGGATATACCATTGTTGATACGTAGACAATAAGATACTTGTCTTGCACAGCTCACATTTGTTTGATGATGTACTTTGATATTATAACTACCAGATGTATAGCTTATAAGTGTTATGTTTGGCTGCTCTGTTGATGCTACAACTAAATAGAAAAATAATATATAACTATTCCAAATCGTTCATTCAGAAATATATATTACCTATTTGTGCACTTTTTGTCACAGTAGCAGCAGTATTACAGCCACTGTTAATAATTGAATATATGATGGTTACATTTGTAGATACTGAACCATTTCTTGTGATTAAGTTGCTGTCATTAATTGGAAAACGAATTTTACTGTCATTTGTTTGATTATCAAAACTCGCATCTGATGATATTGCTGTTCGAGAGATTTGAATATTTGAAGGTATCGATGATTCATCTATTGTAAGATACGCTTTACAGGAACCAGATTTATTGTCTGAAGCAAAATTGGCTGTTATTGTGACATCTAAAAAGATAGAATATTATTACTGATGAAGATGAATCTGACAATATTTTTCACCATGAACTGTTAAATTGGCTGAAACCGGATCATCAATATGAGTACCATAGTAATTGCCGTCGAAACTCGTATTGGCATTTGTAAAAGTCAGATACGAACTTTGATCCTCAAAATATGCACTAAAAGATGTTCCTCCTGGAAAATTTGTATCGTTATGCGTATAATAGGATGTTCCAGGTGATGATCCAGCAATAAGCCGATTCTTAAAATACCAATTTCTAATAGTAGCCTGTCTGGTAAGTATTACATTATTAGACCTCCAAACTTGAATGTTGAGTCCACTTGGTTCTAAATTGACCGTACAATTGAACGCTACAGTTGTGAGCAGAACATTAGAAAAAATAACTACAATGATGTACGCATAATCAATCATTGTCTAGTCTAAAAATACAAGTACAAGTCATTTCAAAATTCTTCCAAAGATGATACATAGTTTTGAATTTATAATAGGTAATAAATTGTGCGAAGATTTACACTAAAAGAATCGATCATTTATCGAATAGTACAAAGTAGTCAGTAGAATTTTATGGTGATCAAATGCACAAATATCAAATAATATATGACTTTTTTTCCCTCTTCTCGTATTAACTGATTCAACAGATAAGAAATGCAAATATTTATTATGGCAATAAAAGTATTAGTAAGATATTATTTTCTCGGAGATTTTAACAGCAAGTATCCGAGAAATGAAATGTTAGTTTATTCAACAGACAAACATTATTATCACACAGCTATTCAATTATTTAATAAGCTAAATTAAGATTTAAAACAATATTTAAATAGAAATACAAATAAGGACAATGAGTGCTTCATTTCAAACTGTACATTGATAAAAAAAAAGACCTTCTATTATTCATAATCCATTAATCTGATTAAGTGATTATTTTTTTTTGTTGTTGAAACGATGAATATTGTTTATGGCAAATGATCCAATGACAACATTTTTTTGTTTATGTAGATTTTTTTAATAGCAAAAAAAGATTTTTTAAATATTTTGAAAAATATTGAAAAGAATCATACGAGATACAATTTTCTAGAATCATTTTAAAAATTGTCTTCAACAGGTTGCCAAACATCTGAATTACGGCTATTTTCTAATCTATACGAACGATTGCCATTTACATGCGGACGTCGTTCGTTAACTGCTTGATCAGAAGTTGTTTGGACGTCTCTCAGATGATATACGTCTAAAAAATAGTAGTTACTACACAAATTTTGATTTAAATCAAATATTTTTTCTAAAAATACGAAGTTCCCACAAAAAAGTCAACATATCGATTTAAATCTCGAGAGTAACATAATCTGCCTCAATTATGTTAAGTGAAATTGAGACGATAGTGTCTACGAAGTTATTATAGAGTGGAATATATGATAATATACCTGATTTGTCTTTTTTAGGATTAGATTTTCGTCGTCGACAATAACAAACTATGCCAACAATCAATAAAATGAGAAGAATACCACCAACAACACAAGGAATGACGATTTTCAGAACAAGCCAACAGTCTAAAACAGTCAAAAATCTTTCTTTCGTACAACGAATAATGTTAGTTGTTCGTACCTGAGCATGATTCAGGTGTTGTAGTTGCTATCACTGATGTTGTAGTTGTTATCGAAGGATCTTAAACGAACACAAAATTATAGTGTTTGCAATGAAATAGTCATAACTAGAACTATCGAATGAATACGAACCAACGACTTTAATATTATAAATAATCGCAGTCGAGTAATCCATAGAAGCAGATGTTTGTGCAAGAATACAAATGTATGCTCCTGAAATTGATTCACTAGCATTTCGAATCATTATCGAACGTCTATCAAATTCGAAGTTGTTTTCACACGAAACTTTTGTTATATTGACTCTCGAAGAATTTATACATGTACTAATATTACTCGGATTCACATATGCGAAATATCTGTCGTCAGTTGTATTAGAACGACACACATCCTCAACCCAAAACCAGTATACACTAAGCGAAGGATTTCCTTGATCACATGATAAGAATATAGAAGGTGCGTTCTTATCAATAGTAATATTTTTTGCGTTTAAATCATTAGTATAATGTGGAAAGGTACCATTACAGAGTTTTTGTCGTGTATTTATAGTTTCATCGCGTAACTTATATGACATGATCTCCACAAGCAACAATGTAGTAGTTAACCACGAAATGAATACCCTGAACTTAACCATTACTAGTTGATATCAATCTAAAATAATTTGAGATGATCGTAGAAATATAAAAAAAAAGCGAATATATTTGATAAGACACCATATCGAAAATGAATGAGCGAACGAAGTCCAATAAATATATTTTGAATTTTATGTCTGTCATTGAAGAGCTCACCTTTATATATATTCTTTGATTTGCATAATTTGTCGACTTCAAACACTTCTTCGTCTTGCTTTAATAGCCTGGCGATATTTTAACATTTTATACTATGATAATAGCGTAGTAAAGTGATATATTTTTTCAAAAAAACGCATAGAATTACAATTACTCTGCGTCTAAATAGAACAAGTAACTTATGCAAATATAACTATCGTTAGTCGTTCCTTTACATTTTATGATATTGTAAAGTATATGACTGATAACTGATTTCAATGAATGATATCATTAGCGTCACTCAATGGTTCTATATTATGGATAATTGCAAATCTTTGAAAATTAAAATGGTTTTGTTTGAATGTAAAATCCAATTGTTGGTTGTCTTCTTGCGGCTAAATTCTATCGGATCAGATAGACAAAAACAATATATCGAGATGTCGTTGATACTCAGTAAGGTGACCTCTATATCTTATATTCTAGTGATTCATTCATATAATACAGATGACGCTTCTTTGAAAGAATGAAAACCAATCATAGTCGATTGAAATGTGCACAAAAAAACAACTCTGGTCAGTTTATAGCCTAGAAATGCTTTCTCTTTTATAGTATTATGAAACTCGTGAAATTACCATCCTTATATTTTCTGCTCTTTTTAGATAAATACATTGCAGTTTCAATACGACGAATATCATGTCACTCACACAGTACGTTCTCTTTCAAAAAAATATCCGTCTGGGGAAATCATATGTTTTATTTCTCGTATTTAGGGTCCTTCCACAACCTAAAATGACAGGTTATGATCGTGAAGATGATGAAGCTGAAAATGAACCAAAAACAAGAGAAGTAAGTTCTACCGCTCTCTTCGATTCTTTTTTTATATTCACGACGAAATCTTCTTTGTTTGTAGGTCGCAGTTATTGCGAAATTCGTCGTACCTCCTTATGGCGAGCGGCAAAATTTCGTTCCACGTCGTCCAGAAGTAAGAATTCAATCCAATGTTCATTTCACATTTTCAATTCGTTCATTTTTCATAATAGATGTTCGGCGATGGTGGTGCATTTCCGGAAATTCACATGGCTCAATATCCTTTGAATATGGGTTATTCAAAAAATCAGACATCAAATGCTCTTCAACTTCAAGTCGATGCTGATGGAAAACCAAAATTCGATGCCATTATCAAACAGAATGTGAAAGGCAGCAAAGTATGATTCTGCTTGTACAATTTTCTCGTTTGAAAAAATCGATTTATTTAGATTGTTTATTCGAATTTTGTCGATTTACTACCAAAAGAAGTTCGTGAAGATGATCCCAGTTTACAGAAACCATCCGATGATGAAGTTAAAGAGGTAATTTTTTTAAAATTTTTTAGTGAAAAATAAGATTGTGCATTGATTTGATTTATTTAGAAAACAGAAAAAACTCGTCAAGCTCTCGAAGCTCTTGTTGCATCGAAAGTTTCGTCGGCTCTCCCAGTTCAACATGCAGAAAAACAAGGACCTGTTCAATATATTCGTTATACACCATCACAACAAGGTGCAGGATTTAATTCCGGTGCAAAACAACGTATTATTCAAATGGTTGAAGTTCAAAAAGATCCTATGGAACCACCTCGATTCAAGTAAATAAAACGAAAATTCAACTACTTAATTTGATTTATTCTTTCTTTGTTTTTGTGTAGAGTCAACAAAAAACTACCCCGTGGTCCACCTAGTCCTCCAGCTCCAATTCTTCATTCTCCAACGAGAAAAGTTACTGTCAAAGAACAACAAGACTGGAGAATTCCACCATGTATTTCCAATTGGAAAAACGCTAAAGTAAATCAGATTATTCTTCATCCGATTTCTCGAATCATAAGTCTTTATTTTCTAGGGTTACACGATTCCATTGGACAAACGTATGGCTGCTGATGGCCGTGGTCTTCAAGGCACGCATATCAATGAAAATTTTGCTAAACTCTCTGAAGCTTTATATACAGCTGATTTAAAGGTGAGATTTATTTGATGAATCGAAGGGAATTTGTTCTGTTTTTTTTCTCCAATTTTAGGCTCGTGAAGCTGTAGAGATGCGTGGTCGAGTTGAGAAACAAATTGCGAAGAAACAAAAAGAAGAGAAAGAAGATCGTTTACGTGATTTGGCTCTTCAAGCTCGAGCAAATCGAGCAGGAATCTATACAGCCGATAAAGCGGACGAAGAAAGTGCGGAACGTGATCAAATTCGACAAGAAAGACACAAGGAACGTCAACGAGAATCTGCTCTCAGCCGAGCTAGTGGTGGCAAAAAGTACAAATCAAATAAATTGTCTTTATTATTTCTTCATCTGCTTTTGTTTTATCTTAGGGGTCGTCCAAAAGAACGTGATATCAGTGAACAAATTGCATTGGGCGTTCAATCAGCGTCAAATTCAGGTGTTCAATATGACCAACGTTTATTTAATATGTCATCAGTAAGATAAATCGTTTTTTTCTCGGTCTTCTCAATAAAAAATCTGTCATTGTTTTCAGGGTTTTAACAGTGGCTTAGGAGATGATGAAGCTTACAATGTCTATGATCAACCATGGAATTCATCGACTGCTGTCGCTTCTCAAATTTATAAACCAGCCAAAACCAGTAAAGATAATTATGATGATGCTGAAGCTATTGT